>Ga0268246_10000072_pt1 | contig 108249 bp, 69 predicted proteins | sample AgamicOrSfe_FD_200242 | JGI IMG/M metagenome (GOLD analysis project Ga0268246, IMG submission 200242) | Agave microbial communities from Guanajuato, Mexico - Or.Sf.e (v2) (version 2) | ecosystem: Host-associated > Plants > Phyllosphere > Phylloplane/Leaf | place: Guanajuato, Mexico | collected... | reverse complement strand
GGGGGGGGGTATCAAACTCTTCACAGAAAAAACATCAAAACTCCTCATCAACCACCTCCTCCATCTCAACCCTCCTGACCGCTCTATCCGCCACGTTAGCCTGAATGCCCCTCGGCAAACCACCTTCACTCTTCTCCATCTCCGCCGCCTCCATCATAGCCCTGAACTCGGCCTCCTTCTCCATCTCCTCAGCAACGCGCTCGACATCCTCCTTCGCACCCTCTCTCAACCCCTCACTCTCCCCCATCCCTTCGCTCCTCCGAGCATCACCATATCCCGCGCGCTCCAGACGTTCCATCTCCTCGGGCTCCACAAGTCCGCCCTTGCCCTTGATTTTCGCCAGATTCTGCGCCACGGCGGACGGCACGAAGCGCCTGACCTCCTGCTTGAGATCGCGCAGCACCGGCGCAGACGAATACGTCGTCTGCGGCTTCGGCGGCGGCGGCGATTTCCTCTCCTCCGCAAGTCCTCCGTCTCTGCGCTTCTGACGCGGAATCGGCGGCGGCGTGTCCCCCGGCATCGGGATACTCCTGACTTCCGGATCCGTGTCGCTCTCGTCGTCGTCACGGCGGCGCTTCGTGCCTCTATTTCCCCGTCCTGCCCTACCGCCCTCTCCTTCTTCGTCGTCGCCGCGGTATGCTCTGAACTTCGGCGCCGCGTCGCCTGCCTCCTCTCGCGCGCGCAGCACGCCTTTCAGCTCCTTCTCTAGCCCGGCGAGGGTCTGCTCGTCGCGCGGTTTCAGGCCGCCGGCTTGCGAGCCTTGCAGGGCTTTGAGATCGGCGATTTGCCGCTCGATGCGGTGGGGGTTGCGCTTCACGAGCCGCTCGTTGCGCTGGATCTGGTGCGCTTTCTGTTGTTTCTTTTGTGCGACTTTCTTATCCGCCTTTTTTTGCGCTTGCATCGGGTTGTAGTTTTTTTCTTTCGGCATTGCGGCGGTCGAGGTTGGAGTTGTGTGTGATGTGTAGTGTTAAGGTTTGAAGAGGTGGACGGAGACTTGTGTATGGAGTCGTTCGTTAACTCGTGATTGATCAGTAACGTGGTGGTGGTGTGGTTGTTGGAGAAAGACTGAGGTTGCACGTTTGGAGGTCGCATGTGCTTCACTTTGCCAAGACTTGCGTCATGTGTCAACAATCCTTCGCAAGCATCGAAGTCGTCGCAAAGTTGCTACCTTAATCTGTCCGATTCCCTTCGTCTGTACAAAACAGATAACGCCACATCGCCTCCTGATAGGACTCCTCATATGTTTGCTCATTCACCGGATCAAGCTCTTGTTTCTCCTCAGAAAAATAAGCGACACAGTGAAGAGTCTCGATCAAGGGCGCGACACGTTCCATCTCCGCCTGCTCAAGACATAGTTCGAAGAAGTACTGTGATTCCTATGAACACATCAGCTTAGTTGATATCACAGGGTTGACCTAGGTAGTCATACGTGAACGAGCTCACCAACTTCAGCATTCCCGTTAGGAACCTCTAACAGGAACTCAGTTCCGTTAGGAAACCCGAAGGGAAACTCAAACTCTTCCTCTCGGAGGTCGACAGTAATAAATGCGTCGCGGAATACCTGCTCGAGGCACCCCATGGAATACCGCGTCGCTGCAGGGCTACCGTCGCGGAACTGGAAATAGATGCGCTTTGGAGTTGACATGTTGGTTTGGGGGAAGCGATGTAGAAGTGTGCTTAATCTCGTGAAACAGCAGAATCTATTAAATCGAGTGGACAAGCAGAACGAGATATATATATGAGTTAATGATACACGAGTCACTTCTACATCAAGGTGATTATGTGCGCACGAAACTCCAAGCATCTCAAACTCGCGCATTGCTCGATGAAAGTTGAACGCAAGATCAAATCGATTCAAATTCACAGTGGTATCTTATCTATACAACGCTCCATCGCAACACCAACAAGCTCTTACCATCACCCATTCTCCCTCGTGCAATAACTCAGTAGTTGCTACCACTGTTTCCCTGACCGCCGAAAGTCTTACTCGCGCTATCGGCGACAGAGTTGTAGGTGTCCTTGGCGTAGTCGGCAGCCTGGTTGTACATACTGCTGCCCTGGTTCGAGGCCTGGTTGGCGGTGTCTTGAGCGTAGTTCTGCGCGTCGCCGGTGCGGTCGGCAGCCTGGTTGTAGGTGTCCGAGGCGGCGTTTGACGCCTGGTTGTAGGTGTCTTGTGCGTAGTTCTGCGCGTCGCCGGTGCGCTGCGAGGCCTTGTTGTACATGTCGGAGCCTTGGTTCGAGACTTGGTTGTAGGTGTCTTGTGCGGTGTTGGACGCCTGGTTGTACATGTCGCTGCCTTGGTTCGCGGCCTGGTTGTATGTGTCGGAGGCGGAGTTGGAGGCTTGGTTGTAGGCGTCCGAGGCCTGGTTCTGTGTCTGGCCCATGCTTTGCGAGGCCTGGTTGTACATGTCGTTGCCCTGGGACTTGGCGGAACCGTACATGTCGCTGCCTTGCTGCTGAGCGGAGCCGTAGGTGTCCTGGGCCTGGCGGGAGTAGCTGTTGCTGTGGTTGTTAGTAGGGGTCAGGAGTGAAAGGCAGGAGTAGCTTACTCTGACATGATTGCTGAGTGGGTGATGAGTTTAATGTCGGATTGTGAGTTTTGAGAAATGTGAATTGGTGCAAGTTTATTACCTTTCGTACTTAGGAGCAGCTATCCTAGCCTTATATATCAGTGAAGTACCTTATTCTGACATGTGAATGTTGCTTTATCAAAACATGGATGGCAGCAAATTGAGTGCCCCGCCATATATTATGCCCCACAGACGTCATGGTGTGGTGCGAGACGCGCATCTCGAATTGCGCAAGGCTCGACTTGTGGCTAAAGGTATCGACTTCGTTCTGTCATTGGACTGGATAAAGACGATCGCAATCTTTCTGTACGGCTGTGACGGCGCAATCGCATGACCAAGCGGTGCGCGTTTTTTGCACACGCTGATCGTTTGCAGTGTTCATTGGATATTGACGCTGCTACGTCAGTCATGGGCGCCGACAAGGCTGCGATCAGAGATAAGTCGCAATCACCTACGCCAGGCTGACGTTTGGATGGAAAGTGTGGTTGGTTGTAGGTATTGCCAGACGAAACCATTGTTTGACGTTGATACTGAAATCGCAACGGAATTTCGATCGTCATAAGGAGCGGTATTATCGCAGAGTGTAGCCTCAGAAAGCTGTCGACCGGAAGATTACGCTCGCAAGAGGTGAAGGTAAGCGTTCGAGGGATGTGGTCAGGTTTATATCTTTTTCCATACCTCAGATCTGACTCCAACTTTGTTCGTCTTACAACGTGGTAAAACGTGGCTCAAACCTTCCTCCGCTTCCATGAACCCAATATATGCATCACCGGCAGTAATACTTGACCTCATGGTTTTGGAGTTCTTCATCTTCGGCTTACTGAAGGAGGTTTCCCTTTAGTCCACCTTCGGGTTACCTATTCAGGATGTATATCCACAAAGCAAACGGATCGACCGGCCGTTGACCGCAGCTCTTTCTGTTATCCGCCGTCGTTCTGTCTGCAAGCACAAGGGTGTATGATCACTCGATCCATGGTTCGTCGTCTAAACTGCTGAATTCGTCCTCGTATTCCGTGGGTCTAACGATGCCTGCGAACGAGTTGGTTGCTGCTTGTTTTTCACCTGCCGGCATGTTAGAGCCGATTTTGACAGGTCTGAATGCATAGCTAAATTGGACGATCGTTGTTGTCTAATTTGACGACACCTCGTGCAGGTAATGGATGTTCTGTATGAATGGAAGTCGAGGTTCGCCATAAAACTTGTCTGAGGGCTATCCTGTCGCCGCTATGTGTATCCGTGCTGATGACCCTCGTATGTCTTCCGCCGGCAAGTCGGTCGCTTGTTCAATTCCCTCTCTTTCTCTTCCGATCAACGTATCGATGATAGGAGGTCACATAAGCAGACGAACAGAGTTGCGATCTGTGGTCATGAGAAAGAAAGCACGAGGAAAAACAAAAAGCTGTACTGTCTCGTGAGCAGATCACCCTACCTCTCAGATACTTCCTTCGATACCTCCATGTTTCAGCGGCGGACACGACGCTACAGTTCTCCGTCCTCAGACACAAGGAGCATGTGATGTTGTTCCTTTGCAGTGCTGCAACGGACAGAGTCGCTCCTAAAGGCATGAGGAGGAAATGAGGACGAGATAAGCATTCGTTGTGCCATGTCAATCTGACTCGCTGACGCGTGTGAGCCGTGTTTTCCATGCATTGTCGAACCGCAAACCCGGGTGATGTTGTATTGTGAGATGTTCTGGAAACACCGCGGCATGTACGAATTGGACTCGGTGCGAAGGGAAGGAGGATGAGATCGCTAATGCCTTGTCCAGCGGCGTCCGCTGCACAGACAGACAACGGTTCTCCCAGCGAGTGAAGCCGGTCACAACAATTGGCAGGGCCCAAAGACTTCGAGAATAGAGAAGGGGCAGACTGATCGTGGGTCAGCGGTCGGGGCCCTGGCACTCGGTTCAGCCTGTATGTACATCTTAACTGTAAGTAGCCAATGGTCCATCGTCTCTGTCCCGTGTTAACGATCGATCTGGTACGGAGATACGGTGCCACGGGGGTAATCCCAGCGGAAGGATCAGCAGAGTCGCAGATACGGTACAGCACCTTGCCCCTATGTCACACGTCAAATACGACGCCGCATGCGTGCTTCTGTCCACGATCCAGGCTGCTTCTTTTCCGTCAGATCCGCAATAATGTGGAGGTGGTGCCGGTGGTGGTGCGTGTGGGTGATTTTGCGATAGCCTTCACTTGCCTATCACTGTCACCGTGACAGAAAGACTGGAGAATGTATTGAAAGGTACTGCAACGGCTACACGGCAGCAGTCTCGCTAAAGGACAACAATAAGAAAGCAGAAATAGGAGAAAACGACGAACAAGTGGCTTGGTACAGACTGGGTATACCCACAGCTCCTGTGTATTCATTAATGCGCGTGTTACGAATGGGATACATGCTCGTGTTATCTGTGATTGCCGTGCCGTAGGAAGCCGTCGGCGCGTCCGGGTCCGACGTCCTGTCGCCGGGCAGATATCCTTGCTTCTTGCCCGTACCTGTTGAAGCTGTTTGATTCGTCGTACTCCTTCCAGAGCATCTCACTCGTGTACAGCAAAGCATCATCATGATGCAGCAGCACGTGTCGAACTGTAGAATGGGTATTTCGTCTTGACCTGGGTATAGTCGGCCCGAGGTAAATGAGCTCGGGGTATTAGCCAGGACGTACTACGATCGGGTTCTACGGCCAAGAAGAACCAGATCCATTCCTGTGTCCTGAAAAGAAGATCATCACTACCGGTGAGGTACTCTTGTACAGCAAGATCATTACCGGTAGTAGTAAACACTATATTCGCGTCATCTAGTGAAGATACGAATGAACATGGGGCGGCGGTGGTGTCTGTGTGGGGTCATCGAGTTGAGTTTGACAGTGGAGGAATCGAATCCCGTCATCCACTTAGTGTCCACTCTTTTGCTGCCCCACGATGATGCGATTTGAGTTTGAGACAGAGGAGAAGCCAGAAAGCTTGACCGGTTCATTGTTTTCACGACGAGCCGCAGAAACGTGTCGTGTATGTACCAATCGGTATGAAAATTGTGAACGCATCATGGAGCAAGACCGGTTGTGCGACCGACCGAGATTCTTGCAATAGCGACGATACTGTACCCGTCAAACAGCCAAATTTTAGCCCTTGTTTATGTTGCAATTGCTTGATGATGTGGGAATAGACAAAAGCTTTCGCCCCGTCTCGATCCGTCAGCCTAATTCGATACCTTAACGTTTGCGCGAGCGTTTGGAATCATGAAACCTTGATGGATATAAAGCTGGTGCCTTTAAGTTAGACTCTATTGCGATGCAACGTCAATCGCTGCATACCGTCGCCTTCAACACTGCGTTGCTAGCGCATCCTTGTCAACGACTTCGGAGTCACCTTAGCATTCCCGATCTCATGCGAGGAAATCCGTCTGTTGGCCAAATTCAGGGATGATGCCCGTTGCTTTGGCCGTGTCACAGTGCCAGTAAATGCTGTGAAAACAGACTGCCCTTGTTGTAAACACATGAGACCCAAAAACACCAGCAGATTCGTCCTCCTGCCCAAAATCGATCTCTACACGTTCGTGCGTAAAGTGATAGATTCCGTGATTTCCATGTTGCGCGCAATGCCCGCATCTGATCATCCTTGTCTATGCTTCCTCTTTCTGCCTTTGCGACTTGATTCAAAACGCGTTCCTGTTTGACCACGTGTGTCCAGGTGAACTCGTTCGTCCTGGATCCTTGCACCGGGTATGGTATAATCTATGCCAAGCTGTCGACTTGGCCGCGTAGCTCAGTATTCAGCCAGGGTGATTGCTGCCTCTCTTGTAAGGCTCCTGACCACTCGGGTGTACGTTATGGTTCGGATCCATACCTGAAATCGGTCCCATTCCAGAGGCCCATGCGCCTGGGTACCCAGAATCATGGCGACCAGAAAATTGCGCCCCTGAGCCATATTGCTGCCAGTGTTCTTGCGGCCCGCCATAGTTGGGCATGTAGGGACCGGAAGCGCCTGGATGATACTGCGCTGGAGAGGTCGCATACTGATGTTGCGCGTCGCCTTGAGTATACGGTGCAGGATACACTATTCCGTGCCCTGGCCCTTGGGCTACAGACACAGGTATCGGACCCCCTACAAGTTGAGGATATTGCTGCGCACGTTCAACCTCCCAATGATTCGAGTTCGAGCGTAGTGGCTGTCCAAACTGAACCTCTCGCGGATTCTGCGCAAACGCGTAATGCGCGCTTCCAGGATATTGTGATGTACTTGAGACTGGGGGAGGTGGATACTGTCCGTGTCCAAATGCTTCCGGGGTGCCTGCTTCTGGAATCCTCCAGGCCGGCTCATGATACGGCGCGCTCGGATTAGGAAAAGGTCTCGTGCCTGGAGGCACAAATCCAGGATTGTAAGGGTAGTCTTGAGGATGCAAATGCGCTATTCGTCCTGGTAAGCTTTGCAAAGGAAAGTCAAAGAAGGGAACCTTACCTGCGCTTAGTGGACCGCCAGCAATGGACGGTTCCACTTTCATCGGTGAATCACCCGCGTTGGAAGGAATGGTGTGCATGTGATTATGACCGCGATCACCGCTGTCGAGTGGAAGTGGATCAATGATTGAGGGCGCCCGTGTCTGAGGTTTGGAGCTGGGTCCTGACTTTGACGGCTTGCCTGGCTCTGGAGTACGGTTGTCGACCGGCTGGAAGAAGCAATCTTTCTTGAGTCGAATGCAATTTGTACACCGCTTTTCTGGATCATCAAGCACAGTGCATCGAATCTTGCGTTTCCTGCAGTGAGCTATCATTGTTGGTTAGCATTGCTCCACTCATCGTATCTGTGACTTTGAGCCATCATATACTCACTACAAGCAAGGGAGATTCGCTGATAGCCTAGCTTGCTTCGCTTCTTGTCAAGTGTCGAGGGCGAGGAAGGCCCCTCCTCATCTCCGATTGAGGACATGACGTGGATCTTTAAGCTAAATCGACGAGCAAGCGTGACGCCAATGATGTGTGTCGAGAGATTGTTGGACTCTTGAGGTCGTAAGGCTAACAATGTAGGGTAGTGCGTTGTAAATAGGTCGAGAATTAGGGTCAACCGAAAGCAACGAGCTGAACGAGAACGACACTGTTAGATGTACATGACCATCCGTTTAGTCAAAGTGCAGCGCAATCGTTGACCGTTTTCAATTACCTCCCCAAGTCCACAACCACTCGTAGAAATAGGGTTGCTCAGATGAGACCCGTTGATCTGGCTGTAGGCAGATGACAGTAGTATAATACCGAAAAGAACACAAGGTTCTGCAACCGTAAGAACGGTGCTTCAAAGCCAAGAGAAGCGTTCGAGAGTGGTTAGTGAATAGGTTCGAGACAAGAGCCCCAGATTTCGAGGAACGGATTCAAGGCAGTGCGGTGCCGTAAGGTAGCAAAATCTGTGCAGGTTTACCGAAGGAGATCAGGTCGTAGGGCGAACGGATGTGATACCGACAAAGATGCAGTTGGCATCGGAAAGGCCCGTCTGAGGCGAGGAGAGGCTGATAATTCGTCCAATGACAAACAAGGATCGAGGCTGATATGATGATGGAGACGAAGATGACGATGCGAGCGGATTTTGTGAGTGGCTGTGTGAGATCAGAGAACACGCAGAGGCAGTAACGTGTATGGCGTCTGTACTCAATAGCTCGAGATCGGTATTGATTCGATGCTGTGATTAGAGAATAACGAATCCGTCGAAAAAGCTGCAGGAGGGTTGCAGAGCAGATACTGTATACTTGGTACAAGTACGAGCAACAGACCGCGATCCCAAGAAAAGATATGTACCGGCCAATCTCGTGAGGTGTGGGGAGGAAAGTAGTAGTAAGTAGGACCTGATTCGCTTCGCGGGTCCTGGAGCGCAGATAGCGTGCGCGCACCTTGTTAAGGTTGTGCGAGATATGACAGTGAGATTACCCTACAAGCATTCAAGCGCTGGGGACATGGTTCTGCCCTTGGAGACCGATTAGGCTTATGAGCATGATCGATCTTTGCTTCAAGTTCAAAGCCCGGCGCAACAGTACCGGACAGTACAGGCCACATTACGCGGCTCTGATTCGGGTAGAAGTGCAATACCCTGATCAAAGGTGACCTGACGCCACATCATAAGGCAGCAGATAACGCGCCATTTATTGCGTAGGTACGGTACGAGCAGGTTAGGGTGCTGTCGTGAGCGGTCGTTCAGGCAAGCCACTAGTGGATCTCGCTTGAACAAAGCGAGCAAAGCAGAGGCGCCATGTGAGCGATCCCAAGGTAAAGACCAATGACCGACGGTGGCGGGAGGGCACGTCAGACCGGCGCTTATTGGCCTTGCGGATCTCTGGGGCTGAATCGCGCAAAGTCAACTCAGACAAGCAATTGAAACAACCAGGCGGGCGTGTGAGATGGTAGGCAAGTGGCCAGGACTGGTGGTCGATGGCCGTCAGCGGTTGGACTTGTGAGTTCAGAAGAAACTCAAATCACCGTGCAGAAAGGGTGATCGTTGCTGTACTCGGTAAGCAGCCGCTTGTTGGTTGCAGCACTAATGCGAACCCCAGATCCAGGACGAGTCGTGAGCCCACAGAAGGAATGTAAAACAGAAATGAATAAGGTTCCTGGTGAACGTCGGTATCACCGAAGTAAAGGTTTCCAAGTCATTAGCTACTGTGAGTCCGTGGGGCAAGCGCCAGGAAATTGGCATACGACAATGGATCTCATGCTTGGCCACGAATTAAAGATAAGCGAGCGCTGAGGTATTGACGCGGTGCGACAGAAACAGGGCACTGCACTTGTTGGCTCGTGGAATCTGGTCGTGCGAAGACGGATCTGCGGGGGTGATGACTGAAAATAGCCTGGGCGATCGAGCTGTCAAACGAGCACAGTGACGAACAGCAAGTTTCGTGGCGGTCTCGGGGTACGCAAAAGGCTTGAAATGTTGCTCGTTGCCGAACTTGGTCGCGGTTCGATGATCTCGGCAACGTGAAGCTATCATTTGTTCGATTGGTGTCTTGGTCGCCTGATCTGTATTTGTCGTCCAAATAGATACAGCTACGATCGCGTCGTGGTTGGCGGCGATGCAGCAGGATTCATGTTCGTTTCGTGATCGTTGCCAATTCAGACAGCTCCAAGATTAGTACGGCATGAAGTCAAAAACGAACAAGCAATGGCGATCCTATGGCACACTGCCAGATAGGGGCCGGCAGTTGAACTTTGTGAGGTTGAACCAAAACCAACACGGCTCAATGCAACGCTGAACCGGAAAGAGCATCTGTGTTAAGCAGGCTACAGTAGTACTCCAGTTCGACCTTTCGCATCATAGATGGTTAAGGTAGTAGGGTCTGACCTGGGAACTAAAGTCTGCTAGATTTGAGGCAACGCAACGGCTCGTGAGGGCCGGATGCCGTCCGCCAGTGGTTCTGCCAGTGACTGATAGACGAGGGATTCTGAGGTGACGTCGTGATCGTGCATGCATTGTTTCCGACCCAAGATAGTAATCTACCGGTTCGAATGAATGCATGGCATGACTCAAATGAAGTGGATCTGGCTGCACTGCAGGGTCTCCATGCGGTGGTGCAAATTGTGTTTCTGCCAAGATCCATCACTTGGTGTGGCGTTTCGCAAGGAGACTAGACCAACGCCTCATCCTGCGAGCTGTATCGCGAGGTAAACTGGTACGGCAATGGTCGGTCGTCAGTTCGTATTGGTGCTCCAAGTGAGCGATTTTGAGCGTGAGCGATATACCCAGGCATTTACGCTAGAGTTGAACTCAGATTCGTCAAGCTGTTCTGGAAAAGATCAGCAGCAAACGATCGACCAGCATCGTATGTATACAGTAGGGTTCAGCGCGTGGTCGCCATGAGCTGGCCTCGTTGCGCGCGGAAGTGTTCCATGTGGTTCGCATGTGCATTCGCCCTTTTCGTCGGCGCCGAATCTTGATGCTCCGGTGCTCCACAGCAGACTCCATGATCAAAGCCAGCTTAGCGTGGATGAGTCCAGAGGTGCATGAGTCAGTCTGCTGGAGATTAACTTAATTGCTGCTTGATAGGTTGGTAGCGATGAGGTCCGAGAGCGGACAACCGGTCCGACCTTCAGACGTGTGTGAGGAGACCGGATAAGGCTATGCAGATAATTTGAAGAGATCTGAAACGGCCGATTGGCTTGGAGAGAGCTTGCGCACGTAGGATGCTGGGTCACAGAAATGACGATAATCCTGGTCTCTGGACAAGATATGTAATGAGGTGCCCGGATGTTGAGCCGTGACATGTAATCGGGTAGATGTATGATATTATGACGAAGTCCCTGCTGCACGAGCAGGCAACAGCGACAGCGACAGGTAAATCACGCGACGCGTTTCTACTGCAGGTACTTTACGAGTCAGGGAAGTCGCGAAAGGCTTGCGGAGCCATTGCCGCTCTTGGCCCACGACGGTCTCCGCTCTCTTTTGCATGACTCTGCTCATATCTACATTAATGTACCTTACAGTGGATAGAAAGTAATCTCCGCCTCATGCACTGCAGCTTGACCGCTGATACCCAAACTACTGTACTCACTCCATTGATAATAACAAATAATTTGACACAGCCGACCGTGGCTGCAGCACAGTGGATCTTGGCAGCAGTACATCCGATAGGTTGGCAAGCGGATACTACCACACTTATAACAATTGCAATTAATGCCATTCTATGGAGAAACCTCGGCAGAACACAGTATCTCCTGCGTGTAGCGAAAACGGAATCTTGTCACACCTCATGCCTCCTCTCGACACGTGCATTTCATTTTGTGGACCGATAACTACAGCTCCACGCATAATCCAGCTGAAGTGCAGATGTCGCAGGACCGACGAGACAAAAATGCATTATCTTGGTACCCTAATATAGATCTATCTCTTTGAATACCGGTCGACGCTAGGAGCCGGGCACGTCAGCGCTCGAATAACGACTCGCGAACAGCCACAGATGCGAGTTGAACAGTACCTTATCCATCACGACATGATCGGCCGAGGCAAAGCGGTCGCACAATAGATTGCGGCGTAGAGAGGCGGCTGTTGTGACAACCCTCTTCGCCGGCTTTCATATGGGAGAGCGGGTTGATTCCGATATACAGGTGGGGGTTCTCCATCCCCAAACGAACCATCATCTCTTTCCATGATTCCCACGACGATGCATCGTGTGAGGTACGACTCTATGGAGGCAGTCTCGTAGCTCGGATAGTTTGTCGAGAGGGATTGGCATGCCGGTGCTGGACCTTGTGTACTGCCGGAGATCTGAGTGAAGACATTTGTAGGCAAGAAAAGTAGTGAAATGGAGCGAAGACGGTTGAGACGAACGCAAAGAAGACACTGACGATAGTCATTCCATTTACCTCAGTATGCATTGCAGGACGTGCAGACCTGCTCGTCAATACTGCTTTCCTCACTATTTTCTGTTGTCCTGACACTTCAAGGAGCCAAACAGTACATACCAATCCTTACCTGTAATATGCATATATGTAAAGGATTCGGACGTTGAGGATTGCTTGCGATTCGTCGCGGATTGTCAAGCGTTGGCTTGGCATCTGACCATACATGTACTCGCCAAGGAATTGCGATTAAGTTACGTACGTTGGGTTGAGCTAAGGTATCTTACCAAAATACCAACAGCTGGTAACACCAACAAAGTCATCGCGCGCTCGCTCGGTACATACGAGAGTGTACAAGCATGGCTCAAAGCCTGTACCTTTCGAAGGAACCCTGAACACGACGACGTTTCGCACACACACTTCAGTCGCATTCAATTCGTACCGCGGAGGTCGATTTCTCATCTTAACAATATACATGTAGCGTTGAACACCGAGGCCTGCTATGGAACTTTCCGGTACTGACAGAACTCAGAGCTTGATAAAGGTACACCGTGTACAAGTGTACGAGGTTGTACATATAGGCTCTTCCCCTCGCACCATGCTTCAGAAACCACCTCACCACAACAAAGCGCGTATATAACGTCCTACTCCACAATCTGCGTCTTGGGGGTCTTGCCGACAACCGTGTGCGTACAGGTACCTCTGCCCAATTCCTCTGTCAGCATTGGAATCCCCGGTCAAGTCCCGTGGTCAATCGGTGCTCGTATTTCCGTCACACATGGCCACGGAAGAACACCTCAAAAGCCCAGCGACGACCTTCTCCACGCTCGGCAGTATTCGACAGAGATACAGCGAGAGGGTGGGTGAAACCAGGGTCCAGACTCCAGCAGTTGTCAAGCTTACCTCAACCCCACACTATTCTCCGATAACAGTGCAGAAGCGACGCGACCTATCAAGATAAGTCCTTTACTGCAAGATAGCGATAGCTTACCTACCTACTTCTGGTCATCAGACCATCATGTTCACTACCATTTCCTACACTTTCTGTCCTTCAAATTCTTCATTCTCTTCCACATTAATAAATGTTTGTGCGATTGCGCACCTATATTCATTGAGCCAAATGCCTACATGGCAGAGGCCATCACGATCCCTTCTCCTTCTGCCTTCCTACGGTCTTCTCCCCCACCCGATCCAAAAGAGAAACAACCTTCGCCCGAAGCTCAAAAACATGCTCGGAAAAGGTCCACCACAGGCCCAAAGAAAAAGGCGACTGTCAACAATCTTGATAAAACTAAGCCCAAGGCCAGCGACGTTAACAGACCAAAGCAGTCGAAGAGTCGGAATGGTACGCTGTTGATCGTTGAATTGCACGCTCTTGGTTGTCTACCAAGAAGCCACGTTCTGAATTGTGTAAACAAGCAATGAGATACTAATACTGATGGCTACCAGGCTGCGGAACGTGCAAGATTAGACGATTAAAATGTGACGAGACCAAGCCATCTTGTGAGCAATGCAAAAGGCGCAATGTCACCTGTGGAGGATACAAAAAAGACTTCAAATGGCGAGCTTACGACGACCGCATGCCCAAGACTAACCCTGGCCGTTCGAAAAAATGTGTGTTCATATCACTTCTCATGAATATCACGAACCAGCACTAACAAGCTTGATTAGCTATCGACGAGAGCAACGACGCGCAACCAGCTTTGGACGCTCAGCAACTTGGACATAGCAATGTCGGGCCCCGCGAGAGTCCGCCTTCTGCAGGCGACGTTGATTGCACACGTTCGGCCCATGAGAATATCTCGCCGCAACAGCAAGGTACTATTCTTGATCCTATGTTAGCTGGCACAAACACTCCCGTTGCAGGAATTGGCCATGATGTAGCCCTCCAAGGTCGAGACGATGCTTTCGACCTCGCTCCGAATCTGTCCGACCTTGTCTCTTCCGCCCATGTGTCTCCAGGCATCACGGCAACGACAAGTGGCTCTGAAAACATGTTTCAATTCCCTCCCGCTTCACAAGGTCATTCAGACATCGACTTACCAGTCATCTCGCTCACGCCGCCAATCCTGACAAATGCTTTCACTGCTCTGCAGCTACCCGACGACTCGCCTGAAGATTGTATGCAACCAGAGTTTACCGTAACGGATCACTCACCCCACGACCCATACGAGCAATGGATGCTTACTCGAGATACTCTCCCGCCCGATTTGCATTTCTTCGAGGACCTCGTAGGCGGAGACGTCTTTTCGACTCATTCTTCACCAGAACCAGAAGACTTGAACCTCGTACCAGGAAGTCAGGAAATTATTGCCTCACGCTTCGATCGGTTCACTTGTGGTATTTTATCTGTCAAAGATGGTCCGAACGAAAATCCCTGGAGGACTCTGATATGGCCCATGACCGAGACTTCGGCCGCTTTGCTGAATGCAATGTCCGCAATGTCTGCTTTCCACTCCTCACGGGACATGCCTCATCTCCGGGTCGTCGGTCAGCAACACAATATACTCAGTCTTCAGTACCTAGGAGAGGGCATCAACGATGGCTCGATGCGACTCGATACCGCCATTGCCACATGCTTGGCTCTCGGTTTTGCTCAAAGCTGGGACTTACCTACGTCCAGTGGTAACCAGCACATTCGAGGCGCCCGTTCGCTCATACACATTGCCTTGAAACTGCATATTGAACAACCTCTGGACGGCGACAATCTTGCCCGACTCAAATTTCTATGCAATGCATATCTGTATATGGATGTCATTGCTCGAATCACCTCGATAGACAGTGATGAGACCGACGACTACGAGACTGTCTTTCGAGCCTTCAACGGCCCACACGATCAAGGATTCGGTATCGACTTTGGTCTAAGCATTGATACGCAGCTGGATCCGCTGATGGGTTGTGCCAGTACTCTCTTTCCTCTGATTGGGAGGACGGCAAATCTCGTCCGCCGAGTCCGTCGGTGCTCCAACAACAACCCGCCTATCATCAGCAACGCCATGGAGTTGAAGTTGCTTCTGCAGTCCTGGGAACCTCCGGAACTCATACAGCCGCCCGAGGATCCTTCAAGCACCGTTGAACACAGTATCCAGACCGCCGAAGCGTATCGGTGGGCGACGCTTCTGTATCTCCATCAAGCCGTGGACGAGATACCTTCACCTTCGTCCCAGGAAATAGCGGACAAGGTCTTGTGCTATCTCGCGACGGTTCCTTTGGCCAGTAGATTCGTCATCGTCCACATCTTTCCGCTTATGGCCGCTGGTTGTGAGGCATCCACAGATGAGACCCGGACATGGGTAAAAGAGCGGTGGACGGCAATGTCAAACAGACTGAGGATCGGCGCTATTGATCGATGCTTGGAAATCACCGAAGAGGTTTGGAGGAGACGAGACTGTCGAGATGTGCGCCCTTGTACCCTCAGATCACTCGTGTCCACAGCCGATTTGCATGGCTCCACGTTCAATACGCAGATCCATATGACGAGGCCGGATCCGTTCTCTCCCACTGGTGATGTAGAAAGCAACCCCTTCGAAACTCCTCAGATGGGCCATCCACCGTTCTTGCGTCGACATACCGTCAGTACTGGTCTCAATGTCCCGCCATCAGCGCATCGAAACAGTCTTCAGTCTAGCCGGCCCGGGAAGATTGATCCTGAGCTCACTGTGCGTGGTAGCTTGCACTGGCTGGGAGTCATGAGAGACTTGAATTGGGAAGGTACGTTACTCCTATTTATGGTCTTTACGCGCGAATTGAAATGCTAATTTGAAACAGTGCTTCTTGGATGATCAAGACATGAGGGTTTGGCTTTTCCACATACGGATCGAGCTGTCCATATGAAGAGAATACTTGCGAGTCTCACTCCGTCAATGATCATGAGTTTGCGTTACTTGACTATTAGCGAGTTGGCGTTGGAAGTGGATTTAGTCTAGACACTGCATAGAATGATGTACACTGTCTTGTTCTCCTCAACCACTTTGCAATATTCCATAGTATTCGTGTATACAGAGCCTATGAGCAGTAGTACTAGTGCATACTGTATACCATTCAAACGTCTGCACGACCAATGCTGGACAAGTCACGTGCTGGGCCGGGAAACAATACCGAATTAGGAAACGCGGTCCATCTTCACCTCCGCATTCCCACAACCGTACTCTTCCTTCTCCAACACAATCACTACCTTATCTACCACATCCCCACAAGCACAATCAGTCTCCTCATTTTTCGCTGTGCATGCGACTGCTGCAACCCCATCTCCAAGCTTACGTACAGCAGTGTATCTAAGATACAATCAGCACCCGTATCGGCCTGCTCAATCGAGACGAGACATCCATTCAGGCCAAGTAGATAACGAGCCTGGCAAGTATAACAACCTTCACCTCCCCTCTGTTACCATCATTCATCCATCCTCACCAACCCCAATCCCATCCCGTCCCACCACCCAAGCACCCCAACAACCCACGACACCAACAATGGCAACCCCACCACCCGACACCCAAGTCGCGATGAACTACTTCCCACAAGCACAAAAGACGTTCCAGCCCCCGCTGATCGCGAACGAGAACGCCTTCCTGGGCGACATCACCACCTCCGAAAAGCAGGACGCTACGTCTCCCATGAGCTGTGGACTGTACAGGCTGGAGAAGGGCACGCCGCTTGTTTATACGTACACTGTATGTTCCTTTTTTCTCTGTTTTTGCGTTGAGGGTTGTTGCGACGCGAGACGTATCTTCGAGGCTTTTTGTTTGGTCTCATGACTTTTTGTCTCGATTTCACCGCTCTGTCCATGTCCCGTCCTCCCATGGACAACGCTGGGAGCGGCTGAACGCGGCTCGAAACATCGTCACTCGGCCACCACACTCAACATTCATCAGACCACTATGGAAGGGCCTTGCTGACGATGTTCACAGTACCACGAGATGAAGATCATCCTAGAAGGCCACTTCGACATCGCCGACGAGGCGGGCAACAAGGCCCACGCCGTACCCGGCGACGTCTTCTACTTCCCCAAGGGCGCCAAGATCACCTTCACAACCGAGGACTACGGTCTGGCTTTCTTCACCGGCGCAAGGAAAACGGGAGCTGCGTAGGCTTCTATCCATAGCATTTCATCACGAGAGGAGTGTTGCATTTATCGATTCTTGTCTCATGGTTCAACTCTTCATTCTCGTTGTTTGTCTCGTTCTGCTCTGTCTTGATCTTGTACACACGTTGTCGAAGTTCTCCTCGCGACGCATCTACTTAGAGGTTCGCCCAGCTGGGAGTTTCTCCTTCGTATTCATGCGACTGTCCGAAGACCTCCGCGACTTTTGCCATTCGGACCATGATATCCGGCAGCGGGTTTTTTGGGAGAGTAGGAACCGGAACCGGGCCTCTGTAGCCTGGTGTATGTGAATCCATGTACTTTGGATCCGGGTTGCCGATTGCGGTGTGAATATCGCGCTGCAGTTGACCACCGACTGCTGTGTTCTTCCCACTGTAGTAGCTTCCGATCGCTCTATCGAACTCCTCCTGTCGAAGTCTTTCCTGCTCTTGGTCCCTCTCAAACTTCGCCTGAGCTTGAGTCAGACCTCGATCGTTGTCGTTGTTCTCGGCTGCGCTGGTCTCGGGGTAGTCGACCGTTTCGCTGCTAGCTGCTGTGTCTGTTGCACCTATGGTCGCTTGACTGTCATCTGTGTTACACTGCCTTACCATTAGTAAAGTCAAACCCGCCCGATGCAAAAAAACGCACGAGGTTATCACGTTCGCGCTTTGAACACTCCTCCTCGTAGCGCTTATTCTCAAGACGAAGAGCCCTTTCTCTGGCTTCCTCGTTCGACTCTCTTGAAATCTTGGTGATGGTTTCCCGGTGCTTCAATTCCAGCATCTTCTTGACGGACTCGTTGACCGGATTGTCCAGCTGCGAAGGAGACGCTGGCTTGAAGTTCGCAGGTGCCTTGCTCGTGGAGAGATTAATGAATTCCACATTGGCCGGGAGTTTTTGGCGAAGCTCCGACAATATGTTCGACGACTCACCAGCCTTTGGAGAGTCTGCCTCATTCTCGGTAGCAGCATCGGAGACCTTTCGTGGCTTGGCAGGCTGTTTCTGCTTCCTCATCTGGAGAGTGTTGCGAGGAGCCTGTAGGAGACTGGAGCTGGCAATGCGCGAGGTCTTACCCTGCTTGCTTTCTGGAGAATCAGCCACACTGGATCCAGGAGGAGTGAATATCTTATCTCCCTCCTCCGAGTCGTCCTCGTTCGTGATGGCCTTTGATTCGGTACCGTTCGCAGGTTCAACAGAACGCTCGGTAGCAGTGGTAGCATCAGTCGGTGCTGCCTTCTTCTTCTTGTTCTTCTTCTTTTTCTTCGACTTGGGCTTTTCGCCCGGCACAGACTGTGTACTTTCGGTGACGTTAGAAAGCTGGCTCACAGAGCGCTGCGGGACTTCAGATATCGAACCAGTAGCGTCGCCCTCCTTGGTCAGGTCGAGGTTTTCGATTGTGTCCTCTAAATCAGGAACGGTTGAAACAGGCAGTTTGGGCTCTTGTGTTAGGATTGTGGATGCAGGATCGAAGTCCATCTTGCCTTTACCCTTGCCCTCGTATGGAAACATTGTGTCATTGGTAATCTGAGTCGTGGATGCAGCAGTCTGATCAGAATGCATACTGCCCTTACCTTTGCCCTTGGAAGGCATGCCGTCGTCGGAATGAAACTTGGTAGAAGTTGCGTCGTGTGCGGCGGATCTCTTAGAAACGGAGCAGTCGATACCGATGGCTTCGAGCAATATTCCGGCGGATGTGCGCACACTCTCATTTATGTAGTTGCTCGGATGTTGAACCTGCTCTTGTGTGGGTTTGTCATCCACCTTGATGGCTTCATCCGAGCGAGTGATTTTGTTATCCACCTTGATGGCTTCATGCGTGCGGGTAGTTTTGTCCTTGGCTGCAGATGAGGTGGTTTCTTGACTGGCCCCGGTACTTCCAGTCTGAGTCTGTTTTGTAGCTGGCATTGCTTGAGACTGTGCTTGCGTGTCCGCTGGTACCTCCTCTTTGCCTTTACCTTTGGCGGGTTTGGGCTTTTTATCCATTTTCTTGGACTTCGATTGTCGCGCAAAAGGACTCAGCGATTCGGTTTTAGCGGGTCTCGGGGGAGCAAGCTCCTGTGGCTTGTCGCCCTTGTTCACTGTTTTGCTGGAAACGTTCCTTTGTTCCGTCTGTCTTTGCTGCTTGTCCTTGTTCTGGGGAATGCCGTGCTGCGCTTGTGTTCCCGCAACCATTTCCTGCTCTTTCTCCGGTTTAACATCCTTGGACTCTGACAGTTCGGAAGGCTCGGCCGTTGCAGCTTCATGTTCGACTGTGGTTGGAAGTGGCTCATCGTCCTTGTCCTCGATCGGCGACTCATGCGCAGTTTGGAAACTCTCGTCCACATCTTCTCCGGGCTCTCTTGGGGTGAGATTACGCTTGGGAGTACCTTGAACCGCTAGCCCTTCGGCGAAATTGCTGGACTGAATCTTTGGCTCCGCAAGCGCCTCGTGCACGGTATCGCGGCGGGTGTCTTCTCCTACAGCCGCCTGACTTCCAGCCAAAAGTTCCTCCGCAATAGTCTCGTCCGGGAGACGAGTCTCGATAACAGGACTCTTATCTCCTGTTGGCCAAATTTCACGGGTAGCACTTGATTGGGGCGGTGGACTGTTCAAGCCTTCGTTGATTGGAGCACTTTGTGAGCTGAGCTGGATCAAAATTTCCTCAGCAGACACTTCCTGCTTCACAGTCTCAATGGAGCTGGTCGATGTGACTTTCTTGTGCCCGGCGGGACCAGCCGAAGTCTCAATGTTGACTTCAGTTGGTGACGCCTCGACGTTATCCCTGCTCTGAGAAAAGAAGTCCGGAGCGCCTGCCAAAGATACCGAGTCTTCAGGAATGATGGTCTCTGCTTGTTCCGGCCTTGTGGTATCATGGTACGAGCCACTGCGTTGTGCGTTCTTCTTTGGTGACTTCTTGTTCTTCTTCCCGGACGGACCGGCGTTTTGTTTTGGCACTTCTTGCGACGACGGACCACGACTCCGATCTGGTCGTCCAACATGTTGACCGGCGAACGGTTCTTCGAAGCCCCATCCTCGTTCGGCACCGGCAAAGGCCACATTCGGTTGATAGACATCAGGCACCGGTGGCCGTCCGCAATATGGTCCTGGCTGATGTTGGTCTAGTCCACTGTTGAAAGGGAATCCTGGCCCGAAGCTGGCGTTACGGTGCACTGGACCGAAAGGCGCCATCGGCGGCATGTCTCCTGTGTCTCCTGAGGACTGTTCTGTGTTGTGACGTGTCCTGTCCCGATTCGGGTAACGTCTTTTCACGCCCTCTCGAAACTCTGGCGCTGGTCGTGGTGGTCGTTCGAATTGTAATCTCCGTCCTTGAATGACTATTCTTGGCTGCTGTAACACAAGAGACCAGGCAGCCTGAGAACCAATCCTGTATCCGTTAGCTTTCGTCTCAGTATGGTCATGCAAAACTTACTCAACAACAAGAGAACCCTGGGTTCGAGACCGGATTTGGCATTGGCCGAAAGGGATGTCGAGCACCCCGGCTACACGCGCTACTACCAGATCTGCACTCACATCGTCTGGGATGTTGGAGATAGTGACATGCGACTCCATGCGGCCTTCCAGCGAGGATCCATCGCTGACTGATCTATTCTCCGGAAAGGGGGGTAAATTGTGACCATATGGTTGGCGAGGAAAGCCACCAGAGTTGTTGGTCTGATTTGTGAAGGCATGGCGCATGGGGCCTGAGCCTGGTGGCAGGAAGGGCATATGCTGCTGTATTGGATCGCTGCCGAAACCGAATGGAGCAGACAGTGTCTGATCCGACAACGCACGTCTTGTGTCCATGTTCGGAGGACCGTTCTCCTTTTGTCTCCAGTTTTCACTTCGCTCAGCAGCGGTTGGCGGAAATGGAGGTTGGTTCTGTGGGTACTGGAAAGCTTCTGCAGGCAGGCGCTGATATTTGTTATGATCCAGGACGTGAATATTGCCAGAGCCTTGACCACGGCCTCTTCCTCGTCCACTGTAGCCGCCGCGTCCACGATTGTTCTGTCGTGGTTGATCGTTTCGTTGTGGTTGATTGTTACTATAAGCAACGTATTCTGCGGGATGAATTGACACGTTGTAAGCTGGCGACGTGGCATGATAGCCCGTTTGCTCATAGCGAGGAGCAGTCGTGTGATGACCTCGACCAGACATCTGACCAGACGAGTGACCTCTAGACTGGCTGGGCACAAACTCTTTGATTCTCTGCGCAGACAGTTCGCGGCTTGAAGTGGACCCATGGCGGCGTGAAGGAGTGGTCGATTCAGAATCGGCACGACTAGAAAAGGAATTGACGCCGTGAGGACCCTTTCGCTCATCGTCAGGCACATGTGAGTCCTGCTGGTTGCCCTTCAGAGGTTCTCCACGGCCATTCGACCGTCTCTCAGAGGCATGACGCTGGCGAGAAGATGGTGGTTCGTTCTCATCATTCCGTGCAGCCGGCTCGACGTGAGTGCTCGGAGCTGCTTGGTCGTGGCCACGGGCTCGGACGCTGAGGACTGGTGTTTGGGAATTCCTGGACTTGGGCACTTCGAGAGAAGCTGGAAAGTCAATGTCGGCTTCCGAAATTGGAGTCATTCTACCGTCGTCCGCACTACGGGCCCGCTCAGTAGATTCGCTTCGTCCAGGTGACCCAGCTGGCGTGGTAGTGACGCCTGCCGTAGTTGCTTCAGGCAGAGGAGCCATCCCGTAAGTCTGCTTGAAGTGGTCGAAGTTGGATTGAATGTACTGCATCACACGGACGAGAAACCTTTGGTGATTATGGTCGTCGATGAACTTCTTGTCGAAGAACGAGGTGATGTCTGTGGTTGTACGCATCTGTTGTGATGTGCCCGCGTCCTCGAATAGCTCTTGATTTCTTTTGTCGTTGTCGAAGTACTCATGTGCGCTATTGACGATCTGTGTGTGATTGTACTGAGAGATGGCAATAAGAGCCATCTTGAGGAAGCGGTAGCCATTAATCAAGATCGTGTCTCCATCGAAGAAACGCTCGACATAGGCATCGTCTTCCTGCTTTGTCGTAGTGAGGCCGCCAGGTTGAGGACGAGGGATCTCATCGTCAAAGACGTTTTTGCACATCTCCATCTCCGTCTCCCAAAGGTGGGAACAAAACGGAGTGAGATCATTATACGGGTTGGAACGAACAATTGCAGGTGGTATGACCCCCATCGTCCGAGCGCGTGCTATAAGCAGATCGTTCGTGTTGATGGAGGTGTCTGAGGTTGATTGTGTATCGGTTGAGGTTGACTGTGTATTGTTTGAGGTGTGCGAATCTGTAGTAAGCGAAGCTGATATATCCTCCATGACGAAAGCTCGCAGGCGGTCAAGCAATCATGGTTCTGGAATTGATATGGAGAGTTCTGAACCTGATCATGCAAGCAAGCTGAAGCACAAAGAAAGTGTAGGATTTTCAATATCTGGTAAGGCAGGTGCGACGTAGGCTGCCGTGAACAAGCAGGGAAGGAAGGAGCTAGCTACTGAGGTGGGCAGCGCGTGCGCGATATGGCTGTACATCGCGTTTCCGGACCAGGTGAAGTGAGGTGAAGACCAAAGCAGTACAGGTTGTAGTGTCACGAACAAGCAGGTGAATGTGAACGTAAAGATGCAAAAGCCAGACTATACAGTAGGGCATTTCAGAATTGCTCAACAAGGACGGTGTACCTACGACAAGCTCCGTATGGCTGGTGGTCCATGTACTGCTTCACGTTTGAGCTTTCTTAGCTGGATACAATACTTTGAGATTAATTGTTTTTGTGAGCGGAGTATCTCCTTGTCCGGCGGTTTGAATCGAGCTCAACCAGTTGGTATCATAAATGGCGCATATTCGTCGCTGAGTATGCTTCGACCCCCTTCACGAGAGGCGGTTCTACGAAGACTTTGTGTTGAGAAGCTTGAGAATCTCAGACTCGTTGTCTCCAGCAACTACATCCTGTCAGCATCTGTCCGAAGTCATGGGCACAAGGAGGCTATCTGTACCAACGCGGCCATTGTTCCAGTCCACAACGAGTGGCCTCTTCAGGACTGAGCCTGAACCAATCATCTTCAACGCATCATCACCGTCCTTCGCACCGTCGACGACATTTCCTGCCTTGTCCTGACCGAGGTAGTCGATGATGCTGCGGAGCTGGTCGGCTGTCGGTGCGCCCTCTTCTACTTCTGCTGGGTGTTAGTCCTGTTTATTCTGATCCCTTTCGCGTTGGTAGCCATACGAAGCTCGTAGTCCGTCCTCTCGGTCTTTGATTGTTGGTCGTGGCTTGATGCTTGGTCGATGGTCGCCGTGGAGTGAGCAGTCGCGGCTGTCTGCTTTAAGAGAGTGTGGACGCGAACGGAAGCTGGGTTCTTTGGCGCGTGGAATAGGGTAATGACATCCTTTACACCGGTCTATAAGAGTCAGTCGTTGTTCTTTGGTAGGACTCTCTTCTCGATGTAGCATAGGAGCGGGATCTCTCGCTTACCTGCTTAAATAAGTTCTTCCACATTCTGAGAGCTGTAGGTATGTATTTGATTGTAAAGTAATGTAGTATGGTGTTGTGAAAGTTGTGAGAGTTGGAGTCATAAGAGTTGCTCCAACAAATGTCTCCGCAAACACGAAGTAAGCTCGGGGTGAAGTACATCATCGCCAAGCATTTCTTGTGCACCATGCAGCTTTGGGGTGAATCAAGACCCATCGTGAGCCATGAACAACCATGAGAGCTTCAGCAGATCCATATACGCGAGCTTCGTCTGCATGTTTTAGTTACTTTGGATGACCTCGCGTGAGGATTTTCCCGCTGCGACTGTGAGGTGGGCTAGATCACATATATACTTGTGACGAAATGCGAGGTGTTCAGGCATAGCAACACGAGGTTAACACGACCGTCAAGGGGACAAAATGTGATGCTGGTGGTTGATGTAACCGTAATCCATTTGGCAGAGAAGTCATAAGACGCCATAGTGAACCTCCCATTCCATTTCGATGACCAGTCCCGTCTTCAAGCATTCATCCGCAATCCCCGCATCCTGCCCTCGAGATTCCTGACCATCGCATGCTGGCAACTTCCAAGACAGCGCACACTAGAAGCGTGGTGTCGACAGAGTGTCGTTCCGTCCTCCATCTCGTCATCCCTGCACCTCCTCAGCATATCCGCTCAATGCAAGTCGTTTAAGAAGTTGGGTTTGGGTTCATCTGTTCCGCCATCAGTATCGAGCCCAGCTGTTGTATTCCATCGTGATTGTTATCCATCGCGTACCTTTCTCTTGCCACCGGTCATGGTGACGTTCACGAAACGGCGGGTGTAAGTGATTCTCTTCTTCGCGCGGCCCTTTGGAGTCTTCTTCTTCTCTTGCTTCTCAACCTTTGGGGTCTGAGACTTGACCTTTCCGGCACGAGCGAGGGAACCGTGGACCTTTCCCATATTGGCGGTTTATGCGTGTGAGATGAGTTTGTCGCGGTCTGTAGGTGGCAACAAGTGGTTAGCGCGGCTTCAGAAAATCGCAGAGAGTCGTCGAGAATTTTGTGGGTGGTAGATTCGGAGGTATTCGATGTCGAAGGTACGGGATGTGTGACTCACGATGCGATAAGTGTCGTTGGGTGATGGATGGAGTCGTCGAGCGGCTTTGAGAACGAAAATGGTGCAGCACTCACTTGTGCGTCTGTGCCAAGTGTGGTCTGGGCGTCGTCGCTTAGTCATTAATCGACTTGGTGCTTATCTTATCACATCAGCCGGAGATCGACATCATCTTCAAGCCGAGCCGACGATGACATTGTCCACGCGAGCACGACGACTTCTAGACGATTACTCTAATAACAAGATGTTCGCAAAATTGCTGACAGTCGCTTTCGCCCTCGCCAGCGGTGCGTTCGGCAGGTCAAGCCAAAACTTGTTTCCGCAAAGCGTGTTCTCCAACCAAGACTCCTCGGCTTACAGTATCCCAACCATCCACGAGTCGGCCATTCAGGCACGACGAGTACTCCACCTCGAAAACATTGGCACGCTCTCTACCGTGTTCCCCTCCGAGCGACCTTCCTTCGCAATCGAGAGCAATGGCGTTGAGGCATTCGAGAACCGGCCCGTAGGTCTTGGAGGCGCCCCGATCGGCCTCATGGACTACTACGCCGACTGCGAAGACCACGGTGACCCCACGATCCTGGCAATTTCTATCGCGACCTCGTTCAAGAATGTTGACGCCGGTAGTAACATCACCATGTCCTTGCGATGGCACCCACAGGACGGACAGTGGAGGAGCGCTGCAAACCTACCGCGTTTCAGCCTGATCGGACACCTAGAGAGCATCAGTGCAGAGGAGGCGAAGAGCAAGGGTCTCGCGACATGTTTTGTCAAGAGCCACCCGGATTCGGTCGCTTGGTTGCCTGGTAACCGCATCCATGAGAGCCACTGGGTCAGGCTGGTGGTAGAACATGTCTACTGGATCGGTGGGTTCGGCGACAGAGCGTACATTGGTTGGATACCGACGGAGGTATGGAAGAATGTCACGATGGCTGAGATTGATGATTGCAAGCTGCCGGGCGAGAAGACGAAGAGCTGGGGATGGAGAGAGTGGTTGTGATTGCGACTGCATATCTGAGTTTGAAATGAGTCTTTCCTCTTGCGCATTATACCATATCTATGCATTTATAACATGTTAACATTGCCGAACAGAGGATATTCTGAACAATGGCATAGCATATCTAACCTCTACCTAACGCCGCATCGTCTATACCTTAACCCTTTTTGATCTCTACCAAGGCAATACTGCCCCGTCGCGGACTCTAAACTGCAAATCCGGTCCCTCCTTCTGCATAACAAAGGAATCCATGATAGCGTACAGTCCATCCTCGCCAACACCCTTGACACTGCCTTCTACCCTCCTCATATCCAGCGCCCAAAGCACCCTTGCCACCACCGTGCTCATCTCCACATACGCAATGTTTCTTCCAATACAGCCTCTTGCTCCAATTGTGAACGGACAGAACGCGGCGCTAGCCTTCTTGTACGCGAGAGTCGTCTTGTCCTGCAACCACCTGTCTGGGTTGAAAGAAAGCGCGTCAGGAAAGTACGTCTCGTTGCGCATGATGCCGAGGTTGAGCACGGCGACGTCGACACCCGCTGGGATATGTGTACCGCCGACATCGATGCCGCCAGGGAGGACTTCGCGCAGCAGAGCACCCGAGGCGGGTGGCGCGAGTCGCATGCTCTCGTCTAGCACGGCGCGCAAGAGTGGCAGATCCGTTGTGTACGGCGGCAGGATGGATTCGTACGTAGGGAAAGCGGCGCGGATCTCGTTCTGCAGTCGCGTGAGAATGTGTGCTGATGACGGCTGCGTGAGGTAGTAGAACGTCGCTGCCAAGGCGCTGGAAGTGGTGTCGCCGCCGGCAACGATCAAGAGACCAGCTTCGGATGACAGTTCTTCAAGGCGGTATTTGGTGCCCGTTTGTGGGTCCGTGGCGTGGAGGATCGCGCCGAAAAGGTCGTGGAGCTTTGGATCGTCGCGGCTGGCTTCGCGAGTATTGATTGCTTCTGTGGTGAAGGCGAGCAGTTGGCGGAGAGAAGAATCGAGAGGGAGGAGCTTTAGGAGTGGGAGCAGGCCGGCTGCGCATCGGAGGCGAATTGCACGTGGCATACTTTCCGACAGCCAGCGCAGAGTTGGTGTGTTCATCAGGTCGAAGTTGCGGCTGAAGACTATGCTGCCCATCACATCGGCAGTGAACCAGTTGGTCCAGTCGCCCATGTCCTTTGGCTCAGTCCAGCCCTTGTTGTCGAGCAGAGCGGAGGACTTGGCCAGGTTCCGGGTCAAAGTGTCTATGCAGGTAATGATCTTCGGTGTGAGGTGCTTCATGGATGTTGATGTCAATCCCTGGGCAACGATGCGGCGCTTGCGTGCGTGGTTGACTTTGTTGATCTCAGACATGGTGCTTTTGTTTTGAGCATCCAGGTCAAAGTGGGAATAAAATTGACTCTTCTGCGTGTTGCAGTGGAATCCGTAGATAGCCTCGAGCGCCTCCACTGTGACGAAAGATAGTGTGTTTGGTCCGAAACGAATAATCTCGCCATGCTGTTTGTGCAATCGGTCGAGCTGATGACAAAGATCTCCTGTAGCAGCATGATATCCCATCCACACATTGGTCAAGCGACCCAGTAATGGTCCAGGATATTTCGACAACGGATGGAAAAAGAGTTGGTATGTGACATAGCAGATAGCCTGTACTGGTCAGATTGGTTCGGAAGACTCAAGGATCCTTTGCTTACAGCAACGACCAGAGCCCCGGCTAACACTGGCACAAGGTTCGACCACAGCAAATTTAGAACAGCCATGATCGTACTGCAGATCGTCTGAGATGAAGAGTAGGATAGAAAGTGAAAAGACTTTGCCGGATCGACGAGCAGATCGCCAGTGTACTCTTATATTATCCTACCTTTCGTGTCCATGCAACACGAGAAGCGCTCAACTTGGTTTACAAGGTGGATCCGCAACGACATTAGATGCAGCGAGCCAAGTCGACTAACCTCGTTTCCTTCTCATTATGGATATGCACGTGGTATACAGGAAGAAGCGCGGTGATAGCCGTAGTCGTGTCGCGATTCTAGTCCAACGACGTGAGTTGCCCACTGGATAGGAGGTGTTCTTGCGATAAATAAGCGGAGCAATGCCCGAGATTCTGGTAGATGAGACTAAAAACTTGGTCGGTTCATGCTAGACTCCAACGGCGGTTGCTCAACCAGACGCGGTCGACGCGCGAAAGGGGGATATCCATGAGCGGTTTGAGAAAATGTAACGCTCGGAGGAGCCCCCGGTGTGGCTGGCTCAATGCCGGAAGCCGGAAGTCACAACGAGAAGAATTTTCGACTAGACTATATGAACAAGGTAAGCCGAATTTTTAATTGTTCCTCCATCGCAGTTAACTGCATCCCGGCTGGCACAATTGGCTAGCGCGTGAGACTTTTAAGGACGATAACAAGTCCGAAACTATCTCAAGGTTGAGAGTTCGAGCCTCTCGTCGGGAGAAACACATTTTTGTTCTCACTTTTTTGGCGGTGGCGACGCGAAGGTCTTGGCTTGGTGTGACCCATTACTCCATCAGATATTGTTTTGCGACTCTCATCGTAGTATTTTATCATTCAATCGTTTAGGCGCCGTAAGACTTCACTGTCTTCGTCCATTGGCTCGGGTCAGTACTAATGAGAAGAATATCAGGTTGCGCAACGAGAATGTGTATACCAGGGCAATCCTATTTAACACAGGTGGTATACTCTGAAGCCAAACCGTGTAAACTTATGATTCCAAACATCTGTCGTAGGAGGTCGACTTGCGGCGACGGGGAAGATCGCCGTGGTACAGATGTGGAGTCTCACGCTCAATGGTAAGCATACCCGAGAAGGATCGAAGCTATTGGAGGTGCTGTTCTGCGAACGACTATCCATGCTCTGCTCTAGCACAGTCGGTCATGCTGACAACCCATCGTTGTGGGCCACCCGCACTCACTAATGGCGGCACTGATCGTCGACAATCATGCCCTAGGCATTCAGCACACGGGTTTGGGAAGCACGCTACAAGCGGTCTTTGCGATATCGTGTCTTTGAAATGGCAAATACCGACGATACCGACTGAAGGTTGAATTATACAATTGATGTTGTCGCCAATATACGAGCGATGCTTGGATGCTACGAGTATGATCCGGATCTTGATATGACAATCGCGAATGTGAGAAGACTTCCCCTCTCATAACCCAAGTGCTCCTGAAACGTTGGTTCATGTGTTCATGACGATGTCAGTAAGATTACGGCGTACCATGAAATATGTACACCTGTATGATGATAATAATTTCAGCGATGACTTGGGCGGCCATATTTGGACCATGAGACGATGATGCCAAGCCGTTGTACGTGGTTGATCAGATGATTACTATTTTCGACCTTCTGTGCTCTATCTTGCTCACCTTCCTGCTCAACTCACATCCCTCACTCGTCCCTTCGCATTCGATTCCCGCATTTGCGGTATCGTCCTCGCTCGCATCGACAGTGTTGTGTTCTCCACTCCGCTTTTCGGTACTCCCCGTCAGAATGTCATCTCCCACAGGTAGGATCTGTCATGGACCACACATACGGACGACAGTGCCCAGTGTACTGTATGGTCACCATGTTCGAGCCTCGTCATGCTCTCTTTTGCTTCTTCGCAGTTGTTTCTACCATTTCAATTGCACCTTCCATCCCTCTTCTGCATCTGCAGATTCAATGATTCTCATAGAACTTTACAAGTCCAGTCATTACCGCGAGACACAGCTTGAGCAGTACCCTCTCTTGATTGCTTGTCCAGATCCGAAAAAGTCGAAATAATAACAAACCAATCGATAACCCATCATGGCCCCACGAAAAGGCAGTCATCTCCTCCCACGCCGAGCTGAGTCGGTCTTCAGTCGTCGGGGCGGCAGTACACCTCTCAACGACGGCGACACAGCACAGGCTTCTTCGATGCCACGATTCATTGCCGACGAAATATACAAGTCACCGATCAAACGTACCTTTTCTCGTAGACTCGCCATCACTCGCCAATTGAGCGGATCAAGCCACAAACATTCTGCCACCTCACCTCATATGGTTCGAGGAGTTGACAATCTAACGATCAGTCTGCCACTAGAGACAGCTATGCTCACCCTCCCGAACGAAGAGATTCTCGGTGCTATAGACGACCGACCGAGCTTAAACAGTGCTTATCCATCATCAGACGTCGTGCCGACGCTCGCTGCACTATACGACGCCAAGTCCACACCAGACTCCGGATCAAGAGAGCAGAAGTTTGACTCGCGGGTTGACACTTGGCGGGAAGATGTCAACAGGCATAGCAATAGTGTCGAGACAATTGTAACTCACACCGAGAACGAAGAGGAGAAACCGGATGCTCAAGGCGGCGACGCTACTCTGAGGTGGCCAACACGACACAGTGTCCATCAAGCACAGCCAATACACAGTCCGAGACCAGCTCTTGCCGTGAGGGTACCATCTTCTCAACGCGGCGTGCTTGTACACAATCGGAAGCCTTCAACCGAGAAAGTGACCCTACTTCAAGTACCTTTCATTTGTCCCGAACTGACCGAGAAGACTCCAACACAAGCAAACTCATCGTTGGGCTCGGACGATCCACTAACTGCAATTCCCATTACACCCAAACCTCGTCCCCGCCAGGAAAGCTCATCCTCAAACTCAATTTATACCAGCCATTCAGACACGGAATATGCAAGCTCATATCGTAGTGAGGAAAGCCCAAGAACAAGTATGGACTCGGAAATAACCAGGCCATCGACCGACCTGTACCAGGTCGCGAACAAGAATCTGAGACAGAGGGCTGACTCGGATACTTCGAATACATCCAAAGATTCGGACTACAGCCTGAACAAGTCTCTACCACCAACTCCACAAACAACTTCTAGCGGATCAAGTTGCTACTCGAAGACGCCACCTCGGCCGAGGAGGTCACACTATACAAGGTCACCAGCAAGCTATCCGAAGCGTCCTAGGCACTTCGAAAAGATGCACATCAGACCTTCAGCTTCATGCAGATCATTGGACAAACTCAATAATCTTGATGATGCCTTTCTCAAGACGGACCCATATGCCAGTAGTGGCTCGTCATCACCAAGTCCGACACTTACCGAGGCAGTTAGCGACTTGGTGGAAACGCTGCAGCGTATCCCTGGACGCAAACGTAGCAACTCTGCTCAAAGCTGCCCAAGAAGTGTGCAAAACATGCAGGGGATCACCAACGCCTTGCGACAAATTGTGCCCGATCTGGAAGCTCGACCTACATTGTCTAGGGCGCCAACAATCCCTGAAAAATCGGACAAGCGAGATGGCACCGCAGTCGGTATAGAAAGCGCTATTGATTCTCTGGGAATGCCATCGCAAGGCGGCAGTACTCCAATGACCGAGAGTAAAGCTCGGGCCGCAGCACGCAGGAGAAGTCTCACCTGCACGCAGCTGATAAGTGAGTATCTCGATATCAGTGCTCTATCAGGGATCAGTAGCAGTCCAACTCGACATCCGACAGTCCCTTCACCGGTAGCCACGCCTGTATCACCCCAGAACCAACCAATCGAGAATCACGGAGATCGTTCTGAATTGCCGCTTGCGGTTGCTGCCGGCTCAAGTGCAGCCACTCAGCTCACACAGACAAAGAGAAATGCAATAGATCAATCTGCTTATTTATCGACATTTTCCAGTGACATCAACACCCCTGACAAAGAAAAACAACCTAGAAAGGCACCTCCTCACAATATCGAACAGCTCGAGAAGAGTAGGCCTGGCAAGGTCGAAAGCACCAATGATTCATTACTGCTTAGCATGTCTGCTCTCGACAGCCTCAAGGATCTCGAGAAGATGGCTCGATCAACGAAAGACATGTACCAGGTATACAAACAAAACGAACTGTCGCTTCTCAAGACGGTCTGCAAGAACAAGTCGTTTCCTTTGTGGGAGCTCAGAGAATGGTCGTCTCCACTTGGTGCTGTCATATCCCCGGAAGAATCAGTCGAGCTTGAATATACACCGGACCTATACATTAAATCTATCACCCACGATACGAGAGTCGTTGGCAAGTTGAGACAGTTGATTGTACTTCGTTGTGCAAGCTTCGTCAGATCAGAAACCCTGGAAGCGTTCTCGTCCGGTGACAGACGGGCATTCCAGCGCTACGAGAATGCATTGTACCGCATATGGTGTTTCTGCAAGATCTTTGGAGGGAACAAACGCAGAGAAGAGGATATTGCTGGCCAGCTCGACTGGCTCAAAGGTGGCCTACTAGCCCACCAAGACGACTGTGCAGCCACTACGAGCACAAATCTGGCCTGCGAATTCGGTAGTGTCCTTGCGACTGCACCAGAGCACTTTGGACTTTGCAACCAAGACGGTCTGTCTGCGGATGAGCTCTTTGACATGACAGAAATGTGGAACTGCCTCTCAACACTTATGCAGTCCTACGTTGGCAAGATCGACCATGCTCGTACTAATGGTGTTTACTGCAAGACTGACATCAAATACGGCGATGTTCGTCATGAAGAAATCATGCTTGAAGAGTGGATCTACTATGTGATGTCTCACGGACCAGATGCTATTCTCAAGCTCGCTGAACTATCTGATCACGTCAGTGCCGGCTTTTCCCTCGCCCACAATCATGGCTGGATGAAGTGGACGCCCCCGGTCGAGGGCACAAGTAGAAGCAGCTTCTTCCGCGAGCCTGTCGCGCGGTTGTACGAAGAACGGATTACTGAGACAATTCGCGACCAGTCTCGATACTCGTGGCTGTCACGAAGCGAGCAGGACGAGCACAAGCGTTTGCGCACCGCTCAACTAGCTCAAGAGATCAAGCTAGCTAGACACGCGAGCAGCTATCCTCGCCTACCTTTTATTGACATGGCTCATGAGCGTCCAATGAGTACGATGAGTATGTTCTACAGCTCTTTCGACCCCGCGAATCGAGTGCCTGGAAATGCATCAGCTCTGACGGCCATGGCTTTGCCGGCTCCGGCCATCTCCTCAGAGACAATCATGCCACCAGTTGCCTTTATCGCTGGTCCACTCGACATGGAAAATCGTTCACCGCAAGCTCAGCGCACACGATCGCCGCCACTGCAACAATGGAAGCAAGCACAGGGCCAGCAGAGTATCAGCCCGATCGAGGAGGAACGAACCCCGGTGGGCGCCATCAATCACCTCGGTCCGTTCAACGTGACCATTGTGCAAACAAGTACTTATGAGAATGTTACCACGCCGAGGTCTCGCGGTGCTGGCTGCAACGATTTGCGTATGAGGCGTGTAGGACGTCAGGCTGTGCCTATCAGAACGTCTTCGAAGAAAGGCAAGAGTAACAATTATGCTATAATGAGCATTGTGGAGCAGGGTTTTAGTGCTCGACAGGCGGCGGAAGCGTTGAAGATGACGGATACTGGAGACAATGTCCGTCTTGCTATCGACATGTTGGTGCAGCAGGAGCTGGTGGCCAGAGGCCGGTGATCTAGGCACATGTTCGGTGTCGGTGTTGAGGGGTTTGTGTCCGGATGGTTCATGCGGTCGATTGATATTACGGGCTTTTTCAAATTTACACGACAAGAATAGATTGATTTGACAACCCTCTTCCCAATCAATTATGCTTTGCGACCGGAAATGTCCATGTTAGAAAAAGAGTACTCGTATTGCAGGCGTGAATAAAAGAAGAGCTTCCCCGAGCCGAGACCGAAACCAAAACCGAAGCTTCCCCAACTTCATCGGTCAACTGCTTGACATAATTCTTAAGGTGATCGTTCCGAGACACGCATCATCACAATGGCTGCCATGGGCACTCGAGTCAACATGACTTCGCTACGATCTTCACGTGTCGTCGATTATGGGCGACCATACGTCTATCGCGGTGGTCTTTCGGTTCACCAGCAATTCCGCCTGCAGTCCAACACAAGCACACCTCCTTCGGCAATACCACCACTCGATTCAAACCCTTCAGGTCTACTCAATGCGTCAGATCCAACACCAAACCCACCGAAACCACCACGCTACCGCCAACGCGCCCTAATCTACAGCACGCTCTCCCTCCTCGTCGGCGTCCTCGCCGGCAACTTCGTATCCTTCACAATCTCACCCCCGGCAGACCCCCTACCCGGCTCAGCAACAGACAAGCTGATCGTGCACGACCTATCGAACCGCATCGACGACGAATTCAAAGTCAAGATCCTGCGCGGAAAATCGCGGGCCACATCAGCCAAGCTCCGCGGCGAAGACGGCGCGTGGGTTGAGGTTGCCTCGTCGCTGTCGTCGGATGAGAACGCAGTGCCTCGAAAGAAAGCCGGCGATGTGCCTGCTTGGTTGGCTGAGAGAAATGAAAAGGAGGGACTCAGACAGCAGGCGTTGGCGCTGGGGCTGAGGTACGAGGAGGATCAGGGACAGATGACTCGGGAGGCTATGGCTGGAGCGAGGGGCCTGGGGGTCGAGCGGTTGTTTTGGAACACACGGAATCATGAATTGGTTGCTGTTGTGTGGTTCGGTGGTGGGCTTTCCGGCTGGCCTGGTGTCACTCACGGTGGGGCTCTTGCTACTGTGTTGGGCGAGAAGGCAGCTTTGGCGGCGCAGTTGCTGAGGATGGGCGGCGACGACAAGGGTGCTGCCAGGGATGCCGAGGGTATCACTAGAGGTCCGGAGCTCGAGAATTTGCAGCTCAATTACAAAAAGCCGACGCACGCGAGGGGATTCTATGTTGTCAGAATGAAGCCTAGGCTTGATATGGAGGGTGCGGCGACCATGGTGGGCACACTTGGCAAAGATGTGGAAGTCGAAGGAACTCTGGAGACAATGGACGGGCAGATTTGCGTGCAGATGAATGGTACAGTGCCTGTTGCTGATAACGCAAAAGGAGGACTGCAAACAGCAAAGCAGGCTGCCAAGGGTACTGGCCTCGGGAAGTGGCTTGGTATGGGTTGAGAGCTCCTGTTATTGAGACGTTACACGACATTGTACGACACGACATGCTCATCAGCGAACACAGAGTATCAGCCCGGAACATTTTGCGGACACTTGTCTTGGCCGACCGAAAACACCAGCACAGTTCAATCAGACACTTCTGACCGCAACATGGACGGGCCAGTTTCTCTTAGCCTCCTCCACGCCACTCGATCAAACTGATAGACCCGCTCCTCGCCATGCTTCTCATCGATCCTAGACCACGAATACTTCTCCAAGCCGATCTTGGCACAAAAAGCGATGAACTCGGTATTCACAGCCATGGTGTCCATAGCAACGCGCCTCGACCCCAGGTCAAACGCACAATCAACAACGACAGCAAGCGCCTCGCGTCCCCAACCCCAGCCCGCCGCCGCCGGCAGTGTGTGCACACCGACATTAATCTCCTCGATCCTCGCACCCCGATCAACATGCGGGGACTCCTGACCGGGGGCGTACTCGATGGTGTTGAAGCCGGTCATGCCTATCAGTTTTCCGTCGCGCGAGAGGGGACAATCGAGGGAGTCGAAACCGGGTGAGGAGGGCTTGACGACGATGACCATGAAGCGGTTTCTCCCTTCTGCGGCTGTGCTGGCCCAGTCGAGGATTCTTTGCTCGAATGCGGTGAGAGACTGCGCTGGGTCGCGGAAGACGCGCATTTCGGCATCGGCCGGGTCGGAGTGTAGTTGGAGCAGGAAGGCGGCGTCGGATTTTATCGCGGAGCGGACGATTGTTCGGCGAGTGGTGATTTCGTATGGCATTATGCGTGTCAAGGGTGCGGAATTACAGGATATGTATATTGGACCTGTCAGCGGTATAGATGATTGTGTTCTATCTGCTTTGTTGGCTCCATGATCTGCCGAGCGGCTCTTATCAGCAACTTTACTTCTGACTCATCGCTGCGGCTCTGCTAGGCTTGTGCCGCGCTCCTTGATAGATTTCTTCCTTTTCCTATACCAACCTGATAAGCGCGTACTCTCACGTCTCGTCCAATGTGTCTCTCTCCTCTGACCTCTTCTGATATTACGATGTCACGACACAGGCAGACAACCACATCACCATACAGGGATCGATCACGCGAGTTGCCTCGATGCGGTAAGCTTTCAATGCTTAACCCCGCATTTCCCACGCAACGCGGGGACGCCACCCCCAACTTTGGTCTCCCCTCCTTCCTGCATAGGAACAGGTACGAAGGTACCTTTTTGTATTTATCGAGCACCGATCCCTTGAGGAATTGAGAAAGAGAATACATGCCCTCAAGCGAGTGGTCGACTACCTTTTGCTACAGATGAGTCGCAGTATCACGATTGTGTCTTGTCCAGTTGATTTGTTTCTCGGACAAATGCCGAATGGATCAGATGACTTTCATACCCCACAGACCCAGAATGGCGTCAGGCACGGCAACGTCCTAGCCTGCTCTCGTGAGCATCTGGTCAATCTAGTGGGGCAGCGAGGGGCAGTCGTGATACGCAATAATATCGATAACAGATGTCGCACTAGACCTGATTGCCGACCGTGAGCTTCGAGAACGAAAAGTCATGATATCAGAAGGTGCTCCACTAGAAGAGTTGGCTATAGAAGCCGATGGCGATATCATTGACCAACAGCCGACATGATAGCTGAGCGGCAAGTTCGGAACGCATGTTGATAGCTGTACAGTATTCTCTGCATGATACTATACGGCAGTACCTGTACATCATCTCCTATGCCTGTGTAGCTCACAGCGGGGTATGTGCACGAGCGGTACGTATCACCTCGTCTCGGCTTCGATGGCATTCCTCAGGCTATCACTCTCGTATGACACATCCGGCAACACCAAGTTTGGCCTATCTCAAATCGACCACTGTCAAGCTAAGGTGACTTAACGACGGACCGATAGATCAGCCGTGAGAAGAAACAAAACCCCGGTCGAGAACATTAGTTCGGCGCCGTTAGACAACTTCCAACCCAGACAAGCATAGCTTAAGGTTCAGCTTGTTCTTTCCTGTTCTTTAAGGGAGCCGAACATATCACGCGACCATTGCGGCCATAGCTTCGACCTCAGCTGTTATTACGTATGACTCCCTACGTCTCCTACTGAGCTGTTCTTTTTGAACTCCCTTCTATCTTTCGACTGCAAATTGGTATCCCATTGAGTTACTTCTCACACCAATTCGACTTCACATTAGTAAGTACAGACACATCCAACATCGTGGCAACTCAATCATCTGTCTCGTCCATTGCCGTCTCTTTCTACTCGTCACATGATATATATGTCTCACATTGAACAACAACTAATACCGCCAAAGTGACCAGATCCAACAAAGCCAACGGAAGAGATCACGTCGCCCTCGCCAACGGCACCGCGGCACCAGAAGAGCACCTCCCACGCTACTTTGCCAAAAGCGGCGGAGAGAACGTCGATCCCAAGAACGTCAAGAAGAAGGGTTCCGGCAAGGGCAATTGGTAAGTCTCGTCAGTCATCAAATTCATTCTCTACTCTGCCATCCATATATCCCCCATCCCGTATCCCCGATCTTTCCTAGCTCTCACCATCGCCCTTTCTGCAGCAGCAATCCCGCTCCTTTTCCGATACGACGCGGCGCTGATTTGGAAACACCAGGGGCAAAGACGGCGACGAACTCCTCGACTTTACGTACAACCCAACCAAGCCACGCCGTCGCAGCAACAGCTTCAGCACCGGCCCGAATGCCGGCGTCATGAAGACCAAGTTCGAGACGGTGGAGCCGGAGCCGGTGTTTGAGGAGGAGGTCCACGGTGCCAGTGCGGAAGACTTTGTGGGTTATGATCTCGAGATGTCTAGTACCGGCGGCAGTGTTGAGGAGGAGGAGGACAAGGCTGATAAGTGAGGGCCGCCGGTGCGGTGTGAGGGTCATGGTATGGCTGATCGAAGATATGGTCATGCGTGAAATGACGTGGGACCAATGATGGAGATAACGCAAAGTGGGATACCAGATATTACGAATCAATGAACTGTTCAACTCGAGACTGATCTAGGCTCATGACCACCACCACCACCACCACAACCGTCACTCTACTGCAACCACCTCACCGCAAGTCTAAGACGAAGCACTACACTTCCCCGGCACAAGACTCGCACCAACACCAACAAGCCCATCAAAATAAGCCAACACCGTCTCAAGGGGAACCATATCCATGACCCCAAGCGCCGGCGACGAACTGACAAGAGCCTGCCCGCCCCACAGCACCCTCAGATAATTCCCACCAGCACTGGTCCCCTCGAAGCCATTCTGCGCCTTGTAGAGCTCAAACACAACCTCACTGCCCATACCGGGCCACACCATGGTGTCGATCTGCAGAATACTCAACAACCGACTGACACTACCGTCATGGGCGACGTTGTGTCTGTACCTGACGGCGGACGCATTGCCCGCGACCGCATCACGCAGGTTCTGCGCCAGCTCCGCGACGTAAATCCCGTAGGTCGCGACACTGGCGTCGAGCGTCTGTTGGCCCGCGTCGCGGTACGTGTAGCTGTACTCCCACTGGCCGAGGCGGAAGACCTCGTCGGCCTGGGCCTGCGTCACGCACAGAGAAGGGTTGGTGTTGTTGCAGGGCAGAGGCTTGGCGTGGCAGAGTTTCGACGACAGGTTGTCGTAGTAGTGGTCCCAGGAGACGTGGAAGCCGCTGTTGGTGGGCGAGACGCCCGAGATGGCGTCCAGGGCGGCGAAGAGGGATCGAGAGGCGTTGAGGTGCGTTACCCAGCCTGGCGAGCTGGAGCCGGAGCCGTAGGATGAGTAGAGTGCGCTGCCGGCGGCGCAGGTGTAGGCCGGCTCCAGACTGTCGATGCTGTCGGGTTGGATTGCGAGGGCCGTGGGGGAGTGCGAGGTGTAACGCGAGGGGTACATCGCGTTGATGACCATGCCTGCGACTTGCGAAGTGATGACATTATTGGTGACGCGGTACCAGGTCGCGTTGGTGCTGTAATTGGCCGGGATGAGCTTCAGCTCGTCGCCATAGACACTGAAGAGATCCCTTCCGTGCTGCCAGCTGTCGTCGAGGCCTTCTTCCGTGATCTGTGGGAACTGGCAGGTGCCGTTGAAGCCCTGTGGTGCGAGAGGGTTGGAGGCAGAGGTGTACACTGACCAGTAGGCTGCGGCGGAATGGTTCTTGCCGGCTTCCGGGAGCGGCTCGCCGTAGAAGAATAGGCCTTCGTCGTCGCAGTACCACGGGTAGTTCTCGACGGGAAAGGTGTTGGCGGCGTAGGGTGTGCGCTTGTGGTGGCGGTGGATGAGCTCAACGTATTGCAGCTGGAATGAGCTGTTGGCCTTTTTGTATTCCTGTGGGCGAACGTGTGGCATGTTGCACCAGTCGTAGGTGCCGTAAGGGGTTCCGGGAGGTAGGGTCGAGGAGTTGAAGATGAAGCCGTAGACACCGGTGCTGTTGATCACGGTCGAGAGGTTGTTGATGTTTGACGACTTTGGTGCATGCCATGACAGATCGACAGTCTGTGACATGACAATTTGTGCACCCAGTGCTGGCACGAGCAGGCCTGGAGCTTTGGAGAAACGCATCACGTCTGATATGCCCAATTGAGCTGTCCAGAAAATGAGAAGAATGAGACAAACTGTGCTAGTGCTTGGAAAGTTGTCCTGCATCCATCTTCGCACAGCCATGCATAGGTCTTTATAGAATGCGAGAGATGTGACTACGTAGTGCGGTGAGGGGTTCTTGGATAGTGGAGATTTATGAAGAGGTCGAAAGCGTGCTAGAGAACACAAGTTTCATTGGCGGTCATGCATCCGGCAGCTTGGCTCTTCAATCTATCGACGAATGTCAAGCTCGTGGATGTAGGATAGTTGTGAGGGCATGTCGATTGCGTCGATGCTTTAGCCCGGTATGGAAGGTGTAACAGCGGCCTTTGGGAACGTGTTGAAGAGAAGGACGATGGAGGTGCCAGATTGCAAAAGGCTGCCGCGGCTTTGAGCTTGAGGCTTTCACGTGCTACTTGTGGGAATATCGCTACTGCGAGCATGAATATGTTCTAACCATCATGATGCAATATCGTTTTCAACTAGATGCTAAGATTAAGCAAATCAATACATGTACGTTATCAATGCAACAATTGCCTGCAGTAGAGGTAGAGAGAGGTACGGTGCCTACGTAGGTATAAGAAGGACCACCATCGGCAAGAGTTGCTTCCTCTTTCGGTAACCGTCGGCCGTGTGGAGCGTCGCCTGCGCAACCCAAAGTGTGCTCGGCATTTGTTTCAGACCACGAGGCAAGTCTGTACTACATGTATTTACCGACTACTAACTTACTACATCATCTATCTCAAAAAGTGCCGCATCTCCACGTCAAGAACAGCATTCGTCATATCATCAGCGCTTCGACCTCAGCATACGCAAGCATCAGCATACGCAAGCTTACCGGCGAATAATTTGACACTTCGCGGCATTGCGGCAACAACGGGTGACACAGGCGAACGACATCGCGTGCCGGATTCCAGCCGTTGCAGAACCACTCCACACTCGGACACTTTAACTTTGTAGACATACCGAGACCTGAGACGAGGTTCCTGTCGGGGCCAGACAGATGGGCACGTACAAACGAGATGGATATGTTGCATTGGATGGACGACTAGTCGACGCCGAAAAGCAGCGCACATCAGACGACCTTGATGATTCCGATATCAGCTTCTCATCTCGCGACGTCTCTGGCTCTCATGAGGGACTACTAAGTCAACCCCCAAAACCAAACGCCTTATTCTCCTCCTACGCAATGCCACGCCGACGCTTTTCGAGGTATTTCACATGGGCTATTGTGCTCATCCTGATCGGCTTCATACTCACACTCGTACGCCTCAAATCTGTCTCGGAATCAAATATCAGGTCCGGTCTACAGAGACTTGCACCGAAACCACCAACCTGGGAGGACTTTCCCTTCTTAAAGAGATATCATGGTGGTATAAGGACATTGGTTTCGCCATTGGAGCGATTGCAGAGGTTGGAAGACAAGCCGGAATACCCGGACCCAGACAACAACACCATTGATCCGCCGGTGACGGAACAGGCAGACCAGCAAAGTACCCCACCGGCAAAAAGAGCTGTCCAGTCTTCGATACCATACAGCCCGGTCAAGTCGCCACAAGGCTACGAACCCATTGATCGATGCTCGCTGGATGTAGAGGGGAAGATCTATGTCCCTGATCTGCAGATCTACAAAGGTCTTCCGCGTGGCTTTCCCAACCCCGTCATGGGGTCATATGATCTTCTGGGACTTGACAACGGCATGTGCTTTGACCGTTATGGACGACTGGGACCCTATGGATTTGGATACAGCAAAAAGTACGGCGGCAGCGGTGCAGGCATTGAAGGCGAAGGACGCGACGACGCCATGGCTGCTGTCTGGGGCACGAACATCGAGATTGATTACCGTCAAGTCAAATGGGCTGACGCACAAGAACGCTGTCTTGTAAAGAATAGGTTTCGATACAAGCAGCACCAACAGGAACGTAACCACTTCTTCAGAACCATGGCCGTCGGCGGTCCGAACACCGAAGCGCACGAAGTATCTCAAGCTCGTGCTCGGCTGGAGGTGGTACCATCAGCGACTCCCCAATTCGGTGGCGCCAAGAGCCCATATCCGAAAAGAGACGAGACAAAAAAGGTCGACCAGATCGCTCCACCGGAACACCGCGCATCCGGCAAGCGACTTCTACCACGCACTGCTGTGGTCGTGCGAACATGGCACACCTATCAATACGACGACGAGGACCTGTTCTACTTGCGCGCACTTATCAACGAATTGTCTCTGCAATCTGGCGGAGAATACACTGTCCACTTTTTAATCCACGTCAAAGACGACAATCTTCCAATATGGAGTGACGACGATACATATCAGCGAGTTCTCGACGATGCTCTTCCTGCAGAGTTTCGCGGAATGGGTACCCTATGGTCAGAGCGCCAGATGAGTCTTGTCTACGCCGGCTTGGCTGAGTCTAACTATCGCGACCTACCCGTGTACGGCGCTTATCGATCGACATATCTGCCAGTTCAGTACTTTGCTCATATGCACCCGGAGTACGACTTTTTCTGGCATTGGGAGATGGATATTCGCTACACCGGTCATTTCTACCACTTCTTCGACCGCGTGAGTTCATGGGCCAGTCGTCAACCTCGCAAGGGTCTTTGGGAGCGTAACAGCCGGTTCTATGTCCCTATGGAACATGGAAAGTGGGAAGACTTTTCTCAGATGGTTCGTGTACAGACTGAGCACGGTACTGCTCACAAGTCAAATATGTACTCGAAGATGGGAAATGACCCAAAGAACCCTAAAGAAGCCGAAGACAGGCCTGAAGCACCAGTCTGGGGACCATTGCCGCCAACTGGTGAGGGCAACGTGATTGAAACCGAGCACGATCCAGTACCACCCACCGAGTACGCCAAAGACGACTACCAATGGGGCGTGGGCGAAGAAGCAGACTTTATCACCTTCAACCCACTATTCGATCCCGATGGCACTAACTGGATCTTGAACAACGACGTGACGGGTTACAACACAAGAGAGAAGTACCCACCTAGACGAACAGCCATCATCACCGCCTCGCGTCTCAGCCGACGTCTACTCGAAACAATGCACCGTGAGACAGCACTCTTCCACCACACCATGTTCAGCGAGATGTGGCCGGGCAGTTGCGCCCTACACCACGGACTGAAAGCCGTCTACGCTCCACACCCGGTCTACATCGATAGGAAATGGCCCACTTCCTACCTCGCCGCCATCTTCAACAACGGTCGTAACGGAGCGTCTGGTGGTTCGAGGACAAGTGTCTTTTCCGACGAGCGTCAGCATAACTTCCTGGGCACCACCTGGTACTACCACGCTGGCTTCCCTGCAAATCTGTGGAAGCGGTGGCTGGGTTTCAGGGTTGACAATGATGGCGGTGAGGAAGAGGAGAAAGCTGGGGAGGGCAGAATGTGTCTTCCTGGGATGCTGCTTCACCCAGTCAAGCAGGTTGACCTGATTTATGAGCATCAAGTGGGTGGTTGATTGCTGAGTTGGTAAAGCTGAATTGTGTTTTGAATTAGCGTGTGGATATTTGCATGAGCGAGGCGTTTGTCACCGAGTGCGCACTTTGGATACAGCGCATGGTACATATTGTAGATACCCTGAACAATACCGACTGCAAGAGTTGGTAACTGCCAATGTATGTTCACGTAATAAATCAGCACGTGATCATCTGGACCCTGTCCCGCAAAAGAGCAAAGGCTATCAATGGTGGGGCTCCCGAAGGCGGGCTTTGCGTTCTCGCGTCATTCCCGATATCGAAATCAATTAATCAGCCAACAGTAATTGTTCCCTACTCACCTCATATTTGCACTCTTCACAATACTCGCCGCAACACGAACAATCAGACAACACAATGGCGCCTTCAATAACCCTCGACACAACCCCCGACATGGACATGACCACAAACACAACACGCACCCTCCTCCTCGCCCCGCCCTCAATATCCTCGCACCCCTCCGCCCTCGACGCCATCTTCCAAGCCCACGACCGCTCCGCAACAGACATCCAAATGCTAGACCGACTAGCGCTAGGCCTCGTCTCGCTCCCAGCATCAACCTACGACCTGATCCTGATCCTGACAGACGCGAGCGGCAGCACGACGGAAAGCGACGGCCTGCTCGACCGCGGTGTCCTGGGACGACTCGTGGCGGCGCTGAAGACGGGCGGAAGACTGCAGAGCCAGAACGGCGGCAACATCGCGGCGGGCGTCGTGACCGAGGGAATCCTGGCTGGCTTGGTGCAGGAGCCTCCGACGGGCGCCGGGCTGGCCAAGCCGGCTGCGTCCAGTGGCGCGGTCAAGTTGTCGTTTGGCGGCAGGAAGAAGGCACAGAAGGCCGACGCGGCTGCTGTGCCGGCGAACGCGACCGAGGCTGCGAACAAAGACTCCATTGCCGCGACAGGCAGCGCGAACGGAACCGCAGCGGGTGGAACCAAGCGGCCGATGGGCGTGGGCTTTGTGGACTTCAGCGATGATTTCGGATACAACGACGGCGACGAGTATATCCCGTCGAAAGCGGAGCTCATGGACGACGACGACATGATCGATCCGGACAGTTTGCTCACGGAGGAGGACCGATTGAGGCCCGTGAATATCCGTACGTTTAACCCCTACCCTTTCCCCCCTTTCCTTTCCACTTCTTCAAGAAAAGCCATCGCTAATCATGATGTATTACAGCCGAAGCATGCAAACCAAACTCCAAGCGCCGCCGCGCGTGCAAAGACTGCAGCTGCGGGCTGCGCGAGAAACTCGCGGCCGAAGACGCGGCCACGCGCTCCGAGGCCGACAGGAATTTGCAGAGCACCATGAAGCTCGGCGCCGATGATCTCACCGAGGTCGATTTCACGGTCCAGGGAAAGGTCGGCAGTTGCGGGAATTGCGCGCTCGGCGACGCGTTCAGGTGTGATGGATGTCCGTATATTGGACTCCCGGCGTTCAAGCCTGGTGAGGAGGTTAGGTTGCTTAGTAATGATGTGCAGTTGTAGCTGAGGTGAAACACCCGGGGACCAGGGATGGTGTGCGGATTAGCGGGCGTTAGGTAGGGAATGATTATGCTTTGATCATGGGTTCTGTGCTGTGGACTTGGAATACGTGTGTGTGAAGATCTTATGAAGCTGAAATGGGACATGTAATCGGTATCGAGATATCTATGCAAGACTACACCACCACCAATGCAAACCAGCAACCTGCCAACACTGTTCCCCATGGCACATTCACCCATCCAGCGCCAGCGCCGCTCGTGCTACTACTCGCTACCGCCGGGCTGATCTGCGCAGAACTGCCCACCTGTGTCATCGTCGAATCAGACACGCTACTCCCCTGACTTCCTATGGCAGTAGTTACGCTAAAACCTGATTGGTCGGAGGTGCCACTTGACGACGGATCATCTCTCAGGGTAGTGATTGCATTCGAGCTCGATGCCCCGGTGCCACTTGACGACGGATTATCTCTCAGGTTAGTGATCGCATTCGAACCCGATACCGCGGTACTAGCTTGTGATGCCACACCCTCGATGGCGGAAATCAGGGCCGCTGCTGCCTGCGTCTGCGCATCACCGCCTGGACTTTCATTCGGCGGTATTGACCACGCTATCACGGCTGTGCCGCTGATGGTTGTTGTGATGAGCTCTGCTTGTGGCAAGAGCCGAGTCTGGCTGCTTGCAGGGGAGTCACTATCAGTGGCGCTGGCTAGAGGCACAGCCCAGGATGCCGCGAAGGAGCCGCTGACGAGTGCGGTTATGGCTATTGGTTGTGGCCCCTGGGCTTGACCTCCTGCACTTAGTGTTGTTGGTGATGCAGTCAGGAAGCTTGCAGTGGTGCCACCGAACACCGCGAGGTTAGTGGGTTCGGGTCGCTGGCTTGACTGTGTCTGTGTATTAACACCGGGGGTTCCGTTCGGTGGTATTGACCACGCTGTCACTGCTGTGCCGCTGATGGTTGTTGTGATGAGCTGCGCTTGTGGCAGGAGTTGCGTCTGAGAATTTCCGCCGGGGCCAACATTGGATTCAGGTTGCTGGTCCGACTGTGTCTCGTCTTCTGACGGTGAATTCGGTCCAGACGCCGCGCTGGGCAAGGGCACAGCCCAAGATGTCACGATCGAGCCGCTGACGAGAGCGGTGATGGGTGTTGGTTGTTGCCCTTCTTGCGCCTGCGCAGACGCACCATCGGACCCTGTGCTCACCGGCGGTGATGCCAGGAAGCTGATCGTTGTTCCAGCAAGGACCGCAAAAGTTGGCTGTGGCTGCGCGGCTCCTGTCTGAGCCGGTACTGCTGAAGCAGGTGATGAAGATAGAATCTCGGTATTTGGTGGCAGATCCGGCAGGGCCAAAAACGTCGCAAGAACTCCATTCAAAGTCGCTGTAGAAAGCGACGGTGCTGGAGGTGGTTCTGGCAACGCTAAATCGGAAATTGATGATAGAGCCCCGGGGGCGGCGACCGACATGGCCCCTGGCACAAAAGATACTGTCGTAGGTGTTCCATCAATCATTGCGGTGAACACTGTTGTCTGTTGTGTTTCTTGAGCTCCTGCCTGTGATGGTGTTGGACCTTCAGGTGCATTTGTGGACTGTGGCATGTCATCGGAGCCTGTATTGTAGATATACACGGTGATTCCGCCAATTATGGCAGTCGAGTCCGCCTGGTAGTGTGCACTTTCGGTGATAGTGATATCATCGGAGTCTGCGTCCGACGGCTGCGTGTTTGAAGGGCTCGAAATGACTCCAGGGGTAGGTTGGCTTTGCTGCGCTTGGCTTCCAAGGAATGGTCCGATGATAATACTGCCCAGAGGTGTGGGCGACTGTGTTGATGATGGAGGACTACCTCCTTCAGTTGTAAGTGCTGCAGGGGAGACCGATGTTTGAGTGCCGTCCGTCAACACTGGAGTCGTAGTTTGAGTTGAGATTCGCTCCTGAGTAGGTTCGGAAGGGCCTTGAGTAGGTTCACTATCCATAGTTCCGGTATTTGAACCACTGGTAGTCGTCGGAATTGAGTCGCCTGCTGTTGGCATTGCTGTCAAGGGTTCAGAGCTTGATGACGCAGGGACCGTGGCTACATTCGACGGCGTCGGAATGTAGTTTCCGGCTTTGGTCAAAGTAATCGAGACTGGAGCGGTCACCTCAGTGGCTCGTATAAGGACAGTTGGTGCGCCTTGTCCACCAGAGCTGAATGAACAAGAGGCCAGCATGGGGTACTGGGAAGAGAACGTCGGCATAGCGGCTAACAGATGTGGAAGGTCAAAAGGGACGTCGACGTCCGACCATCCTTCCATGCTATTGCCCCCTTCTAGATCATGCCAGTATGATGAATTTCCCTCGAATGGAAACGCCACAGTCCCGTTCAAGTTAAGCCAACCAGGGCCGTTGTCGAAGTCAGGAGGGGCTTCTTCCTCCGTTGCTTGGTTGATACAGAAAGAGCCTTCCTGACTGCCAGTCCAGAGACTGAAGGTCGCCCCGAAACTGTAGAAAGAAGTAGGAGAATGGCTTGATGCCATCAGAAACCCTGTCTACTAACATTGAGGATCGTGGCTTACATGGTGAGGGATTGATCAGGCCATGACAGCCGGTCAAAATTGCTGAATATTGTTGCTCCGTAGTCAATATTGGCCGGAGGAACAAGTTCAGTCGGTACACCACGTATGCTGAAAACGGCGGGCGCTGCAGTGACTGCCGTATTTCCATCAGCTACCCCTATATCTCCAGCGTTAATACCGTATCTCCCATATGGCGCCGTTGCGTTTGGGTACTGCTTGACAGTAGAAGTTACAAGGATCTTTGTGTTGTTGTACTGATGGAATCTATCGTAATCAGCACTGTGTTACCCCGTGTTCCCTGTGAACTTGCATCGAGGTCGCGACAGCCACTGTGACTGTGACGGGCTCAGAGTACCACCAATTAAGACCGACACTCTCCGGCAGCCCAAGATAGCAGCATGGAGGCAGCGATATAGTCTGGCGTTGGCCCGTATAATTGCCGAGAGTGTAGGGCTGTACGTAAGGCGTTGGAGCTGTGGTAGTCAAGACAGGTCTGGCGCTTGGTGTAGTCGGTGAGGTACTGCTCTGAGTTGTGATAGCCGTTGCGTTTGCGAATTCTTGTACACGTTAGTGAAAGTATATCTTGGGTATGAAGTATTCGAGCCTACGTCTTGGAAGTACGTGATGGGCATAGCAGAAGCATTGACCTAGAAGCAGAACTAGCACCAGACTGAAGAATCGAAAGAAGTGAACCATAATAGCAGGTTGATCTCCCACTTCGCAGGGCTTGGTCGATATCGAGAAGCGTCAAGGAAAGATGAATGGGACAACGAAAGGATAGTCGTGGATGGGATAGAGAGCAGAATGGAAATGCGAGGAAATACTTAGCTGATACGATGTACTGCCTCAGGTTCCTGTCGCAATATGGCACTGCACGCCTGACTGTGATCCGGGAACACGACGCTGCACGCACGACGAGGCTGACCACGCCTCGCAGCACCGAACCATGCAGCGAAGGCTTGCAACGAAATCACCGGTTGGAACAGATCCTTCTGCAGTGTGATCCAGCCTATCAGCGTACTTGGCACACTGAAATAAGCTTCACTGGAGCTTCATTCTGTGCATCCATTGGTGCGCGTTATGTCGAGTCGTCCGCATCCAGGCCTGATCATCGCAATCAGGCAAGCAAGTCGTGCAGCTAGACATGTCTACGGGAGACACCCGAAGAGCTGCAAGTCAGTAACGACGCAGGACCAAGCATGCATTGCGACTTGAAATAAGGCGTCCCATGCGTCGCGACTGCGTCTCTCTTGCATGGACCGACCGGGTGAAGCAGCAATATTGCGGCAGGCTGCATATGTTGTTCTTACATGATTGGGTCGGGCGGGAAGAGGATCGACAGGAAACGCTACCGTGTGAGAGGTATAGAAGAGCTTGCTGAACGTGTTCCTGGTTTGGCAGTAGAGACTCGAAGAAAGTCTTGGAGAGGTCTACGATACGGTAGCTGGACTCTGGGAGGTGCGAAAGAGCGGAAGGAAGGAGGGCGGCTGATTACGTAATATGACTATAGCTAGAACTTCCAGTTCAGATAGCAGTCATCAAGTATTATCAAGGAGCTACTAAAAGCTATCTGCACGCGTCTATTGACCTGGTGCGAAGCAGAGCTAGTGTGATATGCGAATCTCTGTATCCACAAGTTTGGATTACAATACTATCTATGCAAGATTTTACATCAGCACGAATACAACGAAGCAAAAGCTCGCCAGTACTCCTGCATATGGCACGTTTACCCAGCCAGCGCCACTCTTGCTACTGCTTGCCGCAGCCGGGCTGACTCGTACAGGAGTGCTCGTCTGTGTCTGCGTCGAGGGTGATGTCAATCTTCCACTCCCACTCCCTCCTACGGCGGAGGTCGCGCTGGTATCTGATTGTTCTGTACTACCACTTGGCAAGGCATTATCTCCAAATGTAGTGATCGCGTTGGTCGGAGCACCAGACGCGTCGTTTGAGGCATACGCAACAGCCTCGATGGCGGACATCAGTGCCGCTACTGGCTGTGTCGGGCTTGCTTGTTCGGTGTCCGGGGGGAATGACCATGCTGTCACGACTGTGCCACTGATGGTCGTGGTGATGAGTGAAGGCTGCAAGAGCTGTGGTGTCTGAGCATTACCACCGGGAGTCTCATCTGGCGGTATCGGCCACGCCGTGACAGCATGTCCACCGATAGTCGTTGTGATGAGCTCTGCTTTTGGTAGGGCTTCTTGCGTCTGAGTAGTGCCGCCAGGGCCTTCGACCGGCGGGATCGACCACGCCGTCACTACTTTCCCGTCGATGGTCGTCGTTACGAGCTGTGCTGATGGTAGTGGTCGTGCCTGGGCGTTCGAAGGAGAGTCATTTGCCGGGCTCGCGGTCGGGGATGGTATCGTCCAAGCCGTCACTACTGCCCCGCCGATCGTTGTGGTAATGAGTTCTGCTTGAGGAAGCGGCTGCGTCTGATCGCCTGTAGATCCTCCGGGATTGGCGCTTGGTAGTGGTACTGCCCAAGACGTGACAACCGAGCCGTCCACAATGGCGGTGATGGCTTCCGGTCGTGGCCCCAGATTTTGGTCTGCTGCGCTCGGTGACGGCGCTGCAGTCAAAAAGCTTACCGTTGTCCCTCCGATCACTGCGAATGTGACTTTTGGCTGTGATGAAGGCTGTGATGAAGGCTGTGATGAAGGCTGTGATGAAGGCTGTGTACGGCCAGTTACGATAGCGTTGTCGCCTGGGCTGCCGCTGGGAAGGGCTACGGCGTAAGACGTCACGACCGAACCGCTGACAAGCGCAGTAATCGCTGTTGGTTGCGACCCCTGCGGTTGAGCTCCTGCGCTTGATGACGGTAGTGCAGTTAAAAAGCTCACAGTGGTGCCTCCGATGACCGCAAGATTGGGTTCTGGCTGGCGGTTCGACTGCGTCTGGCTTCCGGCAGGAGAACCAAGTCCAACACTCGTGCTTAGTAGGGGCAAGGCCCAGGACGTCACGATCGAGCCGCTAACGAGGGCAGTGACAGCTACTGGTTGTGGCTTCTGGGTCGGCTCTCCTGCGAGGAATGTACCTTCGGATCCCACGCTTGCTGGAGGCGATGTCAGGAAGCTTAGTGTGGTACCACCAAAGACTGCGACATTAGATTCCGGCTGTTGTTGCGGCTGCGTCTGACCTTCTGCAGGAGATCCAGAGTCAGGACTCGCGCTTGACACGGGCACAGCCCATGATGTCAAAATTGAACCGCTAACGATGGCAGTGACAGGTGTTGCTACCTCTGAGCCCTGAATCTGTCCAGATTGGGGGGATACACCTTGCGAGTTCGGGCTCGCTGGAGGTGCCGCCAGAAAGCTTACTGTGATCCCCCCAATGACTGCAAGGGTAGTATCTGGCTGCTGCGTTGCAGGACTTCGTCCTGGTACTACAGAGTCTGCTGCCGGAATATTGTTCGACGTAGCATCTGGCTGCGGTGTCGTCTCGATTTGAGGGGTAGGTGCTGCTGAACCGTCTTTGGCACCTGCGCTTGATACAGGTACGCTCGAAGTTGTGAGGGCGCTGCCACTGATGATCGATTCTGTAGCCTGCGGCTGTTGCGCTTCCTGTGATGCCTCGGCAGGCGCTGTCGCAGCTCCTGGTGTGTTGAAAGATGTTGCACCGTTCGTAGCGGTACTCGGTACTACTTCTAATGTGTTCGCAGCGGTGAAAGGGGTGTTACCGATAGCTTGACTTTCTTGTGATCCCTGACTGACGACCTCCGGCAACTCTGAAGCTTGCAATGTCGTGGATGGAGCCGTGGCGGGCTGTACTTTAGTGACACCAAGCCCTCCAGCAATAAGACTGCCCAAGTTCGGCGTGCTCGGGGGCTGTACTGAGTCGTCGTCGTTCTGCGACGTGGAGGCTTGCCCAGCAGAATCTGTCGCCGACGGCAGGTTGACTCCCTCCGCTGTGAGTGCCTCGGGAGGATTCTGTGCCGATGTACTTGTCACCAAAGGCTGAGACGTGGCCTTGGTTGGGAGTAGCTCTTCAGTAGTCTCAAGAGCGGTTGGAGCAAACATGTTGTTAGTGACCGTGCCTGTGCCTGTGGCTGTTATAGTAGTGAGGATCCCATCCAGTGTTACAGTGTTGGTACCCCGGCTAATGGTCGGAAAATTTGCAATGACAGAAGAGTCGCTTGCTGACGTGATACTTGACACCAAAGACTGAGATGTGGCTTGGGTTGGGAGCAGCTCTTCAGTGGGTTCAAGAGCACTCGGAGCATGAATGTCTGTAAGGCGTGAACTTATGGTTTGGAGCAACCCATTTGTCGTTACAGTGCTGATAACCAAGGTAGCGGCCGGCCCTGTCTGAACGGCAGAAGAGTCGCTTGCTATCGCGGTCACTGCTGCAGACCCAAAAGTGACTTGTGCCGGGACTGAGTCCGCCGATGATGTTGAAGGCACAAAGTTTCCAGCAATCGTTGACGTTATCGGGACGGGAGCTGTAATTTCCGAAGCCGAAACCAAAACAGTCGGTGCGCCTGCTCCAGAAGTATTGTATGAACAGGATTGGAGGGGATGCAAGGAGAACTGAGAAGAATATGCTGGATATTGTGCTAGGATGGTTGGAAGAGGCGGCATTGTGACATCCATTTCAGACCAAAACTGATTGAAATTCTTCTGGGCGGTCCATTGTGACAGGTTACCGTAATAGGGGACGGCAGGAGTCCCGGAAAGAAGCACTTCGTACAGTGCGGTTTCTGTATATGTTTCGTAAGGGGTAAATATGTCCACTTTTGTTGTGTTATGGAGGAGTTCCTGGCACACTGTTCCGTTTTGATAGCCTACCGCAATGTTCACGAACGGAAAATTGTAGAATGGTGTGGGTGATGCGCTGGTAGATGTTAGCGTAGCAACTTTGAAAGTGCATCAGGGGTCTTACATCGTGAGCGATTGGTCCGGCCAAGAGGATCGGTTAAAGGCGCCGAAAATGGTCGCTGCGTAATAGTAATTGCCCACATTCGGGATGAGCATAGGGGGTACACCAGGTACGTTAAAGGAGATGACGCCGCCTCCTCCTCCTTGTGAGTACGTCCCATAATTCTTCCTCGCGTCCGTTATCTGGCTGGTGACGGCAGAAGCAAAGAACTTAGTATTGTTGTACTGATGGAATCTGGCCCTGTCAGTCGTACCCTAAATTTTCTCGGTCTGCTAGAGCATACATTGAGGTTACAACGGCCACGGTGACCGAGACAGGCTCCGTGTACCAGTAGTTTAGCCCGATGTCTGCAATAGTCTGCATGTAGCAGCATGGCGGCAGCGTAATGGAAGGTTTTGCGAGGGAAGTGCTTGTAGAGTTACCATCTGCAGTGGTTGTTACGAGATCTGTCGAGGTCGAGGTGATTTGGGTCCGGCTGGCGCTTGGTGACGCGGATGAGGTGATCTGCCGAGTTGTGACAGCGGTCGTGTTTGCAAAGGCTTGGAGTGGTCAACTTCACGTTTGAGACGGGTAGGTATGCAGTCTTACCTCTAGGGAGAACTCGATAACCCTGGCAGAAGCACCGACTGAGGCACAATATCAACACCAGTGAACAAATCCTTAAAAAGCCCCTCATCATGACCGTGAGTGCGTCGTGAGCTCAAGCAGTCGATTTGATTTACCACACCACGCTGTCGTGGTTGATTGACTGAAGAGACTCAAGCGACAATATACAGAAGAAACAATCCAACTATCGGAGGAAATGAATGACCTATAGGAAAGTAACCAGACTTACAATACTCACTTAGTCCGCTTTCTGTTGTGCATTAGGGCCACTGGTACCTGGCTCGCACAACACAGGGCTGGATGCCTGACGGTGTTGGACACGGCTCGTGGTGAAGTGCTCAACAGCTATAGATGAATCCTCCTAAGCATGAATGAAGATGGGCCAGTCTTTGGTGTCGATCGTTTTGTTGGCCATGTTGGTTGTTCCACAAAACCGTGCGCCTCGGCCGCAGTTCCTTGTCTGCATTGCATGAAGCTTTACATTGACTGGCTGGCAACATATTGTCCGACTGTGGTCTGGAAGGAGGTCATTGGTCGAAATGACTACGCTGTGCGAGACCTGCAGCCTGATAGAGTGCTCGAGGCAACTAGGATATTATTGGAATCGTGCAGAAGAGGGGTGACCGGGAAAAGTAAAAGTGTCAACGCCAGGCTTCGAGTGCGATTGAAGTGTAAGAAGGGAGTTCGTGACTGCTATTTGTAAGGCTTCATGTGTCTATCGTACTCAGGTATACAGCCATGTTGAGATGTACGCGACTCTTCACATGCATGTATTCATACCATATGCTATGCAGAAAATATATCATTCAATTCATATCAATCTATCGTATACTACTGTTCATTCCCTTCCATCATTAACCTACAACCTGGCTCTCTCCTGCAACAGCGTATAGTTCTTAGGACTACTGTCCAGAGCATCCCTATTACCAATGATCTGCTTGACGTTCTGGAAACCAGCCACGTTCAGCAGGATATCGAATTCCGCCAACAACGACTTCATGACGTGACGCACGCCGTGGTCGCCCATGATACTGAGGCCCCAGATCCAGAGACGGCCAACGAAGACGAATTGAGCACCGAGAGCGAGCGCCTTGAACACGTCGCTGGCGCCGCGGATGCCGCTGTCGTACATGATGTAGATCTTGTCGCCGACGGCTGTGGGAGGTCAGTAAGCTGTTATCTAGAAACGAATGAAGCGACATACCATCGACGATCTTCTCCAAGGCATCCAGACTGGCGACCGCGCCGTCTACCTGTCTTCCAGCATGGTTCGAGACCACGATACCGTCGCAGCCGACCTCAACAGCCTTCTTGGCATCAGCTACGCTCTGGATGCCTTTTATGGCAAACGGCTTGCCGCCGCTGAGCTCCTTCCAGGTCTTGATCAACCAAGGGATCTTGTTCCAGTCGTGCGCGCGACCGTGCCAGACATTGTCGATCCACTTTGCACCAGCCTCGTTGGGCATGGTCTTTGGGTCGATCCCGTCAGCCGCAAGACGCTTCTGAAAGACTGGGTCGGTAAGACCTAGATCAGCACCGGTGCCGTGGTAGAAGGCGTAGTTGCTGTTGTTGACGTCGTCGTGGCGCCAGCCCAATTGCCACGTGTCGGTTGTGAGAATGCAGGCCGAGAAGCCAGAGTCGACGGCACGCTTAAGCAGCGAAACGGTCAACTCGTCGTCATGAGGCATGTACAACTGGAAAAAGCGGGTGCCGTCTCCGTTCGCCTTGCCTACATCCTCGATCGACTGTGAGCCGGCGGTGGAAAGACAGTATGGTAGGTTCAGCTCTTTTGCTACTTGTGCGACAGGTAGCTCTCCAGCGGAGTGGTAGATCTTGTTGATGCCGACTGGGGCAAAACCAATTGGTGCAGATGTCTTGTGTCCCCATATCTCGTGGGCGGTGTCACGCTTGTTTGTGTCGACGAGCTGGCTTGGGATGATGCGGTGACGGAAGAAAGCTTGTCTGTTGGCGAGATGGGTGGTGGAATAGCCTGCGTTGCTGGAGGCGTAGTACCATCCCGCCTCGGAGAGCTTCTCTTTTGCGCGCTCCTCAAGCTTGGTTGGGTCTGGTAGTGTCAGTCAAGGTCGACTCGAGTTTGTAGTATAGACTTACGGGTATTGAATGGTGCAACCTTGCCCTCGTTTGATTGCCAGAAAAGGTCACGCTGGTACTCTGCCCACTCTGGGGTGGTCCTCATCTTCTTGTTTGGGTTGTTCTTGTCCATGTTTGCTGATAACTAGACGGTTATGGAGAAAAGGTGTGTGGACAAAGAGAGGGAGGGAAAGACACTCCTACGGGTTGGACAGACCTAGAGATAGACACTGGACCCTGATGCAATTCCAGCGCAGGCAGTGATTGGGAAATGACCGCCGTCGTGGTGAGAGATACGTCAACGTCCGGAGTAGCTGGGAGCTCCCCAGCGAACAAGTTCGCAGACGAATCACACATCATCGTGATATCGTACCTAACAGCCGGCAGATGCGGCTCTTGACCGGGTCCACAACGAAGGGTGCCTTGCTCCGACGACAGCCTTGATTGGTCTATAAGATGCATGTCGGCTATAAGAAATTATTCTCGAAGATATTCTCGAAGAATGACCTCATCGATGATGAACCTGCAGATCAGTGCACGGCTTGACTGATGTGGGGATGGTGGGGAATCACAACAACATGAAGCCTTTCTGAACCACTGTCAACATGTCAAGCCGATGGCATGTGGAACGTCGGGAGGGACTTGTTATGGTATATGGGCATGTCCGCTCTGGGCTGTCGTTGTAGGCGCGTCAATCGACACCTATCAAATACCTTATGTAGTAGTAAACAGGAATTTGGATTTGGTCCTCGCAGTGCCAAAAGGCAACAAGCTTCCATGCTAGACAATTAACATCGGATCACCACGGCTCTTCAATTCGGCAGGTATACCCGGCTCATAGTAAAGACAAGCATAATAGGAATAAGGTCTATGAAAGTGTCACGCTAATCAGGTCCAATCTTTTATTACAATACACAAACCATCTAGTCCAGTCCTATGTCTCGACCGACGAGTGAGGTAAGATATGTGACATCCAGGATTCGTACACAAAGGAAACCCACTAGGTTGTCGCCTCCGGGTCGATAACATCTGCTTCTTCGTCGTCCATTCTCATCTTCTTGCGGCCTCGCACGCTGTCTCCCGGCCCGCTCTTTTCGCCGTCTTCTTGATCGCTGCCGGATGGCGGGCTGTTCGGTCGGCTGTTAAGGTTGCGGCGTGTGCCTTGCATCTGGTATTGTTAGTAATCTGGTTATGGTTCTATGCGAGCAAGACTCACCCAGCCTCTCACGCTGCCGATCAGACCCATGGTGTATCCGGCCACGAAGTCCCTGTTTTCGCCTCTGCCGCCAGGACCGGTAGTCAGCCTGCTCCAACCACCAGGACTCTGAGCGCTCCTGTCGTTTCCCAGCGTAGGGCTCGACAACAGTATGGAATCAGTCTTGCGTCCTCTCCTGCTGCTCTCAGGCATAGTATGTGATGCAGGACTGCCAGGCCTGCTAGGCTGCCAGAACTGTCTGAACTCCTTGCCGACCTCTTGACCAGCTGTGACCCAATTGTTCCTGATATTATCTCTAATTTCGTTGACATGACGTTTAATTTCCATCTCGTTCTTCTTCATCCAGCTGATGTTCAGCTCTTGTCTTGTGGTACCGCGCTTCAACTGACGAGCGATGTATTGCTCGTAGTCGCGCACGATCTTGGTAATGATACCGGTTGTGCTGACGCCCTCGGTACGTTGCGTGACAAGGAACATGCCCTTTCGCTTCAGCGGTGTGTAGATGTCGTCGCCCTCGTCGGCGCCGTATGGGAGATCGTCGTGCGCTACGTAGTCGATCTTGTGCTTCTCGAGAAAGTCGACCGTGACGACCCACGGACAGTCCTCGATGACTTCGTCAACCCATCGGCAATGGCGTACTGACTCGGCGCGCTCCTTGGCCGAGAGGACAGTAAGGCCCTTTCTGCGGTGGGTCTCCTTGTCGCCAGTCACGCCGACAAGTAGGTGCACGTCCGGGAATGCCGTCTTTGCTTGTTGCAATACACGCATGTGACTGGTTACGTTAGCAATTTGCTACTATATTACATCGTACCCGATGGACCGCAATATGCGCCCTGACTGCAGGTAGAAAGTACTCACCCAAGATGGAAGAGATCAAAGACACCATCAGCGTATATCCTGACCGGTCTGCCTTCTGGCGGCGGATTCGTCTTGAAACCGATAGGATCAACCATTCCAGCCTTTGGAGGAGGCTCCATTCTCATTGAGCCGTTCTCGCCACCTTCTCCTCCTTCGCCAGTTCCGTTGCCGTTGGGCACCTCCTGCTCACTGTCGTCCATCTCATCATCCTTCTCTACCTGCGAACGCGTACGTTTTGATGGGGTAGGTTTGCTAGGCGTGGGCTTGCTTGCTTGCTTCGCAGATGTGTCCTTTTTCATGTTTGCCTCTTCCTGAAGCTGCTCTGCCGCCTCGTCGTCGGCCGCATCGTGAGATTGTGGTTGCGCAGGGTCGATGGTGATTGTTGGGGCTCTCTTGCGCTTTGGAGGCATTGTTGCGAATGTGTGCGGGGATCAGCCGTTTAGAAGAGGAGGAGTCGATTTATCAGGAGAGCATGAAATCAAGAATTGTCGAAGATTTACAAGTGTTCACTGACGGAGAACGTGGAAGTTGGTCAGATGTTGGTCACTCCAGACGTGAAGCTTGGAAGCTCGGGAAATTTGACTTCTGGAAACGCGGGTGATCGACGCAATGCCACGAGCTGTGGTGATCGGGTTGCTGAGGATCGCACGACAGGTTGCGATATCTTATATCTATCTTTAACCCTGACACGGGTACAATGAGTTCTTTTTCCAACATGTAGACATGAATTGCGCAAAAATGAGGCTGAATCCAACGATGACGCAGCGACTTCCGCAACGTCCGCCCGGCAGACGCGTCGGATGGGTTGAAGTCACTCGAGCATAGAGAATTTGTTGTAAAAGATCAATGTACTGTTGACCATAGGTATCATAAACTATGAGGGTATCCGCTAGCAGAGAAAATCAACAGACCATACGCCATGTACGCCACCGTAAATATCGAAACAAATCTTTCTGTTCAAGAAGCCATTACGCGCCTTACCCGTCCGGGCTCATGCAACTTTTTTAAGACGCCCATGAAATATGCGAGTCCTTCATCGAGCCTGGAGTAGTCACAATGGGCGTCTCCCGCTCTTTGGACACCTAGTTCGCCATGTATCGATTGTCGCCCGGTTTAGTCACGCCTCTGAACTTGGCCTGCGCATACAACAGGTCGGCAAAAGTGCGCGTGTCAGGTCTGTCCAGGACAGCAGTAGCCGTAACCTTGGGCTGCATGCTCTTCATCTCAATGTCGTTGGAGCTCTTATGATGCGTAGTTTCGACAATGACGGTATCCGTGGTTGCGAGAATGCCACCCCACATCTGCTTGTTGGACACGGTCTGAACCCCGGTATACATATGGTCAGCTTGCACAGCAAGAATGCCACGCTCCGAAGAAGAATCTTCCTTGAGACTTTCCTCGTCGTCCTTGAGGCCCATTGATGCTTTGCGGCCGAAGAAGGTGCGTTTGGCGGCGAGTGGAGAGACAGTGATGTGGTGACTGGCCTTTTCCAAATCGACTTCTTTCTGAGCCCGGGTAAGTATTGGTGCAAATTCCGCATGGACCGTCGAGCGGAACTTGGCGACCTCGCTGGAACCAGAGCAGAAAGTAGTTCGGACGCGGTAAAAGTCAAGCGGGACAAATGTCAGACGGTCAGGTTGCCTGACCATACCTTGGTGAATGTCCAACAGCTTGGTAAGACCAAAGATCATAGCCGGTGCTGTGTTGGCTCCTCCAGAAACTCCGTTGTTGTATGATGCCACGATAGGCTTTGCGTTGAAGATTAGATCGATAAACCACTCCTCGGAGATTTGGTGCGAAAGCGAAGATAGAGAATTGATCAAGAGTAGCACGAAACCTCGCTCCTCTGCCTGTATCTGTTGTTCCCGAGCTCTTTTCTGCTTCAGATCCGATACCATCCTGCCTGCTGACCATCCGTCGTACTGCTTGAGGAACTGTAGTTGAGAAGCGTTGAGATGTTGTGGTGACAGCTGCATGTCAGGAAGCTGGTCACGGCGAGCGTTGGAAACAAGGACGTCGAAGTGGCGATTAACTCGTCCAAGAGCAGCAAAACAAGTCAGGTAGGATCCCTGCTTGAGCAGAGTTGCAGCAGTCGCGTTTGTGGCGTAGTCGCGAAGCGACTTGATGTGACCGGCGACACTTGCTATCGGCAACTGCATGGTTCTCGCAATCATAGCCTCGACACGGTTTGGTGGAGCGAACCGGTAACCGGCAGCGGCGAATCTTTCGACATCCTCGTTGCTAAGCCTGCGGGTAAAGAACAGCAACTGGCCTCTTTCGAGGTGGGTCGTCGCATAAGAGCTGATACTGGCAGCATCCGATTGCGACATTTTCTTTGCAGCTGCCGAACTTGGCGCTACGACACCAGTTCCAATGATGCGGTCGAAGAGGGTTCCAATGTTGTCGATAGGGATGGTAAGACGATCGGCAAGATCAGAAGTGGCAACGCAGAAACCCTCGCGGAACAGAAGAGTCTGGTCTTCGAGACCATCTCCATCAAAGGAAGTACTTGACTCGAGTGAGCTCGCAGTGCCAGGACGGGTGATTTGACGGCTCAAGGTGCCATGGCGTCGCAGGTGACTCTTCATTCTAGGAATAAGTTCCTTGACTGAGCCCCAGTCGCTCGCGGCTTTCCAAACCCAGTGAAAGACTGGGTGACCAGTTGTGAAATCGTCGTCGAATGTCTGAAGATTGAAGCGTTTGGCAATCTTTTGAGATGGGAGGAAGCCCTCATTGCTAACCATGATATTACCACTCTCGTCAAAGTATGCACACGCAACGTTGACCTGTTGTGCTCGGTCGGCCAGAGTCTTGTTTCTGACGTTGGTATAAAAGAGGATGATAATGGTGACGACCGCAGAAGCACCGCAAAGGGCTCCCGCGACAATAAACGGTACGTTGCGAGTCGCGCCTCCCGAATTAAGGCTAACCAAACGGTATGTGCATCCAACAGTGGCAGTGTAGTGCATGCCGCAAATAGCGACAGACAACAGACCGGCGCAACAAAGACGTTTCCAAAGAACATTAATCCAGCGTTCCTTGAAGTAGAAGAATAGCATCAAAGCGATAATGCAGTCCCCAATGGCAATGATTGCAGCCGCGACAATGAAACGTGTTGGGTAGCTAAGGGTGTAGTTGGTGGTTCCGACGTTACCACAGTAGTGCATTCCGACAATCGAGGCACCAGCAAGAAATCCAGTCAAGACATCGAGGAAGCGGCGTACGATAGTATTTGTAATGCGCAGCTCTGCAATGTAGAAGGCAAAGGTCAGACCGATGACTGGGAGGACACAGGAGAGGATGGTGTAGCCCGAGCTGTATCGTAGTTGCAAATCAGCTGATCCGTCTCCGAGAACAACTGATCGATTGCCGATAAAGTGCATGCACCATATACCGATAAGACCCATGGAAAGGGCACATAGTAAGAGCTGGATGCTGGTATCTTGTCAGTTGGATGTTTTATTGCTTGAAGACATTGCTGTGCTCACCGAGAGGCAATCGATTTACCAAGACGCTTGCGATGGAGTAACTCGACACACAAGATGGTGCCGGTCAGACTGGCAAAGTACGACCCAACGATCGGACCTGGAGCAAAGTGCCATGGCACAACGTCTCCTGGGGAGTATATTGATGCCATGGGAGCTGTATGTGTGGTGTGAGGAGCGATAAACTGATGAGTGGTTAGTCTTGGTGAACTGGAGGTAGAATATGTCAGGCGGTAAGAATCGTGACGACTCAGCAGTAGCGGGGGCAAAGAAAGAGAACGAAAACTTCGAGGACTACTAACCTCCGGAGGATGTTCCAGTCAGGCTTTAGAGGTCAATAATTAATGCTGGAAATCTATCGAACCAGACACAGCATGTGTAGAAGCGGGCTGATCTCCGAGCAGACTCTCGCTTTTGAAGACTCGAAAGCAGAGCACCAGTTATAACTCGGCTTGAGGCGGACTCGGTTTTGTCCAAACTTCTTCGGTGTAAGGATAAGGCTCCTCTGTAGAATGTGTACAAGCGATGATCTGTTGAAAGAGAAACTTGATGAAGCGTCAGCGACAGCCGGAAAGACGAGGTTCGCTGTGATGTGGCTGATCGACAGGTCGCACAATCATGCACTCGAGCGAAAAAGTTTCAACTTGTGCGACTGAAGTAACCCGCGATGTCCATGGGATACGAGAAGCGAAAGTGAGGTGAAGAGGTGACCGGGGGCTCGACGAAGGAATGTACAGAGCAGGTGAAGATGAGATAACCAAGTGAGATATGTTACTTGCCGGAGGATTGTATAGCCAAGTGAAGAGAAAGGCGTGGGTATGAGTAGCCGGGTATGTGCTCAGCGACCGATGGGGCCGTTCAGTGCGGTAGTCACTAGGTCGAAGGATATTGGCGAAAAGCCGCCCGTTGAAGGTCGGTAAGTCGTACTGTAGCACCTCTGTTTCGCATGTCTCTACCCCAGCAAGCGCACCCGTGACGGCATGATTGCCACGCCATGGTTGCTGTACTTCCTGGGTCGGGACTGGTCTTGGTGTAGGTTTGAACGAAGATTGGCCAGCGCAGCGAGAACGCCATGCGTCCGGGATACTACGATTGATTGACTTTGAGTGGGTCTTCACCCAGACTGATCATTGGTACGGCGGAGATGCGCATCTGGCTGCCGTACAAGGGTCTATGCAATCTCGGTCACTTACTCCACCGTCTATCGCAGATCGTTACGGGTAAATCCTAAACGATAGGTCGATGCAAACACTATAGACTCAGATGTTCCACAACGGCAAACGATGCTTGATTCACGGACCATTGACCTATGTTTGGTTTAGAACTCTCTTCGAGTATCGCACGTGGCAGTTCAGATGTCTTGTTTTTTATCTCTGTCGAGCTTTATGACTCCCCACTGGACGACCACGAAACGTTTAATATTAATCACCATAGCTTGGCTGGGAAACAATGTCAAATGAAATACAGGCAAAGAAGACGAGGTTGTTGTACTTGATTTACGCTACTGCATGCGGATCTGTGTTCCTCTCCACTCGGCAAACTAGTCGTCGATCCCACCAGGACTCAAATACTTCTACGATAGTGGAACCTCGAATGAAAGGTCTGTATGCTGTCTGTGCGTATAGTAGATTGTTCCTGAGAGGCGGTCGGAATATATCATAATTAAAAAATCCTCTTGCTGACGAATTCTCAGCTCACCTTGCACTGCGTGCCGCGCCACTGTAGCACATCTGCATGGTTCTCGTCTGGATTCGTGGGCGGCGTAACTCTAGACCCCTAGACTTTCGGGCTGACTCGCTCATATCTCCGGTCAAAGTACGCTTGAAAATATGGTTGGTCGATAGGTTTGTGTCGCAATGGAAACTCAACGTTGTCGTCAGAAAACCTCCGATACTGCCGGTAAACCCCCACGAACAGCCTGACTATCGTCGCGTGAACTGTAAAATAATGATCTGTCTTGAATGTTGGATCTTGTCTCTTAATTCGCGTCGGATCGCATATAGCCTTTATTGTTCTAGTGTCTCTGCCGGCTGAAGGCATTAGTAATTACCCACTCTTTTGGAGATCCTGGTTCGACCTGCCTTTCAGCCAAAGGCGACCAGAGGCGGCCAAGGTGTCAATCTTGGAAACCGTTGGGTCGTACCACTGATTCGCTCTTCTGTCAAGTAGACATCTGTGAACCCCATCCAAGCTGACTCGGCTCTTCGTCTTGTTGGATCTCTGGAGACAATAGCTTGGAACTGCCAAGAGACTCTGTTTCCCAAAGCAGACCCTCATTCTATTGTGCTTGTGAATGATACCTGCCGTCCTCGTGATCACGTTTCGACAACTGATCGTTCGTGAAAATGACTCCTTCGAAAAGGTTGTGTTCCTCCTCGGCGTTGATATTCTCGTGCTCCGTCAACCGACAGGCCGCTCTCGGTGCCCTCTGCCTAACAAGGGGAGTCTTACGAAGAGCTTGAATACAAGCCGCCTTCCAGAGCCCAACCGCGATGGCACCTTCGCACCGTGTTGCGGCAACAGCATTCTCTGTCCCTCTAACATGACTTGCAGCATATCCTCCTTGCTCATATGGGTAGTGAATGGAGCCAGTATCTACACCAAGTGGTCGTGTAAACTTAGCAGCGAGCGAGGAACCAATGCTGGGAATGAAACCGGATCGAGCTGCAACCTCCTAAGAACGAGTTCATTAGTGATCTGTGAGAAGCTAACACACCAGATATTACGCCCGAACCTTTAGAAAGCCGGGTCGCCACATTGATGGGAAAAGGTCAGCCAAGCAAGACGTGTCCGAACCGTCGCCAACGTGGATGTCAGAACTTCGACCGACGGTTGAGAACATCTTGACCTTGATTGCCTCATATATGATTCTTGCGACACCATTTGTCGTGACGCGGAGTCTGTCGTCTGTCTCCTCATTCGAAACATCGCTAGGCGTGTACATGCTGTGTGTCGCCGACGACAGCTGCGGTTTGTCATCATATGTCCAAATTGCACTTTTGTCATCCTGCATCTGAACGAGCTGTAAGTGTGATCCCCCACTCTGATCGAGCTCCATCTCTTCATCCTCGTCATAGCCATTCCATCGGCCAGCGGTCGGGAACAGTGGGCTTGAGCGCGGAAAATCAGACGCTGTCGCCGTAGGTATATCCTTGCTAGCGGACTGGATTGGATTCTGCACGGTAATGACAAAGATGATCTCTTTTGTGGCATAGAGAGCTATGTCTTTCGGAGGCTTAGTATCACGGATGATGCTGCCATTCGTCAAACGATACGGTGCCTTTCGACGAGGAGACTTGGTTCGTCCGTTCCGATGTTTGATCGAAGGTACCAGCTCCACAATCACTCGTCCCTGGCATTTGTCTGCCTCGCCTTGTGAGATTGTCACAGATGGTGCGAGCTCAAGTGATTCCCAAATCTGAGCGAAGACTGTCAATCATCGTCTTTGAATATTTCCAGTCGTGAACATCTTTACCGTAGACTCAGATAGTAATCTCGCAAGGTCACGTTGGATGTCTGGAACGAATCTTTGATCTTCCATGTATTCGTGCAAGACTGCCTCGATTACAAGACGTATAGACCCACCTGTTGATATCCAAGCGTCGAAAGATGACAGACGACCAGCTAAAGAACTCTCGAATAAACCTTGAATATTGTCGTCTAATCGGGTAAAGCATGCGACTCCGGCAATGGTACATGACAATCCAGACGATTCATCTTCGATGTGAAGCTGACCTAGATCAATACGTTCAGACATGCCATGTTCTGTGGTTGAGATAACAAGAATTATCGACGAAAATCATGAGCGTGGTCGTCTGGATATCTGGTCTGGCAATGACAAGCGAATGAGCGAAGCACGTCTGGAAACGAGGCCGAGATAAGTCCGCATTCGGCTTAGCTCCCGCTGATAGCATTCACATTACCCCAGATTGAAAACGGCCGCATCATCGTTGCCGGATGTCTCCACTCCATGGCAATCCACTGATCACCTCATCCACCTACTCTCACCGCGCTCTACTGCCTCTCACCATATTATTCATCTCTACGACGCTCATCTCTGCATGGCAAACAGCATGGCAAAGAGTGTGAATCATTCTATCTAAACTTCTCAACGCAAGAACAGCTCCACCGACCATCACCATGTCCGCTGATAACGGCGGCTCGTCAGGAGCCTCAACCCAACATGCGACTCCTCGACCGGAATCTGTCAAGTCGAAACAGGATGAAACTACAGAGCGGGAGGCGTCAGAGTCAACGCCTTTGCTTGCGCAGTCAAATGGCGACCTAGAAGCAGCCAACACCAACGAGAACAACCAGGGTTCGGCATCCTCCCTGTTACGATCCTTCCAGTCAAAAACCAAGCCTACACGACGATGGCCCAGCTTTGTTGCGCTCATCATACTCTGTATCCTCGTCGTACTTATCATGGTCATCGGATTCGTTGCTCCCTCGACTGTAGAGGAATACGCAATGGAAGCCGCTCATTTTGAGCCAACCAGTCTTTCCATCGACTCCTTCACACCCACCGGCATAAAAGCTAGGATACAGGGCGACTTTTCCATGGACGCTTCCAAGGTCAAGAAGAAGTCTGTCCGTGACTTTGGAAGATTTGGAACCTGGATCGCGAGAGAGGTAGAAAGCGGAGAATCACAAGTTGAGGTCACTTTGCCAGAGTATGGAAACCTACTTCTTGGTACGGCGCAGATTCCTCGCGTCAAGGTCAACGTCCAGAATGGACATACGACACATGTCGACTTTCTCAGCGATGTCCAGCCAGGAGATTTCGACGCACTCAAGAGGATAGCAACGCAATGGATCGACGGCAGGCTTGGTCAGCTAAGAGTTGTAGGCAAAGCATCGGTACCTGTCAAATCTGGTATATTCAGCTTTGGCACACAATCTCTCACCCAGTCGCTGTCATTCAACAGCAAGGGACACGGTGGAAAGGGCGATATGGGACGACTGCCGGCTCTTCCGCCCTATAAAATCCAAAACATCAACGTGCACGACGCTAGACTGCCACCACCCCAGAAAGGCATGGCTGCAGACGTCTCGTTGCAAGTCACTAACCCCTACCCTTTCGGTATGATGGTTCCGTCACTTGGATTTGCGATTTTCGTCGAAGGCTGCTCACCGAATGAGCCTCTGCTTCAACTTGGCGATGCCTTTTTCGGTCAAACTATGATCAGACCGAAGGACGAAGTACACCTTAATGTTACAGGCATTGTCAAGCATTTGCCAGAACGCTTCACACAAGCATGTCCGGACAACGGAGAGTCACCACTGGATATGCTGCTTGGTAAATATATCAAAGGTGACAACGTTACGGCATTTGTGAGAGGCGCAAAGTCCCCATCAAAGAATACACCACGTTGGATCTCAGATCTCCTTTCGGACATTACCGTACCAGTTCCGGTTCCAGGACAGAAACTTGGTCACCTGATCAAGAGTTTCAATCTCGCCAACACCCATTTTGCGTTGCCCGATCCATTTGCGGAACCAAACACACCAGAATCGAATCCCACAGTGTCTGCTACAGTCAAAGCACTCGTCGCTCTTCCGGCAGAGATGAACGTTAATCTCAATGTCAGTCATGTCAAGGCGGATGCTGATGTAATGTACCATGGAAAGAAACTCGGCGAGCTTCATATCCGAGAGTGGCAGCCTGCCAATTCGACCCGTATAGAAGCGAAAGACGGCAACGGTCCAACGCTACTGGTCCAATCGCTATTGAGCAAGGCACCTCTGACCATCACAGACGACGATCTCTTCACCGACGTGATCCAGAACATGATCTTTGGCAAGAAAAAAGTTATCCTGGGAATTCAAGCCAAAGTAGACGTAGAAGTTTCGACTGGGCTGGGAGAGTTTGCTATTAGAAACATACCGGCGTCGGGTTCAGTACCTGTCAAACGTTCGTAATGATCATTTTGTTTATCGAGGTCCTACTTGTTCTCCATTGTCCGTCTTATGTGGTCCATGGCTGACGGGCTGTCTTTTACATAGCTGTTCGACCGGGGTCTGGCTTTGGCGCTCTTCAACCCAAAATCGGCAATCTTCAGATCGTTGATTCGACGGACAAGTCTCTGACCATTGAGGCGGTCGCAAATTTCACGAATCCGACAGAGTATACCGCTACTGTCCCCTACATGGATATACATATACTGAAGAACGGCTCTCTCCTCGGCCACGCAACAGCACGGAATATCACCGTCGGGCCCGGAAAGAACACCAATATCCCTGTGACTGCTTACTGGGATCCACTGACTATGGGTGGAACATCCGGCCACAGCATAGGTGTCGAGCTGCTCTCCCAATTCATCTCTGGCTACAACACAACTATCACAGTCGCCGCACACAAAGGCAGTATACCCTCTAACCCTAGCCTCGGGCGCGCACTATCGAAGTTTTCATTTGAAATACCGACACCGCACCTCGGTAGTTCTCGACCAGACGACCCGGACGGGGACCTCCCCTCAGATCCTCCTGACGACGGTAAAATGCACTTCATTTCCGACGCGACAATGCACCTAATCACATCTACCTCGACGTTCAACTTACTCTCTCCGCTCAAGACATCGACACTCTACGTCACCTACATCAACGCTACTGCGCTCTACAAAGGTAAAGATGTAGGCCATATTGAGTATGATGAGCCATTCGAGGTGCCGCCTGGGAAGGTCATTACAACGCCGAGACTGCCGGTTGACTGGGACCTGGGCAGTGTAGGATACGATGCTGTGAAGAACGCGCTTGGAGGTAGTTTGAAGTTGGCTGCGAGGGCGACTGTGGGTGTGAGATTAGGACGGTGGGAGGAGAGGGTCTGGTTCCAGGGGAAGGGTATCGGAGCCAAGATCAGGCTCTAGATTTTGTTCGTGGGTGACGATGTTATGTATAGCGTGGATCTCTGCGGTGTTTGGTGTTTGGGGGTCAGCACATTGATATGAGCATATATATTCATTCAAACGAGCGTGATTCGGTATATAACACTGCACTGTACGTTGCTAGGTGTATGCACGTAAATCAGCCTCTGACGGCTCCTACGGCTGCCTGCATCACGGATGCTCACCTCTCCGTGCGGCTGCTCAGCACAATATTGACGAATCCTGAGTGGTTTGAAGATGGTTTCTTCGATACTCCGTCGATGTGAATTTGTAGGCGAAGGACCCTGAATCTGGCTGCATCCACTTGTCCCACTCAGAACCTGGGGTACTCCACATGCTCCCACTCCACTCTTCACGTGCTATTCCCTTGACGCGAACCTGCCGAGGCTGGACAGCATTCACCTTTCACGATATTACATGTACCTTGACAACCCTTGAGACTCGCCTCACAAAACTCGTTCGCGTCTCGTCCAACAATGGCAATGGATCCGCCTCCACCCCGTCGATCCAGCTCTCGCTCTCGACGCTCGCACCCGACCTTCTCAGACCTTCGATTAGCACCCCTGAAGACGACCGACGACTCAGTCGTGCATCTCTCGCCAGTGCTTTCGAAAACACCGGCGGATCAATCAATCGAGTCTGTCTATAAAGCCAATCATTCCTCCTATCTCACAGGTCGCTCCTTACCCAGCACACCCGGCGGTATCCTCACACGAAGTTCATCACGAAAACAACTGCACGGTGGTCTTAGCCGGCGAAGCTCAATTTACGACACATCCTTCGACTACGCTTACACTGCCGCAACGGCACCATCAGACAAAGTCCCTCTAGCTCAGAAGTCAGCTTCCGAAGCCCTCCTCGCTGGTTCTGAGAAAGAGAAACGACAAGCCACACTACTCCACGGCCCAGGGAAAACCCTCCATCCACGCTCAGGGACACAAATACCACACAGCCGCAGCCGCGCCCCGCGACCCACCGACGACTGGCTATCACACACCGTCACTTTCACCTCGAACCTCCTCGCAGAATCGAAAGGCCACAGTTATCTACACAGCTCCTCCTCGCATCTGCCAAATCTCCTCGTCTCACGCCCTGGCTCACCTTCATCCTCCGAAGACGACGAAGACGCATACCGCACGCCTCGTGAGCATGCTTCACGGTCCTACGCAACATCACCAGCTCGCTCACGCTCACCCCTCCTCACGCGCGAAAACACAGGATGGGGATCGCGTTTCGGGTCTCGTGCGGGCAGCGGCTTTCCCTCTCGGCGGGGAAGTCAGGGCGCACTGTCGTCTGCCGTGACACCCTTCTCCGTTCTCCCACCTAGTAACAAGAACTATTTCGCGCGCGAGTTCCAGGAGAGAGGGTATTTCGACGCTAAACCGGTACGTTCACACACACAAGATAGAGGAGACGACGTGAGGCCCGATTTTGTGGATCAGGGCGATGTGGTTGCCTATTCCCACGAAGAGATGTGGGATGATGAAGATGATGAGGAGAGGGATGAAGAGGAGATTGCGAGGTTGGCCTCAACGCCTGGCTATGGCTTCGGATTGGGCAGCGTGGTCGATCGGCTAGTGGGGTTTTCGTTTCTGGATGATGCAGATGCAGAGGCTGGGAAGGGCCGTGATGAGAAAAGCGATCGGAGCGCGAGGGACGAGGTCAGGAAAGACAGGGAGAGAATGTTGCAGCATGAAGCGAGAAGAAAAAGTACTGTTGAGACAGAGGCATCCAGTAGAAGAAGATCGGAAGAAGTTGACATAGAGGAGGAGAAAGGACACATGTGGAATGATGCTAAATGGCTGCTCGAAGTTGCTGGGAGGGTGCTTCTATCATAACGAATTGAAACGATCAGATATTTATGATATTCCTAAGAATCCATTGCAGTCTTCAACGACACTTGGTGAGTTTGGCCTGTCGAGAGCCGTCCTCCTCACTGTCGTTTCCTCTGTATCTCTGTACGATTCTCGTGTTCGCTGCTTGCATGATTTCAACCAAGGTTCGACACTAGTCCTGATCAGGTAAGCCGGGGCTGTAGCGTGAGTTCGCCAAGACCGCCCCCAAGGCTGACCTCCTCCCCGAACTGAACCTTTTGCCCACCTGCAGTCACTTCAGGATCAAAAACTGTCGTGAGCATTTCCCGTTTCTGGCGTTCGCGTTGCACACCCATTACCATGTTGGAGGCGACCTGGCCGAAACTGTAAGTGATCAGGCTGTGTTACACACACTGCAGGTAAGATTTTAGCGGTGAGGGCGAGGAGCCAGTCTGGCCAAGCTATGACTTTCGCAAGTTCAAAAGGTAGGAATGACCTCGTAAATTCAGCAGTGTCACTACTATCAAAAAGCAATAAACCCAAGTCTCGCTGTCATGCCTCAGTCAGTCTTTATCACTGGATGCTCGTACGGCGGTCTTGGCGATGCCCTTGCCCAGGAGTTTCACAAACAGGGTCTACATGTCATCGCATCTGCTCGTAACGTCTCGAAGATGGACCACTTGGTAAAGATGGGTATCGACGTAGTTGAGCTCGACACTCTTGAAGACAAATCGATACAAGCCGCCGTCGAGAAGGTCCACGAGCTCACAAGAGGGAAGCTCGGAATTCTTGTTAACAACGCCGGAGGTCTTTACAATATGCCGCTTATGGACATCTCTTTTACCGAGGCCAAAGCACTCTTCGATCTGAACTTCTGGTCCTACATCGCCGTCACTCAAGCATTCATCCCCCTCCTCCGTCAAGCTGCAGATGCAAAGGTCGTTATGCAGACATCAGTCGCCTCTGTGGCTCCCACGCCATGGTTCGGTATCTATAACGCGACCAAAGCCGCTATGGCTTCCGTCGCCGATACTCTTCGCCTGGAACTGCAACCGTTCAACATCAAGGTCATTGAGCTGAAGACTGGGTGGGTGAAGAGCGTGATCTTCAAGAACCAGAACGTCGGCGCGAAACCACGTTTGCCGGAGAACTCAATCTACTCGCCCGCCAGGGAAATTGTCGAGGACAGCATGCTGGGCAGGACAATTGAAGAACGATCAGTCAGCGCCGAGTCCTGGGCTCGTCAGGTTGTCTCGGGTATCGTGAGATTGAACCCGCCGTATCGCATATGGAAGGGGACTGAATCAACTCTCTGTTGGGCTGCTGCATTTTTACCAGTGGGCATTCTTATTTCGGTAGTGAGCAAGATTGGAAAGTTGGATCAGGTCACTGAGGTTATCAGATTATCATACTGATTTATTTGAGGATATTCTGGAATTGTCGAAACAGCAAGGCATCCAGATCACACTGATTTTTGATTGCTATGATTCAAAGTGAAAGTATCTTACTAATATTAATGTGCTCAAGATGCTCAGCTGATTCTATGCCATTTCCAAAATTGCGGAACGGTGATTGCGATGGCGATACAGGACATCATCGTACTTGCCCGTTTGTGGTATGTCACTTTTTAAGCTTTTATATGACGATAGAATTGCATACGCAACTGTTCACCGGGCACGTCATTGTATAAACATCTCACAGCTTCACGAATCCACGAAACTCTTCTCTTACAATGTTTAGAACACCAACTCTGCTATCGAAGATGAAGATCGCTATCACCGGAGCCCGAGGCACTGTCGGCAAAGAAGTCGTGAAGCTGTGTGCCGAACGCGGTTTTCAGACCGTGCAGATCAACAGAACGGACACTGAGAACGATGGAACGCCAAACACAGAAATGCGTACCGCTGATGCAGCTTCTTCCTACGACCAATGCAAAAAATCTTTCGAAGGCTGTGATGCTGTGATCCACCTCGCCGCCATCCCCAACCCTGTCGGCACTCATGATTCTGAAGTCCACAACAACAATGTCAACGCGGCTTTCAATGGTCTGAGAGCCGCAGCTGAGCTCGGCATCAAGAGATTTTGCTACGCCTCTTCTGTCAATGCCATCGGTCTAGCTTATGCTGAGCGACCTCTGGAGTTTGAGTACTTTCCGATCGACGAGGACTACCCACAAAAACCAACCGATTCCTACGCACTGGCCAAGCAGGAGGCAGAGGCCCAAGCTCATGCTTTCGCCAACTGGTTCCCAGGCATGAAGATTGCGTGTATGAGAATCCACGAAGTCGCACCACTGAAGGACGTCCAGCAGGAGCACAAGGAGGACTGGGACGGTGCTGGTGTCAAGCAGCTCTGGGGCTGGGTCCACCCCCAAGCTACGGCCCGAGCCTGTCTTTTGTCCGTCGAGAAGAGCGACAACTTTGAGGGCTGCCAGGTGTTCAACGTCGTCGCCGACACGACCGCTCAATCGACCCCGTCGCGTGAGCTCGCCGCAAAGTACTACCCCAATGCCAAAATCCGTGGCGATTTCAGCGGTAGCCAGAGCTTTTGGACCAACGACAAGGCCAAGAAGCTGTTGGGCTGGGAGCACACCGAACAGGAGTGAAAGGCGGTGGTGGCTCACGCTTTCAACGATGACACGTGATGAGCTGCAAGCAATTAGTTGCAGTAAAGACAAAACAGCGAAGCATAACGGTGTCGACGAATAACGAATCATGGCTTCCCTCGTACTAATATATCACTTCCATGGCACTTCATGTCTTACTATTACACTGTGATCTTTGACTGAACAATTCGCCACTCTTCAATCTTCCTGTCTGGCCATAGTCGTCTCCCAGATTTCCAACCAGTCGTAAAGGCAACCGCTACGCAAGCACTAGTCCCTGAAGCTTATCGCCGCTAAGGGCTTATAAGCAAAGCGACTACTTAATGCTATTAAGGTAGGCTAGTAAAGCAGGCTATCGTTAAACCATCCTTAAGCATAGTCAGTTCCTTTTCTGGACCTTATACAAACGTAGAGCGCGAACACGCATGCTCTGTCGACCATCTTCAATGCCCGTATTGCGACATCGTGTCTATACACGCTTACCAAGCAAAGAAACATTTCGTCATGAGCCACGCTGCTGATCTATATAGAACAACTCCACCGTGATGCCATGCATGTGGACTCGATTTCGTCTAAGAGGATCAGCTGTATCGACATCTGGGAAACACACCACGGACATCCGAAATCGATCGTGGCAGTTCGGCAGATTAGTAACGAGAGTGGGCAGAGACATAGAAAAGATGAGGGAGAGCCTGAACCATGATATCCCCGACATCGCGCACGAATTCATATCCACCTGCGGCCTCGAGGAAGAGCTCAAAGTACAAGTCGTCGATGGGTCCAGCCAATGCGAAGTGATTGATGGTATAAGCATAAAACTCATGAATTGCTCATGTCCGGATAATGGACGGTGGTATCTTGAACTATAAACAAAACGAACGCACCCCCAAACGAAGGACGATCGTGCCATATCGGCAGATCGTGGTATCAGGCCCGGCGCAGCTTCTATCGACCCTCGAAATCGCTCAAGTACTCCCCAGAATTCCAGCCGGTCATGCCAGCAGTCGCATTCATCTGCGAAGCGCCGCCTTGTACTTGATAGTCGCTCATGTCGTTGTCTGAGAGCCAGTCTCCTGTGGAGGACGCGTCGAAACTGCTTCGCCCACCCTGCATGTCGTCGTCCATTCCCTGATCGGTCATCGAATCGATCGGACCCCAGTTGAGGTTCGCAAACTCGGGGTACATCTGGAGGAGCGCCGCGGGCAAGACGGGATCGAGTTGAGGCATCTGAACGATCGGTCCGGGAGCGACGAATCCTTGCGAGCTCTGCAGTTGGTGCTGTTGTTGCTCTTCGAGCCAGTTCTTCTTTCTCTCGGCAGCTTCTTCTTCGAGTAATGGTTTGATGCAAATTCTTCCTGCTTCCGATCTGAAGTGTCTACCCAATGCATCCGCTCGGGCGAATTTCCTGCCGCATCCCCAGGTAGCGTTGGACTTGAGAGAGCCTTTGCAGACAAACTTCTTCTCCCCAGAGTGCAATCCTTCGTGTCTCTTTCTGTCGTGCTGTCGTGCAAAAGCCTTTCCACAAACGGTACAAACGAATGGTCGCTCATCGGTATGCGTCCGAAGATGCGATCGAAGATTGTACGCTCGCGTGAATTTCTTCGGACAAAGATGGCATTGAAACGTCGCTGCGTGCTTTTGTCTCCTGTCGGCACTACCACCAGAAAAGGCACTCCTGTCGCGATTGGCCAGGTCGAGCATGTGTTCTCGTGTGCCAGATGCACTCGCACTTCTACCGCGACTAGATGCAGGTGAGGGCGATCGGGACGGTGGAAGCTGGACATTGGAAGGGGAGACGGAAAGCTGAGCGCCATTGATCGTGGGCTGTAGCGACGGACTCCTGCCTCGAGCCGGTACGTGGGGGCTTGGTGACCTCGCAAAGGTTTCTGACTTGGCTCGTTTTCTACCCACTGGAGATATGTTAGAAACAATCATGTATGGGTGAGGAGAAATGTCTTACGGATAGGGTCTGGAGGGCTTAGCGCATCACCAAGCCCGTGATGTTGACCATTGCGGAAAGACGGCTGCCTTGAAGGAGGGGCGAAATCAATGTTGATTTCAGGCGGAGACATGGTATCGGCCTCTCCTGAGATGCCAATATTGGGGCCTAGATTGAAGTTCTCGTTTCCAAGAGCAGGAAACATGTCGTTACCATCCGTGTTCCGGAATTGAGCATTCAAGTCTTGAGTCATTCCAAAGTCGTGAGGATTGAAATCAGGCAATGGTTGTTGGGGAGTAGAAACCGAAGGTGAGATCAGAGGGCTGTGACCCGGACTGATATGATTTGCTTGCATGCCTTGGTCGTTTAGGTTGAATTGGCTGAAACCAAGATTATCGTTGAAAAGTGGGTAGTCTTGTTGCTGATTTGCCATATTCGATATGTGCTGGGTAGCATTGGGGTCGAATCCATCCATGTTTCCCATGTACGGCGATGCCTGGGCGGAATGGGACGATATTTCTGAAAAGGTATCCGACGCGGCTCGACGATGTTGCCTGAATGCAGCCCCGGCGGCCCAGTCATTCGAATTGTAGCCATGTGGGAAAGCAGCGCTTGAAGGATCCAGAGACTCGGACATGTTCCTCGGTCTTTGAGGTTGAGCATACATCTGCTGTTGTTGGGGAGATGGTGTCTGTCGGGGGCTGGGGCTTTGGCTTTGCGACGCATGGGGTTGCAGAAGATGAGGTGGTGTCGGCGCATGACCTTGCATCGAAGTCATGTTGTCGAAGGAAAGATTGGTCGGGTTGAGCGATAGCTGCTGCGATTGAGTCGTACTAAAATCGAGCAGAGATGGGTCCAACGACTGACTCGAATAATCCGGGAAAGAGGTGTTTACCGAGGCGCCTAAACCCAACTCGTGGGGGGACAGTCCGTTCTGATTATATCCAAACTCTTCCGTCTTGAAGTGATTGGGCTGAAGAAAGTCTTGTGAGGTGTTCGACGACTGGAAATTATTCGAGTCGTTCATGGACTGATTGAAGTCGACGAAGGACGGGTCAAGGTACTGGGCGTTGGAAGTGTAATCGGTGGTAAAGGTCGGGTCAGAGGTGAATGACTCTTGTTTGAAAGAGTGATCCTGTGAGGAGTGCGACATGGTTGAAGAGCTGAGTGGGTATGACTGATTTATGTTCGCGTCGTGTCCCTGAAAGGAGTTTCGTTTATTCGAGTTGTCCATGATGTAGAAGGCTTGATGCTTTTCTTGGACTCGAATAGATTAGAGAGCTAGGGTCATGGCATGTAGGCAGATGCCTGACGCGATCGGGCAGCACTTAGTGTGATGCAATGCGGTGCGGTGTCGGGTGTTTGGGTCAATGTAGATTGAATACTTCGGTTGTCGCGTGGATGTGAAACAGTACAGGTGAGGCGCAGTCGCATGCAAGAGAATCGCAAACGGTATGTATCTCGTGCGCGACTGACTGGATTGAGTATGGTCTAAGGCGCAGTCAAACGGGGGACAAGGTATGTGAGGTGGAGGTGTAAGTAAAGTGGGAGTTTGGAGATGCAGCACAAGTTCCCGCTGCCTCCAGCGGTTCAGCAGTGTGAGTTCCCTTCGGCTGTGCTGCCTGAGCTGTGGATGCCATGCCGAGCGCTGAATTGACAGTGAATCTTCACGCCAAGCGCGGAAGGACGTTCCAGGAAACCAGCCAATCAGTCAGTCGAATTTCACGATGCAACACAAAAACAAAAGGCCTGAGCGCAGGAAATCGCGTGGATGATGTTTTGGGTTCGGTGGGCTTCATCAGTCACTTGTCGGAGAAAGAGGCTCAGCGCACGCCGTGCGAGTGGGCCGCCAGGCTGAACGAATGCGGTGCCGATCCGGACCCGTTAAGGTATGGCTAATCATCACGTCGTGCCAGTCTATTTTTGGGCTCCACAGTGGTAGCGGTGTCCACCAAACCTTCACGTTCAGTAGGAGCGACAAGCTCGAATTCGAATTCAAATTGGTATCTCTATCTGCTCTACACCATCACTCATCCGCCCGCAGACCGCACGCAACTCTGAAAACACATCTCTGTCAAAGTGACCTCGAGCCGAAGCAACATCTGCGGCTGCCCGCAATAGGTCCTTTAGCCAGCGACCAGTGTCAGACGGGGCACGCCCGGCAAAACTCCATATGGAGGGGTCTCGAAAACTGAGGTCCGTCATTGAAAAACCGGAGCGCTGTCGACCTCTAGACTCGATGATTGATCTGACAGCAGCACAGACCAGATAGAACACGATTGTCTTGTCGCAGCCATGCTGCACGACTGCCACACGCAGCATGTCCATGCTAGGCTGAACACCGACGACCGGTGACGTTAGTGAAGCCACGACCGTACGCTGACCATCCGCGATTGCACGCAATAGCCCGCTTGCTGCGACTTCTCCGAGGGTAGACCGACTCCAGTCAATGCCAACACGTAGCCAGACGAGGTAATTTAGGAACCGAACGTCATCTGAAGACCAAGGTCCACGAAGCAGCTTCTCCGGCATCTGTACTGTCGAGCCCACATGTAGATAGACGACTGACTGTTCTGCGGGACGCGCGAAATTCGGACGATTCGGACGCCGCAAAGCTATCCCTTCGATCACTGAAAAGTCCTGTACGGCAAGCTGGTGAACACCGGAAACGACCTTTTGAAACATAGACCATGACATCCATCGCCGCTGTAGCAGAGCATAGATGTCGTTGTCGATTGACCCACTGGAGCATATGCACGTGCTGCTCAATCGCGAGTCAGGACAGTAGAGTAGTCGGAGTGCACACTGGTAGAACAACTTTTCGCCGGAAAGCTGTTGCGCTACGAAAGGCGACGACAATGCAAGATTGATGTTGTCGCAGTATGTGAAGATGTTTTGAATGAGTTCATTGGGGAGCTGCTCGATCCTTGCCAGGCGACGGCGTGCACTTTTGCTACGCGCCGGTTAACGATGTCGAAAGAACAATCTGACAGAGGACGACCGGGAGAGGAAGAAGTGAAGGAGGATATGAAAGTTGATACTTGTGATGTCCAGACGCAAATGACTTACTTATGAAGAAGGTTCGTATCTGCGGTTTGAGGCTGCACGGTCTTTACCGGCCTCTTTCGAGGCTTCCGCGACGAGGCAAAATCTTCTGCACCGCGTCGCTTACGACTCGGCCGAGCTCCACGTACACGGATCGGTGTCAAGTCCATATTAGCGCCTCTTACGACAACACAGAGCAAAGACTGTAGCAAAGATGACTCGGGTGTCGTAGGTCGAGTCCGACCAGCAAGGGATCTGATGCATGTTAGCAGCTATTATTACAAGACATGTAACATGTGTTTGTAGAAGATTGTTCTCAGTGATCTTGGTGTAGACGATCACTCCCCTTGGGGTCAATTACTATCTAGTGTGTGTTTTAATCATCGAACGGGGGAAAGAAAAGTAATCGCTTACCATACGGAAGGAAGTAGCGTGGTCGCTGTCCTGTACCAACAGGCAGTTTTGCTATGTTCTATTGAGCCATTAGCTTGGGGCCTTGACATGAAGGTATAGCAAATAGAAAGCTCATCAATTCTTTCAGAATATGTAAGATTGAAGATCACTTCACCTGTGCCGTTCAGAGACCCCGGCGAGGGTCTCCGGTCACAGGGGTCAAACGCAAATTATAGCATCATAAGATAGGAGAGGTTGGAGGTAGAACTTACAGTATACCGTGGCGATCATGAGACTGCCGACCATGACCGCAAGTCGCAATGTCGAGAAGCCGAACGATCAAGGGCTACCACTCTGTCGTCGTCGTTCAGCTCAGTACGCAAAAAACTCGGTGCATCCGGATATTCTGCAGAAGAATATGGGGCGAACAAGGTAAGTTGATAGTAAAACGAAGTGAAAGGACTTTGCTGCGGAGCGATAGCTGCACAGGGAACGATGGAAGTCTTGGCACGGAAAAACACTTTTCGCCGTTCTCCGTGCTGCTCGCAAAGTGCCATTCTTGATTTGCAACACGACTTCAAGCGTTGTGCAGTCAATCATTCAACGACAACTACCCGACACCTTACTGTACGTTAATCTACGATCCTACATCTCAGTCGCAATCGCACGCACCGAAATATTACATCCAGCAAGAGTCACTGCTAACGCGCCGCCATCAGAACCGGTATCAATCGACATAATGGGTGACGCAGAGGTCAAGACTAGCGCATGGAGATTGGTCGAGGTTGGCCGTGTTGTCCTTTTCACCACTGGACCATACAAGAACAAGCTCGCTACCATTGTTGAGATCATCGACCACAAGAGAGTGCGTTCCCCCCGAGATCCTGAGAACCGGAGACATGGGCAGTTTGCTCACGATTGAACAGGTTCTTCTCGATGGCCCAGCATCCAAGCCAGAGGCCGTTGTCCCACGCCACTCCGCTCCCCTCGCCTCTCTTTCTTTGACCCCAATTGTCATCGCTAAGCTCCCACGCTCCGCCGGAACTGGACCAACCAAGACTCTCTGGGAGAAGGAGCAAGTCGAGTCAAAGTGGAACAACAGCACATGGGCCAAGACCCGCGAGAACGTTGTCAAGAGGAGGGCGTTGACCGACTTTGAGCGCTTCAAGGTTATGAGACTCAGGAAGCAGGTCAGTCGATACTCGAGCCCGCGGAGGACTACCAACCTTTGGCTGGGATTCAGACAGGCAACATGGACTAACAGTATCACAGGCCCGCTTCGAGGTCCGCAAGACTTTGGCTGCCGCTCGCGCCACCAAGGCATAGAGGATGATTGGGGAAGCCGGAGTTTGATTGATATTTGCATCGGATCATGGGGTTCTTCAGCACTTTCAAAGGGTCGAATGTACTCGGAAAAGTCTCTCACGGGGGAGGAAAGAAACCTGCTGTGCTATAGCTGCCAGCAAAACTCGATTGACGACATTACCTTTTCCAAGATAGAAGTCCGTCTCAATCACGAAAACTTCTGAACGCCATAGAGCAGTCTGACGGGCATTGTTTATAATTGTCAAGCGCCTCTGCGGTGGTGTTGGTAACGTCTTCCAAATATCGCATTTCCAAGACGTCAACGTACTATCAACTATAGCCATTCTGTTTGTTTGTAAATTGTCGTCTTCATAAATTATTATGCTGTCTTGTACCGCAGATATGTGACGTTTCGCCAAAGCGGAAACTGCCGAATTTGCATTGTGGGCTCTCCAAGCTTCGAGGCAGCACGACTTCATCAATCTGAAGAGCCAGGAACTTACGCCAGACGACCAAATCAGCGTATCTTATTGAACTTTTGACAATCGAAAGGTAAAACTCGATCCACGTTCGCACGACCCGTTTTCAGCACACGATTCGGCCCCTAGGCGCAAACCCACCGCATTTCGAAGGCCCCGCTAACCATTGTGCTCTTTTGACAGTTCCATACAAATCGCAAATATGTCAAACCCACGTGTTGAGGAGATCGTCGACGACGAGCCAGAGAAGAGAGTCACCGAGGTTGACGAGGACGACAGCTCCGACTCTGATGTTGAGGACGCCGGCGATGCGAACATCCCAGCTGGCGCATCCGTCGCTGTCCACTCCCGCAACGAGAAAAAGGCTCGCAAGGCTATTGCAAAGCTCGGCCTGAAGCACATTGAGGGTATCACCCGTGTTACTCTCAGAAGGCCAAAGAACGTACGTCGACGAACCGATCTCGAGACAGCTACGGCCGGCACGTGCCTGATAGAGGGGTCATGATATTTGAAGAGCATTGGTTGACAACTTGCTAGATCCTCTTTGTCATCAGCCAGCCAGACGTCTACAAGTCACCAAACAGCAACACCTGGATGTGAGTGACCACCATGGTATCAGGAAGAGCCGCGCACTGACTCGACATAGCATCTTCGGTGAGGCCAAGATTGAGGACTTGAACTCTCAGGCCCAGGCCGCTGCTGCTCAGCAGCTCCAGAACCAGGAGGGTGCCTCTGGCGACCACGCCGGTCACGACCACAGTGACAAGGGCAAGGCCATCGACACCGGTGCCGAGTCAAAGGTCGAGGAGGAGGACGACGGTGAAGAGGTTGACGAGACTGGTCTCGAGCCAAAGGACATCGAGCTCGTCATGGCCCAGGCTTCTGTCAGCAGGAAGAAGGCCGTCAAGGCCCTCAAGGAGAACGACAACGACATTGTCAATTCCATCATGGCTCTGAGCACGTAAGGTGTGTTCTCGTCTTGTTTGATTCGGGATTATGAGCATTGATAGCGGGGCTCGTGTCGTTTCTTGATACACCAAAAGTAATGGCATAATCTAGCTTTCTACTTGTGTATACTGTACTATCCAGGCCACATTGCTGTCGGTTCACGACGTACGCATACCATCACAACGTGAAACGATGACATGATCATATCTTCTCGCCAATCTGCTCGAAACTCTATAGATCACGCGCTCGTTGTCGAGCTCTTTGTTATAGCGTTCCTAACGACTATGATTGGCCTTGTGAATGTATTCCGGCTGGTCCTCAGTGAATAATAAAATATGAGCTTCGTCCGAACCCGACATATCCCGTCCGTGCACGCCAAGAGTTCAATGCAGCTCTTGACTTCCAGTCCTTGACACTTCACCAGGACCAGCATATCTCCCACCCCTCCAATCGCATCTCAACAGTCCACAATGGCCGTCGGAGTACGTCGCATCAATTCGCATCGCCCTCTTCCACCGCTCAGCAAGTTCCCATCGCTAACACACCTCTGTACAGCGCAGCGCAGCCTCCAAAATCGACTGGACCCGCCTGGGCAGCCAGCTCGGCCTCAAAGGCAACACCGCCAACGCACTCGTAGCCTTCAAGAAGCGCAACGACGACGCCCGCCGCAAGGTACAATTGCTGTCCGAGCAGCCACAGACCGTCGACTTCAGCCACTACCGCAGCGTGCTCAAGAACCAGTCCATCGTCGACGACCTCGAGAAGCAGTTCAACGCCTTCAGCCCAAAGAAGTACGACGTCAACAGGCAAATCAAGGCGATCGAGACCTTCGAGGCGCAGGCCGTCAAGGCTGCTGAGGAGACCAAGGGCAAGGTTGATGAAGAGTTGAAGGACTTGGAGAAGACGCTCAAGAACATCGAGACCGCGAGACCGTTCGAGGACCTCACTGTGGTGCGTATTGGACAACATCGGCGGAGAATTATTCTGCGCTTTGAGATGGAGAGGTCATGGAACAGTTTGGCTGATTTATATCATAGGACGAGGTTGTTGCTGCCCGCCCAGACATCGACCAGCGGGTCGAGCAACTCGTTTCCAAGGGCCGCTGGCAAGTGCCTGGCTACAAGGAGGTAAGACCAATTCTCGTTCCTAATGCTGGTCGCGAAAAATATACTGACACTGTTCCTAGAAATTCGGCGACCTGTCCATCATCTAGACGTCTTTCCCCGGGTCTTCAGTCTTGGTACTATAGACATTCTTGTAGCATAATCGACCTTACAAAAGATTTCCTCCTTCTAGAAAGAACTCGTTCTACAGTGCTAATGACAAGTTGATCTTCCTTGGCCGACATAAATTGTACTGATATGATAGGATGCAGCTCCAGATTCTGCTCGAGGCTTCATGTTCAACAGATGCATAACCGCCTCTTGAGTACTATATGGCTTCAAGGCGGTCTTACTTCATGCAGACCTACAGACATAAACAGCGGCCAGACTTTGCGAGCAAATGATTACACGTAAACGAATGTGGGCATGTCTGTGCAAAGACTCTGAGGACGGCGACGAAACGCTATGTACATGAACTGACGAACACAAAGACAGCTATGCAATCGACCACATAACAACGGCCTACGGCACAAAGGGCGGATATACACGGGGATCAGGTCGCAGAGAATCTCGTAGGGGGCAACGAGCTTTCTCCGCCGCAAGAACACAAATGCGACAGAAGCGAACGAAGGCGGCTTCCTTGCGAGTAGCAAGGAAACCATGATCCAGCAGCCACAGAACACAACTTCAAACGCGAGGATGTTTATGGCTATGCACGATCTTCAGCAGACCTCGACCTGACAGTGTGACGGAACACATGTTTGCTAACGACGATTCCGCCCTCGACACGATCTCATGTACAGCCCATGCTTCGGCTTGAGCCATGAACGCAACCTGGGAACGATCAGACACACTCGCGTACCCTACGCCACGATCTCCAGCAGCCCTCCAGATCGAGCCACCCTCTCCAACGAACGACCGCGTCTCTATTGTCGCCGATCAAGATTTCGATCTACCGCTCGGGCGAAGGTCTGCTCTCCTCCTCCGAATTTCGTTGTTCGGGAACTGACATATTGCTACAGTACGTCGAACATGCCTCGCTTACACGGCGTTGCAGCTCGGTTTTTACGTCAACATGTACTACATGTACACCCGCAACCGAGCATCGAAAGCCGAGTCGAGAACGATACAGCTTCGGGAGCAGCCGCAGATAAAGCGAATAGGCACCGCCAGCAAGAAAGGACGAAGCGAGAGGTGTGATGGTGCGCGCAGGCGCCGTCGTGGCGACACGAGCGACTGATCTCAGTGGATCTGACATGCAGACGGATACATTGATGGAGCTGGCGCTGACAGCAGTGTGAGATTACTGCAGACGAGAAGAAGGAAACACGGGTGCGAAATGAGTGGTCAAGCAATTATCAGATTCTGTCAACGAATGTATCAGTGCGGTGACATCGGTTGTGGGAAGGAGTACGCTACTATTCGTAGGTCTCAGGATCGCTACAAGAAGTTACACGTCGTTCAAATAGTGACGGTCGAGCGTCGAGAGTCGACCTTTGGTATCAAGGATGCGGTGCTACGGAGTCGTTCACGAAAAGGGTCTGCAAGACAGGTCCTGTTTGATGGTACACGAAGACGACAATATGGTAACGTGCGAGGTAAGTGCTGTCTCTCTGCGTGCGAGCGTCGCTTACATACTCTACACAACCCGTCATTGACGCCGTGAAGCATTATCGACCGGGTCACGAACGAAAGTTCGCAAACGAGGAATGGACAATCAGGTGGTGCTGCGAATGCATTTGTCGAGTCCTCACTAACCGATACACGATTCAGGGTAAACAGTCGGACACTGTAACGCGACCCGGCCCTTCAGCTGTCTGGTATCCTTGTGTCCGGGGCTTGTGTCTCAAGCAGTGTGTTACATAACCGGCAGGAACGGTACAGATGTGAATAATGATGGTATTCTCATTAACGCAAACCAGCGAAGCGGTCCTTGCGGACCGGGGTATCTCGAACAAAACCCACCTCGAACCTCTTCACATGTGTCTTCTTCCGTGTGTCTAGCCCTGCGGTGTCTAGTCCTTCCCGCCTTTCCTGCCGATGTCCTTCCCGTCTCGGCCCCTTCCTCTTTCGTCCCGTGACCCCTGAGGAAGTGAAATAGTATTACATAGCAAGTGATTGAATGTCGTTATAAACACTCTGCGTCGATGTGTTGGTGGATTATGACCACGTTATCTGCCGTCCAGCGGTCAGATACTGGCGAACGGATCCGCCGCTCAGGGCGTCGCTTGACGGTGCTCAGATCGAGTGCAGTCCCAGTGCTTGCACCGCGATCAGTCCGTCGGACTCGTCGAGCCGTCCCGTCCTGCGTGACAACCGCGCTCATGCCTCTTCATGTTACTCCTGACGCTGAACGCCTTGCCGCAACCCGAGTGCGGACACTGGAATGGCTTCTCGCCTGTATGGCTGTAGCTGTGGATCTTGAGGCTGCTTGGGCGCGAAAACGCCTTTTGGCACGTACTGCAAATGTAGCGGTCTGACATGCTCGGGTAGGCTTGGTTTTGTGTGATATAGTGGTGGTGCCATGGGTTGTGGGTGTTGATCAAGCCGGCTGGCATCATGGGGGCCGCGATTACAGTAGGTGGGAAGTTGGAGGGCAGGGGCCGTTGGGCGTACATGTTCGTCTGGTAGATGGCTTCGGGCGAATAGTAGGATGCGCTTGGCGATGGTATGTATGGACTCATAGCGTAAGGTGAGGTGTTGTAGAGGTTCTGCTGTGGTACTGGTTGAGGTTTCGGCGGTATGTACGAGCGCTGCTTGCCGGCTTCTACATTATTCAGGGCTGATCCAAGCTGGTATGACGGGCCTGAGATGGAAGACTGTCCGGAGGAAATTATTGGAGGGCTGTAACCTTTCTCGACAGGCGAATCCGATCGCAACGGTGGTGTTGGTGGCATATTGTTTCTCTGCAAACTTCCCGTTTCCATTCCGGATGGATACGCAGAAGGGTACTGCTCGATAGATGGTTGTATCGATGCTTGTGATTGCGGCTTCTCGGCTGATAAACCTGTATGATAGTCAGTGATCTGATCTGTGACAGAGCTAACAAGATCTTGTGACACATACGGCGTTCGGTGCCAGGCGCCGCTCCTCGCTCACCACCATCGGCAATACCGATCAAGGTCGATATCGAGGGCAAAGACGGCTTGTTGGGGTCGTCCAAGGGGCCAGATGCAGCTTGTGAAGCAACGCCAGACTCGGTCGCATGCTGACCATGGCCGTTTCCATAGCTTGATGCTTCCGGATAAAACGATCGCATGTCGTGATAATGGGGATACTGCTGTGAAGGATAACGAGAGCCGTAGCTCTGAGGCATGTTATAGGACATGATCGAAGCGACTTCCATGGTGTCAAGAAGTTCCGAAGAGGAAGAAGTATGTGGTGGATACGAATAGACTGGTTGCGATCGCGAGGCAAGGTCGAGTCTCCAGCAGACCTCGGTCGGACGTCGTAGCGTAATATCGTCTGAGGACAGCGATGATGAGGGTGTAAAGGTCCAAACAAGCAGTATTTGCAGCCGTGTAGCAAAAGCGAGAAGATCAAGAAGGAAGCGTAGGATCGGGTCAGCACTATTGGTTCGGTATAGTGCGTAAGGAAGACAAGTTGGTCAAGAAGATATGCTCATCCAGAGATGTGGAGCAGTGTGCAAGTATGTAGCGGTTTTCTGGTCGAGGAAAGGATAGTCAGGCACTATTAGAACCATGTTATGGTACCGTGAGAGTAGTTGGGCTTGAGGTCGTCGACCGGTAGAGACCATGCAGAAGCTATGAATATTGGCTAAGATGAGTAGGGAAGGTATGGTGCTCTGGAGTGTTGATGCCGGCCATGGATGCTCCGTACTCTACTGAGTACTGACCAGGAGCAGGTCGAGTCGGGGATGTGCAATGTGCCTGGTGTTAATCTGTTAATCTATTCATATGACGGGATTGCAGGGTATTGTGCTGGGTGGATGAGCATGGGTAGTGCACAGGGAAACAGAGGATCTGCCCGGCCTAGCTAGTGATGCGACGTGGATCGGCGCAGCGAGCACGAGATGGAGGCATGGTTCAGCGTGCCGGATGGACATGTCGCTTAGCAGAACGCAGCCGTCAGTGGGGGAACCGAGGGGGACTTGAGTCGTGACATGTGTACGAGCCAGACATGCTGGAACAAGGGCACGGAAGAATCCAGCCGCTGGCACAGTGCGGTACTCGTAGCTTACCAGCGAGGTGATACTCGTGAACTACGCCTCTCGAAGCTGTTGTTTGTATTGCTCATCTGATCTCTGGCGTCTGAGCTTGATCCCCCAATCACGCTCGCGAACGGGCCGCTGGGTCAACATCGGAGCGTTCGTGCGATGTCCTGGCGTATCGAAATGCATTTTAGCATAGCGCTGAGGAAAGTGGTAGATCATCCGATTGCTCTTCCGTGTGCCGTGTTGGCGACTTTCGAGTGAAATCTTGCATACTGATCAGGTGCAGCTCACTGTTGATCGGAAGAGCACCAAAGCCACGACACGAACAGAAGACATCAACAATCATTTCTTCGCTTCAGTAATGATAGGATGGCTTCACTACTGCTGTTCGTCATGTATCGCAGTTCGGCTTAAGCCATATAGAGTTAAGGTTGAGACAACGGTCGACAGTAGACCGTGAGGACAGCTTCTGCGAATGCCTTCGAGTAGTAAACGAGGGTCTGCAGGGTACCACTGGTCGAGCACGTAGCCGAAGATCATGCCAGCCACGAATTATCGCCGAGCAAGAAACGCTAGCGATGCAGCAAAACCACGAAGATGAGTGACCACAGTGGTAACCGTGATGAGAGCATGTCAGTAAGCAGCGGTATGCTGCGAGAATGAAGCTCTTGTTTTGAGGTACGCTGTAATCTTGGACGGAGAGGATTTGTACGGATGCAACTTGATACCGTATGTGTTGCAATATCACATAGATGACGCGTGTGCCTTGAGTCGGTGATGTGCTCGTTTGGACTGCGGTCAGACTCTGTACAAAAGTGCTAGCTGGCGCATAGTCCCACGACTGTCGGATTGTTCTGTGTGGCTCTTGTCTGACGGATTTATGGTCCGTTCTCCGACAAGGCTTGACATTTGGGCATGAGAGTCATGCCCCACTGTTTGATCGATGTTGAGTTTCTCGATTCGAGCAATAGCGATTGGCTGCGACGCCATGTAGAGGTGCTTGGTAGCGATCAACGCTACACCAGAAGAAGGCAATTAGGCAGTCTGACTTTCTCGCAAATGACAGGATGTGTCGATAAATAGCCGTCGGGCACAGTTCATGGACAAGGCCGTGTGGCACGATCAACCTTCATTCAATGCAGCTGAAGTCCGCCGGCCTGCGCTACTCATACGGGTGGTGCAGACGATCTTCGTGTGGACGGTTCGACCATTTTGTGGGATGCAATCTTCTCTGATGGTGATCTCAAGTAGTGACGGCGGGAAGTTGGTAGATTGCTGCAGCAAGAGTTTGGTCCACGCTAGATCAAGCCACGCGATCTGATGCTCGGGCTATGGCGATCTCGACGATCCCGAAGCGCGTTTGCCAAGATCGTCTTGTTCTGCGGTTTGTCGATCATGTCCACATGGTTCGCGAAACGAGCCAACAGCAACATGTCCGGTACAAGCCACAAGATGATCGTTCTATCTGTGCGGACACGGTACGGCCGGGTAAAGAGCGACTCATGTATGGACAGGACTTCTCATCGTCGACATTGTGCATGACGGCAATCTAAGGATTATCGTGAGGTAGTGTGCATTTGCATGAAAATGAGAAATGAAAAGAGCAACAACGACAGCCAGAGCTGTATTTGCTTCCAGTCTGCTCACCAGTCCTTCTCTCCGCGACCGAGATTCCAGGACTCACGGTATTGTGGATGATTCCGGAGTCGAGCTCTATCTCGGACTTCCATCGGCGACGCTTGTTCCTCTTTCGAATTGATACGAGTCGTCACGGATATCGTGGCTCGGAGCTTTGTTGTGAGCTGGATGAGATGATAAAACTAGTGAAGGTACAATAGATGAAATCTTCTTCATCGGGGATTAATTAAGAGCAAGTTGAGAACGATGACGTCTGGTTGATTTGGCTTGTGTCAAGATTGGAAGCTGGCATGAAACTTGCATGGTTGCCTAAAAGTGACGAGATCAGGCAGCAAGCGTTCCTTCCTTCGTTCTTTTCACGCGTCTGTGGTCCTGTCGGCCCACGTGCTTGTCAATGTCATTTGCTGTCGATCAGCTGTTTCAGGCGTCAAGCTTCTGTCGCTGTTTCCGCTCATCGTCGTGATACACTACCTTACATAAGGTAGTACATGTACATCTGATCATCGCTATGCATGCAGTGAAGCCGAAACACCTTTCAAGCGAGCCATTGTATTTGCTTCTTATACTATCAATGTACGACGTCCTCCTTGATGAATGACTTCTAAAATCTGATGGACTCGCATCTACAGTACTTCGAAGCTGATTCGACTCGAGAAGCACTTTAATATACTCCCACGCCGGATCTGGCTGATACCTTTAGACCCTCTATGTGATCATCGAAGCCTACCATGTCAAGCGGCGATCCTCGTCAGGACCTGCTTCGTATTTGCAGAGACGATATCTCTGATCGATCATCCCGTCGAAGGAAGTACTTGTTCTGCCTAGTCAGGCAAACCGCATCGCACCTGTCCGCAGGTTCACCGACTCGTCTCGGAGACATCCATCACCATCTGCTGTATTTCGTTCCGATCGCTATCCGGACTGAATAGATGCAACGAATGAGACCACTGACTGTGCCAAAGTATGCGACATACAAAACCGCTAACCGTGCTTCAAGCTCCTCTTTCACTCCATCAAACCGGCCAATCACACAAACACGAACACTAGTTCGGCCAGCTGCAGAAAGATCCTTGGCCTGCACGATGCGCACTCGGTACCGGGGCAACGACTGGCTACAGAAATCAGCGCATCTCGACCTATCAAAAAGCTGCAGGCTTCATCTATGAAATCTGCACGTCGATAGAACAAATGCACACCGACACCTCCCCGCAAGCGAATCCATCACGCAAGGAAAATGTCACAACTTGCAGCGACATTGGAAGCAAGTGCATGCATCCGACAAATGATTCGATAGCTCAGCCTGATGATGTCTGCATCAGACACTGTGACCCATCACATAGTCACCGCCGACTGTAACATCGCTTGCACAGTATCTGCCAGAAGACATCGAACATGCCGTCTCCACACCCGTTGTCAATCACGTCGATCTCCCGCTTGATGTGCAACGGCTGCCGTTCGTCCTCGCTTGGAAATCCTCCGACCACGAACGCCGACGGGGTGAAACATGCATCGACCTTCGCTGCGGTGTGCGGACTGCACCCTGAGTCTTTGTAAGAACATGACAAACCCTTATCCAGTTCGTCGGCATCGCTAGAATCCACGTAATTATGATTGAAATAGCATTATGCATCACTATGATATGACGATACTCCGACGTGCCTCTGGCAGCGCCTTGACTCCGCGACAGTTTCAAAAAACGATACTGGCTGCGTGCCTTTCTTCTCTTTCCTCCTAACCCTCGGACTCAAATGTTGATGGGAGTCATGTTGCCCTTCGCAGGACCCTGGACACAAAGACCCCTGTTCACAGTCAGCAACAGTTTTACACAAACACATCTCATCACGACTTACTTTGCACTGAATCTCGAGCCATGGATAGGACAATCCCAACTCTTCTCAACTCTGTTCCAGCAGACCACACCCTTGAGATGAGGACACTTGGCATCCATAGTGAACACTTTACCTCCGTCGTCCTTGTAGACAGCAACGGGTCCCATCTTCTCACCGCTGGTAGCCGCCGAGGCTGTGTTGAGCACACCTCCCTCGCCGTTTGGCAAGTCCTCGATGTCCTTGATATCGGTCTGGCCGAAGCGCTTGTACTGCATGTTGACCTGGACGTCATGTTTGAGCATATCAGGCAACGCCTTGACCATACTGGCCTTGCGAGATGGGTTGTAGAGCGAGGTCCACGGGTTGGGCTTGCCCTCGATCTGGTCTGAGATCAGCTTGCTGGCGATGACACCGTGTGTCAACCCGTTGCCGCTGTCACCGGTCATGATGAAGATGTTGTCTTGGCCCTGGTTGGAACCGATGTATGCCATGTAGTCGACTGGCTCCATGACTTGGCCTGACCATTTGTAGTCGACGCTGCCCGCCTTGGTGAAGCGGTCGCGTACCCATTTCTCTAGATGCTCGAAGCGGCCGGTTGGCTCTTCTTGGCCCACCGCGTGGTCGCCACCGCCGACGACCATGTAGTCGTGCTCGTCGTCACACTTGGTCAGGCGTACGTAGATGTAGGGGTCGGCCGAGTCGTAGAGGAGGCAGTCCTCCATATAGCCCTTTGGAATTTTGACGGCAATGCAGTAGGTACGCAGGTATTCTTCTTGGGCAATGACAGCGAGCTTCTGCAGCGGGATGTTGGTAGCTTGTAGAGCGTACTTGGCACTGATGACGTTGCCGCTTTCAGTGTCCATCTTGACAGACTTGGAGCCGAGACCGAGAACCTTGATGCCCTTCTCGTGAAAGCCCATGACGCGAGTGTTGGTGTAGCAGCTGAAGTTTGGCTGGTTTTGCAGCCACTTCAAAAGACCAATAACGTACTTGGTTGGGTGGAAGGTGGCTTGGTTTGGGAAGACTGCTGCGTCACGCTGGTCGATGGCTCCATCCCAACCCTTGACGGCAAATCCTTGCTTGAAGTGTGCTTCCATACCAAGAGTGTCGGCGAATGAGACCTCGTCTCTGAGCATCTTGACATCTTCTTCGTGCTTTGGATCGCTGTGAGGGTACTGGGAGACGTCGTAGCCGGGGAGGTGTCTAGCAGTATCAGCGCTGAACATATTAACAACACTGTCATGATCTACCTGTATTCACAATCGATTCCAAGCTCTTTGGCAACCTCGCCAACATGGTTCAGAGCCCATTGGTGACTCTCGTAAGCAAGCTTCGCTCCTTCCTTGCCGTGCTTGTTTGCAATCTCAGTGTAGCCGTCGTCGAGGTCACTGGCCAAATGTCCACTGGTCCTGCCGGTCTCACCAGACAGAATGCCGCGAGCTTCGACCAGGACGACCTGGTGACCTCTCTTGACAAGCTCGTAAGCTGTGCTGACTCCAGTGATACCAGAGCCAATGATACAGACATCACATTCAATGTCGGATTTGAGAGCATCGAACTGAGGGCGGTTGCTGTATGGCTCGGTATGGATCCAGACTGGGTCAGTGACACCGCTGGTGTCGAAAGCGGACTTGTCGTGGTTGACGACACCGGTCTGGTGTGCAGACTGCATGCTGGTCATGGTGAATGATCTAGTCTGTAGAGGGAGTCTTGATTGATATTGAGGTCGGAAGTAGGAGGTGGTGTGTGTAAGTCGAGAAAGGGCTGGTATAGAAGAAAGAAGGCGGGGGTTTGAGGTCAACAAACGAGAGGTGCGCGTGATCTGTCTGGACAACGTCGTCATGGTGAGGTGTTCTGACGAGTCGAATCTGTTGCTTCGTGACTTGTGGTGGTTTGCAGGAGACGATACTTATAATGTAGGAGGATGTCCTCACGGTGATTTATCGAGCACAGCAAGCACGAGCATCAGGCAAGAGCACTCGCGACTCACAATCACGACCACAAAACAATGCCCGTGTACCTGCCTTACCTGACCTTACTCGGTACCTGATCATGAGGACTGGAGCTCGAAAGAGGAGTAACTGTGTCGTCATTATGAGTCTTCCGATGTAAGGCTCACTCCGAGGTCACCAGCGACTCCAAGACACGAAGCTTGACTTCGGAGAGAGAGACATCGCTGCGGAGGCCGATAATGATAGACGAACAGAAGTTCCTATACGATTGACGATTGTGATGGAGTTTTGGTTCTATGTACTATTAATCAAGAGCTTCCCATTCGTGGATAGAGGTATGCCGTGCTCAGGTATACAACCATGCTTCATTATCCGCCAGTGCTCGATCAACAGCATGTCCCTAGATCGAATCTTTCTGCACCGAATTCACGACTGGGATGAATCGCACGCTGCAAGGTAAGTAGTGTTCAGCACACCGATCGTGAACTCAGAGTCCGCTTCTCATAATACTTTTCGTGTATTTCGGAAACATCGTCTATTGTATTGCATTGCTCTGCAGCGGTATATCTAATGCCTGTATCCGCCGCTTCTGGCTGCCGCGGCCTGTACAGCAGTTTCGAAGGGTCCATCAATAACACCATACCCCAGCCGTCTACCACATGTACCCTCTATTGCCCGGCGTAATCGTGAAAGTTGTGCATGCTGATGTCCTGGCTCTGCCTGACACCTGTCTTGCCACTGTTGTTACGCTCCTCGCTGACCGAACCATTGCGCGCTGACTCGCCATTGGTTGCCGTCAAATTACGCAGTGGAGACTGTTGGTCGTGCCCATTGCTAGGCACCACACGGCCATCGTCGTTGACCTCCACGCCGTTCGCGGCCATCATCACATCCTCTTCGGACGCGGTACCCTGCCTCACGGCCTCTCGGGCATTCTCCATGACTTTCAGCCTGCGCGACTCGCCGCGAACCTGCTCGAGATGCTTGAAGTAGTCCTTTCCAACGGGCGTCACATATTTGCCGCAGAACACACCGACTTCAAACTTTTGTGTCTCGACGCCGCGAGGCGAGAGTTGTGCACAGGCATTTTCGAGATCCTCCAGCGATTGGTAGACAACGGCATCGGCGCCAATATGTTCAGCAATGGCTTCCGAGTTGCGTTTGTGAGCAATGAGATCGTTGGAATCTGCTAGATCGATACCGTAGATGTGCGCGTATTTGATTGGTGGGGCGCACGATGCGAAAAAGACCTTCTTCGCGCCGGCTTCTTTGGCCATCATGACAATCTCTCGCGATGTCGTACCTCGCACAATACTGTCGTCAACAAGCAGAACGTTTTTGCCTTGGAACTCCAGCGGGATAGCATTGAGCTTTGCGCGTACGCCCTTTTGACGTGCCTGTTGGTTTGGCATGATGAAGGTACGGAAGATGTAGCGATTCTTGACGAAACCTTGAACGTAAGGAATCTTGAGGTGCTTGCTCACTGCATACGCCGAGATGAGACTGGTCTCTGGGATCGGGATTACCGCCTCGATTTCCTGGAGATCTTCGGGCGAAATCTGCTTGCGAATGGTCTCTGCCAAGTTATAGCCCATGAGTTGTCGCGAGCGATGAACCGAGATACCGTCGATGATTGATTCTGGACGAGCAAAGTAGACGTACTCGAAGATATCCGGGGCATAATTTTGCTGTTCCTCGACTTGCGAAAAGACCGGGTCCTTGCCCTTTTCGATGATGACGGCTTGTCCAGGCTCGATATCAACGATGTTGCCATAACCGCATTGCGTCAGGGCGACCGATTCGGAAGCCATCATGTAATCCTTTCCTGGACCATCTTCGGAGGGTTTCGAGCCCAGGACCATAGGTCGGATACCGTACGAGTCGCGGAAACCAATCAGACCGAATCCTGCAAGCATAGCTGTGCATGCCCATCCTCCTGAGCATCTCTTGTACATCCTCTTCAGCGCCTCGAAGCAGTCCGTAGCGTTGACACGGGCCTTCTTGGTCTGGTTTAATTCATCGGCGAAAACGTTGAGCATGAGCTCGCTGTCGCTGTCGGTGTTGATGTGTCTGTGTGCGACCTTGTCGAGGTGTTCTCGGAGTTCCGGCGCATTGATGAGGTTGCCGTTGTGAGTGAGTGCGATACCATAAGGGCTGTTGACGTAGAATGGTTGCGCCTCGGCGTTGGCGCTGCTGCCTGCTGTCGGATACCTCAGATGTCCTATACCCATGGAACCTGGCAGATCTGCGACTCTTGCTCCGTCCTGAAAGACTTTCGAGGCCAATCCGTTGCCCTTGCATTGGTAGAAGCGTCCACCAGTCGCGCACGTGGCTATACCGCAAGCATCTTGACCACGATGTTGGAGGTAGTAGAGCGCCTGGTGGAGTTCGGCGGCGGCGGAATCGTTAGGCGAGGCCTTGAGAACGGCAATGATGCCACACATGGTGTTGGTGGTGGTAGAATGTGATTAGGTAGATCTGCTGTACTTGCGCTGATTAGCAAGAGCTCCACAGACTCGGGTGACTAATTGAAAAGATCAGGAGTTGTCAGGAGGCGAGTTTCTCGACAATGTTGTTCCGAAGTCTAACATCTAAATTTTACGCAATTCATCACAGAAAGGAGATAACGTGAAATCGGGGATGTTCACTTACCGAGTCACGGTACACTAGATAGCCGTGAAAAGCGCGCGGAGGTCGCGTTCAAGGCGGTTTGGAGTGGGACGAGGAGAGACTGAACGCTTCACCACCCTGGTCGAGCGCTCCAAAGGTCGAGAGAACCACGGAATGTGTGAGAGATGCTGAATGCGCTTGATGGCACATGGTGTTAGATTAGTAGAGACAACTAAAAGTTCTCGAGAAATTTTAGGCCCGACCCCCGCTGCATGCCGAGACCGCACCGCGCAATCGCCGACACTGGCCGAGGTGACTTCACTTCACGTTCTGCATATTATCCCTCCCGTCGTCTCGCACCTCACAATGATGGCTTGTTGCTTGTCCATACCAGCAAAGAGACTCACAGTCGGCCATAATCTGTTCAGAAACATCGGAAAAGAGCTAAATCCACCAAATGCTGTAATTTGGCCATGTCATGCACTTGGCCGTCTGCGGGTTTCCGATACGCAGTCAGGCGAACGAAAAGGGCAGGATTCTTATGTCAGCATGCTCTAATCACTCTCGAGATTTCAGTATGCGATATTATCAAACTTATGTCGCCCTCTTGATTACACATCGAGCTAGGGTGACCGAGCATGAGCCTGTTCATCCTGGTCGGCTTCACAATTCGCAATACAGGGAGCTACCGACTTGCGCAGCCGACACTCGTTCAGTCCTTCACTATTCCATAGCGGCAAGTTGACATAACTCTTTTGTCGTCTACAGGTTCGTCTCTTTCCTTCTGTTTGAGGATCTTGATTATATGCTGTTGCTTCGATATTGCTGTATAATACTTGGTCACTTGCATACTTCACTCATTCACTGCCCGAACCTCACTTGAGCTTCTGTACTTCAGTGACATTCTCTCCGTCCGGTCTTCACTTGTAATTCCTACTTCTTCATCCTCACCTCAACGGTTCTGGTTGGCTTGTAGCTTGGTACTCAACGGAAGTCTCCCAAGCATTTATTTGACCCCAGGCCTTCCTACGCTTTTGTCCTGCATCACGCTCTCAGCAACCACCACTCTCTCACCAATCACCATTCTTGCTCCTTCATAGCATTCCCTGAACTACTGTGTTCAGCTTCTCTATCTCAATCATCACTCAATTCCAGGACTAGCCTACACTTCACTCCTTCCTTTGTCGTATCGATCAGAAGTATCGCATGACAGGCTGCCATCATGGCTCCGCATCAACCGCCTATCCTAGTGAATGAAGACAGCGAAGATGACTGCCAGATCCTTGAGACGACACCAATCGCCGCCGAAGTCAGCTCTCGGCCTCAGCTACCACGACTTCAAAAGGTCGCTGAACGTGCTGAACGGCAACGTCTAGACGACGGTATCTTCACTCGAGAAGCTGTCTGGTTGAGCTACCCGGATGGCAGTACCGTTCGACTCACGCCTGGTATGACAATCCAGTGTCACCATACTGGCGACGTCCTTCACATTTACGGTATATCCACAAATCAAAGCGGTAAATGCTACATCCGTGCTCTGCCCTTCTGCTCGACGTCGAGCAAGAGTCTGGCCAACATGCTGGACAAGTTCTCAAACGAGGTTTGCATGGTTCAGCAAGTTTTTCCTGGTGACGAGCCCCATGTGAGCGGCTTGCGATTGTATGACTTCTGCGTTCAGGATCTGGGAAGGGTCAAAGAAGTCAAGCTGATCATCACAAACGAGCAAAGAGACGACGGTACGACTCTGAACGACGACTGTCAGGCAATGCCTACGATGATCTGCCGATGGAAGCTCACTGAGGTCTTCCGCAATCCTCGCAACAACAAAAAGAACAAGACAGTTTGGCAAGCGTTCGAAAGGGTACATCTCAATGAGTGTACGCCAGGACGCGGAGTTGTTGCTGCTGTCTTTCGCGTTGAGCGAGACATCGCTTGCTCAGAAAACAGGACTTTCATGTCTCGCAGCTTAGATGTCAATCGCTTGTACACCTACTTCGATGCCTTCTCTGGATCTGGTTTCGCGTCACGTGGTGCTTTGCTTGCAGGACTTCTCCACCTTGGAGCGTTCGATCAAGATGGCAATGCGCAACTCAACTTCAGATTGAACTTCCCTAACGTCAAACTATGGGAAATGAGGCAAGACCAGTTCCTTCGCTTAAGGGCTGCCAGGTATAAAGGCAGGATCGATGTTCTTCACATATCGTTCCCTTGCAAGTACTTCTCGCCAGCGCACACTGTAGCTGGTAAGAATGATATGGAGAATTTCATTGCGGTTCTTGGTCTCCCCGAATTCCTTAGAATCATCAGACCACGCATTGTCGTAATCGAAGAGACTTCAGGTCTTGAGGAGTGCGACAAACACAAAGACAGCATACAATCGCTGATTAACGACTTTACCCGCGCCAATTACGACGTGGGAAAGGCAGTGCTCAATTTTGCTGAGCATGGAATACCACAAAAGCGGAGGAGACTGATCATCATTGCCGCAGGGTATGTCACGCCTCCGCAGGCTGATCGAACCAACTAACTAAATTATTTAGGCCAGGCGACACTCTTCCTGAATTTATTCGACCTACCCACAACGTTCTTGGTCGACCGCAGGATCCTACGTTGTTGCCGCCATGCACTATTGGGACCTCGCTGGAAGGCCGCATCAGGACACATTCGAATCACAACCCAGATGCACCAGGACTTCTATTGAATCCAGCCATGAAGCCATACGATGCATATCAGAAGCAGCTCAACACGATCACTTGTAGCGGAGGCACAAAGGACAACCGAGTGTATCCTACTGGACTCCGTATGTTCACGATCTACGAAATGATCCGCCTCCAAGGCGGCAGTGATCGCCACCATCTCGAAGGAACCATGTCAGAATGCTTAGCTCGCGTAGGAGACGCTTTCCCCTCTCTCGTGGCCGAGAAGATCTACCGAGAATGCATCAAGAGTTTGAAGGAGACTGATCAGGAACTCCGCGAACCAAGAACCGACGCTGGCAGTACAGGCTACGAGATGCCAGCTATCATCAATGATGAGACCGACGGAGATCGCGAAATCCAGATCATAACACCGCTCGCCTACGAAGAATCAATCACGCCAATCCGAGACTCTCGAAAAAGAGGCCTCCTTGACGACGGAATCTCCGAGATTGGCAGTGATGAATACAACAGATCAACTCCGAGAAGTAAGCGACATGGTGAATCCTCGCAGCTTACGATCGGGTCAGTGTCGCCGACATCAGGTCCGAGACCAGAGGTCATGCCTCGCAAGCGTCCCAGTCTCCTCGATCAGGTAAGACTCAAGAATAACGTCTCGGTACCCCAGTTTGGCAGGAAGAGACTGCGGAAAGAGTCCGATGATCAGGATGTGCAGCAGTAGCAAACGACCTTGCTGCCAGTGCTTGGCGGTTGCAATACAATCAGTCATCATGCTCGCGGGTTCTCGGCGGAAGTATTGGTGGTTTTCAGAAATTTGCAATGGCACGAGAGAAGTCTTGAACGAACGACAAGGTACTACAGACACGGCGAGCGTGTTGAGAGGCTGAGCAGAAAGCGATTCGAGTGATTGAAGCACGAAATGTACCTCATGTCGAGCTTTGATCGACACAGGCTACTGTGTAGAGGGTCATCGGCATTCGAGCGAGCTTTACAGTCAGTATGAATATACGAACACATCTATCTTCATTTGTGATCAGCCTCGTAGACTTTTTGTGCGATCTTGATGTGATTGGCTTTTCAAGAAACGAGGTCGCACCTCTCGCTGTCTGGGGAGACTGCTCAGTACGACGGGGCTGGAAACGCCTCCTATTGTAATCAACAACAACGTGCTATAAAACGCGTAGTTCCCGATCGATAGTCTTGGTGATTTTACTTGTGCATATTTCAGCTTCCTTTCACGTCAGATACTTTCCATTTTACGAGTTGTATCACGATGCCAGAACTACGAAAGCGCAAGACTCCTCCACCGGCACCACCAAAGCCAGCGAAGAGGGAGCGCAAACAACCGGCAGAGAAACCTGCGGCTAACGGTAACAAAGCGACAAAAGCTAAGGAAAGCGCAACAGCTGCATCAGCGCCTGTAGTCGTCAACCCAGCAGAAGACACCAAGGATAACAAGGTCACCAAAGATGCAAAGCCTAACAAGTCTGGACCAGCCAGAGTCGGCGACAAGATCGACTTTGACAGCTTCGGCGGCGAGATAGAGACTAACGATGGCGAGTTAACGACTCTTAAATCTCTGGTCGAGAAGAGCAAAGCCGGTGTCGTCCTTTTTACGTACCCCAAAGCCAGCACACCAGGCTGTAAGTCATCGCCGGTTTCTATTTACTGCCTCACCGGATCTGACGCTACTAGGCACAACCCAAGTCTGTCTGTTCAGAGACTCATACGAGCCGCTTACTGCTACTGGTCTCGACATCTACGGTCTAAGCAGAGACTCGGCCAAATCCAACACGACATTCAAGACGAAGCAGAACCTGCCCTACCCGCTGCTGTGCGATAAAGCTGCTACGTTGATCGCTGCCATTGGACTCAAGAACGGCGACAAGACTCAGCGTGGTGTCTTTGTTGTTACTAAGGACGGAGAAGTGCTTGCCGCCGAGCCTGGAGGACCGGCTGCTACCGTCGAGGTTGTCAAGGGCGTTGTCGAGAAGATGGGAGGCGTTAGTGAGAAGGAACAGGAGAAGCTAGAGGAGGCTGAGGTCAGGGCTACTGCTGCGGAAGGCGATGAGGTCGAGGCGAAGTAGGTTGTCGTCTACGCAGGAGCGTCAAGATGACTCGGAAGTGCGTTGATCTGATTCAGGAATATCCATTGCTTTGCTTTCGAGGGACATTTTATATAGCTTCATTGTATAATCTTGCACGTACTCATGTCGCTGTCCGGTCCGACATAAGGCTCCAATATAGGGTCATGTTCTCCTCATGTTCATGGCGAAGGAGGGGCACTTTACGCGAACCGAATCAGGGTCAACGCGTTGAGTGGAGGAATGTTGATCTTTCGTCAGCGTTCGTTGACCGTTGCAAACAAACCCTTACGACGACAATCGGCAGTTTGGGTCAGCTCCCAGATTGTGTACACAGTAACAAAACGGCTATTCCTACCGTCATTTCCTCCTCATCGCAATGGCATCGTCAATAATTCTCCGTCTGTGGACTCCAGGTCAGAAAGACTGAACCTGTAGCCTGAACGTCACACGGCCGCGCAGAGCTCGGGCATCTACACACGCATGAGACAGCAGCGCAACACGGGGGATAACCCATTAGTTCGATATCTTCCTCCGACAATGAGGTCCGCTCTGGCACAACGAGCTGCGAGGCTGCGAACCTCTTCACTCAATGCCGCCCCGCCGCCTCGAACATCACAAGACTACTCGACAGACCTGGCAAGCATTGCAGCATCTATTCTTTACCAGTCACCCCTCCCTACACAATCAGGACTTCCGCTGTACATACTGAATGCCGCCGCCTTTCCAGACTCGTACGAAGTTGACTACGACTCACTTCTACCATATGTTCTTGCTCGATTACCAGGAGAGGACGACCTAATTGCAGGCGCCGAGTACGAAATCGTCTTCTTTGCAGGTGGACAACCAGAAAGTGCTACGAATGAAAAGAAGCAAGGTCCAGGAATCGGCTGGTATCTACAAGCCTACCACGTGCTTAGTAGGGCGACGAGGAAAAGATTGACGAGATTATGGGTTGTACACGAACGGAGCTGGGTCAGAGTCCTCATCGAGGTCTTTTCGACGATAGTATCACCAAAATTCAAGAAGAAGATAATCCACATCAACAGTCTCAGCGGACTTGCATTACATATTCCATTGGAGAACCTGCTCATTCCACCGGCGGTGTACTTGCACGACCGACGACTTGCTTCTGACATTTACGTCCCTTATGTCACTGGACGGAGAGCTTTTGGCGCAGACAATCCATTACCGAAGGACTACCAGGGAAAGAGGAGGCTTCCGAGAGTGTTACGAGAGACTACATCCTTCCTTTGCCAAGGCGACAACATTCGGATGGAGGGCATATTTCGCATTCCACCCCAGGTCATGATCCGAGATATCGTGAAGGAGGCATACGACAGAGGTCAGCACTTTATAGTCTGGAAGGAGCGCAACACTGCTTTTGTCGAGCCCGGCATGGGCGCAATCACATTGTCGGAGATTCATGAGGGTGATGCATACGGAGTCCATCTTGCCGCTGGGCTGATAAAGGTATGGTACAGAGAATTGAAGGTCCCGATATTCCCAGAGGCTTGCTACGACGCAATCAGATCAAGATACAGCTCACCGGACGCTATGATCGAGCAGGAAGATCTGACAAAGCTTTTCTCTCCATCATCACAGGAATCTGTTCTCCCACACACCAACAGAATCATCCTGACATGGCATCTTTTCCCTCTGCTGTCTTTGGTTGCGAGCTGCGAAGATCAGAACAAGATGTCGGCGGAAAACCTGGCAATTTGCTTCTCTCCAGCTATGGTATGCGGCGTCGATCAGATGCAGGACGCGAAGATGACATCAATTATTCGAAAGTTGCTTGCGGAAGCTGTCAGGTTATGGCCGATCGGACTCGAAGAGGCATGCGGAGTTTCAAGACAGGATTTTGGGTCCGCTTTGGCACCTCCTCCGTCACACCTGGATTATGAGGATACACTCCAAGAAAGTTTCAGGCCTTCTCAAGACCATGACCTTTCAGAACAGGTCAACCGGATAACAATGAAAGACGACGATGACGACAGCGATGGTGCGCCGAAACCCGCCCTACCACCTCGCACTTCGTCACTGCCACAGACACAAAAAGCTGGACCTCCAGTGCTGCCCAGGCGAAAGCCTGCTCCGGCCGCTGATAAGCCTCCTCGCTACTCGTCTCTGACAGGCAGCAGTCCGATAGCACAGTCGCCTCAATCGAACGGCAGCCCCGTAGAGTCGACCCAACCTTCACCAACAAAGATCGAGAAGACAGCCCCAGTACAAATTGGCATTCAGCTGGCAACTCCAGAAAAGCCGAAAAAGTACTCAACGATACAAGACAGTCCAGCGACACGTGGACGATCAGGATCGATCCAGAGGAAGCCAGTACCGCCAATCTCACCAGTCTCATCGACAAATACCGTACCCACACTATCAGAAATCACAACACAAAGCTCACAGCTACGGTCCGTCTCAGGCGACTCAGCCAAATCCAGCGACGACACCCTTTTCGTGAAACCAACATGGGCCGCCTCGTCACGCAAGAGCTCGGCCTCCAGCATCGACTCTCAGCAAAAACAGAGCCCACCTCTCACGATCCCCAAGAACAGTTCCACAGCGACCTCCCGCGTCGACAGCGGGCCCGGGAGCGCGCCTTCATACCTTCCGAAGCCAAGAGCACCGTCGCCTGCTCTGCTGCAGCGTATGCAATCATGGGAGGAGAGGTCGACGGATGCCGGATCGCCCACAAAATTGGGAAGTATGGCGAGTCCGAGGAAACAGTCTGTCGAGGATATTAAGAAATTGTATGAGGAGCGAGCCGGTGCTGTCGCTAGTATGCGGCCCTTGTCGAGGCAGTCGACTGGTAACGGTGGGTTCTAGGGTCCGTCATTGGGTTCATTTCACGGCCACTAATTACATGTCAATGGCGTTCTTGTGCTGTTGGGTTGCTGTATAGCCATGGCGTTCGGCGGGTCAAGGTTTTGGCATTGTGTATTGACGTTCATAGCATTCTTGTCTCATACAGGTCGATCAATGTCTTCATGGCGCTTCCTCACGGTCCGAGTTATTGAATGTCTCTGATCGTGAAATTTGTTGATGCTGTCGCGTGGTTGATTTGCTGGTTTGAACTGCAGTTCTGGCGATGACGCAATGACATGTTCGGCAGGCCGGAGCAAGCCGAGAGCTTCCTTCCTCATCTGCTGATCTTCGTCGCGTAAACAATCCTACATGTAGGTTCGCTCTTCTTCCAATTACTTATCCTTCGAGGTACATAGTAATTGCGCTGACCGTCATGGCGTCCCTGATTACCGCGTTCGGCGCGCCATCACGCATGACATGGCAACTGCTCGTCAACACCTTCAGCATCTTCCCAATCGTACGTCGGCCTCCTCCATCGCAGACCCCACTAACACGCCCAGTTCACCACAGTCCAATGGTTCACAGACTGGTACCCAATGGGAAAGACGAGCATCGAATCACGCCTGAACCTCCCCGGCAAATGGGCCTGGTTCCTAATGGAGATCCCCGGTCCCCTCGTAATCCTATACTGCCTCGCGACAATCCCGCCCTCCCTCGGCCTCACCGTCCACGACCTGTCCTGGACGAACTGGACGCTGGCCGGCATGTACATCACGCACTACATCTACCGGGCAATCGCGTATCCAATCCTGCAGCCAACAATGTCACCGATCCACGCGCTCCCGTTCCTCGGCGCCGCCGCCTTCAACGTGATCAACGCACTCAGCATCGGCGGCTGGATCGCGGGCTACGGGCCGCGGCACACGGTCGACGACTGGGCCGGCGCGCTGTACCGCATCGAGGTCGGGCTCGTCATCTGGGGCTGGAGCTGGCTGGCCGTGATGTTCCACGACGACGATCTGCGCGAGATCCGCCGCGCCGCGCTGAGGATGCAGAGGGAGAAGGCCGAGAAAGAGGGCAAGAAGATCGAGGGTGTGGACAAGGTTTACATGATCCCCAAGAACGGCCTGTTCCATTTTGTGCTCCATGCGCATTACTTCTGCGAGTGGTTTGAGTGGTTGGGTTTCTGGGTTGTGGGCGGCTTGGATTTTGTCCCCGCGAGGAACTTTTTGATGAACGAGGTTTGCACTATGTTGCCGAGGGCGCTGGGGGGCAGGAGGTGGTACATCGAGAGATTTGGCGAGGAGAAGATCGGTGGTAGGAAGGCTGTTATTCCTGGTCTTCTTTGAGAAGGAACGAGATGTGAGCGGGAGAAACGATCAGAGCAGCGACACGGCGTTGGTAGCAATATCATATCGACGACGTACGAGCATGAAATCCAACATACGAGCACAAGGAAGCTGTGAGAAACGCGAATAGACTGTTTCGCTATCTATATGCATATTACGCCTTGTCGGTAACGGTTCCATCCTCAGCAATCAACGCCTCTTGAGTCTTGATCGGGCCCTCACCAACACCAGTCAGAATAACCCGACTAATACCTTCCTTGAGCCTGTTCGCCGCAACGTCCGCGCCATTCGGTAGCTGACTCTCCTTGACCTTTTGTCCCCTCTGACCTTCCCAACCAGTCTTGCCCCCGAGGAAACCCTTGAACACACCAGCGACCTTCTCCTCATCCTTCTCAAGGTAGTAAACAACAGCATTCGGGCCCGCGTCAAACGTATACGCCGCAAGCGCACGTCCCTCCTTCTCATTAATCAAATCCACCATCCTGACCGCCGCGCGCGAGGTGTCATTCATGTAGAAAATCGGCGGCGTGGTATCGAGACACGTCGCGTGGAACGAGTTGGAGTCCTTCATCGTCAAATCCGCAAACGCCGCAAAGTCCCTCTCTTTGACCGCCTTGATCATAGCCTGCATACGCGCCGGCACCGTGCTGCGCACCCGTTCCGCGAACAACGTGCTGCTGGCGACCGTCTGCTGCATGCCCGCCGTCGAACTGACGTCCTTCTTCTCCGCCGACGCGACCAGCACCACGGCGCGCATCTCCGGCCAGTGGCTCGCGGGCGCGATCTCGACGGCCACGCTGTCCGATCCGTCGGGTTTGCTGCCCATTTCCCACGCCACGTAGCCGCCGAACAGACTCCGGCATGCGGAGCCGGAGCCCTGGCGTGCGATGCGCGATAGCTCCGTCGGCGACGCGGGCAGCTCGTAGAGGTCTGCGATGGCGCGCACGAGGGCTGCAAATCCTGCTGCTGAGGACGCGAGACCGGCGGCCGTCGGGAAGTTGTTCCTGCTCACGATCTTTAGGGGATAGGTGCTCAGTGGTGGGAGAGAGGAGTCTTTGTCTTCGAGTGCCTCGCGCAGGGAGCGCAGTTCGCGGAGACAGGCTTGGGTGCGTGCGCCGGTGATGTCTTGGTCTGCGCCATTGAGGAGGAGAGAGTCGGATTTGTAGGTTGCTGAGCAGGAGGCTGTGGTGTGTGTTCGCAGGTCGTCTTGAGACAGCGTTACTGAGAGCGAGGAGTTCGTTGGTAGGTTCAGCTTTGGGTCACGCTTGCCCCAGTATCTGTTTGGATTTAGCAGAAGAATGAAGGCAAGAGCGAGGAAGAATTACTTTATAACCGCTATGTTGACAGGAGCCCCGGTTGATGATCTGTAGACTGTAGTGTCTGCCATGATTGAAAAAGGGTTTCCTTGGTTGTGTCAATGGCTGAAAGTTGAGTAGCAAAGGGCGTACAGAAGCGATTGCAGCTAGTATAGAAGGGTGGAAGCAGAAGTGGAAGAACTGTTGACTTTCGAGCCAGCTTAGACTGAAATCAATTTAACAAACGAAACATCAAATCATGAGATCGCGTCGACGCGACAGTTGCGTGGGCTATGTTGCTTATGGCTTCTTGAGGGAAGAAATCATGGTCGTTTACGTTACCTTATCTTTGACAGCACTTGGACCCTGTCTCGGTCTTCCATCCCTCGGTTCGGCCCGCAACACAAGCTCCACGTTTCGCATCCAGAAAGTCCAGATGACGACGACCAAACTTTTTGTGTATGCGACTCGAACATATGTAACATCACAACAACTAATTCACACACAACGAACCACGATGGGCTGGCTACCGACGTCGCTGTGGTCCACCGGACCAGTATCCGCACCAGCAGCAGACACAACGCCCAACGCAGAAGCATGCCCAGTCGACCACAAAAGCCGACAAGCATGGCTCGACCAAGCGAAGAAGCAGTCACAAGCAGAGTCCGTACCAGCGAGCACATCACAAACAGCCAGCGCAGACGCATGTCCTGTCGACGACAAAGCGCGACAAGCCTGGCTCGAGCAAGCAAAGAAACAATCCCAACCACAGTCCCCATCACAACCCTCGCCCACCAGCAAACCATCCACAATGCCCCTCCTCCCACCGCAAGGCGAAAGCTGCGACTCTTCCCAAATCGCCGCCTCAAACACAGACACACCCGCCGTGCGCGCCGCGCTGAAACGGTACGCCCTCGCCTCGGAGCGCGAAATCAGCAGCATCCCACGCATCTCCCTCGCGCCCTCGCACCCGTCCTCAGTCCCCGCCAACAACGAAACAGAATCCGGCGCCTCCGCCTCAGGCAACTGGATCTACCCCTCCGAAGCCATGTTCTTCGAAGCGATGCGACGGAAGAACTTCAGCCCGGAAGTCGCGGACATGAAGACCATCGTACCGATCCACAACGCGGTGAACGAGCGGGCGTGGGCCGAGATCAGGCGCTGGGAGTCCGGACGCGGGAGCGAGAAGTGCGGTGGTCCGAAGCTGGTTAGTTTTTCGGGGCAGAGTAAGGAGCTTACGCCGAAAGCCAGGTGGAATATGCTGCTGGGTTATGCGGCGCCGTTTGATCGTCATGATTGGGTTGTTGATCGCTGTGGGACGAGGGTTGAGTATGTTATTGATTTCTACGCGGGGAAGGATGAGGGGAAGAGCGGGAAGAGTCTCAATTTTTACTTGGATGTTAGGCCCAAGTTGAGTAGTTTTGAGGGCTGGAGGATGAGGGCGCTGAGGACGGTGGGGATGTGAGATGTCGAAGGGGATTGAGCCGATAATGAGAGCGTGTGGGTATGTTTGAGAGTCGTATGTGTATATGCATCGAGCGCGGCGTTTACTGGCATCTTCACTCGCGGCAGGAAAGCGTGTCTGAAATATGAATGAAAATGGTATTGACTATCTACTGATGCCTCTTCTATGCGCAGCGCGCAGAGCAAGACAAGACCCAAATATCCCATGATGTTAATCATCCCGTCCACCAACGCCGTGATCTAACCCATGTCCGTAACCCATCCATTAGTCCCATGATACAAAGCGTAAAGACAATCACATCAATCACACCCGTCGTCTAACCACTGCACATGAGGCAGGACTCTGGGTTCTCAATGCTACACGCCAGGACGGCGTCAGCGTAGATGTCTCCTTCGCGGTCGGTGCTGTCGGCAGCAGCGTCCTCTGCCTGGAGCTTTGGCTTGAGGGCAGGCTGTGGGAGCTCCTCATCTGGAGCAGCGACGGTACCATCAAGAGCCAGCACCCTTGGGCTGGAGCCCTCTTCCTGGTCAGCCTTGAACGGCCTTGGCTTCATCGGCGACTCGACCGCCTTCTTCTCCGCTGCTGCCTTCATCTCCTCGGTCTCCAGACGCTTCGCTTGCGACTCTGGTGGTGGAGTGACGGCTGGGGTAGGTGGATCCTGAGGCGAGGCACCGTTGGGTGCACCCTTGAGCATTGGCGTAGGAGCGGCGAGTGGGTTCATCTTTGGCGATCCGCTTTGCATGGCTCTTTTCCTATTAGAGGCACGCGCAACGTTGATGTCGACGACCTTGAGCTTCTCTTGGTCGACGGTGAACTGAATTGGTGCTGAAGCGGCCATGGTACGGAGGTAGTACATGCCGGTCTTCAAGCCGAGCTTCCAGCCGGTAAAGTGCATCGATGTGATCTTGCCCATGGTTGGCTCCTTCATGTGGATGTTGAGAGATTGCGACTGGTCGATAAAGGCACCACGGTCGGCAGCCATCTGGACAATGTGACGTTGAGAGATCTCCCAGACAGTCTTGTAGAGAGCCTTGGTCTCGTCTGGAATGTTTGGGATGCGTTGAATCGAACCACCGTCGGCGATGATACGGTTCTTCATGTTGTCAGACCACAAGCCCATGTCGACAAGATCCTTGAGCAACCAAGGGTTGACGACCTGGAACTCACCAGCCAGGACACGGCGGGAGTAAATGTTGGAGGTGTATGGCTCGAAACACTCGTTGAAACCCATGATTTGCGAAGTGGAAGCAGTTGGCATAGGCGCGACGAGGAGAGAGTTGCGAACACCGTGTGCGGCAATCTTCTCCTTGAGGGCAGCCCAGTCCCACAGGTCAGTTGGGGTGACACCCCACATGTCGTACTGGAGCTCACCCTTGGAGACTGGCGAGCCTGGGTAAGTCTCGTATGGACCAAGCTTCTCAGCGAGGTCGCAGGAAGCGGTAAGAGCGGCGTGGTAGATGGTCTCGAAGATCTGCTGGTTGAGCTTTCTGGCTTCATCAGACTCGAAAGGCATGCGAAGGGCCAAGAAAGCATCAGCAAGACCCTGAACACCAAGACCGATAGGACGGTGACGGAAGTTGCTCTTGCGAGCCTCTGGAACAGGGTATGAGTTAATCTCGATGATCTTGTTCAAGTTCTTGACGACGACCTGGACCACCTCGTGCAACTTCTGAAAGTCGTAGGAGTCGTTCAGGGTGTCGACGTAGGTTGGAAGAGCGAGAGAGGCAAGGTTGCAGACGGCGACCTCATCTGGTGCAGTGTACTCGATAATCTCAGTGCAGAGGTTGGAGCTGCGAATGGTTCCGAGGTTCTTCTGGTTGCTCTTACGGTTGCAAGCATCCTTGTAGAGCATGAATGGGTTACCGGTCTCGGTCTGAGCCTCAAGGATGGCGTACCAGAGCTTCTGAGCGCGAATGGTGTCACGGCCCTTGCCCTCCTTCTCGTACTTCTCGTAAAGAGCCTCGAACTCGTCACCGTAGACGTCGGCAAGACCAGGACACTCGTGAGGGCACATCAAGGTCCATGTGCCGTTCTGCTCGACACGCTTCATGAAGAGATCTGGAATCCAGAGGGCGTAGAAAAGGTCGCGAGCGCGAACCTCCTCCTTACCGTGGTTCTTGCGAAGGTCAAGGAAGGCAAAGACATCCGCATGCCATGGCTCGAGGTAGACAGCAAAGGCACCAGGACGCTTGTTGCCACCTTGGTCGACGTAGCGGGCCGTGTTGTTGAAAACACGAAGCATAGGAACAAGACCATTAGAGGTTCCGTTGGTACCGGCAATGTAGGAGCCGGTAGCACGAATGCAGTGCGCGTTCAAACCAATACCGCCAGCGTTCTTGGAGATCATAGCACAAGTCTTGAGTGTGTCGTAAATGCCGTCAATGCTGTCATCCTTCATGTCGATGAGGAAGCATGAAGCAAGTTGCGGGTTTGGTGTACCGGCGCTGAAGAGCGTCGGCGAGGCGTGAGTGAAGTACTTGTTGGACATGTAGTTGTATGTCTCGATAGCGGCCTCGATGTCCTCACCGTGAATACCCACGGCAACACGCATGATCATTTGTTGTGGTCTCTCGGCAACCTTGCCGTCAATTCTCAAAAGGTATGACCTCTCCAGCGTCTTAAAACCAAAGTATTGGTAGTTGAAATCGCGGTCGTAGACAATCGCCGAGTTGAGCTCCTCGGCGTGGTCCATGATTGTCTTGTAGGTCTCGTCGGAGATCATCGGCGAGAGTTTATTGGTCTTTGGGTTTACATAGTGGTAGAGGTCGGAGATGACAGCCGAGAATTGCTTCTTGGTCTGCTTGTGAAGGTTGGAGACGGCGATGCGCGCAGCGAGGATGGCGTAGTCTGGGTGGGTTGTGGTCATGTAGGCGGCGGTCTCGGCAGCCTAGAAGAGTCAGCGGGTGTTGATTGTATAGAATGTGAAATTTGAGGCTTACCAAGTCGTCGAGCTGGATGGTAGTGACACCCTGGTAGACACCGGCAATGACCTTCATGGTGATTGCAGCGGCATCGACGTGCTCTGGGTCAAGGCCATAACAGAGCCTCGAGACACGAGCTGTGATCTTGTCGAATTGCACACGCTCCTTGCGGCCATCTACGCGTCTCGTCAGTATGAATTTTCAGAATGTGGCGTCTGACGGCATTGAGGCCGGTCAAAAATTGCTCCACGATCAGAATTGCATGGTGTTGCAGGAGACCATCCTCCGGGTGATTGTGAAAAGAATGAATACATACCTCGCTTGTAGACGAACATGATCGTCTGGTTGAGCTGACGAGCTCGGTGTGATGGGGAAGTGAGGAGGGGAGAAGAGGAGGTAGTGGTGTATTCGTTGTTCGGTGGTTGAAGAGGTGACACGTAGAGACTCGAGGTCTTTGATCAAGATGGTTCGTGAAGGGAGAAGGTGAATGTCAAGTGGAGGGGAATGGAGGAAGAGAAGGAGTTATAGCTGATGGAATATGTTTGGCGGCAGGCCGGACACCAAACGCGAAACGCGTGGGTCCGCGAACGCGTTCCTCCCTTAAATGAATTTCGTGACGCACCTTCTTCCCCGGGAACCAGACTTGGCGGTCCGCAATTTCTAAGCTGGTATCTGCATCTTATCTAATCTCTGCATCTTTCGCGCCAATTCAGATCAATTTCACGCGTTTCGAGTTCCATCTCCGTGGTTCTCGCGAAAGGATTCAATCTCCTCGAAGTTCCAACATTACGAAAATGCTGCCTACTCGACAATCGCGTACAGATTTCAAAGACATCTAGACTCTATGCACCATCACCTATCTTTTATCGAGATGGCGATTGGTGCGAAATGGGTCCGCTAACGGCCTAGAGACGCCCCGCCAACGAAGGGGGAAAATGTCTTCTTCTGCATCTGCGTTGCAACCACATTTTATTCCAACGAACAGTCCAAAAGACGAACGAATGTTCTCTCTATTGTGATCAGCCGGCTTTGTACGTTCACGAAGTAGTGAAGGAGTATGCAAGATATAGCTGCCCCCAACACGTCGTGACAGCCCGCATTCCTGGTAGGTATTTCCACATCCATGGCACATTCGAAGACTCGGAGATCTTACACGCCCCACGATCACGAGTTCAAAATAGTGCCAAAAGAAAACTCCAGACCTTACGAGGTCATCTCACTCGTGTTGCAGTGTCTGAGCGTTGCCTGGAAGACTTTGCGTCAATTTGATGAGATACATTCATACATTCCATTCCATAAAATTGTCCGATGCCATATCAACGCTGTTGGGTATCTTTACTGCCGTGAATATACTACAACGAACCGGTTCAG
>Ga0268246_10000071_pt1 | contig 110529 bp, 104 predicted proteins | sample AgamicOrSfe_FD_200242 | JGI IMG/M metagenome (GOLD analysis project Ga0268246, IMG submission 200242) | Agave microbial communities from Guanajuato, Mexico - Or.Sf.e (v2) (version 2) | ecosystem: Host-associated > Plants > Phyllosphere > Phylloplane/Leaf | place: Guanajuato, Mexico... | reverse complement strand
GTATTATACAGTGCTATAACGCTACTTATATACATATCGAGTAGCTTAATATCGAGCGGCTCGAAATCGAGCAGCTCGTGAGCAGCTTAATACTCCATTCGAGCAGGACATTGAGCTACTCGAAATCGAGCGAGCAGGAGCCGAAAAATCCTACTCCGCGAGCTGGCGAGCAGGAGCAGCAGGAATCGAGCTGCTCGATTTCCTGCTCGAATTGAGCATCGAGCTGCTCACGAGCTGCTCGAAGTGGGGTCTAACCATGGTCCGCCATGGAATCTGTAAGCCCCGGGGGTCCTCACTTCAATTTTAGGAGCACGTGGTGAGAGGGCACTTAAGAATCACTTGTGTGACTGACCTTCTGCTGAACGATTATTCTTGGTATCGAATGAAACGCGCCAAAACTTCCAGAAGCCGCATGAAGAAAACCGATTTCTTAGACATATTATGGAAGGCATTCCTTTCCTGTTCATTACCTTACTGCTATCGAAACACTTACTGCTTACTAGTATCATAGTATGGTTGCAAGCTCTACAAAATTACAGCCGCTCTTTAATCTTAGTTGATGTGGCATCTTGTTTCTTGTGGCAATACAACTAGAGCAGAGCTGTAACCAGTCTTATTGGCGCCTCATATCATATCTAGACTAGACCCCACAGAGCGGCTCGAACTCGATTTCGAGCGGAAAATCGAGCCGCTCGATTTATATAAAAGCTGCCCTCGTCCGCTCGATTTATATAATGCTGCCCTCGTCCGCTCGATTTCAAGCGGCTCAGAATCGAGCAGCTTGATAGTTAATTAAGTACACTACAAATTATAGTTACTATAGTAGCTATGCTACTACTATGCTACTACTATGTAGCTCTATGTAGACCTGGACCCCACTTCGAGCCGCTTGTGAGCAGCTCGATGCTCGATTTGAGCAGAAAATCGAGCTGCTCGATTTCGAATAGCTCGATTTTTGCTGCTCCTACTCGCGCTCGCTCGAAATTGAGTAGCTTGATTTTCTGCTCGATCTTTAACTAAAAGTTGCTCGCGCTTGCTTGATTTCGAGCTGCTCGATTTCAAGCTGCTCGATAAGCTATATACTATCTAATAGAAGGTCTAAGTAGTGTCTATAATAGTTATAAAGTTTATACTACTACTACGCTACTACCACGCTATAGTTAAATCCTCAAAATAGCCCTATATGGCCCCTATTTCAAAATTTCGAGCAGCCTAAATCGAGCAGCTCAATTTTGAGCTGCTCATCGGCTTGCGGAGTAGGATATTTTGGCTCCTGCTCGCTCGAAATTGAGCTGCTCGATTTTCTGCTCGATTTCCAGCTAAGAGCTGCTCGTCAAGCAGCGTCCGCCCGCCCTTGAGTGGACGTGGGCGGTTTTTGGCGGAAAATCGAGCGGAAAAATCGAGCCGCTCCATATCGGGCGGACAGGGCAGGTATAGTATACATCGAGCGGCTCGATTTTCCGCTCGATTTGTAGCTAAAAGCTGCCCATCCCCGCTCGATGTGGGGTCTAGACAGGCGCAAGCGGCCGCTGCCTGATGGACATGCCTGCGCTTGTCATGGGGTCTACTAATCACATTGCACAAAGGTCTACACGCGACATGCGCCATAGCTGCGTTTGACTCAGCACCTGTCAGTAAAGATGATTTTTGGCTCATCATGCAATGCCTAATTACATCGCTAGACAGCTCACCATGAACGCCAAAGGCTAGCTCTGGAGTCTTGAGATAAGCCTGGAAGGGCCCTCATAATGATTAGCGACGCTATATTGCACACAAGGTACGGCTCTGCGCGATCATTGCTAGAGGACAACTCTCTGCTAGCATCATTCTGTCTGAAGATGGCCACTATGTTGTCCTGATGAGAACCCTGCCAAGCAACTATGGCCTATAGAAATGGACTAGAATCCATGTTAGGCGGCATATCACCCGCAGGCGGAGGCAGGCATAGAGCTATCGTAGATGGGCGTTTATCAATGGCGGGCGGACGCTGTTCATCGGACGCGTCCGCGCCCGCGCCCGTTGTGACCTCTACAGTCTACACAGGTGGCGCCGAAGATACTGTGGCAGGGCCGCAGAGACTACACTTCATGTTACTATGGATGTTACTTGGATACGTGTACTCGAGCAGAGGACAAATACATATCAGAGAGCGGAGGCCCAGATGTTGTCAGCCTATTCGCCAAGTTCTTGTGGCCTTTGCAAGTTGCGAGGCTCGCTCTAGCGCTCAAAGTCGGCAGTCGCAGACACCGTTCGCCGATCACCAAGCCACAGAATCTGTAGACGACGCGAGTTTCCCACACGAACTCGCTATCGGTCGCACGTCTGCCTTGCCCTGCGAGATCAAGCGGCGACTTAGGCACCGACTCGTCCTCATTTCGGCACCGACATGCTACAGCTGCTGGCTATACTGCTTGTTCATAGTAGCTGATGGCTTCACGGTATCGAAATATATAAAGGCAGTACCTGTTTCATCAATTCTCCGAGTCTACCTCCTTTCACGTGCGCTGCAGTCTGACACTTCTGTCTCCAAACATTGGCTATCATGATCTCCAACCAAAAGACGGTCGCGTTAGTGATATGCAGCACGCGCAGCCCCCGTGCAGGTCCGTCCATCGCATCCTTGATCAGACCGTATCTCTCGGCCCCGGATACAGATATCAAACTCACCATCCTCGACCTGGCAGATCACCCGCTGCCATTCTTCAACGAGCCGCTGCCGCCCTCGGAGATCAAAGATCCATCTCTCTACATCCGCGAGCACACACGAGCCTGGTCGAGCGTCATCAGCCCAATCTCGGCATTTGTGTTCCTGACACCGCAGTACAATTGGTCAATCCCGGCAGTGCTGAAGAATAGTATTGATTTCTTGTACCATGAGTGGAAGGGAAAGCCAGCGCTGATCGTTAGCTACGGGAATAGGGGTGGAGGGAAAGCGGCGGCGGCGTTGAAGGAGGTTTGTAGGGGTGTCAGGATGGATGTCATGGAGGAGAGTGTGCCATTGGCACTTGGGAAGCTCGAGGATGGATTGGATAGGGCTGCGAAGGAAGGAGCTTTAGAGGACGGATTCGCAAATGCTTGGGAGGGGGAGTTAGAGAGGCTCAGGGCATTCTTCTGCGAGCTGGTGATCAAAGTTGAGGCAACTGATGAAGCTGGTACTGTTCACACCTCTACTTCCGATCAACCTCCGGAGCTTCATAGTGGCAGCAAGTTCACGATTGTTTGACCTTTCCATGCCCTGCCCAATCTAGCGCATGAATGCCGGCAACCCAAAGGACTCTTACGTAGCCGGAGAGTTCGCAAACGTCCAGGCATTATACAACTCTTTTGACCATGGCATAACAAAAAAGAAGCGCAATGCAACTGTCGCTGGCCCTTGTGATTAGATCTAGGTCGCTAAAGAAATGCAAAAGAATGCTCCCCAGCTGGGAATTGAACCCAGGTCTCCCGCGCACCGATCCTATGCGGACCATGACAAGCGGAAATACTGACCACTATACTACTGAGGATGTTCATCATTGCCTGATGAAGTAGCTATGTGCTCGACGAGAAGCGGCGATTTTAGAAACTTCATATTCAATCAACCCTGCCAGCTCTCGGATTCTTATCGTGAATGGGCGCTAAACAATCAAAATCTTGCTTACTACTTGTAGATGTAGCACAACGTCGATGTTCTGTGCGGGAATATTTTACTTTTCAGCAAGAGAATGCCTGGGCCGCGGATACAAACTAGAATAGAGAGATTGCGAGTGAAGACATGCCTGTTCTATTGGTATATCGCTATTAACCATCCAGCAAATCGACAATAATCGATGGAATACGCTCAACGCCTTCACCGCGCACAGCGCTGACCGGTATCGCGTGCAGTCGCTTTCTCCAAGCATTCTTCTTGCCGCTGGGGTGCTCCGTCGAGCCTTCGGCGACCGACTGCAGATAAGCCTGAAGGTTTGCAAAGTTCTCCCTTGTCTCTGGAAGATCCGCCTTTGTTGCAACGACAAGCCATGGCTTAGAGGAGATCGGAGGCAATCGTAGTTCAGGTAGCTTGATGGACGATGAAGGATTCATAACGATCGAATCGTTGAATGAATCGTCCGAATCGTCGTTTTCTAGCTGAGGCGATATGGCGGTATGGAGGGGCGTATACGTGGCCATGCCGGTTCGCGATTCTTCAACCCTCCTTTCGGTCTCCGCGTTGACCTCGCGGTCGCGGAGAAGCTCGTACTGCCCCACCTCGTTCCAGAGACCTTGAAGAGCGGTGACAGCATCGCCTGCAGACAAATCAACTACGAATGCTAAGATTCCTGCTCGCTCGATGTGGCGGAGAAACCCAAGACCCAAGCCCTTGTCCATATGGGCGTTTTCGATAAGTCCTGGAATATCGGCTACCGTGAAGTTTGTCCGGGGCTCTTTTGTGTCGCGCGCGATTACTAATGGACGTCCTCTGTGGTTGTCTAGCACCACAGTGCCGATGTTAGGCTGCAGAGTGGTAAAAGCCCAGTTACCGACTCGTGTCCTGCTGTTACTGATCGACCGCAGAAGCGTGCTTTTGCCTGCATTTGGCAATCCAACAAGCCCAACATCGGCGAGCAACTTCAGTTCAAGTTGCACCTCCAGCTTCATACCATTGTCTCCCTTGGTAGCAAATTTCGGCCGAGGTATACTTTTCGTTACAAAGTGTGGATTACCCAGACCTCCCATGGCACCAGCTGCCAGCAGCATCGGTGCATCGTTAGGCTTATCCAGGTCTAGGTAGACAGGCGCTTGCGGTTGCGCCATGCTCAGGTTTGACCGTCGAGGTCGAGGGAGTGGTGGGAAATCGGCGGCTGTAAAATGCTGAGGCAGGCCTCCAGGGTAGAGCAACCACCGATCTCTTCGCCATTTCTTTGTATTATCGGGACCTTCCTCCCCTTCTCCCTCTCCTGCCGTGTCCGCTCCATACCCCTTTGATCTTCGGCCTAGCTGCTCCTCGTCTGCAACTGGATCATGTCTCCAAACCTCGCGCACAATCGTGCCGACCGGTACTTGTATTACGATGTCGTCTCCTCTTTCTCCACCCTGAGTCTTTCCCTGTCCATTCCTTCCTCTGCTTGCTGCTACAATACCTCTTCTTGCGAGCTTGTGCAGCGATGTTTCTCCTCTGACTGCTTGAATGTAGATGTTGCCTCCAGTACCACCGTCACCGCCATTGGCAGGTCCATTGGGAATGAACTTTTCACGTAGAAAACTGATACATCCGTGTCCGCCAGAACCAGCGTGTATCTTAATAGTGCAGCGATCTGTGAAGGGTGTGGTCGAGTAAGCGTCAGGAGGTGGATTTAAATGGGAAGCCCGATCCTCTGGCAAGTTTCCATAAGGAAGCCCTGCCGCATAGTCTTTGTCGGTAGACGTGGTTGAAGTCGTGCTCTGGTGTCGTCGACCTCGGTGGCGGAGGCCATTGACCAATCGGCCGTTCTCTGCACTTTTCCGCGTTGCTCGTGTTGTCGCATGACCTGTCTTCCATAGCCAAGGATATAGAAAGGGCGTCAGTGTGCCAGCACTCATTGCGACGAGATGCACCGAGGCACATGAAAGTATTCAGACGATCAGGTCTCAGAAGTCAAGAAATCAGCCAGAGTTCCTCGCCCGATCCAGAAATAATTCCGAATGGCGGAGATCCCGCTAAGACAAGCTTAAAGCTAAGCTCGAGATACCGAGGCATTTCCCCGGATTATCGTCACCGGGGAGGGGAGTCCGATGTAGAAAAGACACAAAAGACAGCCTGACGCTCAGCCTTGACCGACGACGTAGTTATCATAACAATTCAGCACAAATCACCAACAAGTCTTTTAACATTCACTCCCATCCGCAAATATGGCATCACTCGTCGCGAACGTCGCTCTGTTCCCCCCGCTCACTGGAGGTCTGCTGTTTTTGTTGACCAAAGCACCAGAGAACCTCAGGCAGCCAGTGCTTCAGCAGCTTCAACAATTACTCTCCGGCCAGAACATCGAAAGGCTCATAACTGCGCTCAAGATCTTACTCCCAATAGGATTCGTCAGTCACATGAACGCTCTTTTGAACGAACTGTCGCACAATAACTTCCTATCGGCCAACAAAAAGGACTGGAATTGGCCCAATGAGATTGCCGTCATTACAGGCACCTCATCCGGGTTCGGCAAACTCCTCGCGCAGGATCTCGCTGCCAAAGGAATCCGCGTTGCTGCGCTCGATGTGAGCGACCCTAGCCCGGAGCTCGAGAACAACAAGAAGATCACCCACTACAAGTGCGATGTCACAGATCCAGAGGCGGTCAAGGCCGTGGCCAAGCGCATCCAGGAAGAGCTTGGCCACCCTTCCATTTTGATCAACAATGCCGGTATTGGACAAGGACACAGTATTCTCGAGACTCCACCGGCGTATGCAAAGAAGATCTTCGAGGTCAATGTCATCTCTCACTACTGGCTGGCTCAGGCGTTTGTGCCTCACATGATCAAAGTCAAGAAGGGACATGTCATCACCATGGCTTCGATCGCTTCGTTTGTAGTACCCGCTGGGTAAGTATTCCGCTCTCGTCTTGGTATCAGGCACTGACGATGGACAGTATGGTGGACTACGCTGCAACCAAGGCCGCAGTTTACGCCTTCCACGAAGGTCTTGCAGCCGAGCTCAGAACGTTCCACAAAGCCCCAGAGATCAAGATGACTCTCGTTCACCCTGGCTGGGCCAACACAGCGCTCATTGCATCCCACGTTGAAGAGATTCGCAAGGCGCAGCCTGTGATGGAACCAGAGGTCGTCACAGACAAGATAGTGAAGCAGTAAGTACCAGCATGCTACCTGCACAGGATAACGTACTAATACCATCAGAATCATGGCATGTCAGAGCGGTCAGCTCATCATCATGAGGGGAGGTAGACTCATCAGCACTCTCAAGTCTTGGCCTTTCTGGATCGTGCGCATGATACAAAACGGGTCCGCAAATGTCGCCGCGTCGTCGGTCAACGAGAACGCTACGTAATTGGGAATTAGAAGAGGGATGTATCAAGATCTGGCCTGGTCATACTGAATAGAATTTGGGATTGATTGATATTCGGGATATTAGTCACGAATTGAAGTTACCCGTCCAAAGAGACTCAAGGAATAGTACAACATTTGTTCGTTTCGTGTTTGAGTATGGTGATTCGGAGAGAGAACCTAGTAGGACCGCAAGGTGAGTATTTGCACGCCTCGAACGTACAGACCATTTACATTTGGACCTCCTCGAGCTGGAGAACGAGTCTTCGCGCAATCCCTCGCCTTTAGTGATGCCCTGGGCAACATGCACAAACAGATAGGATTTCATGACGCTCAGCATGTGACAAAAGCTCGAGGCTAAAACGAATTTAGCGTTGATCATCATGCGCTTCGGCCCGAGACCATGACGGTCTACCTTAACTAGGTAATGTCTCCGTGCTCAAACGTATCTGAGGGCATTTACTTTTAACTTCTATCCTTTCGTCTTCTTGTACAATTCTTTGAAGCAACGAAAACAGAGGACCGCAGAAAAGGAGTTGATACCACGAACGTGTATCCGTTCTACATCGTAGCGATTCAGCGGCATTGCCCTAACTTAGACTGCATCACAACTCGGACGCAGTAACCGACGAACAGCTCTTTCACCACTCCTCCGATTGCAGCGCGACCTTCATACAGCTCGTCCCTTGTCCAGCTCACCATGGCCCGCGCCTTGTCACCCTCGGCCATGTCGCCGTCACCTCAACCTCAGCCTCTGACCAAGAGAGACAAGCGTCGCAATATCATCTCAGAAAGACTGCAAGAGATGATCTCCACATTCAGTCAAGACACCCATCAGCACTACCGCGCTCAGCTTCAAGCCATTCAGGTTGACATGAACCTTGTTCTCAAAGCTGACCTGTACGAAAACAAACCTTTGGAAGATTCACCACATGCCATCGAAGATCTGATCAATGCGCTCACTCAAGGAAACGTCCCTGCCGAGAAAGCTGCCAAAGATGACTACCTCGCCATGGCCGGTAAACGCTACTACGAATTCTGTCAGGAAATCAACAAATCCCTGGAGCAGAGAGATGCTGATCTCACGGCCTTGAAGGTAAGTCGCAAGGAAACTGATCGCAAGCATTTCACTAACGCCATGTAGAACCGCTACGACAATTCGATGAACGAGCTAGAAAGGGTCCACAACTACAAAATTCAGGTCGCCCAGCGTGAACATTACGAGCTAGCCACCACAATCCGTCAAAGACTGCTCAACAGCGTGACAAAAAAAAGAGATAGACTTCTGAGAGAAAAGGAGCAGATGGACATTGCGGATAGCAACTCGATCTTCCTCAACCCGGCTCATTTCACCCTCAATGTTCCCAACAGCCCTGGTGGACCACATGGCAATCGTAAGACGAGGCACACAAGACATCGTCTGGGAGAGGTAGAAGAGCCGGTAAACGAACGCGGCAGGAAGCGCAAGGCACCCGGAGACGAAGAAGGCCATGAGTCACCAGTACCTGGTTTCAGGACACTGGGCAACGACGGCTACGGTGGAAACTCTCCATACTGGGATCAGAGGGGTAAGACTCTATACGCGCAACAGGAGGCTCCCGCATACTCAATCGAGCGCATCTTTACAGAGAAGGAATTGACACATGCTGCAAATGTTGCTCAACTCGCTACCCAGAGATTCTTCCTTGAGCAGCAGCAGGGTCAAGAAGCTGCCGCGGTCGCCCTGAACAACGGACAAGCTGCTTCCGTGCCCTCAATTGACGGCTCTACCGAAGCATTAACTGCAGCTACAGCCGCTCCAGAGGGCGAAGACATGCCCACTCCTGCTCTCGCGGCGCCCTCACCTCTTCCCTCGCAACAGGCTCTGGCGCCGGAGATGGAGCGCCAAGTGTCGTATCATGCGACTCGAGGCGCAACGAAGGCTAATCCCCTGTCCTTCCTATCCGAAGCTGCCGAAGCTCTTTCAGCGCCGCCGGTCACTAATCTCAATCGGTTCTTACCGATCATTGTGCCCATCACCAAGACTGACAAGGGCGCACCTACCCCACCATGCATGAAACAGGACGATATCATGGACGACCTCACGCTTATGTTGTCAGAGGATGCTGATCGCTCATCAAAAGGCCGCACCAACGGCCATGTTGAAGACGACGACAGTATTTCAGCAATGCGAACCAAGTATCTTGAACAAGCCTGTCGGGAAACCCTTAGTACGGGACCTTTCCGTATGCCGCTTACAGATGTTGGTCCTGCGTACATCAAAGATACTGCTCTCAGACCTGCTCACTTCGGATTTGCGGATGCTGCAAGTGTTGTCAATGGAGTCAAAGAGGGTGTACCAGCACCTCCTCCAGCTTCGAATTTGACGACTCTGGCATCGGCTCTGAGAGGAGGAGAACCAATGTCCAGAGCCACGAGTATGGGCGGTGCCAGCGACATGGGCGCCAGTGACATTGGCGGTGTCGGCATGAGGAGGACCAGAAGCAGACTTGTCTAGAAGTCGCCTGCTTCGGAGTGGGTAGATGTACAGCAGCGAACGTATCAGGAGTATGAGGCAAAGAATAGCAGGTCTCTGGCAAAGAAGTGAAGGACTCACGATGTAACAGTGTAGCAAAACGATCGGATGATGATGCAGAAGCTTATCAATACCAAAAAACTCGTAGTCAACAGTTGCTTCTTGATGGTTGACATTGCTGCGTTCATTGACGCAGGCTTGAAAGGTAGTATACTCGTCGTGCAAGCGACACCAGAGCTGGTCTTGGGATATCGGTCCGGGCGTTTTAAGGAGCTGGTCTGGATTTGATGATACCACTGTTGATACCATTTTTTGATATGCCATTTACATTTCAATGTTCTCACACAACCACAAGTCTCCAAAATCAAAGACAGCATGATGCAACTCGATTGAAATCCAAGGGGTATAAAGCGTACGAAAGCAGCACCTTCACCATCACAAGCCTACTTGCCAACCCTCTTCGCCGACGCAGGCACAGCAGGCGGCTCCGCGAGCTGAATGACCAAGTCCCCCTTCGTCAGACCCTTGACCTCATCCAACCCGTCTCCATTCCTGATCACATTGATCCAAGCCTCCTCCTCGTTCTGATCACCACTATCCGCAGTCCCACCAAAAGCCCTACTCAACAACTCGCCATAACCGTCTGTGAATTTACTCCCCCTCGTCAAAGCGTTGTGGTGCATGACATCAATAAGCTCGTTCGACGTCTCGGCGCATATCTGCTCGAGCGCCTCGCGCTGGCGGCGCAAGTCCTCAGGGTCAATTTCGGGCGCGGGAACGGAGGCCCCTTGTGCGCCGCTGCCGTAGGTGGGGTGCGATGGCGAGGTGTAGAGCAGGCGTTCTGTCTCCGAGGGCTGGATCGGTCAGTATGGTATGCAAGGGCGATTGTTTGTTCGGAGATTAAATCTTTGACAAGAGGAATGCGCTGGGGTGACGGACCTCGTCGGCGGGTCGGCTTGATAGGCCTAGACAGGAGAGACAAGCGCCCATTTTGCGGCGGTGGTGTTGCTTAGGTTGAAACGATCATAACGAGCGTCTTGGAGGGAATTGAGTAAGCGAGTGTGAGGTCGGTCGTTGTGCAATGGCTCAAATCGTGTTCTCTTTGTGTCGAGGTGCAGTTGAGATGCATGTGCCTTATCGATTGATGTATTTGTGCCAAGGCTTGAGATAGGATTTCTGGTAACCACTGCACCTCACACTTCCGCATTATTGTTGATCAACTATACACGACCGATCTTACTCCGTGTTGCAACACAAGCTCTAATGTCGAGTTGTCATATCTCAATGTCATCACTGGATCTCTCAATCGGGATGTCCCGCCTCCCAAGCTGTCCTTGGTCTATTCCTTGCCCATCTTCGCATCTCTGATCAGCTCAATACCTTACCTCAAGCACGAAACCATACAATTCGTCGGGCACACTCCCATGGCAATGACCAAGTCTCGTTGTATTCAATTCTTTGGTTATAGCGGCAACATGGTAAGTCTTCAACTATGTACGTATCCCATTTCCTCTCAATTCAAGTATCAGATCCACTTCTTCGATGCGAGGGATGAATTCCAAGTCTTTCATCACAAGTCCTTCATCAGACAGCAAGTGGCGCTTCAAGTCATCTTTAAAATTGCATTCTCTATTGATCATCAGTCAGCCAATGAAAGTCTTGCCCCCATCGCAACTATTGCGTACCTACATACCTCTGGAATGTAGAATCCAGACGTCCCGCCTCCCTCAAACCCAAAGAAATGTCAGGACCACGCGGTAGTCAACCGATAGGCAGAAATCCTCCCCAAAGCCATTCTCAACCATTGTCCAAGCCGTCTAGCGTCATGCTTTCTTACGAAACGCGGTATCACGTCGCGTCGGTGGCTACCATTTTCAGTCTCGTACCGCAGGGTGGGGTGGGACCTTGTCTTGTGTGGCTTCGTTTGACGTATAGAGGGGGCAGACTCAAAATGCTTGGTCGATTTCTCAATCTATAAAGCGATTGACCGTTCTCGATCAGTATCAGCCAGGTAAGCACGCAGCACACACGACAACACTCATTGAGCATCACATTCGTTTGTTCGGCTCATCATGAAGTACTCATCTTTCGTTTCTCTGGCCTTTGCCAGCACACTCACTCTTACCGAAGCTAGATTTCCCCTTGCCCAGCAGGTCAAGAGACAAGATTCAGCAGTATCCGACGCCACTGCTTCAAGCACGTCTTCAGCATCCGCAGCAACAATTACAGCTGTCTCCCAGGACTACACATGTCCTTCCGACAATGGTACTGTCATCACACAGTATGTGGACGGCTTGCAATTCACCTACGCTGTATACTGTGACTTTCAATTGGTCAACGAGCCAGACTTGGCTTCTTTCAGCTATTCGACCGTCACCCAATGTATCGCTGCATGCTCGGTCGCTGATACTGGTATGGATGACGCATCCTGCCAAGGTATCAACTTCTTCCCGTCTCAAGTCGGTGGCGTCGATTGCTTCCTCAAGAGCACCGCAAACATCAACGCCTTGACTGCAGCGCCTGGAGTTGATGCAGTGATCCTGCAATCGGTACAGCAAGAGGTCTCTACCGACAATGACGCTACAACTACATCTCACGCTGGTTTCGCCGCCAACTCCACCGGAACTGCTAGTCCAGATCAGGTCTCATCCGTCATCGGCAACAGCACAACCAGCATGCCAATCATGACTCCTGCCCCTGATCCTATGATGCGTGATGCCTCGAGCTATGCTTACACCACTTCTGGAAACGTCACTTTCTTCACATCCACTGCTTTCTCGACCTCCGTCTCTGCCAATGGTAGCTCTTCTTATACCTACGGCGCTTCTTACGCAAGCGCTTGGTCTTCGAGCCAGGCTGGTGGTGCTGGTGGATCTTTTGCTACCTCTACGGCAGTCGCCAACTCGAGCACCGCAGGCGGTGCTGAATCTGGTAGTGCAAGCGCTGGAGGAGTCGGCAACTCTACTTCTGAGTCAGGCGCTGACTCTAGTGCTGGATCTGACACGTCTTCTGCCTCTGCCTCCGAGGCTTCTACAACTTCTTCCGACTCTGGAGCTAGCTCAGGCGGCGACCAGGGCGGTGCAAACGGTGGAGGTACCACGACCACCTACACCAACGACACATCCACCACCGAAACCATGTCCACAAGTGGTCCAGAGTCTGTGACCATATACAACACCACATACACGACCGTCACGACTGAGACCACGACTCAGACGCAGACTACGAACCAGACTTTTATTATCATGCACGTCTACCCCAACAGCACTAACACTACCACAACCTCTTCTTCTCAGTCTGTGGCAACGATGTCAGAAGGCGCCGGCGGTGCTGGATCTATGACAGGATCCATGTCAAACACGACTACCGTTACCGTTACCAACGTCAACTCGACCAGCACAAACTCGTCGTCCGGCTACGGTAGCGGTGGCTCGTCCGGTGGTGCGGTCGGTGGTGGCTCCAGCGGAGCCATCATCCCCTCGAACACTACCTCGGTCATCTACTCTACTGTCTACAGCACTACAACCGTTTTCAGCTCGCCTACCGGAACCTTCACAAACGGTTCTAGCTACAACAGCAGCACTGGTGGATATTCTGGTGGTGGATTTGGTGGCGGCGCATCTGGAAACTCCACAACTACCCCTGGATTTACCCCAAGCTTCACAGGCGCTGGCCGATCTCCATACCCATTCGGCTCTCCAACACCATCTGCATCTAACCCATTCTCTGGTAACGCAACCACTCCGGCAGGAACCGCTCCTCTGGCCACTGGCACCGGCAGCCCCTTCTCTCCAAGCTTTACAGGCGCTGGCCGTTCACCATACCCATTCGGCTCTCCAAGTGGATACACCCCAAGCTTCACGGGCGCTGGCCGCTCCCCATATCCATTTGGCTCTCCATCAGGTGGCGTGGCCCCGACCGGCAACTTCTCTTTCCCACACCCAACTGGAACCGGTGTATACCCGCACAACTTCACCTTCCCGCACCCAACTGGCACCGGTAGCCCCTTCTATCCAAGCTTCACAGGCGCTGGCCGTTCTCCATACCCATTCGGCTCTCCAACAGGTGGTATCGTCCCGACCGGTAACGTGACCTTCCCATCTCCAACCGGTAACAGTACTTTCTCACCAAGCTTCACCGGCGCTCCTCGCTATGGATCAGGTACTCCTCCATTCAGCACCGGCACCGCTCCCTTCGTCTTCAACTCGACTAGCACCGCCAGCTGCTCCGCGTTCACCATCGGCACCATGACCGTCACCGAGACCGTCACCATCTCCGGCTGCTACTCCAACTGCCCACCAACCGGCGCTCCAACCTTTCCTACTGGCGGTAGCTATGGCGGCGGCTGGGGCGCCCACGGCGGTGGAAGCTGGGGACCACAGTCTTCCGGCGCTGCTAGCGGTGGTTCGTGGGGTTACGGCGGTGGCGTCTACCCAGACCACCGCTAGAGATGATTTGATAGATGAGAAACGAGCAACAGGCAACGATTCATGGTACTGATTTCGGTATTTTGGGCGTTCGGATTTAGGTAGTGACGCAGCATTTTATCGTAGCTCGACGTAATAGAATGGTTTGTTTTCGGATCGATATCTCCTACTCGAGATTTTCTGAATACCTCGTTCAAGGTTGATTGATAGTCGACTGGATAATGTGACAGCTCGTCGAACATGCTTGTACCTTACCGGTACCGGAATATGAATCGATTGCTTCCGTTGTTTGGCTACTGTCCACAGCCTGACCCACGACTCCAATATACATACCGGTAATGCTACGGCATGCTGAAAACACTGTATGTGAATGATATACTAAGTCATCGATTATCACCTCAATTGTTGTCATTGAATGCAGTATGAGCCAACGTGGATGGCATTACGATACAACATGACCCTTATCCACAATATAACCATCGGTAATACTATTGGGTACCCACGAAGCATGAGACAGTACGGTATTTAAATGGTGAAGGAGCGGCAGGACAGGTCACACGGCACTTGTGCAGTCATGACAGCGTCCATTCATTGATATCATGGATACATTAACCACACCTCTCTCCCCCTTTATTCCACCTTTCCTTCCTCTACTACCCGTCCCTCTCCGCCCTCAGCATCATCGCTTCGAGATCAACACCCTCAACCACATCCAGCAACCCACCATTCCACCGCGCCGAAGCAAGACCAGGGTCCGCAGCGATGGCCGCCATGACTTCTGGCAAGTCGGCGGTGAGGGCATCGATGTCGATGGTCGAGTCGAAGGCGAGAGCAGGATCGAGGTTGACACTCTGCAGGGTGGACGGGTCAGAGGTGTACGACCCTGGGAGTGCAAGAGTGGACTCGTCGCTGGGCGCTGGGTTGTGCGCACCGAGAGACGAGAGAGCGGCGGCGTCGCCTGCCACGGCGCTTTGCAGGGTGTCCTCGTCGACGACCTGCGTGTCGGCTGACGACGAGGAGAAGGACGAGCCGCCTTGTGACGCTGCGACGGAGTCCTCGGCGTCGGCGTCGTCGTCGTCGTCGGACTCCTGCTCGGCGCCTCCTACGGTGTGCTGGGCCCACAGAGCATCGTAGTCGTCGTCCTCCTCATCGCTAGAGGATGCAGCCGGTGCCGAGCCAGAGGGAGAGACCGGTCGCGAGCCCGAGAGAGAAGCTGGTCTTGAGCTCGACGGAGAGTTCATCCACGAGCCAGACGAAGAGGCCGGCGCCGAGGACAGCGGCGAGGAGAGATCTGAGCCCACTTCAGTGGCTGCCCGATTGTCGGAGTCGACGGGAGAGAAGGCGCGAGACGGAGACGTGGCCGAACGAGGAGGCACCGGTGCAGGCGGACAGTGCACTGCACCTGGCGCGAGGCGAGACAAACGACCGATTGCGGCGCGGACCGGACGGCGGGTCTGAGTGCTGGTGGGAGCTGGGAGGAGAGCGGCGCGCAGGAGGATTACCTCTGGTGAGGGCTCGTCGAGGAGTGACAGAGCAGGCGCTGACATTGACTGTGGAGCGACCACAGGAGGGGGCGAGGAGCGGGATTGTTCGCGGCGTGGCTCGCGAGGCTCACGGCGGAGACGGCCAACCCTGTTGCGTGGGCGGATGGCGGGAGGAGAGCCGGAAGAAGTGCCGCGAGTAGGGGCTGGCGAGGAGGCACGCGTAGCGACAGAAATAGACGCCGACGAGGTGGTGACTGGTCGGCCGGAGGAAGTGTCGACGACCGAGGCAGGCGGTGAGCTGGCTTGCTGGCCAGAAGAAGAGTTGGAGACTAAGACAGGCGATGACTGCTTGTCCAAAGAAGAATCGGGGACCGAGACAGACGACGTGGTGGCCTGCTGGCCGGAAGAAGAGTCAGAAACATCAGCAGGCGATGAGGAGGCCTGCTGGCCGGAAGAAGAGTCGGAAGGAGAAGCAGGGCGACGGGCAGGGCGACGGACTTGACGAGTGGTGACCAACTTGATGACCCTCTTGCCAGAAGAAGAGCCATAACCAAGCCCCAGGCTATGGGCAGACGGAAACCCACCGCAGCAGCCCAGAGGAGAGCACAACGGATCGTACGGCGACCTGCGCGAGTTGAGACCGGAAGGGGCGCGACGGTATCTGCGCAACGAAACGCGCAAGGCAGAGCTGGTCTTGCTGCCGACGACGGAGGAGAAGATCTTGACGAATGCCGCCTCGTGATCTTTGGTCAGAGGAGGCGGTGCAGACGTGGAGGAGGAGGTGTCTGGCACTATGTTGTCCATGACAAAGTCCATTAGCTCGGGCTCTGGCTCTGGCTCAGGTGCGCTCGATGGCTGCGACTCTGGCTCTAGCTTCGGCGCTGGCTGTGATGTGGTCAGAGCTGCATAAGTCGCAGTTGACGGAAGGGAGGGTTGGCGGGTGACCAGAGCTGCATCGTCGGCAGTTGGCAAGAGGGTGATGTGACTGGTGGCCAGAGCTCCATAAGAGGGAGTTGGCAAGAGAGCGGAATGTCGTGAGGCCAGAGGTTTGATTGAACTTGGCGAGTGGTAAGAGGGCGGAAGGTTGGTGAAGAGCTCGCGCGTGTCGATGGGCGGAGGGACGGGGATGGTGGTGATGCGCGGCTGCTGTTGCCGCCGGATCTCAAGGGCGCGAAGTTCGCCAGGGGTGTAGACTGGGCGGCCGAGTGGAGAGCTCCAGGATGGGCGACGGACGATCGGAGGTGGGATGACTGCACTCTTTGGTGCTGGCCGTGGTGCTGGTGTTTGTGCTGGTCGCTGGGCAGCCCAATATGCATCTCGTTTGGCAGCTGCTTCTGCACGAGCTCGCTCTTTCTTGCGGGCAACAACTCCAGCTTTTGCTTGGGCGAAGTCTTCGGGTGTCCAGCCAGCGAAGCAGGAGATCGGTGGCTGCACGAAGGGTGGTGAACATATTCCGTTGAAGTAGCGGTTGAGCTGGTACGCGAAGAGGACGACGCCGAAGAGAACGAAGATGATCGGAAAGTATGGCGCGAACGCGCGAACGAAGCAGACGAGTGGTTGTATGACCGGAGCCCAAAGCAAGCTGACGCTGAAGAAGAGGAGGTACATCAAGGCAATGGCGGTGAAAGCGCAGGACGCAAAGTCGTCGACGCTCGTTGGTGCTCCCATTGTGAGATACTGAATTGATCAAGAAAAGGTGAGTGGTATGTGTCGTTGGTCAGGGTGCTGAAAGCAGGTCGCTGGTATTGGTGTTTTGAGCAGATCGTGCGTGTGTGGTATAGGGAAAAAGAACGCGGAAAATCGCTCAATAGGCAGAAGTGACTTGGGTACAAACCTGTCTGCAACGACGTAGTCCAATGACGATACTAATTTCCGAGCTGGCACGTGGACTTTCTGTAGGTAAGTGAATGTGAATACAAGCAGGGTCACTGCGCAACCAGTGTGGTGGGGGCAGACCAGAACGCACTGCGTTTCGGAAGCGATACCAATGACGGTGACAATGAGGGGAGTATGACAAGTGGAATCATGAGGGGCAGTCAAGCGGATACAAAGGAGCAAGCACGTATGAAAGTGGGTTCTACAGCATGATATGGGCCCAAGTGAACAATGAGAAACTCCAAGTGAACATACCAGTTCGAAACGTCAGGGCGTTAATAGAGTATTGAGGGGTATGAAACAGAATAGTATGAGGTTGTACTCCAATACTGGAAGAGTAGAACAAGAACAAACGACAAGGGTCTGGACGAGGACAAAGATATGTGCAAGAAGATGATATAATATATTGCAATGCGGATGGGGTATCTAATAATCGTCAAGAAGGTCATGGTATGCGCCAGGCATTGTAGGAGGCGCCGTGTTAGAACGTATGTTGCCCGGGTTGAAAGCAATATACGGACGATCGACAGGTGAAAAAGGTGGTGAGAACGGTCGGTCGGGACCTGCGCCAGAGGGGATGCGGGGTGGAGCTTGGCTGTAGATGGATGCAGAATATGCAGAGACACTGCTGTTGTGACGGTAGAGATCAGGCGTTGATCGCTCTGAGCGCTCTGTGATGGTCGAAACCGGAGTGAAGGCTCTGATTGGTGGAGCGAGCATACGTCGTGGGCCTTGAGCACTATTGGAGCGAGCAAAAGGGTTGTGGTCGGTTTCCTGGATTGGTGCAGTGTTGGATCTGACAGGCGGTCGAATAGCTGGAGGTGGTGGGCCAAAGGCACCAGGACCGCTCACGACGGTGCCGGTGCGTGAAGGAGCTCTCTGATCATGATCGAAGCTGAAAGTAGTATTCGATCTCATTGGGGGATGCATGGCCGGAGGTGGTGGGCCGTAGCTGTGTTGAGAACCGAATGAGTTTTGTGTGTTTGATCGCGGTATTCCGGGACGTGGTGGGCCATAGCTGTGTTGAGAGCCGAATGAGTTTTGTGTGTTTGATCGCGGTATGCCGGGACGTGGCGGACCATAGCTTTGTTGAGAACCGAGTGAGCTCTGTGTGTTCGATCGAGGTAGTCCACCAGGTCTGAACGAAGACGAGCTGGACATGTGGTGGAGTGGCGGTCGTGAGATACCCGAATCAGGTGATTCGGATCTATCAGATTCGAATCCCATATCGTCTGCATTGCTCAAAAGTCGTGCGCTTGAAGCGTAGCTGTAGCCTGACATGGCAGATGTCTGAGTATCGGATCGGTAAGGCATGCCTGGACGATCTTGTCGAAGACCGACGTCTGGCAAGGTTGGCTGCCTGGTGAGCGCTGGTGGGGGTGGGCGGATCTCGTCTCGTGTAGGAGGACGTGAAGAGTACAGCGGAAGGGTAGATGCAGTGTCTTGCCTGACAAGAGGGAAAGCATCTTTCTCGTTCGCAAAGTCTCCCAGGTCGGGTAGAGTTGGTTGTTGCTTAAGTTTTGGTTTCTGGTCGGACTTGTCCTGCCTTTTCGTGGCCTTGGCCTCTTCCTTCTTCCGCCTGCGTTCTTGATCCTCCAGAGCAGCCTTGACCTTTGATTCGACAATCTTTTCCAGTCTCTTGTCGATCTTGCGCTTGCAGTAGATGCTCAAACGGCCATCGTGCTGTGGAACGTAGTGCCAGAGGAAGGTGATGAAGAAGATGACAGCGGCGAGGAGTGACAAGGCGGAGAAGACGAAAATGATTAGGGTGAACAGCATACTGAGGAGCACGATAGCTTGCTGCTTGTCCTCGAGGTAGAGTTCCTTGATGTTCAGAAAGAATTGCACGACAGGCGAGGTGTTGCCTTCAGCTGCGTGTGCTCCGGTGGGAATGAAGTTCGCTTCCATGACCGAATAGAGCGTGATAGCGTTGACGACCTGACGTCCAGCTTCGGCGAAAATAATGCGGACGGCGCTCTTAAACTGGAAGTACGTGAACAGAGCGACGTAGTCGGCGCCCTTCCTACTCTTGGTCAACTCTGTGAAGACCAAGAATCTCTTCCAGCCCTTGGGACGCATGCTTTGCCATTGGACGGCCAAAGGATCAAGATAGCTCTCAGCGACAGCTCCACGTCGCATGACGCGGATAGCTCGAATGTATTCGTAAGCGTAAAGAACGTAGGAGATGATAATGCAGACGGCAAAGATCCATTTGGAGTATTTCAGCGGGATGGCGGGCTCGACTTTCGACGACCACTTGTCGAAGGCTAATAAGTTGACGGCGGTGAAAGTGTCAGCTGCAAAGACGGCCAGACCGATGAGTGACATGAACCAGAGCCAGACGTATGTAAGCGGCGTCCATGAAGATCGCGGGTGGAAGTCGTCCAATGTCTGTATAGATTGTCAGTATACCGCCAACAGTAATTTGAAGAATAGACTCACGATGTATGCCCATTTGGCAGTCTCCTCAACATATCCCTTCTCTTCGTGGCTAAAGACGCCCATTGTGCTTTCTTGGGTATGCCAATCGCTCAGTCCAGCTGCAGCGATTCAAGCAAGAAGTCCTTCTGAGACAAATCCCAGCTCCGCAGCGTTCGTATCCAAGCTCCTGACGCGGGTGTGTATATGGCAGTCTGCCAGCAGAGACCGTGTCCGTTCGCGTGTCGTGTAGTATGAGGAGCAGACGTGTGTGTATGCAAAAGATCGGGGTGTAAAGATCGTGAACCTTACATGTGGCAGCGCGTGGTACTTCTAGCAAGAGTGCGTCGAAAAAGGCTGGAAGGCGTTCGAGGAATGCAACATCCGACTTCAAGGGCCAAACGGTGAACGGTCAAGGGTCGACGGCTGGCTGGGAAGCAACAACGGCTTTCCTTCTTCTCAGCAACCTTGATATGAAAGAGTGTAAAAAGGTCGGAGAATGGTTGCTCGGGGACAGCGATAGTGAAAGGAAATGTGAATAGTGTCAAAATGGCGCGACGGGTTCTTTGTGGTGCTTCGTAGTAGCTAAACGCGCGCGAGACAAGGGGGTGAGGAGAAAGGAGAGTATGGAGCTTCTGGCCGCGCGATCGAGGGGCACGGGTTTACCGCATGGTGTCAACGAGTGGACGAAGCAATGTTGCTTCCAAGGTTTCTGGTGCGATGTGAGCGAAGTGCGCACTGCATTTCCTTGCCGCGCGAAGGGCGACGGAGGTGTGAGTTGTTTCACAGAGCACAAGATGGAGATGATCGGGCGTCCTGATTCTGGCGGCGACCACAATGCGGAAGGCACCACCTTCTCCACCCGTTTCACATCACCTAGCGCCCGCCCTTTTTGCCAATCAAGTGCCGCAGTATCTATAGCGCATGAAGCAGTCTGCGACACATCGTCAATCACAATAGTAATAATTGCTCTCTGGTGAACTCGATGCAAGTCTCTAGAGTTGCACAGTAGTGTGATGATTACTGAAATGCTACATTTTCAATTTTCCTTGACGATAAGTCTATCAAAAACCCACGTTTACTCCCGATTTGATGTACATGCTCTTTTGTGCTGCAAATCAAGACATAGCGACCATGTCATCTACAACTCGTCGTGGCCTGGCTCGTCATCACCGTAGTCAGGCATGCCACCAGCACCACTGCTGCCGTAAAGCTTGCTGGTGATTGGGTAGGCGACGTTGCTGAGCTTCTCCTTCTGCTCGTTGTAGTCCTCGGCAGTGGCAGTTGCACCGTACTCCTCGAGCCAGTCCTGCGCGTCCTTAACAGCCTCCATGAGCTAGTGTGATTGTCAGCATACGTTCAATAATCATGTGAATGCAACACTTACAGTCTCCTTGTCCTCGGCGTCAACCTTGCCACCAAGACCCTCGTCGTCGTTGACCTGGTTCTTGAGAGAGAAAGCGTAGTTCTCGAGACCGTTACGGGCCTCGATGCGCTCACGGGTAGCCTTGTCCTCGTCGGCGTACTTCTCAGCGTCCTCGATCATGCGCTCAATTTCCTCGGTGGAGAGACGGCCCTTGTCGTTGGTGATGGTGATAGACTCGCTCTTTCCAGTGCCCTTGTCAGCGGCACCGACCTTGAGGATACCGTTGGCATCGAGCTCGAATGTGACCTCGATCTGTGGTACACCTCTTGGCGCGGCTGGAATTCCAGTCAACTCGAACTTGCCGAGGTTGTTGTTGTCCTTGGTCATGGAACGTTCACCCTCAAAGACCTGGATCAAGACGATTGGCTGGTTGTCGGCGGCGGTGGAGAAGATCTGAGTCTTCTTGGTTGGAATGGTAGTACCACGCTTGATGAGAGTGGTCATGACACCACCGGTGGTCTCGATACCAAGAGTAAGAGGGTTGACATCCATGAGAACAAGCTGACTAGCCTCGGCGTCACCGGAAAGAATACCACCCTGAACGGCAGCACCGAAGGCGACGGCCTCGTCAGGGTTGATACCCTTGCTGGCCTTCTTGCCAAAGAACTCCTCAAGCATGGCCTGAACCTTTGGAATACGGGTAGAACCACCGACAAGGACAATGTCGTCAATGTCAGTCTTCTTCATCTTGGCGTCCTTGAGAACCTGCTCGACAGGCTTGAGCGTCTTCTTGAAGAGGTCGTTGTTCAACTCCTCGAACTTGGCGCGGGTGAGAGTCTCGGAGAAATCGGCGCCCTCGTGGAAAGCCTCAATTTCGATACGGGTGGACATTTGGGAAGACAGAGTACGCTTGGCCTTTTCGACCTCGCGCTTCAGCTTACCCATGGTCTTTGCGTTCTTGGTGATGTCGGTGTCGTGCTCCTTGTTGTACTTCTTGGTGAAGAAGTCCATGACTCTCTGGCTATGATGAGTATTAGCAATTTGTTCCTTCTTGCGCATATCATTGACCAAGCAGTACTCACTCAAAGTCCTCACCACCAAGATGGGTGTCACCGGCAGTGGCCTGGACCTCGAAAACACCCTCGTCGACAGTCAAGATGGAAACATCGAAAGTACCACCACCAAGGTCGTAGACGATGATCTGGCGTTCCTTGTCGGTCTTGTCCAGACCATAGGCGAGAGCGGCGGCGGTTGGCTCGTTGACAACACGGAGAACGTTGAGACCGGCGATAGTACCAGCATCCTTGGTCGCGGCACGCTGAGCGTCGTTGAAGTAGGCTGGAACAGTGACGACGGCGTTGGTGACCTTCTCTCCCAAGTATGCCTCGGCGACTTCCTTCATCTTTTGAAGAATCATGGAGCTGACCTCTTCTGGGGTGAATGTGGTCGACTTGCTGGGAGGGCGTTAGCTGATTTCAGAGATGTGTAGACTCGCGCAACACATACCCCTTGATGTCAACGGAGACACGAGGTTGTCCATCCTTGCCAGTGACCTTGAATGGGAAATGCTTAATATCACGCTGGAGGTCCTTGTCGTTGAACTTACGTCCAATAAGACGCTTGATGTCGAAGATGGTGCGGTAAGGGTTCGAGGCGTACTGGTTCTTGGCTGGGGGAATCATTAGCTATTGCGTCTTTCTGTCCATATTCCATGTGTACATACCGGCGTCTCCAACCAATCTCTCGTCGTCGTTCCAGGCGACATAAGATGGAGTGATACGGTTACCTTGGTCGTTGACGAGGATTTCGACCTTTCCGCCCTTCATGATACCGACACAGGAGTAGGTGGTACCCAAATCAATACCGATGACTGGACCAGTAATGGCGGAGTCCTTGAGAGGAGCCTGGTCTTGAGCCTTGGCTGGAGTACCGAAGAGAACCATTGGAGCGATGAGAACGAGGAGAAGGTACAAGACAGTAGACCACGCAAAGCGGGACTCTGTCCTCGAGTGACGAGCCATCTTGAGGTGGATGGTCGTGTGAATCGAGGGGTGGTGGCTGCGGAGGGGGAAGGCTCAAGGGTCTTCTGTGTTGCGACAATTAAACAAAGGGTATCAAGTAATTGAAATGCTGCAGACCCGGCAGCTGTTGTGAGTGGTAAAAGGAAAGAAAAAGAAGCAGCTGAGGTGGATGGGAAATCAGCAATGACGGATGGTAGTTTTAAAGATTTCCGAGCTCATGCAAAGTGTCAACTTCTACTCCGAACAGCGATGATTTCCCCAGCTTTCCATTGTTACAGCTTAAGGTTGTCTGTCCTCCTGCGATTGGCCAGCTGTAGCTTCCATAATTAGCCGTAATTCATCCGCCACTCATTCTTGCTCGAAATAATGATTATTTCACCTCGTGTCCACTCGAGAGGACACATATATGGCAGCTGCGGCGCTAGATTCAGTCACATATCGGAATGTCGTCGCTTGAAGTAGACGATCCGTGGCGAGGACTTCGAGTCACAGTGCCAATCCAACCAGCTGGCCTATACTGGAGGCTCCGCACAATCTCCGTCTAATAAAGTGCAGGTTTCACATCGGCGGGGTCAGAAAATGTCCAGAACACGAGCATGGTGACACAGCTAGCAGACTGAAACGTAGCTTCAAGTAAGTCAGAGTAAGTACGAGCAAACACATCAGGGTATACCCAAACAACCACTCCATCGTCGGACGCAATACACCTCCTCCATCAACTCAGGCAATCGGAGCACTCCTGCTCAGTCCTTCCCAGAACCTCTTCAAGCCAGATACCCGACCCTTCTCCAACCCTTCACCAACTTTTCTCTCCTCCCTGACTTCCACACCCTTCCCACGTTTCGAGAACCTCCAAACCAAGATCCCAACACCAACGCCATCCTTCCGTCTCTTCAGTATCTCCCCCGCTTTCCTCTCCAACCACACTCTCAGCCCCTCCTTAACAAGCTCCCTCTCAACCCGTCTCTTGCGCTCCACAACGAGGCCTCTCCGATCAGTCGCGACGACAATATCGCCACTCGCTCGGTCGCGGTGGCAGCACTCCGCCGGCACGATGTTGGCGTTGACGAGTGCGCGCAGGTTCGGCCGACGCGAGAGGCTGCGGTTGAGTCGGATGCATACCAGGGACCAGTGCAGGCGCCGCGCTGCGAGATGTGTGCGCGTGAGGTAGATGGCCGATGAGGGTGGTTGGAGGGTCTGCAGCTGTGGGCGGTGCGGAAGGCTGCGCGCGAGCGAGCGGGAGGAGTAGCGGAGCCGGCGCAGGTGGAGGAGAGGGTCCAGGGCGAGGGTGCGCAGGTGGTGCGAGGTCTGTTATCAGTCAGAGAGGTCGGGCCCGGAGTAAGGGATGGCAGCGTACTCGGGTCATTGTTAGCAGTTCGGGGATGTCCAGATACCAGAGGATTTGCAGCAGGATCTCATCTGGTAGTGTAATGAGTGATGCGATACTGCCTGCAGCATCTTGTGTCATTGTTGCGAGCGCAGTCATTGTGATTGATTGACTGGCTACTGCTTGAGCGGTGAGGGGAGTTGGAGAGAAGCAGTCCGGGGTTACTGATGGTTATCGGCTGCCGTAAGATGAAACAGGCATCGACATGGCCGTTTGATCTCGTACAATGACGCCCTGCCAGCGCCTATAGTAACGTGAGACAAACTTCGTCGTATACCGCACAAGCGCCGGCATTCTGTGTCTTGCAACGGTGCAACGTGACTGCCTCCTTAGAACGTCATGGTCGTCCAGTGTCGCATTGGACCCCGTTCCCTCGGTCTTTGGCTTCAGCCGACGTGGCTGGATGCCAAGACTGACGACCCGTTCCGCTAACTTCGAAAGTGCACGAGCGTTGTCGGTTCATGCATTCGACCGTTCCCGGCATAATCATCTTCTTACCTTATGCGCTGGCGACTTCTGTCGTGCAACACGACCCTGTAGCTGACAGGCGGTTAGTGGAAGTAACTGAAAAAAGCCACGCGGTAACAGACTAGGCTTATAGTTCTCGTGGATCTGGAACGAAGAAGCCGCCTGGAAGACTCCCCAGTCGGAGCAGACCACGCCATGTCACGCCCACACGGGAATGCTATGCTATGCTCGTGGGCTGTAGCTGGATCGACTCTGGGAGGGGTGAGGTCGATACCTCGGTATCGTATCGTCTTCATGAATAGGCAGGTCTTCTCATCCAGTGTTCGTCTATTTTCTGCTTCGCTATCTATGCATGAACGAACGGGCTTTAAGACGTGGACCCGATAATGTATGCTCGGCTCTGCATGGAACCAGCTTGTCACACACCGCCAATTGGTCCTTACTCGCACACCGCGATGAAGCTTCCGTTGTCTCGAGCATTCGATATTTCGGTCCTTCTCTCTCCCTAATTGCTTCATCTGCTGTGCACGCCTTTTCGATTATTTTTTGGAGCAATCCCGGTCGGTGGATCTTTCGATTCGCAGTTCTGTCGTGATCCTGCAAGCTTTCTCAAGATCCTTCAGCTACTCTCTGTCCATTCCTGCTCGCTCCTTCGAAAGAATGTCAAGACCGCATAGAATGCAGTGGCTTGCTCGCAAATACGCGACTGTACTGGTAAATCACTCGCGATGAGCCAACCATAGAGCGATTAAGCAACCAACAGAGGTAGCCGAGTGGTACAGAGCACTGCGCGACAACGCCCAGCCGGGAGTTCAATTATTGTCACCGACAGGTACATGTACATACGGGTCACGGTACAAGGTAAGTGAAGACAGGATAACAACCTGGTCTCCTCCTCCATTCGTTCCAGTTATTTTGATGAGCGAGAAGCCCAGCGAAGAACATCTCTTAGTCTCTCACCTCACAATCTCAACATGCTTGACAATACAGATATCAGATATGAGGCGCTGGCTGCCGAAGAGGAAGAAGACCATGCTCGGTTGAAGGTCGACTCGGAGGATGAGAAACATAATGGTCGTCGAATCTCGGTTCACGAGGTGATCCAGTCGGCTTCCCGGAAACTCTCTAACTCAGGTCTGTCAACCTCAGTCTCAATGTAGTGTAAACACACTGACCCGTTATAGTTCTCGCTACACGCATCATTACGGTGGTAAGAAAGATACGTTTCGTTCGAACATGTACAGGAACCAACACAATGCGCAGAAAACGCGGCGATTCTTCGTGGCCTGCGCCGGCCTTGTAATCCTCGCCCTGCTCGTTTCCGCGTGGAGTCGCCACGGCACAGGTCGTCATTCCTCCGCTCCAGAAATCGACGTCTCGTACAATCGAATCACGAAAGTATCCATGCTCTTCGGCGAAAGATCCGAAGGGGCGTACCGACGGTCCATCGATTCGCACAGACGTCATGCACAGAGATGGGGTTATAACCTTCGTGTTTTGGATCGAGACGAGGGCTGCGGGTACTGGACCAAGTTGATCTTCCTCCTGGGCGTACTCGGAGACGAAATGCAGAAGAGTGTTGAGACACGAGCTGAATGGATCATGTGAGACTCTCTGGTCAACAGGCAAAACACAATCACTGACTGACGTCTACAGGTGGGCCGATGCCGATGCTGCGCTGCTGAATCCTAATATACCACTGTCCATCTTTCTCCCGCCCGCGGACTTCGACCATATTCACTTTATCGGGACCAAAGACTGGGGCGGTTTATACAACGGCGCCTTTTTCGTTAGAGTACACCCTTGGACGGTCAGCATGTTCACTTCTGCAATGTCGTACCCGGTGTGTCACCAAGACACTGATCTTGGCCACAACGTCGAACAAGAAGCCATGAGACTGACCTTTTCTCGTGCCAACGGGGGCACGGACGATCTCGGTTGGAGGAGTGGCATCGTCTACATGCCCAAACAGTGGTTCAATGCGTATGATCTCTTCCAGGGAGAAGTGCGAGAAGCGGCCGAGGAAGAGTCCCATAAGCTGGTCACCGAGTTTCCCGGGTTGCACATGAGCCATCTGTTCGAGGGGAAAAGAGGTCAATTGATCGCTCACCTGCCGAATATCGACAACGAACTTCGCCAGGACTTGTTGAACGACTGGTTTGACTTGGTCGAGCACGAATGGGCGAGGCAATACGGCTCGCTCAATGCCACCGTGGGTATCGAGGATCTCCGCTTCCACGAGGCCACAAAGCACTGGGACAGGAGTATCAGTGCCAAGAGGTCCAAAGTCTGGACGCTTCCACTGGGTGAGACAAACTACCAGAACATGACGACTGCTTTTTGGGACAAATACCGCGAGGGCATTGCGCTTTTCGAAAAAGCCAGTTCGGCCACTAGAAGTATCGCAATCACCGAAGCGGCGTTGGCGCTGAGAGTGTCCTTGGCCGATTCAATGGACGAACAGGAGGTTGTCCAAGGTAAAATTGACACACTCAGGCGTTTAATGAAGATTTCGGCGTGACATAGATAGAGTCGTTAGATGTCCAATTCCACCAGCGGTCTTTTATCCTTGTAACCAATCTGCCACCACTGTATGATGGCCAAACGAGTCAAACCCTGATACACCCTGTACGGTAGGCACTCGGACTCCGCTGTTTGTGGCACATCGACTTACCTCGAATCTGCCGAGTGCCGTGGGATTCATGACCGGGGATGTTATGTCATGTTAGTATGTTGCAGAATGTTGGCAGAATCAATATGATATCCACACAGTCTATATTGGGTGGGGTTGCGAAGCGGGCAGTCGGTGGGACCGCTGGTGGGCAGCGAGCAGACGCTGTCTCTCACATGACCAGAATCTGCCGGACAAGGACCGCACTTGCAGATAGTATGATTAGACGTCGTCTCTCCTTGTACGCTCCGCGGTACCTATATGTAGACTCACCAGATCCACTTCGTTGTTGTCTTCTCGTGGTCGTGCCCTCTATCCTATTGTGCAGAGCATGGCTTGTATATGTCTGCATGTCCTCAAGACAGAATGTATCGTATGATCGCGATACAGCTCTATTGGTCAGCCATTGCATGTAGCTTCAGCGTCGACAGATCTGCACAGAGCCAGCTACCATGCTGTTGCCGGTTGCGTTTCGGCCATACCTGCTTGTCTTCGACAGCACGCTTGCCTTGACAGTAAGGAGGTCGAGCAGTGTATACCGCTTCAACCGTCTGAGTCTCGTTGTGGTATTCGGCAAACCTGCGAGGGTTGCATGGAGGAACGAGTCCCAAGCGGACTTTACCTGCTCTTGAGAGTACTTAGCCGACGACTAGCTTTCTCGAGGTTTGATGGATGATCATCAACCTCTTGTCGACTGTGGGTAGCAGTATGAGTAACATGGCCGCAGCCTGCCGTCGCCTGCGCCAATGACGCTGTCACTGACCATATCGGGGTGATCGCAGCGGACATCTTTGATACTGACACTGCTGATCAGCATGAGCACTATCAAATTCTGTCAACCAGCTCCAAGACCCACCATACCTATCCTGCCACGTCACACAAGCGGAGATGACGGGGGCTTTTACAGCCTCTAGCGCTATAACTCGGCTCAAGCTCCACCACATTACCTACCTTTTTACCCACAACTGCACGCAGCGTGGGTCAAGGCTTTGCAGGAACATATTCCGGCAAGACATCCCAATTTCCGTCGGCTTCCTTTTGGCATATCCACATCATGCCACGCCGGCAATAAGAGACGGGTTAATACCTCCTTGGGCAGTGGTGCGTCAGATATCCCGCTCTTGGCGTGATAGGCAAACATGTGGATCTTCCTGGTTGTTTGACGGTGGTGTCATTGGACTGACACGGACATGTTCTTGCCGGACTGGGAGAGCATGACCGATGTTGCCTACCTGGATCCAGCTCACGCACCGCACAGACAAGCAATAGTACAGCTCGAGCGACTTTATGCAGGACGCATGGTCAGGGCTTTGGCGATAGACAGGTGATATGCTGGAAATCGGTACTTGTGCTGGTCCCTTCGTGGGTAGGATAGACCGGAGTTGGCAGGGCAATCGCGCGGACCAGACTCGGCGTGGCTGTCGCAAGCAATGTAGTACCCGGATGTGGTACCCGAGGACATCGTCCCGAAGCACGACTGTCTTCAAGTCTCATCGTAACGCGTGGGGTCCCGGGGTACGCGTGCTACTGAGGTGGCTCCCTAAGCATTCTCGACGTTGTCAAGAGACGCATCAAACCGCCCACACCGTGCCTTCTCTTTCTGCGTCGATGGGCTTCGTGTTGATGAGCCGTGATGTACCTACCGGGTACGAGTACTGGCGGTCAGAAACGTAGCAACGATGATCCTGGGTACCCTTCGCGCTTGTAGGGCTAATGCCAGAAGCAAAGACCACACCGTCACATCACTCTGACCTAGCGTATCGCCTAGGCTTCGCGTTGGCATTAGTCTCCAAGTGCCATGCTGCGACTGGACGAGCATATCAGGAGGTGGGATACCACGCATAGTAGTCGACGTGGACAGATGATATTGGTCGACAATAGACGGAACCTTTCCTCTCGGCGTGGCAGGGGAAGGATAAGGTCTGAGCATAAGTACGTATTATGTTCTCAGAAGAGGCTTTGGTATGCCCAGGTCGAATCGTTTCCTTGACACCAAACAACCTCTGACATCGCTTGATCTTCAGCCTGCGAAGAATCTGCTCTAACATTAGCTTGTGTCATCTGAACTCCAAGAGACTCAACACATGTGAGTTACCCCTGACAACGAAGATCCCGCACCCTTCATCTGACAATGTATCAGCTTAAGACGGCACCATGTGCTACTACGACCAACACGTCTTCAGCTGCGGCGACTGGAAATGGGGACAGTTCCGCTTGCACTGCCAACACGAATACCGTACCGGTGAAACATGCGGCAGGAAGTTGGTGAACCAGGGAATCTTGACCAGTGCTCGATGCAAGATCTGCGAGAAGATGGACACCAAGAAGAGACGCCGAGATGCAGAGGTGGAACGCATTAGACGCTGGAGTAAGGAGCCCAAGCGGTATTCTGCTTCGCTTGAGAAGGCGGTCGAGACGATCCACGAGCTCGACCGAGAGTTGATGACGTTAGATGCTGAAAGGCGTAGGGTGTTGAATGATCTCGGGGGTCGTCGTCGCTAGTTCGTTTGAGTCTGTCGGTCTATTGTGCATGTGGCATTTTTTACTATCCCAAGCCAGTCATTTTTGAGAATTATTTCCGTTGTGAAGGGTTTGGGATTGTGAAATGTGAATGTTTGATCTGCGGTGATGGATGCGTATATCAATATCGCTTACTTAGCTTTGAAGCATGATGAAGTTGCTTCTATTTTCCGCGCTTATGATTGGTGGTACCTGGCATGAGTTTCTTCCGATGCATGAGACCTGCAGATAAAGTGGTAAGCCGACCAATATGAGCAGATGTCGAGGCGCGGTGGATGCCGGCCTGCAGGCGGTAGTCTCTGATGGAAGCGCGCATCTTTTGCACGCGCCTGAGGCAGCAGTCAATGACGGCATATATTCAGATTCGTGGACAATGAAAGCAAAATTGGCAGAGACGAGTGATCACTGGTGTCGAATTGTGGTCATGTCGAAGTGATAATCTGGAAGGAAAATAATAGAAGGATGAAATGTTACAGATAGAGGTCAAGCACGCTGCGGAAGGCACGTGAGCTTCGGCTAGCGGCAATGACGGCTCGTCAAATAACATGGATTCCTATATGTATTCACGAAGTCCATATATCAGACTCCGTAGATTGTCATTAGATGCATTATATGTGAAGTCCATGAGAGTTAAACTTCCTCGTCTTCTTCGCCTGGCAGCAGTATCTCGTGTCCATTCCCTTCTCTGACCCAGCATCCCGCGACACTACCAGCCGCCGCCCAGGCTGCCATTGACCACCAGACCAAGCCAACCGTACCCATGCTTAACCCCTTACCATAAAGATAGCCGCCGACAATTGGGCCCACGCAACGCATGGCAGAGCTGACACTCTGACCTATCCCGTGTATCGTCCCCAGCACGCTCGGATGTGGCGAGCAATTGTTTACCAGGATCGTGTTTGTCGGGAGGGCGAAGGTGCGAGCCAGTACTTGTATACTGAGTATAACGATCATTGCGAGCCAAAACAGAAATCCTGCAGCCGGAGCAGGAGGTGCAGTACTGGACGGAACGACCGAAAGGAAGGGCACAAGGGTGTAAGCTATCGGGAAGAGAAGCAGAGACAGCCGATATGCGAGTGTCGTACCCAGTTTGAAGCTCAATCTCGGGAACAGTAGTAGCTGTAGCGAGATGCCAATGACACCAAGGATAGCAAGAGCAGTGCCTATGCGCGCGGGTGGCAGGCCCAGACCTCCGGTGAACGTGAATGGAGCATGCGGGTGATAATCCGGTGATAGATGTAGAGACGGGTTCGAATCCTCACCAGACGGTGAAGGTGCAGGGTTGTACCGAGGCGTAGACAGGTAGACGAACCATAGACTGTTGAAGGTGCCGACGTGGCAAGACATGAAGGCATGTGAGAGGAGCACGAAGAGCACATTCCAGGTCCAGATACGTCGAAGCGGTAGCTTGCCACGTACTGCAGGCTTGGTAGGAGATGAAGAAGGTTCCATCTCCATATCTCCTAACCTTACCTGACCGATTCCAGGCGAAAGCGGCTCGTAAGCTGTTGCTCTTGATCTGCGCGAGAAGATTGCTTTGATAGCAGACCCGATTCGAAGACCTACATCTTGCTTTCCTCGAAGGCCTTCGAGTGATTCTTCCATGAAGAGGAAGAATGCAAGTGAAGAAGCAGCAAGGAATACCGCACTAACTAGATTTGGTAGTGCATACGGCCATGTCTGCATCCAAGATACTCCGCTGACACCGCCGAAGAAACTATCCTTGCCGAAGAGTGATGGATAGCTGCCTACCGGATCAGCCAGCAGTCCGCCGAGTATGGGTCCAATGATGACTCCGATGTTGAAGGTCATGGGCAGGAGGAGAAAAGCTCGACTCTGGAATTTCTTCTCGCGAATGATTTCTGAGATCATGGTTCTCATAACGCCAATATTGCCGTTGAGCGCACCTCCGGCGACACGCCAAAGCAAAGCACTGGTGAAGGTCGAGCTGAAGCCAAAACCAAGGGCACCTATTGCGGTACCGAGCAGTCCAATCAAGACGACTTTCTTGCGACCCATCTTTTCAGAGTCTGCAAGTCTTCCCCAGAGTATCGCAGTGCAGAACTGCGCGCCTGTGAAAGCAGCCTGTAGTAGTCCCGCTTGTTGCGAGATGGTGCCATCCGAAGCCTTTGGGTCGAACGACTTGAGCTGGTAGAACATGTAGGCTTGCAATGACGTTTGGGTCAGAGGCTCGGACAGTCGTGCCATTGTGAGGATGAACAGCTGGTCTTTCCTAGGCAGAGAAGACCAAGACACCGGCTTGTCCTTCTCTTTATTGGCAGGCTGGCCTCTTGCAGTCAAAACTTCTGCATTGGCAGGTCTTTCGTCTTCGTCGATTGGAAGCGTGTTTTCCTGTGGTCCATGCCCTATGGTGTCTTGGTCCAACAGCCGAGCTGTTTCAATTCCATGAACGCGGCCTTCTTCATCGTCGTCTTCATCGTCAACAGATACACTGTCCTTGCTGTACTTTTCCGATCCGTCGTCCCCGTATCTTCCACTCGCTGGCGAAGAGGAGTCGGTCCCCAATGTTGATACTGTTGATATCTCGCGTCTATGCGAAATCAGGTCTCCGGCAGGTTCGTCTGTAGCTGACGCATATTTGGCATTCATCCAGATCTTTAGATTAGGTGTGCTATGGTGATGGAGTTGATGGCGGGGACAATGGCGGGGTCGAAGTCTCAGTAGCGATGTCGCATCTTAAGTTTCTCGTTCAAACCAAGTATTCGGCCGTTCCAATTCAGATCTTGAACGACTTGCGGAAGGGTGGGAGACTAGAGGACATCAGACATGAAGAGGATCATAGATTAGAACATGTATAGATCGATCCACCGTTCAGCTCGCTCAAGACGGCGGAGTTTGTTGCCGATATCCGCCCCGTTGCCGCAAAAGCCGGCTAAATCCTTTACCGTATCAGGCAGTGCATGCGATATCTATAAGTACCGGGTCACGATCAGGTCTTATAAAGCTCCAATTGAACGAAAGCACATGACGGACGACACCATCTTCTTTCGAAGCAGAGTCGTGATTGATACTTCGCTGCAAGCTGGCCGCTGCGCCTTGATACCAACGTCAATTATCATTCCTCTGAAAACCAATGACCAGAACGCTCTCGCTTATTACTTTCAAAATACAACGTGAAGGAAGTCACTCCTCACTGGGCTACTTGCCCTCCTGCTTGCCCTCCTGCTTGAGGTCCTGCTTGACCTCCGGTTCCTGTTCTTTGAAAGAGCTATATCTGATCAGTCGTCGACCACGCCAATCCTCTTGTTCCTAACGTACAGGTGCTGCTCGTAGTAGTCTAGCAACTAGAAATCATCATTAGCACAGGTGTTCAGAGCGGGTAGCCTGTAAAAGTGACCCCTCACCTTTTGGGGACAGTTCTGCCTGACGGTCCTCATTGAGTAGACCCTCTTGACGCCATCTGAGAACAACATCCAGACTGTGAAGTCGCGAGGCTTTTCTTCGGACTCTTCGATAGTGACGATCTCGGTCACTGCCGTCTCCCATTCTTCGGCCGGTGGAACGGGATTCTTAGTGCCATTCGCCTTTGGCTCGGTCTTCACCGCCTTCGATGCCCGACCCTTCTTGGCGGGTGCTGGGCTTGCCGACGCCGACGTATCGGCCTTTCTCTTACGACCCGGGCCTTTCTTGGCGGACGTTGGTGGTTCGTCTTTGGGCTTGCCTCCAATCTTCTTCCAGTATGCCTTTAGAACGTCCGCGGCGCCGTCGCTTCTGAGAGTTAGCAGGCTTCGCGTCGTTTGGCTCTCGATGAATTGGCTCACAGGTTCTCCTCGGGCTCCCAGGTCGTGTCTTTATCTTCTTCACTGTATCCGGCCCATTTGACCCGATAGAGTTGCTTTCCCTATGCCTGATCAGCACCCGAGTAGCATAGGTCGCAGAGCCAGCTCCAATTAGTTGCATGCTCTGGCTCTCATCTACATACGTTTTGTGCTGGCGCGTGCGCCAAGATCTTCTCTACAGCAAATCTTGTAAAGTCAGCATGAATCTTCGTGGCAGCTTTGCAAACATACATTTCCTCATCTTCATCTTCATCGTCATCGTCCTCGTCGCCTGCCTCTTGGTCCTGTTCATCGTTGTCGTCCATTTCAACGTCAGCAGCCTCTTCTTCCTCTTCCTCCGGCTCGGGTGTCGGTTCCTTTGCGGCCTTTGCGGGTTTGGCGGCTTTCACTGCCTTTGGTTTCTTGGCTGGGATTGTGTCGAGATCGTCAGAGACATCATCATCCATGTCTTTCACTTCAATGCCGTCAACGTTGAATTCCTCTTCGTCATCGGAAAGTAGTGCTGCTAGAGTGTGTTGGTACACGGTCTCACTTTGATTGCTTCAACCTTACGCGGCATTGCGGTGAAGGTCGATGAAGAACCGCGACAATTGCGCGAGTTGTACGTTGATTGGTGAAAGGTCGATCGAAGCGCAGCGCGAGAGCTTTCTTGAATGCGACTTTACTTTGTAAAGTTGAGAGAAGTGCGCCGGCAGACGCGTCCAGGCGTCGAGCAGTGAAGCGCGGAGCAAGCTCAATTTGAATGACTCGTGACAAGCTCCGAAATATAAGTCTTGGCAGGGAAACGCGATTTTCTGGCCTCACGTCAACCGCATTCGAAAAGCTGAGGTATTGTAGCGCTTGATAACATTAGCTTTCAATTCCTTTCGGAAAGATTCCTGGCCAAGCTCGAGTGTGATTCGACTCACCTACAACACCCACGTTAATTTGAACACACCTTTCACTGCAAACGCTCCTGAAGGAGCCCCGAATCAGCAAAGATGTCCATGCGTGAGTGTGATCTGAAGCGCTGGAGTGAACAAAGCTAATGATCTTGCAGAACTTGATATGTCCAATGGTACGAGCTCACTGCAAGCGAAGAGTGAACTTCACTGACCGAAAATCAGCCCAAATCACAAGAGATGAGAACGGAAGGCCATTCATCATTGTCAGAGATCAAGGCAGGAAGAAGAGACAACACGGGAATGAGGCGGTCAAGCAGCACATTCTCGCGGCGAAGACAGTAGCGAACATCGTCAAGACATCGTTGGGTCCACGTGGTCTCGACAAGATCCTCATCTCCCCAGACGGCGACATCACAGTCACAAACGATGGAGCCACTATCCTCTCACAGATGGAAATCTCCAACCACGTCGCAAAGCTTTTGGTGTCTCTCTCCCAATCACAAGATCAGGAAATCGGTGACGGTACAACTGGTGTCGTGGTTCTCGCAGGTGCACTTCTGGAACAGGCTGCAGACTTGATCGACAAGGGCATTCACCCCATCAGAATCGCAGACGGTTACGACCAAGCATGTGAGATCGCAGTAAAGAAGCTGGACGAGATCTCCGACGTCATCCCATTCTCCAAAGACGACACCTCCAACCTCCACAGAGTCGCGCGGACGAGTTTGGGCAGCAAGATCGTCTCCAAAGCACACGACCAATTCGCACAAATAGCCGTCGACGCAGTCCTCTCGGTCGCAGATCTGGAGCGCAAGGACGTCGATTTCGAGCTCATCAAGGTCGACGGCAAAGTCGGTGGATCGCTGGAGGACTCGATGCTGGTCAAGGGCGTCATCGTCGACAAGGACTTTTCGCATCCGCAGATGCCGTCGGAAGTGCGCGACGCCAAGCTGGCCATCCTCACATGCGCCTTCGAGCCACCGAAGCCAAAGACAAAGCACAAGCTCGACATCACGAGCGTGGAAGAGTTCAAGCGCTTGCAAAAGTACGAGAGCGAGAAGTTTGAGGAGATGATCAAGCAGATAAAGGATACCGGCGCTAATGTGGTGATATGCCAATGGGGTTTTGATGACGAGGCGAACCATCTCCTGCTCACCAACAAGCTGCCCGCTGTCAGATGGGTCGGTGGACCTGAGATCGAGCTCATCGCTATAGCCACAAACGGTCGCATCGTGCCGCGGTTCGAGGATTTGAGCGCGGATAAGTTGGGTAAAGCCGGTATCGTCAGAGAGATGAGCTTCGGTACTACGCGCGAGAAGATGCTGGTCATTGAAGAATGCGCCAACTCGCGCGCCGTGACCGTCTTCGTGCGCGGAAGCAACAAGATGGTATGTTCGCGATCCAACATCATAATCCCCTTTCCATTCACGTATCCACATACCTGCGAGCACAGCTAACAAGCCCAGATCATCGACGAAGCCAAGCGCTCCCTACACGACGCCCTCTGCGTCGTCCGCAACCTAGTCCGCGACAACCGCATCGTGTACGGCGGCGGCGCAGCCGAAATCGCCTGCAGCTTAGCCGTCGAAGACGCGGCAGTAAAATCGCCTGGACTGGAGCAATACGCGATGCGCGCCTTCGCAGACGCCCTGGACGCAGTCCCACAAGCACTCGCCAACAACAGCGGACTGTCACCGATCGAGACGCTGGCCGAGGTCAAGAGCCGGCAGCTGAAAGAAGGCAACTCGCGACTGGGGGTCGATTGCATGCAGACGGGCAGCAACGACATGCGGGACCATTTCGTTATCGATCCGTTGATTTCGAAGAGGCAGCAGCTGTTGCTCGCGACGCAGTTGTGTCGTATGGTGCTTAAGGTTAATAATGTTATTATTGCCGGCAGCGATGATGCTGAGTATTAGAGTGTTAGAGGTAGATAGGCTATGAAGAGTCGTCTACGATACACGGATTGGTGTGGTGATGCAGTGACTGTGAGGATTGTGTGATCTGAGTTTCTCTGAGTTGTGATTACTGCCTTGCGAATAGTTGCTATATCGTGTCACGATTTATTGATCGGTCTGATATACAGTGCGACCGCAGCTGAAGAGCAAGGTCGCGTTCTACGCAGGCCCTTTCGCATTGCCTGGGAGACAAAGACGGCTCCTTGACCACAAGGTGGTTTTCCTTCGCGACTCAGCTAAATCTTATGATAGACAAAACATGATAGCTGCCGAAGCAAGACGTCGTATAGCTACATCTCTTCCCCTTGTTGTTTCAGCATCAATTGCCACCACCACCGACCTTCGAACCAGGCCTGCGCTTATACTTCCTCGGATCCTTTCTTGACATACGAGTCTTGTCTCTTGTTCCTATTCATCGTCAGCGATGACCCTTTTCCGATCCAAAAATCAACATAACAAAAGCCGAAAAGTATATGGTGAAGAGCTCTTGGGAGCAAACGCCGACAATGCACAACCCGCCGTCGGACCCTTCCGCGACAAGTACAGATACCGCGGTCTCAGAAGCAGATGCAAGCCGTCAATGTAACACTACTCTGACGAATACGCCCACTGCCTGCATAGCGTTCGACGCTGAGATCAAGAGTTCGGTAGACGTTGTGCCATCGAAAGCTACCAGAACTTGGCTACCACCAGGGTTGCGAGGCTAGAACCGACAGTTCTCACCGGGCCGAGGCAGCTTACAATTCCTGTGGTCCGTACGCAAGCGGACAAGGTTTCAATGAAAAAAGGCGTGATAGCGACAAGCATACGAGACGTTTGATGGGAAAAGACCAATCCACCATGTGAAAAAGAGAGCGTGACACACCTTTACCGCCTTCCCAGAAGCCGCGGCCCTTTTTCCCGATGAGCACGCTGTGGCAGATGCCGCAGTCCTCGGGTCGGTAGTTTTGTTCGCGAGAGCCTGGGTTTTGCGTCAGTACTGTCTGTGGTCATGCCTTGATTTGTGCTGATCTGAGGCCAGGCGGGAGACGAGGAAGGATCTGAAGTGCTTACAGTAGCCGCTGTGATCTGTCAGTAATGGATCTCGATATGTTTTGACGAGCAAATGCAAAAGAACGGAATAGATGCGCATATGCAACGTCGATGTTCCTGCATAGACGGTACGTCATGGGGTCGACACTTCGATAGACGCGGGGAACGTGTGGAGAGAATCTGGAGAGAGCGGGGAAGAAGGAACATCGAAGATTCAAGAACCATGCCAGGGGTATCGTTGAACTCACCATATCATTCTGTTTGCGTGCTCATTCGGGTGATCAGATGACTCATCGTGACATCTGTCAATTTTGTCAGCATCGAATTTTGTGATGAGACCGGGTTACCGCATTAGGAGAAGCGGGAATCTTACTTGTCGCATGGAAAAACTTTGGAGCAACACGAGAATCTGACGAGTTCGTTAGCGTGCTGCGCGTCACTTCGTGTAAAGATTGCGATGCACACCTGAACCAGCGATGAGACTTGGCATAGTGCCTGCAGCGTCCACGCCTGGGAAGTTCCTGTCCAGCCACGATGCCCAGGTTCTCTCTGGGTCGCCTGCTAGTGGTCGCCTTGGTCGCTCGTTCCGATGCAGCGCTGACTGTTAGGAACTTGACTTCTGGAATGCGAAAGGTCATTTTGCGATGGCATTCCCGGCAGATGGCAAGAGTACTTTCACCCCTTACGGAGACGCATCCGGTTTTGTATGGCGTTGAGCATTCGGAGCATGTCGGTGTGAAGGTAGACGGTAGCATGTCTGTAGGTGTGCAGCCGTCGAGATCGATGTAGCCAGCTCTTGACGAGTTGACGTGGATGAGGTCCTGGCGGAAACCGGCCGCGATACTGTTGGCGCACTTTTTGCAGACGACTTCTTTCATACCAGTATGGTCTGCCTGAACGTTGTTCTTGAGCCTCTCGATATCTTGACTTTCTTTGCAACGCAGACATTTCACAGTAATGCTCAAAGAAGATAGCTCGAGCAGTTCTATACCGTAAAGTTCCAATGCGGGAAAGGAGAGCAAAATACCTCTCTCAGCAGGACCTGTAGTGGGTGCATTCGTCGGAGCATTTGTACCATCTTCCTCGTCCTGGGTCTCATCACCAGAATCGTACGAGTAGGAATCGTCACTACTCCAGTCCTCCTGCTCACCCTCTTTGCGGGCGTATGCCCATTCTGGAGGCCTTGGTATCACCTGAATGTGGCTCCTGTCCGGCAATGTCGTTTCCATCTGCTTTGTGATAGGCTTGGCTACGGCTTCTGTGCTCTCTGAAATCGCCGGCAGTAGTGGCGCCACTGCCTTGGTCTCTGTGTCAGCAGCTGCAGGCTTAGTAGCAGACATGGCTCCGAGATGCTGTGACATGTAGTTGATATGAGCAAGAAGCGAGCTATTCTTATCTTCCTCCACACGCTTGACAAACGATTGCTCGGCTGCTTTACATGAACTGTCATCTCGAACGCCGGGAAACTCGATTCTGCAAGGAACGAGGTTGTAAAGCTCAGGAACAACGAGACGGATGGTGTTGATATTTTGCAGAGAAGACGGGAGATTGGTCCTCTTCAGAGGAGTGAAGGGAACGGTGAAAGTGACTCCATCAGTGGATTGCTTGAAAGTAGGCAACTTACCAAGACGAGCAACGAGTTGGCGAACATCCGCGTGTCGCTTCGCCTGGGCTTGAGTCTTCTGCTCAGCTGTAAAAACAGGCTCGGAGCGCGGCGGCGCTTTCCATTGCTGTTGAGCAGGTTGAGGTTCGACGACTGGCTTGACTGTGGCCTCAGTATTCGCAGTCGTCTGTACTGGCTTGGGTGTCTCCAAGTTGCGGTACAGCTTGATAGTCTGCGCCATTGGACGCGAGAGCAGTCCATCGAGGTCTTTATCCAAGCGACTCAAGAGACTAAGGAGTGTAGCATTTGGTGCACTTGCAGCTATCTCGTCAAAGCCTTGCTCGACATTGAGCTGAAAACCACGCTGCATCTCCTTGTTGGTCACCCTGAGTTTTGGCTTGCCATTTGACGGATACGTCAGTGGTATAGTGAGGGTACAGTTCAACGCCTCGATATCATAAGGAAAGTCGGGATCAGACGGTACCATACGAAAAGTGAGTGAGGTGGCATCAGATGTTTGCTCTTCCTTTGGTGAGTAGCGCCTCCGAATTTGGCCGAGATTGAACTCCCTCGGATTTTCGACCTGTGCTTTGGGCACTGGTTTGGTCACAATGCGGGACTGTGCAACCACCGGAGCCTGATTTCGGGGCTGTGGGGGTGCCTGTCCCTTGGGCTGTTCGCTTGTCGCTGGCTCCGCCTTTGAGGGTGTGCGGTCATTGGTCTTCTTGGTGCTGAATTCGCTATGTGATGCTTGATCCAGAGGTTGGTGAAGATAGATACAAGAGTCTCCCGCCCTGCAGCCTACCGGGAGTGATGTTAGTCGACGGGTTTACGGTCCGGATATCGTGCTCGTGCAAGGTATTGAGGCACATGACTATGAAATATTGAAGGACGAGGCACAATGATGCGTTTGCAAGGCGCCGTGACACGCGTCGTTTGTAGAGGTAAGACATGGTTGATGAAGAAGAGTGAGCCGTGTGCTGTCATTAGGCTATCATTGACCGCTCGGGGCGCACGTGTGAATCGTGTGGAGAAAACAAAGATGGAAAGTTGATCGACTTGCCTGATTTGGAGTTGAAGAATCTGCATGGTTGCTGTTTAATCTGTCGTTTTCTACCAGGTTTCGAGGCGGTTTCTGGTTGATGGTGTGTGGGATTGGGTTCAGACATGGCTGGGTAGATTGAACTGCGTGTGTGCGGCGGCACAGGGCGCAGACAGTTGGCGTAGATTGTTCTTGATCTGCAGTTGGATGAGCAGATGACATTCTACAGCTGCCAAGATCGCCGTGTGTCTGTCTGTCCTACCTCCAATAGATAGATCGATACAGAGATAGGCAGGAGGCGAGGCTTGCAGATGACGAACCAGTGTGACGACCGAGAATCTCCACCTCCAGACTGGGGGAATTAGATGGTCGGACCCGCAAGGATGGGAATCTGTGCAATCAAATCGAAAGAGATCAGCAGAGTTCATAGGGCTTGCATAGGCAGAGCTGTCCGACTTTAACGTGCATATGTAACTTGTCACTGCTGTACATTTATATCCGGACACATGTACTACTGCAGTCAGCGGCAGATGACTCTTTGCTAACTACGCCATCTGCAGGTCAAGTGATTGCATCTTGACCGCCATTCTGGAACACAAGATATACGATGAGTCACGGAGTTGTAATCAGAGGTGATTAGAATACTTTCATTTCGAGCTCGCAAATGGCTGTTTCGAGACCAAGTGCAAACTGCTGATTCCAGCGTAATAATACTTCGGCCTACCTGAACGGTGGAAGACCCGTCAGTAGGACACACCACTGCATGCATGATGCCGCTCTCTTGTGCTCTCTTGGAAATTATGAAGCAATGCGGCCGTGGCAGTCGTGTGCCCGAGCTGGTATCAAGTAAATCAGAATGCTCCTTTTTGGGTGGAAACCCCATCCATGCCCATGAACTCCGTCAATGCGTCGCTAATATTGATGCTCATAAAACGCATCGTGAATGTCGCTAGTAAAACAAATAGTCGAATCAGACATTACCAGCCCTTGGTGTGGAATTCACCCAGTCCGGCATGGAAGAAGTCGTTGCTGAATTGTCCCTTGTTGCCTGTCACAGACATGTTGACAGGTTCTGGGTATTGTTTGAGGTTTTTGACATCGTTGGAAGTGTGACGTCTTTTGATGGCCGCCAGGTTCTGAGCGCTTTTGTTTTGGCGTTCCCAGAGAAGGTTCTTCCTAAGACTCTCTGTGAGTTCGGTCGAAAGCATATTGCGCCTAGTCGTCCTAGGTGATAGGGATAGTTGAGCCGACGAACTCGAGGTAGGCATGGGCATGCCTTGTGGTCGTAGGTTCGATTGACTCCGTGCGTCTTGTTGAGGTGAGGCGGCCACTGATGGACCGTTAGGAGAAGACGTGCGCGATCGCCGCATGGCAGGTGCTGATCTCGCGGCGGCACTTTGCAGAGCTTTTGCTCTGTCGCCTTCGTGCATCATCGAGGTCAGTAGGGAGCGGTGAGAGGTAAGGTTGGGTCTTGAGTCGACACGTTGGAAATATGGTCTCTCGTCAATATCGGACCTGTCTTCGTCTCCGCCTTCATCTTCCCATTCTGAAGAGTCCTCCTCGTCGTCCTCAATTGCATCCTCAGAGATGACATCGTCATCATCGTCGTCTTCGTCATCGGATTCAAAGACCGGGTTGTCCTGAACTTGGCTGACAAGGTTGTGCTCACGGAAAGAAGCCTGCTTCTTTGCTGGTGGTGCAGCAGTGTGAAGACCACCGGCTAACGAGCTGATCGAGTTCTTGTAGACATTGCTTCCAAAAGAGCTCTCATCTTCTTCAGATGATGCGCCAAGAGTGAACATGGCGCCTTTCTTCTTGGCCTGAGGTACATTACGAGGAGAGTGCTTGAGTATAGGTGTGGGTTGAGCGGCGAGGTTAGTTTGTGATCGGTATGAAGATGGCAAGCCGCCTGGTGTGAAACCTCGTACAATGCTGTGAGTGCTCATGGCTGTGACTGAGCTATTGTCGTCGGAAGATGATCTCGATGATAATTCGTCAGACACGTTGGTGGTAGCGACAGTGGAGGCAGATGATTCTATGGCTTGCTTGTTCAGCTTGGCCGTCGAAGTAGAGCTACCTGAGGTCGCTTCTTCAGTGATCAGAGTCGATGGCTCCTGCCTCGTCTGTGGCTGTTCCGGCTCGCTGGGTGTGGGTGTGGGTGTGGGTGCCGGTGCCGGTGCGGGTGCGTACTCAGGTACGGGTGCGGGGATAGAAAGGGTGTCGAGAGGTTCCAGAACCTTTTTCTGTTTGATACAACCAACAATCTTTTCAAAGGCACCAGGACTAATATGCCTCTCTCTCCCTCTTGATCTACTATCGCAAGAGTCGAGTCGTGTGAGTTCAGGGCGAACAACGTGTGGCGGCGGTGATTGGAGGTCGTCGTCTTGTTCGTGATCGTCGGATGCGGCAGTGGAGACGGTGTCGACGCTAGAGGCGAGATCGGGAATCTTTGGAATGCTGGATGTCTTTGTGATGTCGCACCGTGGCGGAAGGGAGGAGCGGGAGCGCGTCTTTGTCTGATCCGGGCAACAGCAGAATGTTTCTCTGTTCCACAATCTCCAGCTAAGATTCTCGAGACGCTTTCCGTCTTCGAGTGCGTATGATGCTTTTGAGAAGACTGTTATCTATTAGTCTATGAATTTCTTAGACAGTAGTTGAATTATAGTGTACCAGCCCAGAGTCCAAAGAGATTCTCGACGGAGCGCGTGTCGATGGTGTGCATCTTCTCCAGGTTAAGGTTTAGTAACGAGTGTTCTGGTCGGAAAGGCATGGTTGCGGCGAAGGTGATAATCACCACGCTGAATGGGGAGGAGAGAGGAAATTAGAAAAGGGTCGTATAAAGGGTGGCAGCGTATGCCGCGGGTGGTTATTATTGTATTGATTGACGATTGCGGGTCGAAGAACTAGGGTGCAGTGGTGCTTTGCCCCGGTCGATGGTTGGATTTGGGATGTTGGGGTGAATGGCTGCTTGCGGAAGGATGACGTGCGGCTGCGTTGCGCGTTCTGCTGTTGATCTCTGATGCTTCTGTCGACCTCGAAATAAGAATGGTCAGGTGCAAAGGCGAACGACGGTGGTACTATTGCTAGCGACAGTGACTTGGTGACTCTGTGACATGGACGAATAAGGTAACCCGCAGCAAAACACTGTTTGTCGGTCCGGTGTGGGTTGAGTGCCTGAAGGACAGTTGATACGTGTGTCGCAGGAGTCGCAGAGTCGTGGAGAAGGTCCTTTGTTGTATGAGTGAGAGCAGAGGAGACGCAAGGTGAGTTGTCGAGATTAGTCGACAGGGACAATGTGGAGCGATTGAATTCCAGAACCTGAGCGCGTGGACAGGAGACGTAGGAATAGCAGATGAGAAAGCTGGAGCATCTGTAGAGCAACGAGATTCGATCCGGAACGTGATCGGGGAGTGGGCTTCTTTTGTTCTATCCACTGAAGCCGACTGACTGTTCTACTGGTGGCACTGCGGCAGGATCGGCGGTAGCGGCAGTACGTTAGTCACGGTGCAGCACAGACACAGACAGCTGTAGAGAGTCAAGACCCAGACAAACGGGTTGAAGCGTCTAAAAGATTCAAGCGTGCGTCTCATACTGCTGTGTAAGGTACCTAACATGCCCAAGGCGTGCGTGCAGACAGTCGCTGGCGCGGCGACGGGCGGTCGCTCGGTCGGATACTCTTCCCTGGTCTTCCCCCGATACGCGAAGCTGACACTAAATCTCTGCTAAACAGACTAGCACACAAGGTTTTCTGGAGAGACCGTGGAACGGCTATGGACAAAAAGTGTAATTCTCATCTAACGCACGCACGCAAGCACGTTGTCGCCGAGCCATGTTCGGCTGGCAAAAGGAAGAAGTGTAAGCGGCATGTGACTGACCTCGAATAGCCGTGATTTGACCCATGAATTGCCATAGCCAGCCCTGTCTTCCACCTCCAGTTTTTCGACAAAGCCTTGACTCAGTCTCACGCTCGCAACAGGCTACTGCGTTCCTCAACCCCGTACAGATGGCTCTGATCTGCTGGCCTGGTTTTCTGGTTCTCCTATCATTTCGCTCGGTCAAGTGCATATCGTTCTCGTTCGTTGTCTTGACGCGCATGCACATCCATCCATCACATCTGGCCGACCAGTGATCGTCGTCGTTGCAGTCGTAGTTGCATTCGCCTCGGCATCACTCCGCCAGCTTATGTCAACGGCCCTCCTTCTGCCCACATCTGACTCCGTACATGACGAGAAAAGCGACGGCCATCGGGCGCTTTCGGTTTGAAGAAGGAAAACGCCTTTGCCCGTCCGCGTTAGCGCCATCAGGGGCTGATTGAGTAGTGTCATGAGTCGTGTCCCACGAACCCAGAACGGGACCACCATGGCTGAGACTTGGTCACGTTCTGTTCTACCAGTGCTGATCCTTGTACCCTGGGCTTGCTCCTCCAAGTTCACGTCGCTGCGCTTGTCCGGATCTGCCAATCTATTGCTGCCATCGGTTCGTTGTCAAGATCACGGGGCAAGTAGTAATACTCCTTCTTTGTGTTATGGCCAGCAGTAACCATCACGTTTAAGCAGATCATTCACGGTTACTTTTCTAGATCGTCAGCTGACCTTTCGGCAATTGATTTTAGCCTCGAGCATTATTCTTGGCAACAACATTACCTAAAATCCAACCATCGGCGAGGACTTCTGCAAGTTACAGTTACAACCCTTGGAAGGCGCAATACCCGTCGTCACATGTCCAGTTGTGTTTACTCTTGTTATGCTCACCACAGCATGTTTAGTGACGATGGCTGTCGGCCAGTGTTCGGTGAATTGGCGATTTGTTCCACAGAAATACAACAACACGGTATGCAGCCACTTGTGCTCGCGACACGTCGACTACGCGTCTAATTGGCCCAAATCGACCATCAGCACGTCTACATTATACCAGCAGGTCTCCATTATCATGTTGAATGTACTACCTGATGGCGTTGACGGCGTTGGATGCTGCTTTGTTTGACAGCATAGATTGGAGAAACGGTTCATCCGCTATAATGGTATAGACATCCTACGGCTATGTGCAAGCGGTATCACAGCATAATTTACTGTCCAATGTGCTGTAAATTCGAGTTGCAACCGATGGTCATCTGCCTACCTTCGTTGCCTCTCGCCCTTCAGAAATAGTGCCTCAGACCGCAGCAAAAGCTAGCACTCCATACCAGCTACCAAGCCACAGCGCCGAACGTCAGCCGCTGCGGCGAACACGCGAATAAACTCGGGCTAAAACGACCGCTGCGATCATTCTGGCCGAAGATGAACCTGCGCAGTTAGATGGAGCTTCTTCCGACAATGTATATCGTTGGCCTTTTTTTGTGCTTACCAATTGAGCCCCGCGTGAAGGGTCTTTTCTTTCGCGATTTGTTGAATGAACATAAACCGGCATAGTTCAGCGTCACCTCCGCAATCTATATGTAAGCGAACACCAGATTGACGACGACCACATAGCAAAACGAAAGAAGTGCAGTTTCCTCGTCGGTAGGCTCGTGGTAGCATCTATAAATGCACTCCTCCCATACACGAGCACGAACAACCATAGGCATGGCGCTGTCAGATGATTATCTCTGCAGAATGTGCTGGTTCGCGTCCGTTCACGAAGGCCGGGCCATACCCTAGGCGGTATTCTATGCTCACACTTGTTGAGCATTTACGACCACGGCTTGTTCCACTTTCTTGTTGACGAGAACCTACCGTGCCGGAGCTTCCAGACTTGATACTCTCTAGCATGTGACATGAAGAGAGCGTACAATTTTTCAGAGCAGACTGCACCCACGCCGACGCTTCCGGTGCTGGAGTGCTTTCTCGGCCCGGCTGCCACTGACTCGGTGCCTGGAATCTCCCCGGTCTGGCCGAAGCTCTCTCCTATCCCGCCAGTCATCGTGTTTCAAGCGGTTCCGTTCGTTTATCAATTTGAATAATATGGCCACCTCGGCAGACAACGTGAAAGCCAGGCAGAGAGGGTCTTCGATGAGAGGCCTTTGGGCAAAACACCTGCTCTGAATCCGAACCCGTCCTCCGAAAGAGCACGATGTGTCAAGGCTCCAGCCTGAATTACCGCGAGTCCTCCGGACAGCACTCAAGTTTCAAAGTCTATTGCGAGGAACTTGCTGATTTCACTACGTCAGTCGAGTGATGGCAGCATCTTCCATTTGTATCGGCCCTTCACTGCCACGCAATAAAGAGACGAGGAGATCTCAACGTCTAGATTTGCATTCGCATCCGGCTCGCCGCACGCTGAGAACGAGGCCGTTTCAGCCCCACAGATCAGGGTCTTGCTGCCACATGGAGACCACTGAATTGCTAACTTATTATTATTATAGTGATAAACAGCTGAGACCGCCGGTGATCAACCGCATTCAAGCCAATGTGCTCTGCTTGGCGCCCTTTCGCAGTGTTCTGGACCCTGGCGCGGATCCTCCGTCCGAGCAGGGCAGTCGCGATCACCGCAAGCGTTCACGGGCTTACCCCATGAGGCAAGAGACGGACAGGAGAAAACACATGCCGATGTCCTGCCCTGATATCGACCTCACGTGAATACTCAGAACCTAGCCCTGCTGACCATTCAAAATGGGCGATCCATTGATCTGATTCATCTTTTGAAACGCGTCTCCCCCCCCAGAATAAGCACCAAGGTACTCACCTCGGCACGATGGATCGGTTTTGGCCAAGACGGTATCCTCCACAATCTATCAGTCAGCTGCACCTGACCCATGGTATCGCTGAAAGAGGACGTTGCAACGGACCGTCAAATGCAATCTAATACCATGCGATCACAGCGCCTCCCTACGCCGCTTTGCGCCTCCTGTCGCTTGCTCTTACGAATGACCGATTTCTGTGATTCTAAAGCCACTCGCTTCTGTCAGATCCATGCCGGTTCAATTTAGAAGGAATGGCATTCTATGCACGTGGCTGGAGCTTCCACGCCATCTCCAAAGCTCTGGAAATTCCTGCGATTGCAGCAGAACGCCTCGAAGGCTCGAAGCTCGAAGCACAACGGAGCGACTTGCCATATCTCTCCACCTGTCAACTGTCGCGTGACCCAAGAGCTTGTTGTGGACAGACTATTGCCCCAGAGTCTTCATCTAACGGCTCTATTTGTTCACCACAAGTTATGAGCGCTGATCAACCCGCCAGCAAGTCACGGCAGTCACGCGCGAGCATATATCGACACCTCGATATCAAAACGTATAACACAACAAGCGAGCAGAAGCACGACCGACTCATGTCTGGCTAAATGCCCGTCCAGGTAGCCTCGAGATGACGAGGCGGCTAATCAAACTCCCCTTGCAACGACTCCATCGTGTCACGATCCCCGGAACAGCATCCCCGATATTTGACATCTCCCCGCAATTTCGCTAACTCGCAGCCTTCTCACAATCTGCTTGCTTCAGCGGGATCATGTTCAGAATCATCATCTGCTACGGAACCCTGCCCGTCAATCTGGCTGTCGATCACGGTTCCCATCAGCTCGGCTCCAAGAACCTGAACCATCAGAAGGTTATCTTTTACAAGCAGTCATCAACAGACACGACTGGGTACATTCCAGACTGCATGGTTGACTAGTCCGGCTAATAGGACAAGTATAGACGAGCGCCATGACGGGGATTGATTCTATATTTGAAGCCTTGAAACAAATGGCTGCGCTAGCGATGGCTACCACTGGACCTTTGCGCTTGCTTGGAAATACATGACTGTCTTACCCCATGGAGATCGGATGCTCATGCCATCATCGCTGTTCCAAACAACCGCCTTCGGCTCGGTACGTCACTCCAGTTTGGTTGCAAGCGACCGTGCTACAGATTGAATGGCTGGGGCCATGTTACGAAAGGCAATAGCAGATGCAACGAGTCTCGGCTCTCTTGCCTGATCGCAAGATGGGTTGGTGCAGGCGAAGGTCTTCTGTTACTACGAATAAAGCCTAGGAAATCGGTAGGTGCCGTATCAGACAAGACATGAAGTCTCCTTGGACCCCAGGTAGGTCTTTCTGCTTCGAAGCGACAGCATCTATCCTCTGTCCAGGATTGCGGTTTTCCGTCTTTGCAAATGAAAGCACTGCGAGCTCAATTCCAGAGCCCACGTCATCTGTTTGGATTGCATCTTCCAAGCGTCAATGCAGTGCCGGAGTTGGGGATCGACTTCCACCGAGTCCTTTCATTGACAATAAAAGTCTGCCCAGTGGCGTCTTCGCTAATACACCAAGAGTCAGTACTGCCTTATGTGTCTGCGTCTCGTGAGAAGCGCATGGCGCCGAATTATACAGTCGCAATTAACGCGTGAGGTGAAATCGTGATACGTAGTTCTCGAGAGCGCAGCATCACGTTGATAGCGAGCATCGTTCTCGACTACGTTCGTAACCATACAACTCAGCTCTACTTAAACAGCCATAACATTCAATCACGTTCAGTCATCAGTTCTATATCGCGCATCCTAGTCGACTTCACGTGAAGCGCCAAGACATATCGTGCACGGCCCCTAGTTCCTAACATCCGCGTACGCGCACGTCAGTGCTCGGGGCCCACTGCTAAGCTTTCACGGTCGGAATTTATCGATACCGTTCACGTTTCGACAAGTGAGGAATTCTGTGTCGGCTGCGAGTCTTGTCTAGCAAGGAGGAGGCCAATCGACACGGAAGAATACTACCAAGGTAGAAACTGGTATTTCGGCCTCGTATGTCGCCCTCGAATGCACTCGTCGCAGGCGCTCTCCGCGCCCGAGGCGGCCGTTCAACCGCTCTCTCATTGAGCCCGGCCATTGCCAAACTTCTGGTCCTCCTCGTCCAGATTCCACTGGCTTATGCGGCTCCTCTCTTTCCTCGAGCTCTGAGGATACTGGAAGAAGAAGAACCCAAATCGCCAGATGATCCTGATCTGTGGGTCTACCTCGGCACCGCTGTCGTTCTGGTCTTGCTGGGAGGAGCCTTCGCTGGATTGACCATTGCGTTGATGGGACAGGATGAGATATATCTTCAGGTTATCTCCGAATCTGGAGAAGGTTCGGAAAAGAAATACGCAAAGAGAGTGCTCAACCTCTTGAAAAAGGGAAAGCACTGGGTTTTGGTTACACTGCTGCTCAGCAACGTCATCACGAACGAGACTCTGCCTATTGTTCTTGATAGATCTCTCGGTGGTGGATGGCCGGCTGTTGTCAGCAGTACAGTCCTGATTGGTGAGACAATGACAATACGCTTATACGACGAGCAACATCCGATACTAATACATTTTAGTCATCTTTGGTGAGGTTGCTCCTCAGTCTGTCTGTGTGCGATATGGTCTGCCAATCGGCGCCTTCATGTCCCCCGTCGTCTTGCTTCTCATGTGGATCATGGCTCCTGTCGCATGGCCTACCGCTAAGCTCCTTGACTACCTTTTGGGCGAGGACCATGGTACCACCTACAAGAAAGCCGGTCTCAAGACTCTTGTCACATTGCACAAATCGCTTGGAAGCGCGGGCGAGAGACTCAACGAAGATGAAGTCACCATTATCAGTGCTGTTCTCGATCTCAAGGACAAATCTGTTGGCGACATCATGACCCCCATGGGCGACGTTTTCACCATGTCCGCCGATACTGTTCTGGACGAGAAGATGATGGATACCATTTTGTCTCAGGGATATTCTCGTATCCCCGTCTACGCGCCAGAAAACCCACGCAACTTTATTGGTATGCTTTTGGTCAAGATTCTCATCACCTACGACCCTGAGGACTGCCTTCGCGTTCGCGACTTTGCCCTTGCTACCCTCCCGGAAACTGCACCCCACACCAGCTGTCTCGATATTGTCAACTTTTTCCAGGAAGGAAAATCCCACATGGTTCTCGTCTCTGACTTTCCCGGTCAAGACCGTGGTGCTCTGGGCGTTCTCACGTTGGAGGATGTCATCGAAGAACTTATTGGCGAGGAAATTATTGACGAATCTGATGTATTCGTCGATGTTCACCGTGCTATCCGCAGGGTACAGCCAGCACCTCGCATGAAGTACAACAGAGACGTGAGCAGGGACACCAACAAAGACAAGAACCAAGCAGATACAGAGCAAGAATCGGAAGCCGAAGCTGAAGCTTCTGAGACTGATGGACTGCTGGCTAAGAAAGCGCCAAGTCGTAAGACGTCATTGACTGAGCCTCGAGAGACAACGTTCCTTATCAGACGTGCCAGTGACCAAAGCTCAAGAGAACAGAGACCTCCTGTCGCTGTTCGTTCCAACACCCAGGATTTGCGCAGCCAGCTCCGACACCTCGGACCAAGCAACGTCGCAAGCAGACCAAAGACCACCAAATACACCTCGGTCAAGATTAAGCCTGGTGTCGGTACGATTCCAGAAGGCGGTGTGCCATCGGATACACCAAAGGCGGATACGCCTAGAAGCGTTAGTGCAAATGGAACAGCAGGACCCGATGGCAGCGCCAGCGCCGGTCTTCTCCAAGACTCCGCTGGTGATGCAAAGGCCGGCGTAGTAGCTCTTGCTCAGGGATATGGTACAATGGGCAACGGCGAGCCTATCCGCATTGAGCCCGAGCAGCAACTTTCGGAAGAGATCCACGCCGAAGGTGAATCATCTCCAAACGCGCCCAAGACGGCCGCCGAAGCCTCTGCTCTGGCTGCTGAGAGCGCAAAGCAAGGCCGTACTGTTTCGCCCGAACGCACCGAACATCCAACTCAAAAAGCACAAGAGCAAGAAGCCGAAGAGCCTATCGAGCGCAAACCATCACCACCCGCACCCGAAAAGCTCGTCGTGCCCAGCGGCGACTCGCGACCAGTATCGCAAGACGACCGACGACGACGAGACTCTGAATCCTCGAACGCCTCGGCATCGACAGTCGGCGAGCTGCAGTCCCGGCCGCAGAAGCCGAAACGCAACACGCGGTCCGGTAGCATCACCGAGAGCGTAGTCGACGTCGGCGGCATGAAGAAAGTCGTGCTCGAAACCACGAGCTCGTCCGACGCCGAAGACCAGAAGTCCGGCGACGCCAACGGCGATGACCAGAACGACAACGACAACGACGACGCACATGCCGAAGGAGGCAACGAGAACGGTGGCTCGAAAAAGAAGAAGAAGAAGAAGCGGGGCGGGAAGAAGGCTAGAGAGAGGGAGGCCAAGAAGAATGGTAGTGGCGATACTACGCCGGTGCTGAAGTGAGCGTGACGAGGAAGGTGGGTGTTTGGACGAGGAGAACGAGGGGCAAAAGGGGGCGGCATCTATCTGTATTATAGTCGGCGAGGCCTTGCATTGCGTCGCTGACGTCGGTAGCTTTTTAATCGAGCATGTGTGTATATAATTCGACGCTTCTACATATGCGAGATGCTTGATCTGTACCGCCAGCGGCCTTCATTTTCAAGTCAAACTCTTCATCAATACTCCAGCGCCTTGCGAATAGCGTCATAAACCCTCGCCACATCAGGGACATTGAACCTCTCATACAGCAGGCCCGAATGCGTGCTCCAGCCACAGACCCTCTGCACCGGCGCCTCGAGACGCAGGAAACAGGCCTCCTGCACCGTCGCCGCGACCTCTGCGCCCACGCCCGCATTCACCATGGCCTCGTGCACGACGATCACGCGGCCCGTCTTATTCACGCTCTCGATGATCGCGGGCCGGTCCCAGGGGTATATGGTCCTGAGATCGATCAACTCGACATCAGCGCCAAAGTCCTTCTCGGCGGCCTCGATCGCCGCCGAGCACGTGTACAGCGGGGCGCCGTAGCTGACGATGGACACATCCTTGCCCGTCTTCAGCACCTCGGCTTTGCTGAGCGGTAACTCGTAGGCGTCGACGGGGACGTGCTCCACCGCCGCCCGGTACAGCATCTTGGGCTCCATGAACACCACCGGGTCTTCGCATGCAATACTCGCGAGAAGTAGCCCCTTCGCCTGCACCGGGCCCCGCGGCACTACGATCCGCAGACCGGGGATGTGCGTCAGCGTCGCCTCGGGCGATTGGCTGTGATAGAGCGCCCCGTGACCGACGGCACCGCACGGCATGCGCACGACCAGCCCACCGCAGTTCTGCGCAGAGGCATTACTGCCGGCCCGGTACCGCGCCTTGGCCGCCTCGTTGACTAACTGGTCGAACGCTGGGTACATGTAGTCGGCGAACTGCACCTCGGCAACGGGCCTCATGCCCTCCATCGCGGCGCCGATCGCGAATCCTACGATCCCTTGCTCGGATAACGGCGTGTTGAACACCCGCTCGTCGCCGTGCTCGGTCGCGAGGCCCATGCTGCACCTGAAGACGCCGCCGAACGATACGTCTTCGCCGAAGAGGAGGACGCGTGGGTCGGTGCGTAGGGCGTGTGAGAGGGCGCTGTTGATTGCTTGGAACAGGTTCTGTCGCGTCGTGGAACTCGTGCGTGCTGAGCTGGGTAGGGATGTGGAAGACGTCGTTGATTGAGAGGTGTGGTGCAGGAGCGGTGTTGTGCTGTAGTCTATTGGGATGTTCAGGCGTGCCGAGGACGGCGTTGTTGCGTATGTTCGCAGTGGGAGAGTTCTTGGAGCCCTGGGGACTTTGCTTCTGCTGATGGTGTACAGTGTGCGTGCAGCATGTTGCTGCGGAGCATTCATTCTGTCAGCTCATTGCCGTGAATCGTGACTATCGGGTGAGGTGGTGTTCGAGGAAGGGAGGAGGTGGTCGCTTCGGCGCGGCTACCTTCGGTGTTCGTTCTCCGTGTTTTCCCCGCATCAGGGTCCACGTCGGTCCCTTGATCAGCACCACTGATCGCTGGCCTGGAATTGTCGGAGAGAATGACAGTCTTCGTCCGTTCCACACGAGCGATGTGCATCGCGTCGACTGGCAGAGGGAAAACGCTGTCGTCACACGAGCCCTGGGGTCTCCATGTGATATCTGTATGCTTGAAGTCGAGTCAAGGAAACAGGGGTTTCAACGTATGAACGGTATGTCAACATCATGCCGTAGGTAGGTCGTACAGTGTTGCTCGGACATGTAGAGGAATACCTTCATAGATGGGCTGGAGTAGGCGAAGGCCATGACTGTATCAGACAGAGATCATCAAGATCGTAGAACGTGATTAGATTCCCAAAGACTATCTTCTGTAGCCGTGCCTATGGATGCTTTTTCCATGAACTCCATTCCGGTCTACTATTGCATATATACGCCGGGTAGTAGATATTTCCTAAACCGCAAGAGTATTCCGTTTACATGATAACCTCGTTGGAGACATCCTGTAATGGTGTTAGTTATTGTACGTAGATGTTCAAAAAGCGACAGCTTACCCTCTTCAGCTCCTTGAACGGCAAGCAGACACAGTTCTGCACCTTGATCTCATCACCGACACCGCACTCTTTGCCCAGGATGGTGATACTTTGCACCTTGACTCCGTTCTTGACGATGCTGGTGCTGTGCTGCGTGACATGTGTAGGTGTGCCCTCGACACGCGCCCATGCGCCGACTCTTGAACCCCAGCCGATAATGCTGTACATGACGCAAGCATCGTGTCGTACTTCTGCGTCCTCGAGGACAATGCACTCCTTCAATCTGGCGCCTGCACCGATCTTGGCGCGCGGTCCGACAGAGACATTAGGGCCGAGCTTGGCAGTTGGGTCGACTTGAGCCGAAGGGTGAATGTAGACAGGCGGCAAGATAGTCGCAGACGGCTTCGCGAGCTCCTCGCTCTGCTGCTGAAAGGCCTTCATCAGGTACAGCGCATTGGCCGGCACAGCGGATCCGGCCGTCTTGATCTGGCGCCAAAAGTCCTTGGTTTCGAGCACGAAGAATTTCGAGCTGTCGGCGAGCTCGGGTAGGATATCTTGCTCCAGACGCACGACCTCATTCTTGCTGCCGTCTTCGTCGTCATCGCCCATGTTGCGGTATTCCTGTGTGTCCAGTGCCTCGGACGACGGGTATGAGACCAAACGCGGGCGGTCGGCTCGTCTCCTTTTCGCGGTGCGGATGGCGGGGAAGATGCAGTCGGTGCTGAAGAGATAGACACCGCAGTTGATCAGGTTGCTGATGTGGCTCTCCGGCTTCTCGACATAGTGCAGCACGCGCTTGGTGTGGGTGTCGCTGACGACGCAACCAAAGTTGGACGCGGCCTCGTTGCTGACTCTGGTGCCCAAGATGATGGCCTCGGCGTCCTTTTCCTCGTACAGTCTGAGCATCTCGTTGAGCGGGAAGGAGCAGCAGACATCGGCGTTCAGGACGAAGAAGCGGTCTGGCTTGCCTTTGAGAATCGCATCACGGAAGTGGTAGAGACCGCCGGCCGTGCCGAGCGCAGTATATTCGCGAAGATAGCGTATGGTCACGGCGGGGTATTTGTTACCCATGTCCTTGATAAAGTCCTTGAATACCGACTCTTCATAGTAACCGACGATAAAGACCTCCTTGATGTCTGGGACTCTGGTGACTGCAGCGAAGCAGTGCTCGATGATTGGATGTCCGGCGATCTCGAAAAGAGGCTTTGGCTGTTCCAGCGACAAAGGCCTGAATCTGGTACCTCTGCTCGGACCTCCTACAAGAATGACAGCTTTGGTGGTGGGGTTTGTTCCTGTTCCCCTGTTGCGGGAGGGGATCTGAAGTGAAGCCATTGTGAGTTGTTGCAGCTGCAAAGGAGGGACGAGAAGTGAATTGGAGAAGCTGTATATTAAGACCACGTAATCGGAAGAAAATCACAAGGGTGAAGTCGGTTGCTGAAGCTGTACGAGGTGTAAGGTAGGTAACTATTTGTGTCTCCTTTACGAGGTACAGATGCTCCAAGCTCCACGTGTTTTCGGGGAAGCGCAGCCCGCCGCAAACAAAGCAACGAACTGGACAGGGACGGGACCTGAAGCTGAAATGGCGGTCCGACTTCCCCCTTTCTCCGCCGCCAGCATCACCCTTGTCTCTTGTCCCTTGTCTCTTGTCCCTTGTCCTACCATGACCCCTGTATCTCAGCTAGTCGTGCCACGAATCACATCTGCAAATATCAGCATGCTCGACGCTTTTACGACTTCTCACATCTTGAGGATACACATTTGAGAGTGGTAGGTACCGGACTTCGCTGCGTAAGTGCGACTTCATTAATGGTATGTAATTCTTCATTCAATCATAAATCACAGCAGACTCAAAAATTGAAATCCTCAAAAACGACTTCCTTCCCTTCTAGCCACTGCAAGAGGAGCATTCTGTGCGGAGTTCCAGTACACAAGTAGAACCTTTTCGTCTCTGCAAGATCATCCAAGTCCCGCTTGAGCATGCGACGTTGTTCCACCACTGCACCAAGAGCTACAAGTTCGTTAACAGACTCGGCCGTCTCTTCAGTCGCACCGCCACCACCAGTCAAGAAGACTCTGGCTCTGCGCTTGAGTTCCGGATACTGTCGTAGCACGTCCACGGCAAGCCCTATGTCTTCCCGGCGCAACGACCAGAGCAAGTCCAGCTTCGCAGTATTCAAAGATGGGAGACAGGGCAGCAGAGGCGTGATGCCCACTCCAGCAGCAACGAAGCCGACACTGCCGTCAGCGCCGTCTTGCGTGATCTCAAAACTGCCACCAAAGCCTTTTACATCGACCTCGAATTCTGTCCCAGGCCTTGAGCCGCTTTTGCCGTGCTTGAACAGCAGATCTGTTACAACGCCGACACGCCTGATTGTGATTTCGAATTCATCATCAGCGAGGTTCCTCGACGGTCGGGGAGGCAGACCAGGCGGCGACGAAACAGTAAAGGTTCGCACAAAGTCGTCGTTCAGGCTCCTTGGATCATCGTCGCGCATGTGGCTGTATCCATAATCGAGGTGTTCAGAAAAGTCGAGCGTAACGTACTGGCCTGCTGTATACGTAGCTGCATTCTCGAGAGCGAATCTGAAGCGCGAAATCGTTGGCGTGAGCTGTGTTTGTGACAGGAGCCTAGCTGTTTCTGCCGATCTGCTTGTTTCTGTAACCATGAGGCCTTTTTCCGACTTCAGGTAGCGGACTTTGGGATTGTATGGCGACATATCGCTTGCCGTCCCCCTGAATGGCAGGACTTGTGATACGTATCTCGCGGCTGTGATCGTTATCTTCACTGCCAAATTCGATTTTGGAAGGACGGATGATGCATCTTTGCCGACTAATATCTCTGCTGTTCCTGTGACGTACAGACAATCTCCCGTCTCGAAGTCAGGAAAGCAAAGACCTGCCAGAGGGTTAGTAATGAGATTTCCCAGACTCTGGTATAGCCTGTTGCCGCTGTATTCGGGGTAAACAAGGGTTGTAGAGTCCTCAGTGTTGGACAGAATACGGACAAACCCAGGCGACCCTCCTCTATGGTTGGTATCCATATCGTCCTGATGGTGACTGGTGCTCATGAAGAAGGTGTCGGATTTCGCAAGTAACGATACCGCCTCTGAACAAAGCTGCGTGGATTCCGACACGATCTTTGGGTTGGTGCTCGCGGGATTGATGTCCTTCTTGTTGAGATATTTTGGACAGTTGCCTGATCACCATTAGCGAATCATCCTAGCCATCATGTCGATGTCACTTACCTAAACTCTGCTCGATCTTGAGCGCCAATTGGACCTCACTTTGACCCTGTCCCTCCTTGCCATCGTCACCTGCATCATCCTTTCTCATGGACAAGGTCCCAGCAATCATCCTTCCGCTCAGTTTGACCCTTTTCCTACTCATCAGATCAATCGACAGGGCCGACATCATCCTCCCCTGTCCCACTTCCTTCACGATTTCTCCCTGCGCCTCCTTGCCTACCATGATCTCGACAACAGGATCGAATTTGGCCGCCACTGGAGTGCGAATACCGATGATACTGTTCCCAAGTGACTGCGCGAACCCGGTCTGGCCGCCCCAGACTGTGGTCCATGGTCTATTCTCGGTATCGACAGTGCCAATGGCGAGGAGCGGTCCGCGTTGGAGCATGTTCGTTGCCTGAGGTGAGAGGAGCGGTACTGTAGGATTGTCTTGGTCTGGGACACGGAGTCTGCTGTGCATGGCCTGTTCGCCTTCGTGCCAGGGTAGAGCTTGGAAGAATGCCATCTTCTTATATTTTTCTTTCTATGTCGGATACCTCAAAGTGCCGGGCTCTGGCGGCTTTCCGACGCGTATGTATTGGTTCTTTCGCGATCTGAGTATGTATCGGACTTTTTTTTTTGGGAGCCTGGGCCGGACAGATAGTCTAGAGATGAGCATTCGATCTTCTGATGAACATCCATCGAATTGTGACTCATGTTGTACTGATGGTAGAAGTACCAAGACTTGGGATCGACCAAGCTGAACTCTATGTCCTTATTTGTCAGCTGAATCTGGTATCAGTACAAGTAATAGTACAAGTAATCCCATTATAGATACTTGTATATCGTATAGATCTGAATGGTACACCACCACCTGCTTCACCGCAATTTAGTGGGTATCAATACGCAGTTCTGCGGAAAGATAGTCGTTGCACCTCCAAAGGCTGAGTGGCTAAATATTGTATATATTACAAAGCGAAACCGATCATGACGCTTTCCTGAGCACCAAGACCCAGAAACGCCTGGTCTACCAAGAGTGAGGAGATATCTCGAGTCAAAAGAACGCAAACCGATTGAACACTTTCAAGTTGTTCGCTCCCAAACGCCCGCTTGTTCTCCGTGTCATGCAAAAATCCCCAGACGTCCACTTTCGTAGTCACCCATTCATGTAAGGGCGGCGATCTTACCCTCTGCTGGCGATGGTGGTGGTGGCAGAGGTTGTGTGTCTAACCTTGTGTTCTCGGCCATCATTCTCTGGAAACCAATACCGACACCTTCGATGACTGCGAGCAGAATAGCGCATCCGATAGCACCGTTTCTTACAGCTCGTGGACCACCACGGACGGCAAGCGCACCACCGGTGAAGAATCCTGCAATAATGGCGTTCCATGGGTCCTCCTTCTTGCTGTCGAATTATCAGCCCAATTCTGATTATAGCCTCAGCATCCTGTCTCTCTTACCGAACACCCTTGACAGCGCAGTCGAATGTAGAGAAGAGTCCACCCCAGACACCAAAGTTACCTCCGAGGACTGGCGCTCGCGCCTTGATCGCGGTGAGGGCTATATCGCTGTCAGACCGAATTTCTTGACCGACCAGTGTTTTTCATCTCACCTCCTATCCTGCGCTCGCCATATGGACTGTTTCTGAAACCCTTGATACCGTGCCACACTGTCCAAGTATTAGTAAGAGCCTTTAGTCGTAGCTCCAGGTTGGTCGCATTTACCTGCACCACCGATAGCCTGCAACAATGTCAGTATATCTTTTGTGAAACGACGTGTGGCATACTTACACCCATACAAAAAGCACCACCAAAGTCGTTCAGAGCCACCCATGGGCATGGGTCTCTGGAGTGATCCATCTTTTGAGAGAGTGAGGCGGAAAGCTAGCAGACCAGCTGTCGTGTCGTTTGGCGCACAGAGTCGCACAGAGTGAGCTTGAAGATATACAGCAGCCGCCTCGGGATGCGATGTTCAGCAATCGAGACGTAAGCAATGCTCGTATATTGCGATAGATGGCTGATGAGTTGCAATCTAGCTCAATACTTTTCTCGAATGAAGATGTCACGCCTCGATTTTGCGGGCGGAAATTTCCGTCCTCCGAGAATGAGATCTGCAACCAGTTATTTTTATTCTTCTGTTCTTTGCGATCAATAATCCGATCAGACCGGACTCGAAATTTGAGAGACCTGTTACTTCAGGATCTCAGTCACTATGTCTCTTGACATACCACAGACTGCGCCCGTGCTGTCCACACCAGACACTCACATCTTCGAGGATCCAACACCTCCTGTAGAAACACGAGCACTTCCAAAGTTGACCGATGAACAATTATATATCACCTACGAGATCGAAAGAACAGTCAGAGAGATCAGGGCTTCAAGATGGAGGAGGGTCGCTTTGCAGTTTCCGGATGAGATGCTCACCGATGCTCCAAGGATTTCTGAACGTCTGAGCGAGGGTCTGGCAAAACCGAGAGAGGCTTCTGTACCACAAGATGTCGACGAAGTAGCCGACAGACTGGTCAAGACGGAAATCGATGTTGGCAATGCGATTCAGCGAGAAGACGAGCCAAGGACAAAGATCACCATCTTGGCCGACACATCTTACGGGTCCTGCTGTGTCGATGAGATCGCTGCAGAGCACGTCGACGCAGAGGTAGTAGTCCACTATGGCAGGACTTGTCTTTCTCCTACTGCACGGCTGCCGGTCATCTACGTCTACACAACAAAGCCACTGGACCAAGATAGCGTTGTTGCGACCTTTCAGAAGACCTACAAGGACAAAACATCAAAGGTAGTACTCATGGCAGACATACCGTACCATGGACATGTGGATGGTATTGCTACCAGATTACGCGATGTAGGATACTCCAATCTCTTCGCTCCTGCAGTCATTCACGATCCATCTTCTCTATTGCCAAATCGTACGCTACCAGAAGGGGTCACATCTGATCCAGCTTTACTTCAAAACTACTCGTTATTCCACATCTCCGACCCACCTACATCACTTCTTCTCAACGTCAGCTCAAGAGTGTCGTCAATCTACATACATCCTACAACGACGGTTGGTGGTATGCCAGTCGAAGCCATTTCTGCCTCTACAGCTCAGATGCTACGTCGCAGATATGCTCTCGTCACTAGACTGAGCACGGTACCAATCTTCGGCATCCTGATTAATACACTTTCCGTCAAGAACTATCTCTCGGTACTTGATCACGTCAAGGACGTCATCTCGAAAGCAGGAAAGAAGTACTATACCTTTGTTGTCGGCAAAGTCAACGCAGCCAAGGTTGCCAACTTCCAAGAAGTTGAGGCATGGGTAGTCATTGGCTGCTGGGAGAGTAGTCTCATTGAAAGTCAGGAGTTCTGGAGGCCGATCATCACTCCTTTTGAACTTGAGCTGGCACTTACAGACGAGAAAGATCGCCTATGGACAGGACAGTGGAACAGTGATATCCAGGCCATCCTCAATAAAGGCACAGCAGCCGGAGAGATTAAAGCGGTAGCGGAACAGCAAGATGGCGCCGCTGCAGAGGAGGGCGATGCAGGCGATGACAGCGAGGAGGAGTCAGAACCTCCTGTCTTTGACTTTCGCACTGGAAGATACGTTTCGCAAAGTCGGCCTATGGCTCGAACATCCAAGCCCTTGAAGAAGATCAACGGCACAAGTACAAGTTTGATCAAGCGTGCAAATGGTGATCTTGCCCAGATGGGTGGTGAGGTCTCGCCCGCTGCCGAGTATCTTCGCTCGAAGCGTACCTGGCAGGGTCTTGGAAGCGACTACGAGATTGCGTACCAGTACGATGGAGACGGAAAGCTGCAGGGTGCGCCCATGGAACAAGGTCGTGGAGGTATCGCCAAAGGATATGCAGTCGGCGAGGAAGACAAGACATGAGAATGCTAAGCTATCGAGGATATATCCAAAACTACAATCTGCTCTTGCCGCTCGCAAAAGGGTCTTGTCCAATCTTCAAAACAATTCGCCCGGCAACATCACCACGCTCGAGTTCCTCATACACAGCTGGCAGATCGCGGAAAGGGCGCACGAATATTCTCGGCTTCACAATGCCCGTTCTGACCTGATCTACCGCCTCGAGACATTCTTTCAGATTGCCGACGAGGTTGCCCTTGATCTTCAAACCTTTGATGACAATGGTGGCCATGGCGGACTCCATCTTACCGCCACCAGGAGGGATGCCGCAGGCAGAGAGCACACCGCCGACCCTCAGCATATCGGCGGCCGCCTTGTACGCCTGCGGACTTCCGGCAGTAACAATGGCAGCATGAGCACCTCCGCCAGTGGCTGCGATGACATCGCCTACCAGATCCCGAGTCTCCTTGAAATCGATAAAAGTCGCCCCCATACTAGTCACAAACTCCCTCTTGACACCCCCACTATCGACACCCACTACCCTTGCTCCCCTCGCACGCGCATACTGCACGGCGAACTGGCCCAACCCACCACCCGCACCAATAACAACAACCCAATCACCAACACCGACCTCCGCATTCAACACAGCCTTATACGCCGTGAGTCCCGCACACAGCACCGGCCCCGTAACAACCGGATCACAATCATCAGGCAGCAGCGTCAAGTAACCCGTGTCCAGCGCAATATATTCCTGAAACGCGCCATCTTCATGGTGCAGATGGTTCGTCGAAGGTCCGTTGCAGTACTGCTCCGTCCCCGCCAGGCAGTACTCGCAGCGCCGACAGATGCGGCTGCTGAAGCGGATGCCGACGAGTTTGCCGATGCTGATGCTGGGGTCGGTCTGTGCCTGTCCTGGGCCCAGCGCGATGATCCGCCCGACGCCTTCGTGCCCGCCGATGTGCGGCAGCTTGATTGCTGTGATGGGCTTGCCGTCGGCGCCGGCAGCGGTGCCGGATTTGGTGTGCAGGTCTGCTGTGTTAGTGGGTAGGATTGCGGGGGGCGAGAGGTGAGGTACCGCTTTGGCAGACGCCTGTGTAAAGGATCTTGGCGAGGACTTCGTTTTCTTTTGGGGTTGGTACGGGGTAGTCTGTCACGAACTCGACTGGGCCGCCGAGCGTGCGGACGAGAGCCACGGTCTGCGTCTTGGGAATGGAGATTTGCATCTTGAACTGCTGTAGAAGGCGCGTTAGCCTGTAAGGGTCAGGTTGGATGTATTGAAAGATGTTTTTCGGCGAGGGTTCTGTTCAGAAGTGGAAGGCATACATGGATACATATGTGCTAATCGATCTTACTTCCTCCAGTACTCGGAGAGGGGCCAGTGAGGGGTTCACATCTTTGGCGTGGGGTCACGTTACTGATTCGCGAGACTTTAGCAGGATGCATGCACGAACGGGCCAGAGTGAGCATGTTCATAGAACGAGCCCTAGTTGTATTCGTGACATATGCATCTACCCCACACGACCTCTTCTCTTGTACTCGACCACATCCTCAAGTACTACTGTACTCGACCTCTGATTCCGAAACTGTCGAACGCAACCTCTCAGAGAGGTGACGAATCGACGTCTGTACAGGGCTTAACTAAACGCATCAACCATAGTGACAAATGGTACAAGTAAAGCACCGGTCACACGCCAGAGAGCCCAGCCATCACTCTCGGACAATACCGATTGACGCAGCAGGAAACGGCGACTGCTTGTCAAAACGATGCGTCCTGCGACACGATCACCAAACACATACACATCCGAACACTCACACCACCAGTCCGATCTTCGCAATAGCCTGTATTGACTATCCATATGCTTAAGCTACCTCATCCTCGCAGCTCTGAACCGACTGACCTTCTTGACCCGCCCATCAACCTCCTCCATCAGCGGGCCCTCGCCGTCGTCGATCTCGTCCGCCGGCTTGAATCCGCCTCGTTGCCGTATCATGCTGTTGCGCAGCCGGTAGTACTCGTTCGTCAGCTGCCGCTGCTGGATGTCGGGGTCCATTTCGTCGGGCTCGCTTGGCGCGGTGGGGATGGTGGGCGCGGTAGGCCGCTCGAGGACTTCGTCTAGCAGGATGCCGTCGCGGGTCGCTTTTGGTGGTTCTGCTGGCGTTGTTGGGGCGGATGAGGTGAGGTTTTGCTTGAAGCGTGAGGGTTTGCTGGGTTTAGACTTGGGAGGCTCCGGTGCTGCTGGTGCACTGGTGGATGAGCGTTCTAGCACGACGTCTTCCATTGGTGTAGTGGTTTGAGTAGGAGGTGCTGGCGCAGCGCTTGGCTTTGGCTGGCTGCGTTGCACGTCAAGCCCTTCGGCGAACCGCACGGTCTTCTTGCCCGCCGATGCGTCCTTGCTCTTCTCCGCGCTCTGTTCCTCGTCGTCTCCTCGGATGACAAGTCTCTTGAGCTCATCCACGTTGATATCCGGATGGTCTTCTTCCATTGGACGTGGTCCTAGGTTCCCGATGATCCTTTCCTGTAGTTGTTGTTCTAGATCCAACATCTGTTGGCGGTAATCTTGCGTGATGACCTTCTTTGTAGTTCGGCCGAACTCGTCTTCTTCTTCGTCGGACGTGTCTTCTGTCATTGCGCCATCCAGTCCGAGCGCCTCGTCATCAAATTCGTCGGCGTCGTCATAGTCCTCGTCGTCCGAGTTTCCCTCTTCAAGCTCGAGCTCGGCGACGATAGGTCCTATCTCGTTCATGCTGTATGCGAGCATCTCACGTCGTCTTTGCGCATCCTCGAGAGATTCATTATCTGGAATTACTGGGTCCTTGATAGCCACTATTTCGTCGTTCTCGTCCAGCTCCAGGACACGTTGATCAAGACCAAAAGAGCCTCGCAGGAGGTCGTCACTGACAGATGACGCGGGAGTTGTCTCTCCTTTGGCGGGGTTTGGCGGGTTCGCAGGGATCTCAAATTCCTGTACCTCTTCGGCGAAGCTGACAGATTTCGGCTCGGGTAGATCTGCTTTGGTTCCGGTACTGTGTGACAAAGCGGAGGAAATGGAAAGAGGTTTGGTGTCTTCGGAAAACGAGACAGATTTTTTGCGCCCAGTAGAGCCCTTGTCGGTCGAAGTCTGATCAGGTTTTGGACTTGAAGCTGGCACTTCCGTTTCTTTGATGTCGGCTAGATTTGACCCCTGAGATTCTGGAACTGTAGTTGCCGGTTGCTTCGGATCGAGATCGTTGATGCCAGCTTTACGTAGGGTGTCGTATATCTTTGCTGCGGTATCCTCTGGCTTGGATACACGACTAGAGATGACATTGTCGTCTTCATCCAGTTCTTCGATAATCTCAGAGATTGGCAATCCTGAAGCGTCGTCCGCCTCTAAGCCCTCGGCCTCGTGTTCCTGATCCAGATGAGTAGTGAGAGCCATCTCAGCTACTTCGAGCCGTTTCTCAATCGTTTTGATGTTCTGCTGAACATAATCTTGCCGCCTTTCGATCAGATTGACAATCTGCGTTGCTCGTCGAAGTGGTGGTTTGTCCAAACCAGTCAAGTCGCGGATTTCTTTTTCATCCACGAGTTGACCACCAAATTCTCTGCTGAGCGTGACAAGTTCCTTTTCTCCAGCATTACTTGGACCTGATAGTAGCGCTTCCTTCAGTCCCTCATACTCTGCGTCCCATTGCCGCCAGTGCTGCAGAGCTTTCCTCACTTTGGCGACATTTTCTTCCAGTTGTGCACGCTGCTCTTCCACCGCGTCTAGAGCCTCCATAATTCTTCTCTAGTCGAATGACCACGCGACCTAAGTACTGTTCTTTGACAAATAAAAAATGAAGCCCAACATCAGCCCAGGGCAGTCTTTGATGCCATGTGCTTTGACCGAAGATCCGCCATCGGCATGTCGGGCCGGATGCGGCTCGTCGGGCCGTGTCGATCAAACCTTGGACCCCACGCGATCCTCCATCCGTTACGTTACGCCCTCATGCGCGACTCTACGAGCGCGTTCTGTGGACGAGCGCCTTATGCCGCCCAATTCGACCTCGAGCACATCGGACCATGTGGTCTAGCGATCCTATTACACATGCCGCCCACACATGGTGACAAGGATAATGACTGGTCTCACACAATTATACAATGGAAGACTTTGACGAATGTGGGAGGATCCTCCTGCCCCCACCAGGTCCTAATTCGCATCACACGCCGGTGACCGCAGTCACTTTCGATAATGCTCAAGAACTTCTCTGGACCGGCAACGAATATGGACGCGTCACGTCTTTCTACGGGACTGACATGCAGAGGTATACCTCATACCGCGGACATGCCAGTTCCGAAGGGTCGGTTAAGCAGCTCCTCGTCTGTGACAGAGGCATCTTGTCCATTTCTGCCAATAGCATTCACCTGGCCTCGCGGCGTGGTATCACACAATGGCACTTGACCAACAATGAGATGACTGATCTCAGATGCATGTGTTTCACCCTCCGAGGAACTAGCGAGGTACTGGTAGCGGGCTGCCAGAACCAGATGTTCAAGGTAGATGTCGAGAAAGGTCTAATCATCCAGACGATACCCTGCGATGCAGCTTACACACTCGTCAAGCGAGGAGTACAGCATATATGTGCCGCTACCGCAGATGGGATCGTTCACATCATGGATCCTTCGACCTGCAATGTTTTGCGCATCTGGAAAGCCCACTCGGGCTGGATCAACGATATGGATGTCCGCTCAGAGATCCTGGTCACCTGCGGGTGGTCTCCTCGCCAGCAACACGGCTTCATGCTTGATCATCTGGTCAACGTGTTCGATCTTAAGACTCTTATGCCTCTGCCTCCAGTACCCTTTCCGCCAGGAGCGGCATTTGTACGCATGCACCCGAAAATGTCAACAACCTGTATTGTTGCATCGCAGATGGGTCTCATGTATGCTGTTGACATATTGAACCCAGATGCACCTCAGATGAAACACGCCAACATCATGGACACTCATCTCCTGGCACTGGATCTAGCACCGTCTGGCGAAGCCTTGGTCTTGACAGACGCTCAATGCGCGATCCATCTTTGGGGATCCCCTTCCAAGATACAGTTTGCCGAGTATCCTGCACCACTCGAGTTCGCAGACACCGCAGCTCCCGTCCAATCTCTGGACTGGTCTCCCGAGATACCCCTCAATATCATCGGTATGCCGTACTATCGAGACACACTATTATCTGCCTGGCAGACACACATCACCTCAGAGGTCGGCGCACCTCCGGTCAAGATCGATCCTAATATCATTGCGTGTCTGAAGCGAGCGGACCTCGGTGGATATGCACCGTGGCCAAGAAAGACCAAACGATACCAATTCGAAGATACACGCGCTTATCAACGAGCACAAGATCAACTGGCCGCGCCCAAGTTCCTTAGCGAGAAAGCAAAAGATGCCACAAACAGCAGCTCTGATGCGGCCAACGGTGAGAGGCGCATTAGTGATGCGCTCGAAGTCCTCGCAGATATGGCTCTCGATGGATCAACGAAGAGAGACGTCCCGATCATCTACCGAAATGTCGAGATCAAATACAGCAAGTTTGGCGTGGAGGACTTTGACTTTGAGTATTACAATAGGACAAAGTTCTCGGGGTTGGAAACACACATCGCCAACTCTTACACAAACCCGCTGCTTCAACTCCTCCGCTTTACCCCAATCATACGCAATCTTGCCCTCCACCATACTGCGACCTCTTGCCTTTACGACAACTGTCTTTTGTGCGAGATGGGTTTCTTGACAGACATGCTTGAAAAGGCTGCCGGCATGAATTGTCAAGCGAGCAATCTGCTAAAAGTCTACAGCAGTCTATCTGATGCTGGCAGCCTCGGACTGCTCGAACAACACACTCACAGCAACCCCCTGACAGCAATGATCCAGTCCGCAAACCGCTTCATCCTCAAATCGTTCTCTGACAACTTCCGACAACTACCTCCACATAATAGACAGATGGAGCAAGCTTTGACGACTGTAGCCTGGCAATCCATCAGATGCGGGCATTGCTCAAACGAGCTTCTCAAACCGGGCGAGACACTCGTTCACGACCTTGTATACCCACCGAAACCGCTGAAACATCACCCACGACCAATAAGACACACCTTTTCGCAAGTCCTAAAAGCAAGTGTAGAGCGGCAAGACCAGACTAGAGGATGGTGCGACCGCTGCAAACGATACCAGCAGCTTACTAATTGCAAGACGATACAAAGTGTTCCCAGAGTCATGATGATCAATGCAGCTATACACACTATGGAACACAAGCAGCTGTGGTCAACACCAGGATGGTTGCCACAAGAGATAGGAGTGATCGTGACTGGCGGTCAGTTCTACTGCTACGAGGGGCAGGACCTGAAGTTGCACCTGCAGCGGGGCGCTTACGACATTACCCTATACGAGCTCGTCGGCTTCGTGGCTGACATCAACAGCGGCGAGGGCCAGAAATCACACCTCGTATCTATGGTAAACGTCAACCCATCACGACCAGGTCCAAACGGCGAGAATGGATGGCACCTTTTCAACGACTTTCTGGTTCGACAGGTACCTGCAGCCGAAGCACTCCGATTCGATGCTTCGTGGAAGCTGCCTTCTGTTTTGACGTATCAAGCAAAATCTGCCGCGCATGTGATTGACGATTCCTGGAAAGAGAACCTGGATCCGACACTGCTCTTCCACTTGCCTCGCGGGCCACATAAGTCGCCTGACGCAGATGTGCTTCGAGCGCTCTCCCATACCACGGAAGCGCCACGTCAAGGAACTCCGGTAGCCATTGACGCGGAATTCGTCGCTTTGTCGAAAGCAGAAATCGATATCAAAGCAGACGGATCGCGCGAGACTGTCCGACCATCACGGCTCGGGTTGGCAAGAGTGTCAGTCCTTCGTGGTGGTGGCCCAGACCAAGGACTTCCGTTCATCGACGACTACATTGCAAATTCGGAGCCGGTAGTCGACTACCTCACAGCCTACTCTGGCATCAACCCCGGCGACCTCGACCGGTCAGTCAGCAAACACAACCTCGTGAGTTTGAAAGTAGCATACAAGAAGCTGTGGCTACTGCTCAACCTCGGCGTGGTATTCGTCGGCCACGGACTGCCGAAGGATTTCAGAACAATCAACATCATCGTGCCCAAGGCACAAGTCGTGGACACGGTAGACCTCTTCTCGCGACGGCTGATCAGTCAACGCCGGCTGTCACTCCGCTTTCTGGCCTGGTATCTGCTGAAAGAAGACATCCAAAGCGAAGGGGAGAAAGGCCACGACTCGGTGGAAGACGCGCGAACTGCGCTCAAGCTGTGGCGAAAATATGAAGAATTCGTCGACGCGGGAATACTGGAGAGTATGCTTGAAGAGATCTTTGATAAGGGACGAGAGACCAATTTCAAGCCTCCGGCCATGTTGAAGGCGGAGAGGGAGGGCGAGATGTATGCCAGACCGGAGACGCCGACGAGCGCGCCTGGGACGCCGGCCAGGAGGGTTGTTCCGCTCAGAGGTGTTTTTGCTAGTCCGTTGAGATAGATAGAAATTGTAATGAACATCTGTAAACTAAGATGCTGTGATCAAATTCTGTGATATTTGGTTTCTGTATTCTTGTGCTCGTGTCAAGGCAGCAGTTCAGGCTCCAAAGCTTCGCTCTCACCTCGACTGCAACCTCGCACTTCCGACCACCATACCAGCAGCGTCCGTAAATCGAATCCGCGATCTTCTGACCTACATTTACTATTCAAACTCAACACACGAATCAATCAAAATGTCAAATCAAGCCTCACCACCAACGCCGCCAGAAGAGGTTCTTCCCAACGAACCAGCCGACATGCCGCTCACCATGGCCGCCTCAGTGGTGCTAGACCAACTACCAAAAGACGCCCACGGCGCTCTCGAACACGCTGGCGAACTACCACAGGCAAAGAGTATGTCATTTTGTCATCATCAAAATATCCACATCATATCATAATCCTTCCTTCTCACCATGCAAGAAAATATTACACATATCTTCGGACCACACTAACCACAAGACTTATTCATCGTCACTCGTCAGTCGCACTAACACACGCAGTAACAATCCGCTTCAGCCCCCTGCCCGCGACCCCAGCACTACGACAACCGCGGTTCAAAATCAGCAGCAGCCAGCGGTTCGAGGCGGTGGTGCGGTTCTTGCGGCGGAAACTGGCACTCAAAGACCACGAGAGCGTGTTCTGCTACGTCAATTCTGTGTTCGCGCCGGGACTGGACGAGGGCGTTGCGAATCTGTGGCGCTGCTTCAAGGTCGGCGATGAGTTGGTTGTTAGTTATAGTTTTGGGCAGGCTTTTGGATGATTGGGCGGGGATGTGGTAATGGTATTTATCCGAGAGGACAGGGAGGGAATATGGGACGTTGGGAAGGATGCAATCGATTACGATGGGGTATATGCTATATGACTACGACGAAATTACGGACGAAACACCATCTGGACTATCGCTTGCCCATTGTCTCCACCAGACGTTCAAACTCGGCCAGATCCTCGGCGGGCATGGGATAAGTGTGCTCAGTCGCAGGATACGCACGGCTTTTGACGTCGGCGCGATAGCTCTGGATAGCGCGCATACTCTCGCCCCAGACATCGCCGTATTTCTTCACAAACTTGGGCAAGAAGCGGCCAGGAGGAAAATACCCCGTCATATCGACCTGCACCAGCACCTGTCCAGAGCAGCCATTGCCGGCTCCTATACCGATCGTCGGAATGCGTAGTTTCTGCGTCACGAGCGCGGCGACGGGCGCCGGCACGGCTTCGAGAACAACGCCAAACGCACCGGCGTCTTGCACGGCGAGGGCGTCTTCGAGCACCTTGAGCGCGCCGGCGGTGCTCTTTCCCTGCACTCTGAAGCCGCCGAGTGCGTTCTGGCGCTGCGGCGTGAGTCCGACATGCGCCAGGACAGGGATACCAGCGGTGGTGATCTTCTTGATCGAGGGCGTCATGTCGACACCGCCTTCCAGCTTTATGGATTGCACGCGGCCTTCTTTGACGAGGCGGATGGCGGACGTCAGCGCTTGCTCGGGCGAGACCTCGTAGGAACCCATGGGCAGGTCGCCGACTGTGAAGGCGGCTTTGGCACCCCGCGCTACGGATCGGCAGTGTAGGATCATCTCTTCCATCAGCACTTCGGATGTGTCTTCCATGCCCAGCGCGACCATGGCTAGGCTATCGCCGACCAGGATCATGTCCATTCCTGCTTGCTCGGCGACATGGGCGGAGGGGAAGTCGTGGGCGGTGATCATGGTGATGGGCTCATTTTTGCGGTAGAGGGCGTTTATCGAGGGGAGAGTGACTTTCTTGCGGGTTGAGGAGGCGGCGCTCAAAGGTGAATGCGAGGAGTTTCGTAGAAATGTGCTGGTGCCTAGACGAGTCGGCGAGGTTGTGGTGTGGGTGGGAAGTGGTATAATATTTCGGACTGTTCGGGAGACTGCTCTTGCGGTCCGGTACGGCGACGACATTGTCGGACCGGCTTGGTATGTGTTGAACGAATTAGTGATATTAAGGTCTCCTCGTGATGTTGTTCAAGCAGTGCTGCTGCCATTGACTCATTCAATTCTGGTTTTGTGTCCCTACCTGCTGGTATGCAATCTACGTTTGAGTCTTGAGCATGAGGATGACTTTACCGGCTATGGCTCGCTGGATGCCTCGGTGACTCGGTCAGTGTATACCAAGTCACAAGCGGCGCATATCGGATCTCCTGGTCCAGACGATGAACCTGATCTGCAAGGTACAGGTACTGTATGATTGTGATGCCCCACGACGATGAATATTGGATTGTTCTCGAAGACGCATCGAAGGAATTGATCAAACCGGCCTGCAGCAGTCTTGGCGCTAGATTGCGGGTGAAGCCGCCAACATGTGCAATGCGGTGATTATCATTGGAGCAGAAACACAGTGCAGTCCATGCATGTCAACTTGAAGTGTGTTTGAAGGCGGTCAGGATGTTTAACGAATAATCTCCTCCTGTCGCATCCCTTGCATGTGATTATCCATTGTTTTCCTAGCGAGCTGATTGTTGTATTTGTATTTCATTCAAGTTGTTTCTCTCATTCTTCTCATACCCTGCATTTATCCTACCAAACTCCAGTCATATTCACATTCCGACGTCATTACACAAGCCAAGTAATACAATACCGTACCTAACCGCTTAATCGAAACAACCATTCACATCTCACTCTTCTCATCCAGAGCCTCGTTCGATGGCCATCGTGTAACACCTTGTCGACTGCTGTCTTGCATCTCTTTCCGCGATGCCTCTCGACATTGCGATCCCAGAGATCCATGCGACCAACGCCGCTCGCGAATTACACATCCTCGTCGCCTCTACAGGCTGCATCGATTCAAAGATCACGAACGGCCTTTTGCCCCGCCTAGCTGGATTACCCGATTGCTCAGTGAGAGCCTTACTCGATCACGGCTTCCGAGGAAAAGAGTTCATCGACGCATCGAGTAGCTGTCTCACCATCTCGAATGCGATCAAATCATACGCCAAAACAGGTCAAGATGTCACCGAAATCGAATGCGAGGCTGCGGAACTTTGCAATTGGGCCGATATGCTAGTACTGGCTCCCATCGATGCGAACAACCTAGCCAAGATGCTGCATGGAGCGACGGACAACCTGTTGTTGGAGGTCATCAGGAGCTGGAATGTATCCAAGAAGATCCTGATGGTACCTGGCATGTCGAGGCTGATGTGGGAGAACCCCATGACGAAAAAACAGCTTACAAAGATCCGCCGGAAATGGAACTTCGTCCAAGTCTTGCAACCTGTTCTGTGGACATTCGAGGAAGGGCAAAAGAGGGTCACAAATTGGGCCGGCATGGTCGATCTGATTGAGACGGTTAAAAACCAGATGGATCTGATGAACATTGGACAAGGCGTTATGTGCACCCCAACACTTGGAACAAGTTTTGAAAGGACGCAGAAACGACCGTCGACTCGATTACCGCCTGAATTGTGGACTATGATTATCGACGCGACTGGCGACTGGGAGTTGGCCAAGAAGCTGAACGTATACACAAACATACCTGTACCGTCGGACTGGCAGCAACATGTCAACAAACGTGGACCATCACATTATATGGAAGAGCTCGAGTGGACGTTGCTTACCGGATCACTCGTCGACGTCAAGAAGTTCATTGCTGAGCGGTCAGTACCAAGATGGCTGTCGCCGTTATGCGTCAGACTGATCATGCGCTTCGCTATGACATCGCTACTATCATACCTCGAAGCGGAGCACAAAGATCTGTTCTGGGATACTTTCGGCAATACGTTCCTGCCCGACAAAGCGTCCTCAGTCTTCGGCCGGCTCGAGATGCTCGAGTTCTGGAACACATCACCGTCCTTTCTGACAAAAAAGTACACAATCGAAGCACTAGACGGCGCATCACGTCAAGGCTTCCTGCACATCCTCGAATGGTGGCACAAATCCGGGCTGCCTCTCCAGTTCTCCGAAGCAGCACTCGAGCAAGCCAGCAGCCAAGGACACATCGACGTGCTGGAGTGGTGGCGCAACATGGCTTCCGAGCACCACACCAACCCCAAAGCGCAACCCATCCGCTTGAAGGCCGGCAAAAGCATCTGTTACGCAGCACAAGCGGGCAAAGCGTCCGTGGTGCGCTGGTGGGTACGTTCCGGCATCCCGTTCACGCACGAAGACACCGTCGCCAAACTGGCCAGCACGCACGGCCACGTCGACGTGCTGAGCGCATGGCACGAGGCCAAGGATTCGAAGATGATTTTCGACAACCAGGTGCTGATCTGCGCCACCAAGATGGGGCACGTCGATGTGCTCGAGTGGTGGAAGCAGAGCGGGTTGAGGGTCGAGTACAAGACTTGTGATGTTGAGGAGGCACTTGAGGATGGTCTTGAAGGCAAGAAGGGCGAGGAGATTAGAAGGTGGTGGGCGAGGAATGGCCTCAATTTGGGAGTTGGCACCAGTGAGTGGATGATGACCAAGGTTCTTTAGGTGGATTGCTTTATATACCCTAGTATTTCTCTTCCTTTATGAGATATGATCAACTTTTGTCCTGTTCTACATCATGTCCACTGTTTCTATGGCACCTTCGTCGCGTGTATCGTTGTGAGCTCCGGATACCAAAAGTCTTACCGAAGCATGGACATCAACACGTTATTCAGGCGTCCTAGAAATCAAGAGATTCTGTGTATGCGGCTAGACAGCTGCCTGAACTCGCCTCGAGCAGGGCTGGCCTCCTGGAGAGGATGTTGATGGGGATAAGTGACGTCGCCTCGCTTAACGCCGGAGCGATGCTGTCATAACGCGTACCATCAGGCATTGTCAACTCATATGTACATCGAACAAACCATTCAGATCAAAGCACATCTTCATCAATCACATCTTACATCACAATGGCACCAAAAGGCTGGATCGACGTCCACGGACACTTCTACCTACCGACAAGCGACTCGGAATGGCAGGCACAAATCGACAAATTCCAAGAGGCCAAATTCATGGTCCCGCACAGCTACAAATGGGATCTCTCGGACTCACTCGCCTACCTGGACGCCGCGGGCATCCAGATGCAGATGCTCTCGTACATCCCACTGGACCTCGCCAAGCTGAAACAAGCCAACGATTTCGCCGCGGAGCAGGTGCGGAAACACCCCACGCGGTTCGGGCAGTTGGCGGCGCTGCCTACCGATGACCCCGAGGCGTGTTTGCAGGAGATCGAGCGTGCCCGAACGGAGCTCAAGGCCGACGGATTCGGTGTCAGTGCCGTGTACAAGGGTGTGTATTTCAGTGATCCGCGCCTCGAGAAGGTCTGGGCCAGACTCGATGAGTTGGGCGTCACGGTCCATATGCATCCCAATGCGTATGCGGGACCGACTGATGGACGCCCGTCGCCTGTGATCGAGGTTGCGTTTGAGACTGCGAGAGTCGGCACGGATATTGTTTACCGTGGTCTGCTGAAGCGGTATCAGAATGTCAAGCTCATTCTTGCGCACTGCGGTGGCGCGTTGCCTGTGCTGTCAGGTCGCCTGGCGCTGCTTGGTGCGGAGTCGTGGGTGCCGAATGAGGAGGGGATCTCGAGAGAGGATATTGAGAGTCAATTGCGCAGGATGTATGTCGATACTGCTGCGACGGCTGAGACGGGTTTGCAGCCTGCCGTCAAGATGGTTGGCAAGAACCATGTTGTCTATGGCGCTGATTGCGGTGTTCCCTGCTCTACTCCGGACACGATGAACGAGAACAAGAAGTCGGTCGTCAGTGTAGCGAAGGAGTTGGGTATTGATGGTGATCAGATTGGCGCTGCGAACGCCTGGGCTTTGTTTCCTTCTGCTGCGGCAAGAGTCGAAGGGAAATAGAGAAGGGTTACCATGATGTAGATAGCGAATGTAATGAGAACAAGACTTTGACGAAAGACGTGCATATCGACATGCTGCTCGTCGGGAATTGTGCTGCCTTGGAACTTACAGTGTCGGCCGTACTTACAAGGTCTATCTATGACCATGCGTATCTAAGACTATGAAGGAATGTATCATGGTCGGATCGATGAGAAGACATTGACTAATCTATTTTCATGGTGGTGAAAAGTGGTTGTGCCAAGATCAGAGATGAAATGGTCAAGCCTCAATGATGCTTGCGCTTGCGACACAGGACGCGAAGCCTGGTACTGTACAGCCTCCCTGCTTCTTACGTGCTGCGGAAATGGCAGCATCCTCCATCATGCCATCGCAACCCCTGATGAGGCCTTGTTCATCTTCACTGGGTTTGTTAGCTCGCTTGTTCCTATCCTACTCACAGGAAATCACATGAACGCAGTCTCATCATGCTGGACGAGAATCTCCCAGGTAATCTATACCATGACGTCTTTTGGTGCTTCATTCCATTGACAACATATAATCAGTCTTCTTCTACAAACGCTCGCGTCAAGGTATTGAACACCACACCGCGATATACACCTCCTACCAAGGATCCGAACCTACTCCGATCTACACACTCAAACACGCCGACCCCACAACAGGAGAGTCGAAGAACTGCTACGCCGCAGCGCTCTTTGACGCCTACAACGCCGAGGTACTATACGGAGAGACGCTGGTTCGACCGAGTTGGGCACATCCTACTCTATCGCAAGAAGAGATCAGAAGGAATGGCGGCATACCTCCGCCACCACAAGCGTCTAGACCGGCCGAGTTCACCATACAATTATACGAGCCGGACCAGCAGGTAATAGTCAGACAAAAGCCAGGATCATTGGTCGGCAGCAGGTCATACGAGTTCAGCCTTCCACAGGCCACTTTCAGGTTACCCTCAGCATCACAACTTGATCGAACACAAGATGATCCAACTGCGTCGCTTACTACACCGAAACTCAACTTTGCCTGGAGGAAAGAGGGGAAGCTCTCGAAGGATTATGTGTGCTATATGACTGGCAAGTCAACAGACAATATCGTTAAGAAAAAGCACAGAGATCCGGATATTGCCATAGCCCTATATCGATCGTTGCGCGAGATCACTATCTACGAGCACAACCTATCGCGAATCGACCTCGAAGACCCCAAAGGACTGGAAGAGGTCCTGTTACTCTCCGCTGCAACGATCAAGGATGTCTACCTCGCGAGCAACGTGAACGAGATCTTCAGCATCCAAGACTCACCAACAAGGAAGTCGAGCAACCCAGTAGTCTCGGAAGCAGCGCTTCCAGTAAGACGGAAACCATCACCAGCGCAAGGAGGCCCTGTATCAGTATCAGCAGCAGCAAACGGCGCCCCAGCGTACCCAACCCGGCCATCCGCGCAAACCACAACTTCAACCTCACGACCTCCACCAATGCCCGACGCCCGCGCCCAATGGGAACTCGACGCCGAGACTGCCCGACTGCGCGCCGCAACCGAAGCAGAGGAGCGAGCACGACGACGCGAACGCGAAAAAGCAGACGAGGCCGAAACGCGGCGCCTGCGGAAGATGGTCGAAGAAGAGCAACGCGACGCGCAACGACGACAAGCAGCCATCGACGCAGAGACAGAGAGGTTACGACTCCAATATGGCATGCCACCACAAGGTCCCCCACAAGGTCCACCACAAGGACATCGGCCTGTTTCCGCCTCTGGACCCGTGCGACAGGCCCAACCACCACCGCCGCCGAGGATGGGGAGTAATGGCCTCTATCTGCAGCCGCAGCAAGCGCATGCTAGTACGAGCGTGCTGATGAGCGGTGCGAATCAGGCTGGACCGTCGAGGCCGCTGCATAGTCAGGACGCGAGGATGAAGAAGAAGAAGAGTTTCTGGGGACGCAGTGTTAGTGATGAGGCGCCTAATACGCTTAGCAAGAAGAATAGTGCTATGTGGTAGATACACTGTAGATTGATGAGACATGATATATCCTGAAGACGTTGTATGAGCTTGAGGTTTGAGGCTTGAAGTGATGTAGTGTATACTGTGATATGGTTGTCGAAAGGGTGGTACGTACCTGCCTAATTGGGCAGGTCGAAGCGGAGCTGTGTATATCAACTCTGTGTCTTGAGATCTTGCCAACAACCAGGAATACTATGACCACTACTTCTGAATCTTCTCATAAGACGAAGTCTGAGCCACAGCTATTATCAGACAACAAATACGCTTGATCTCAGTCCAGCTGCTCAACCACTCCGAGCTCTGTCATACCTACTCCGCTGAGGGACGTCAATAGCGATCACCACTAATCGGAAGCATCGGCCTTATCGCGTCATATCGCTCCCTTTGGCGAGCATGGACAACATGGAAAAACCAACCACGCAAAAAGTGACGCCACGAGTAATAATCCACGGCGGCGCGGGCGCCATGAACCGCACCAACCTGCCCCCGTCCCTCTACGCATCCCACCGCCGTGCCCTCCTCTCAATCCTGCACGACACCACCGTTCTCCTGCCCACGCACACCGCCCTGGACATCGCCACCCACGCCGTAGCCCTCCTCGAGAACAACGTGCTCTTCAACAGCGGCCACGGCGCCGTGTACACATCGCACGGAACGCACGAGCTCGAGGCCAGCGTCATGGTGAGTCGTGGACTGGTCAAGCGCGGCGTCGGGGTTATGGGACTATCGCGGGTCAAGAACCCGGTGCTGCTCGCGAGGGAGATGTTGTTGCGGGGCGAGCTGGACGGCGGAGGAGGGGCGCAGGGACATGTGCAGCTGTGTGGTGCCGAGGCGGAACGCTTGGCGCGGGAGTGGGGTGTCGAGATGTGTATGCCGGGCTACTTTTGGACGAAGAAGCGCTGGGATCAGCACCGGAGGGGCATGGGGCTTGGGACGGGACGGGGGGAGTATGAGAGGGGACGACGCGAGGTTGATGGTGATGACGACGGGATGGTGGTGGTTGATTATGTTGCTTCAGGCGAGGATCACGACTGGGATGGGAACGAGTATATCCCGCAGGGCACGGTGGGGTGTGTGGTTCTGGACGCGGACGGCGTGCTCTGCGTCGCTACGTCGACGGGCGGGATCACGAATAAGTTGCCCGGACGTATTGGCGATACGCCGACGCTGGGCGCTGGGTTCTGGGCTGAGCAGTGGACTACCGAGAATCCTTTTGACCGTCCACATGGGGTGGTCAGGCAGCCTGAGCCGCCGAGGGGTTCGCCGCTGACGAGGCTGTTGAACGGAGATTTTGGTGGCGTCGTGAGGGATTGTCTGCCCGGTGTGGCGTCTTATCTGCCATTAATGCAGGTGGAGGAGGAGGATGATAATGGACGGGCCTTGTCACAACCTCATGGAGTGGCTATGTCGGGCACTGGAAACGGCGATTCATTCTTACGACTGTCAGCTGTTCGAACCGCGGCCGCCATGACGAGGTTCTCATTCCCGCCTCTGTCTTTGCAATGGTCAGTGACTCGCATGGCTGGACCTGATGGAATGCTTCAGCAATCTGCCGAAGACCGCTGGCACAAGACCGGGGAAGGGGAAGGAGGCATCATCGGTATCGAGTACGTCTTGGGCGAAGGAAGGATCGTTGCGGATTTCAACTGCGGTGGCATGTTCAGAACGTGGATAGACGACGCTGGAAAGCCGAGAATGATGGTATTCAGGGAGGAGTATTGAATACTCGAAGCGAAGGGATTCTGTGCATGTAAAGTGAATGCAAAGCACACTGGGTATCTTCATGTAAATCCTTGAAAAGGGGCCACCTACTCATGCCTGTCCAAACCCAATGGAATGCTCTAATGCAATATCCAACTTTGTCCGCAATTTCTCCATGCTCTCATATCTTGGCAGTCGTAAAGTGCCAAAGCAAGTAGAACTACCCGGCAACGATCCAGTATCTGCTTCCATGTCTTCAATCCGAAACACCAGAGTACTCGCACCGTGAATCGGCACACGCTTGCTTGCCGTGACGAACTCGAGCAAGAGTTTCTGCTTTTCTTGTGAATATGACTCGACAACTTGCCAAAACCATTTGATCTGCTTCGAGTCCTTGGTATAGCCATCGTATGTGGTCACCGCCCGCAGCTCGCTGATATCCAGGTGGTTCTGCCCCTCCAGCAGAGAACGGAATATGTCAGGGCTAAGCATTCGAGTTGCCTTGGTGTCGACGGCTCGATAGAAGCCTGCGGCGAATGCATAGAACTGTGGTCGAACAGACCAGTCCAGTATCCAGTCTGCGTAGCGCCCGACATACTCCTTGCGATTCCTTGAGGTCACTGAAATAGGCTCGTACACTGAAATAGGCTCGTCCTCGCCCCCCAAAGGGCCAGCGGGAGTCAATTGCTTGACCACCCAGCCTGGCCATTTCAAATCCAACTCCATGCCGTCCTCGTCGGCGCTGACAGTCTGTATCATGTGGTATGCTGGATCGTCCTCGCCGAGGTCGCCCTTAGAAATGTCCGACGAGAAGCTGAACACCGATAGCAGTCCGGGTGCATCTGGTTTTTCCGTATACCAGGGGTCATCGAGTTCCGCCTCCAGAAGGAGACCGTTAGCGGTGACAGTGTAGGTGAACTCCAAGTCCAAATCTTCGATTCCATCCATGCTCAACAGACTTTCCAGATTGCGAGCAAGACTCGGCCATCCTTCCTTGAAATCATCAAAGTCGCAACGATATCCGAGCAGCTTGCGGTAGAAAGCTAGTGGCAGCGAAACTGGTAATGTGATACCGTTGTAGAGTGCAAGACCGAACAGGAGACCCAGAAGCTCATATCGGTAGAGTGGTTCCAATGAGAAGGGCCGTAGCCAAGCTAATTGTGTTTCGGGATCGATGACGAACAATGACCGATCCGACTCGAATGCTTCCTTGCACACGAGGTTGAAGAACTCGACTTGAACACCTCCTAGATCGTGACCAATCTCACCCTCTTCCATGCCCATCCTAACTCTCAAGGGACGATAAAGCTCACGTCGTTCTCGTTGCCAGAGTTGGTCGAAAGCATCTGCAAGCACAGATTCTCGGCTCACTTTAAGAACCAGATAATACTGTAGGTCAATCTTCAGACGCCGGTCTAGGTAAGCGTCATGTGCTAGCCCGAATTGTCGTGAGAAACGACTCCTCGAGAGGTTACAGGCTTCGGCCGTTCCGAACGCCTTTCGCATCTTCATGTGACAATAGGTTCGGAAGTGTTCTGTGATCTCGATCTTCTTATAAAGAAATTCGAATTCGACAAGGTGGTAGAATTCAGATGACGGCAAATGCGTCAGGTAATCTGCGATGAGGGCTTCCGAAGTCAGGTGGAACGAGATCCTTGGAATAGCTAGAAGCACATCTGAAATCTCAAGTTCGGTACTTGTGTTCGCTATAAAGATGTCAGGGGTCGAGCAGGTCCGGACGTCCGAACCACTTACAGAGAAGACGCATCAAGCGAAGAGCAACACCGGCAACACTGTTGACTCGGATGCGAGCATCGCCGTTCCAATTTCTAAGAAAGGCAAATTGTAGCCACAACAGCCACATCGCAGCGTATGTCTGGCACGAAGGATTGAACTTCTCGCCGACGGCCTTGTGGCCGTTCAGAAACTTGATCATGTCTTCTTGCCGTAAGCCTTTCGTAGTCGCCCATGGCAAGCTCCCCTCCTCCTTCTTGTGACCAAGCTCAGTACTAAATTCTTGCTGACCACTCATCAGGGTCAACACACGATGACAAGCTGCTACGGGCGCTTCGTGTTCGTACCAATGCATTGTTTCTTCGTACGTGCGATACAGTTTATTCGTTAGATGTTGCTCAATGTTCTTACGTGGCATGGATTGCACATGCATGCGGTGAAGCACCAACATATCCCAAAGACCGCGAGTCCAGGGAGGGGTCGGTAATAGAAGAGTGGCAAAGACAATATGCCATGACAGTTCAGAAGATGTAACAGTATTGGCTAGTTGGAACGCCTTTTGATATGGATCCAGATTGGACTGACGCGAATGAAATTCGGGATTGAATGGCCGGATGGGCGATGTATTGGGGCTGAAATTCCGGATAGACGCTGTGTTGCATAGCTGCTGTATCAAAGAGTTCGGGTCGATCTTTGGTTCAGTGTTGGATCCGGCCTGTTGCATTCTACTTTGAGCAGTGTCTGGATCGAGGTGTGGGCACAACCATCTCTCTGCATCGACAGTACTAGCCAGGGCCAACGCAATCGAGCGAGCAGACAGCTCCGTATACGGCCTCAGAGGATGGTCGCTGGTTGCTGTCCGATGTGCATAGCATGTTGCTGCAGGACAGTCTGTCTTGCCACAGCCTTGCCATATTTGCAGAGTCAGGGTAGATACGAGGAGAGCGGGATGGAGTCCAAGATGGGATTTGATTGACTTTGTTCGATGTGAGGTCGTTCCAGACAAGAGATCGACGACCATGTTCCTTTACGGAGTGATTGATAATCGAATTATAACTCGAATCGTAATAATAAGAATGGTTGAATGCTGCAGCAGTCACGGGCTGTAACAATGCAGTGGTGGAATCGAGATCTATGGTGTAATGCGAGTCCGGTCCATATCAATACTGGTTCTTGCGGTATGTGTAAGATATGCAGTCGAAGAGGGTGGGCTGCACCTGCAACAGAATACCTCGGAGCACGCGACCACCTGCGTGAGGAAGCCGTCTGAACAGTTCAAGGTTGGTGCCGCCTGCAGTTACCAAACCATGATACACCATAGGTTATGCAGAAACAATGGATAGAATGGTCAAAAAACTCGAAGGCGGCTCATGAATTCCACAAGAACGAGGCAAAGACACCTTATGTGATCACAGTATCGATACCTGTCGAAGATAGGTAGCATGGTATAGAATCATCTAGGGCCATTTACAGCATTCGTACTCGTTGCAGTATTTCCTCGATTACAGCGGGTACTAATGGAGGTATTCCTCATGTGAGTCACGTGAGATACCCGAATCGGCTCTAGCGTTGAGCCACAGGACACGGCGCCACATTCTAGAAGAGGGTCCCTTAGCGCCGATAGTCCGCGTTACGTCAAATTCCCGAAGACTCCATCATCAAATTATTGCAGATATCTACCTACAGTAGATGTACTGACTGTTATCTTGTTATATTCCTCGACTCACCTCCTCTCTTCGCACTTCTGATAATCGTCCAAAGCAGAAGGCGATCTAGCGACGAGGACCTACCATCAGTCGTCCAGTCACCACCGATAGTGCGATCCGCTATCCTCCATCATGGCCACTTCTGCACAATCTCAGCCCGCCGTAGGCAATGGACCTACCCACCCGTTCACTTGTAATACTTGTCAAGTCGCTTTCCGGTCCAGCGACCTGCAGCGCACTCACATGCAGAGTGATTGGCAGTGAGTACATAAAACGTCGAAACCGATGCTGTCTTACTAACTCATTTACCAAGCCGATACAACCTCAAGCGAAGAGTCGCTTCCTTGCCACCACTTACCTCCGAAGTTTTTGCTGAAAAGGTCCTGGCGAACAAGGCATCCGCAGCAGCGACAGCAGCACGTGCTTCTTTCGAGAAAGTCTGCTCCGCATGTGAGAAGACATACTTCAGCGAGAATGCCTACCAGAACCATCTAGGAAGTTACAAGCACAAGGCTCAGCTCGTGAGAATGCAGACGAAGAACAACATCTCAGACGACGCCGAAACTGGATCCATGATGAGTTCCACCTTTTCTCTCGGCGAGCCTTTGGAGACAGCATCGGCACAGAGCACAGCCGACGACACCGCTACTGAACCCGACGTCACCAGTGTCGCATCGAGATTAAGGGACACCGCGATTGAAGAGGAGGGCGCATCTACACCTCGCGCTAAGGGCGAGCCGGCACAAGAAGTCGAGTCAGAGACAATTCAAGTCGCCCTAAATCAGTGTCTTTTCTGCAATGCCGTAACCGATGACCTGGATTCCAACCTTGCCCACATGTCCAACAAACATGGCATGCATATTCCTGAGAAGGAGTATGTCGTTGATATGGAGGGCTTGATCGGATATTTGTATGAGAAGATTCACGAGATTTGCGAGTGTCTGTACTGTGGTCAGGTCAAACACACAGCAAGTGGTATCCAGACACACATGCGCGACCGTGGTCATTGCATGATCCCTTACCAAACCGAGGAAGACATGCTCGAGATCGGAGAGTTCTACGACTTTCGCAGCACTTACTCAGACGACGAGGATGAGGACGAGGATGAAGAGGAGGTCGCACAGGGTGGTGTCAAGCTTGGTGTGGCCCGGTCAGCAAAGACTACGGTCCAAAACGCTGATGGTGATGAGGAGATGGTGGATGAAGATGAAGAAGGCTGGGAGAGCGACGCCAGCTCAATTTCATCCGTGCCAACTGACGAGATCACATCTGTACCGATCGACCACTCACACCGCTACAAGACTCTCGACAACCACCGCCATCACTCGCATGCCGATCCACGACCACACCGCAATACCGATGGCTTCCACTCACATGCCCACAACACTCCTCATGCAGTCTACCACGACGAATACGAGCTGCATCTCCCTACTGGTCGCACAGCTGGTCACCGGTCGCTGAACAAATACTACCGCCAGAATCTGCGCAACTACCCCACCCCTCAGGAGCGTTCTCGCCAGAATATGATTGAAGGACGCCACGACTCCGACGAAGAGGAGGAAGCTCCACGCCAAAGAGGACACGACAGAGGCAGACAGGTCATGTCCCGTGCGAACGGTGGTCTCGGTATGGTCGGTGTCGACGATGCCAGGAAGCGAGCTGTCAAGGCCGTGGAGAAGAAGGATGTGAAGAGGGCGCAAAGAGATCAGGCCAAATACCAATGGGGCATTAATCGTGCGGCAAACTCTCAGAAGCACTTCAGAGTGAGTTTGCGTTTCTCGACATTGTCATTCACATCCGCTAACCATTCTGTAGGATCATCTCCTCCAGTAGATGTCTTTGTGGACAGAGCCGTCAGCATGGACCGCCATCTGTGGTCTGTTTCCAAGTCCGGACATGGTGGTCTTCACGAGCATCCGTTCTTGACGATAATCTTTCGACGAGCATAGTCCAGGCGAATCTATGCATGGCGAGCGGAGGGTGAAAGAAGGCTCTTGCTAATGTATACCCTGCAAGACAGTTCTTTGTGAGCATAGAGTATCACTAGATATCAGTACCACGGTATTGATCAACGTTTTCTTCACCAATTCTCAGAGTTAGTGTAGCATGACCTGGTGTATGACATTGACGTCTCTACGTGTAGCTCAGTACATTATGAGGATATTACCTTGTGTGTGTAGCTAATATGCGATGCTGGCCAGTCGCGAGCGTGGTTTTGGCAGAACCTCGGCAAACCTTCCGCGTTACACGGTCAATGTTTACTTGTTGATGTCGACGCGGGCTCGACCCGATCTTCAATTCTTCATACATCTTCGAGTAAGAGCATTCGACAACCAACTTTGCCATATCGATATCCGGTTTATCGCCAAATCATCTCACTTAGCTCAGAAGCGTTCTTGCCATAGATCGGCGCTACTCAACTGCACATAATTGTATGAAAATCTGAACAAACGACAACTTTCGAGATGGCCTTTTCGCCAGCATCTCCTCTCGGTCTCATCTCTCAATTGACCCAAGGCTCACGTCGCGATAACTTCGCTGCATCTCCTTCGCCCAGACGCGCTTTTGGAGAAGAGCTGAACCTCACTGTATCGAGCTTCCAGCCAGATATTGAATCCACTCAACAGTTTGATACAGCCACACAGGATCATTTCATGGATGACCGCAACGAGATCCCAGCGCAACCAGCTGACTTTGGCGACGACAGCATGTCGATCGAAATTGCTCGTGGTCTCAAAGGCAGTGCGCGCAATTCCCCGTACAAAAACGCCTTTGACGACGAGGTCTCCGAAAACCCAATCATCTCCCTCGGCGACAGCCTCTACGAGGTCACTGGTACTCCTCCATTGAAGAACACGACATCAAGGAAGTACAGCGACATGCGTCCGGACAGTTTGAGAAAGCAGGCCTCTGTCCGACGCGCTTCAACAATGCCTCAGCTCGAAGAACTCACCAAGACGAGTGATATCGTTCTACCAAAGCAACGCTCAAACAGTGCGGCCAACAGACGAACTCTCTCAAACGTGCACGCAAAAGTCAACGAAGAGGGGAACTCTACCATCATCGAAGACACGCGCCAGTTGAAAGAGAAGAGCTCCCGATTCGCCAAGTCTCGCATGGCGTCTGGAGACTTGAAATCATTCCCAACTCGATTCGCAACTCAAGACGGACTGGACGGCGTCTCTAGTAACAACACCCCAAGAAGAGCCACTTCCGCACCTGATCCCGCTTTCACTGGCAACCAGACCGCTCAGTCTTTCATGCTCCCAAACCTTCCCGAGATCAACGAATTGGTATCGGGTGTTCGCAAGGACGGCACACCACTCTTTGCAAAATCAGCCAAGGCCAAATCACGCTTTAGTTCAGCGTCGTACGCCCGAGGCGCCAACCAAGATACTACACAACATGCTGCGGTTCATGCCATCACCCTTCCAGAAGACGAAAAAGCAATTTTCACCTCGCTACAGCTTCTGAAGTCCAAAGTTGCCGACCTCGAACGTGAGAAGAACGAGGTCTCTAGAAAGCTGGAAGACTATGCAAATGCAGTCATCACGCTAAAGGCACAACTGCAAGCGGAGCGTCGACTTAGGAGACCGGACAGTGGACTGGGCATGGATGATGACACATCAGCGAAGGAAAAATGGAGGGTCGAAAGGAGCAACCTCAAGGCGACTGCGAGAGCCACGCAAGAGCGCCTGGAACGGTCTGAGCGCAAGCTTTCAGTTTCCGATATCGCCCTCAAGCGCATCACACAAGAGCGAGAGAACGTGGTCACACAGCTGGGGGTCGCCTTCTACAATAACGAAGAACTCAAAGACGACAACGAAAGACTTCAAAACGAAAACGAGGAACTCCACCAAGGCCAGAGAGATGCTCGTCAAGTGATCGAGTCCATGCAAGCTAAGAACGAGAAATGGCAGATCAAGTACACGACTCTGCAGAGGGAAGCGAAGGAAGCTGCAGTTGCGTTCTCGACACGCGAGTCCGAGCTGAAGCAGCAGCTTGCCAAGCGCGACCAACAACGACAATCGAAGGAAAGCAGCCGAGTCACAAAGGATACCAGCAAGAGTCAGACCAAGGTCACAGAACCAGCAGATGAATTTACAGCTCGTGAGCAGAGGCGTCGCTCTAAGGGAGCAATTGACCAGGCAGCCGTAAGCGATATCCTTGATAGATTCGAGGAAGGCATTCGCAAAGTACGCGCAGAGACAGCTGGTCAAGCCAAAGGTACATTGTCTCAATCAGCTTCCGAGACAGTTGTCAAAAAGCTTTCGTCCAGAAAGCTCACTCCGTCAGACTCCACAAGACTGCAACGCAATTCTTTTGCAGGAAACGAGTCAAAAGCAGCAGCCGTGTCAATTCCTGAAGCGATCACTGTTGCAGCTACTGTAATCGGCGAACCCCAAGAGGACATCACCAGCCTCAGCTTTTTGGATCCAGATCATGTCAGCAATTTACGCAAGCAGCTCGAGGTAGAGCGCCTCGCAAGACGATCGGGCAAAACAGCATCCATCACTCGTTCCTCTTCCAAGGACGACGGCACTGAGCGTCCAGAAACATTTGTTGATCCAAAGAGCGGTCGTACCCGCGTCCGTATTCGATCTCCTCGATCAGCAGACGCCATCTCTTACGAGGAGCCCGACGGTACCACGGATATGTCAATGTTGAGCAACTCTTCCCGTCGTCCCCAAGTCAGTACCGCAGAGGAGATGACTTCGGGTTTCATTCTTCCAGACATCACACTCAAGAACACCGACATCCGTGTCCCTCACGAGAAAGCCAAATGCACATATTGTCCAGATGAAGCTACCAAGCAGTCAGTCAACATCCCAAAGCCTACGCCCGTCACAGAGCGTGACATTGACGAGACCGATATGACAATGCGGCCATCTCAGCCTCCTGCTGAAGCTCTTGCAACTGTCTTGAAGCAACTGGAGGACGAGGTGACTCACCTGAAGATCAAGTTGACCGGCTATGAAAATGTCTACTCATCTCATGATCCGGCCTTGGGTCGCCGCAAACGCAAGGCTGTCAAAGCGAAGATCGACTCTCTACTTGTCGACATTGAAAGGCGCAGTGAACAGATCTACGCCTTATATGATGTGCTGGAAGGTCAAAGAGGACAGTCAGCTGCCAAGGACGTCGGAGAGATGGATCAGGAGGAAGTCGAGGAGACGCTGCAGGGCTTAGGCATTGACGCCGCAGAGCTGGCGCAGAAGGCAAACAAGACCAACAAGAGCACAGAACAAAGGACCTCGAAGACTGGATATGAGACTCTCGATGACATTCTCAATGCGAGCGACGAATCTTTGCGCTGGGAAGGGTTCAGCTCTGGCGAGAGCGACGATGACAGCACAGCTTGAGCTCATGAATTACGATTGATGGGTTTCTTTCACTCGCTACTTTTCATTGTTTGTTAGCAGGGCGTTTGGGTATGGCTATAGGGAGGACTGGCAAATCGAATGGAGGCGTTGTATAAATGGAGCACGATTGGACACGGGTTTAGAAGGTCGATACATCATCATTCGGACAAAGACTGGGATCGTCGAAGAGTAGGGTGGAAGGTTGATGTCCATTTCCTGGCTTGACGTCTAGCTCCCTCGAAAGAGGTTGTAGCTGGACATCGCCGGATCTGTTGACGTCCCTTCCATCCTACTGCCGAGACGGGAATGGTGTTGAAGGGCAGAGAAGGTGGACATGAGGCTGTTCCTGGCTTGAATCCTGGCTCCCTCGCAAGAGGTTGAGCCGGGTGTCGCCGGTACGGGACCTCTGTTTGCGCTCGGGTCGTGGAAGCATTGTCGGTCTTCGCTTCGCTTGGTAGTTGTCAAATCTTTTCTCGATCCATCCCGTCATCTCCTGACTGTGAGTCGCGTGCGCATTATATGGCAGATGCCGTTATCATGGTGCTGCTTATCTCTGTACCTGCCCGATCAAGCGCTTGACGACGATCACGACCCCACATCATCCCACTTGCCAAGTTGGCATATGCACCCCAGTGACTCTACCCGGGCGGTGACGATCCCTCATGTGCTGTTCCTGCCTTTGTGTATAACATTGAAACCGACCACCTGGGAAGCACAAGCCACGCCGAAAGGTTCGAGGATAGTCTTCACATCCGCCTTGTAGTCCTTCAGATGTGATGACCTGTTATGTGCATCTTTGTCGATAGGTCAGCAGCAAACATGGAAGCTGGATTGAGGCTACTGTACCTACGGTACCATATCTCTACCATGAATTAGCCGAGAACGCGTAAGCTTTTAATCGCTATCTCTTGATGCCCTAAGCCACAAGATTTACCAACCACTTCGGTTACACATACAACTACGGCTCGAATTCTCAACTTACACGGCCAGATACACATGGCCGGAGACTCGCTATCAATGTTAGAATGTGCTAGCTTCAAGTGAGGAAAAAATGGGTTGATCCCTCGGTGATGGCCGAAGTCTGTCAGAAGACGCACATGGCTGGCTCCACGATCTGCATAACTATATAATGGACCATTAAACCCTCAAAAAAACCGATTTTAAAAGGTAGGCTCGCTCTTGCATCTTCTTTCCTCTGCCCTCTGTCACTAGCATCATCACCGGTAGACTCGACATCATGCGTTCCTTCAGGTCCTTCGCTGCCGCTTTCGCGGGTCTGACGGCGCTCGCTAGCACCGTCTCTGCTACCATCGTGCCCACCAAGAACATGCAGACAAGAGCTATCGAGTATGTGATCAAGCCAAAGGTCTTCATCATCTCCATGTTCGACCCAGAGGGCGATGTCTGGTACGGCATTCCAGAGTTCAATGTCCTGGCGCGCAACATTACCGTGCCTGGCTTTTCTCCACTATTCCCAGATGCTCACTGCACTGAGGATGGAGACATCTGCCAGCTCACCACTGGCGAGAGCGGTAAGTAGCAGATTCGTAGGCGGAGTATCAGCCTGCTGACAGACGCACAGAGATCAATGCTGCAGTCACAATCTCCTCCCTCGTCCGTGAGAAGCAATTCGACCTGACTTCGACCTACTTCATGATCGCTGGTATCGCAGGCGTCAACCCAGAGGTCGCTACCATTTGCGGTGTTACATTCGCCAGGTACGCCGTTCAAGTCGCTCTGCAATATGAATTCGACCCTCGTGAGATCCCAGCCAACTTCTCCACCGGCTACATCCCACAAGGATCGGACGTTCCAGACGAGTACCCACAATCCATCTACGGAACCGAGGTGTTTGAGGTCAACCAGAACCTGCAAAAGATGGCTGCTACATTCGCGAGAAAGGCCACACTCAACGACTCGGATGATGCGATTGCGTACCGCGCCCTATACGCGCCTGACGCTATCTACGCTGCTGGATCAGCTCCAAGCGGACCACAGGTATACGAGTGCGACGTCGCGACCTCAGACGTCTACTTCTCCGGCAGAATTCTCGGCGAGGCATTCGGCAACTACACCAAGCTCGTGACCAACGGCACCGGCAACTACTGCTCTACGGCTCAAGAAGACAACGCGACCCTCGAAGCCATGCTGCGCGCCGCATCGACCGGCGTCGTCGACTTCAGCCGCATGATCATCATGCGCACTCTCTCCGACTTCGATCGTCCGTGGTTGGGCGAGTCAGCGACCTACAACCTGCTGTACGCGAACCAGGGCGCTTACGAACCTGCGCTCCAGAATATCTACCTCGCTGGCCGTGAGGTTGTTGGCGGTATCATCTCGGGCTGGAACACTACCTTTGCTCAGGGAGTGAATGCGACTAACTACGTCGGTGACATCTTTGGAACTTTGGGCGGTAACCCTGATTTTGGACCGTATACTTACAACAACAACCCCGTCAAGAGAGATGTTGCTGCTAAGCCTGTGGCTCGCTCGAAGAGGGCTGCTAAGGGCAAGAGGAGTTTGTATTAGGTACTTCTACTTGACCAACGAGTAGATAGAAGATGTGAGAAGTACGTACTTCAGATACCGCACGATAGCGCATTGCATCTGCAGGCGTTGAATGTATATGAATATCGAATAATGAACAAAACCATCGAGTCATGCCGATTGAGTTATGCGCGCCCCATAATTTGTGCACAGGAGCAGACTGCCGTAGTCGATAGGATTCATGTTTACATGTAGTACATGTATGCTACGCAGATGACGTAGGTCCACACACATCAAAGTTTATTTGTTCACCTCTCGCTACCAGAATGCTTCAGATCCATCCGAACTTATCGAAGAACGTCGGTCAAAGATTGTGGTCGTCTCAAGAGGAAACGATAACAAGGCTGCCTCAGCCGCCCGAGTAGAGCTAGGTGGGGTAGGTACGCCTTATACAGCATCAAATATACTGTAAGCCTAGGTAAGTCGCCTAACATCTTTATGTGCGTCTCTTCTATTGCACGTTGGCCAGCAGCGTAGAAGCAACGTCGACAATGGTTTATGTCTACATGTTCGCCGCGGCAAGCGTGCTAGCCATCGCTGCCTACGTAACCTACGAGCTATGCTTAGACAGACCCGCTGCGATGCTATCCTGGACCATATCTGGCGTCGGTCTCCGACTTATGGCGAATGCTGGATGTGGCTCTCGGCGCTCACAAACCACCCTCGGACATAGAGCTGCACTAGGAGTACGACGAAAGGGACCAAATGGCCGAAACAGAGACAACCGTGATAATGCTGACTATGTGCTTGTACCACATCCTCAAGAACCATCGGGTGTATGCGGTGCTGCAGAAGGAACTCGAAAGCGAGCTTCGCAACAACGACAATAGCCCATCAGGCCACGGGGAGCCAGTATCAAGTGTCATTCCGCACGACGCAGAAACTGCCCTATCTCGACGCATGCATCAAAGAGACATTCCGCATCCACCCAGGCAGTTTTGCTAATGTTAGTTGTGTTAATGTTTGGGTGAGGGAGCGGTAGAGGTCAGATACCACGGATATCGATTGAAGTCGAGGTGATGATGGATAAATTCATCGAGTCGGGTCAGTACACTTATGCACACTTCACAATTCGTGAATTATAAAATAATGCAGCTGACACGAAGCCGCTATACAGATGACGTAACGCCGGAGTAATTTCGAGGGCACGCGACGCGGCATCTGGTGGCGTCGGGCGGGCCGCGAATCTGACATGGAGATCCTCCAGAATGTCGATCTCAGGCAAATGATCGTGTGCCTGCTCGTGTGCTCATGAACAACCAGAAGAACCTCAGTCAGCAACATCGAATTTTCCGAGAGGCTCTGCTTAAACTTCGCGGCTCTGTCGGAAGCTTTTCATGAGAGGCCCTATCTTTTTGCATAAAAGCACCATCAAAAGCACCGCCATCCGGATACCAAGACCGATGTCTCCACAGCGATTGGTAATTCTGCATGGCGAATGAATGTTTTGGGCATGACGTCGAGCCCGCGCTATCCGATGCTCTAATGAGGCAGTTTATTTGTCGGTACTTATAGGCTTTGATGGTATGCCTACGGTCAGTCGATCACTTCATCTATTGTTTGCTGTAGGTTTTGTTCCTTGCTTCATTTCTTGAGACAGCAATTGCAGGATTTGGATAGACAAGTATGAAGGTCTCTTCATTCACCGCGGCCGTTGTATCGGCTGCTGCTTTCTCGACCGATGTCCTGGGTAAGTTGGATCACATGACAATGGAAGATATGGTGTAATAACACATCACAGCTGGTCCAGTCGTCGAGCGCCTCCGCCATCCAGATTATGATATCCTTGCCGCCAAAGTCGCGACAGAAATTGCCAAACGTGACGAACCAAATGCTCCGAATGGATACACACCACAGCCGGGAAACTGCCCGTCGACAAGACCGACGATTCGTAAAGCAGGCCAACTCTCACAGCAGGAGACGGAATGGTTAAACACGAGAAGAGGTGTGACGATACCAGCCATGAGGACGCTTTTCCAGCAACTGAACATCACTGGTCTCGACACGAATGCTTACTTTGACAATCACATGTCAAATACGAGCGAACTACCTAACATTGCCATCGCTGCTTCGGGTGGAGGATACCGAGCATTGCTGAATGGCGCCGGTGCTGTCGCTGCCTTCGACAGCAGGACCGCCCACAACTCTACTGCTGCTGGAGCTTTGGGTGGCCTTTTGCAAAGTTCGACATATCTTGCTGGTCTATCTGGAGGTTCATGGCTCGTCGGTAGTTTGTACGCCAACAACTTCACATCCATCCAGTCTATCCTTGACCAGGACACCCCTGCAGACAACTCTGGCTCGCTTTGGCAGTTTGGAAACTCCATCTTCGAAGGTCCAGCGTCGAGTGGTATCCAGCTTTTCGGCTCCGTTGACTACTTCTCGACTATCAGGGATGAGGTCGATGGAAAGAACAACGCCGGATACGAGACCACTATTACCGACTACTGGGGACGTGCTTTGTCTTACCAATTGGTGAACGCTTCCAACGGTGGACCAGCTTACACCTTCTCCTCCATCGCCAGTCAGGACTTCTTTACTTCAGGAAATGTGCCTCTACCTGTTATTGTCTCCGACAGTAGAAAGCCAGGTGTGCTTTTGGTCAACGGTAACTCTACCGTCTACGAGTTCAACCCATGGGAGCTGGGTAGCTGGGACCCAACCACCTTCGCCTTCGCCCCTGTGGAATACCTTGGCTCCAACTTCAGCAACGGCGCCCTCCCCGACAACGAGATGTGCGTTCGCGGCTTCGACAACGCTGGATACGTTTTCGGTACCTCGAGCACGCTCTTCAACCAGTTTTTGCTTCAAGTTAACAGCACGGGGCTCCCAAGCCTTGTCACAGACGCTCTGTCCGCCATCCTCGTACAGATCGGCCAGGACAACGATGACATCGCATACTACGAGCCAAACCCTTTCATGGGCGTGAACCCAGAAACCAGTTACATTGCGAATGAGACGCGGTTGACCCTCGTTGATGGTGGCGAAGACGGTCAGAACATCCCACTGAACCCACTGATCCAGCCCGAGCGCGCCGTCGATGTCATCTTCGCCATCGACTCCTCCGCCGACACAGCTGCACCAGACCCAGCCGCCAACTGGCCAAACGGTACCTCCCTCGTCGCGACATATGAGCGCCAATTCCTGCCCATCGGCAACGGCACCGTCTTCCCTTCGATCCCAGACCAACAGACCTTCGTCAACTTGGGCTTGAACAACCGCCCAACCTTCTTCGGTTGCAACGCGAACAACATCTCCGGCCCTTCACCACTGATCGTCTACCTCCCCAACGCGCCATATTCCTACCTCTCCAACGTCTCGACTTTCGATCCTTCGTACAACGACTCGGAGCGAAACGCGATCATCAACAACGGATACAACGTCGCGACCATGGGCAATGGGACCGAGGACAAGCAGTGGCCTACCTGCGTCGGCTGTGCCATCTTGAGCAGATCTTTTGGACGCACGAATACGCCTATCCCAGATGTGTGCGGTCAGTGCTTCGACCGCTACTGCTGGAATGGTGACATCGACAACACACCAAGGAACTACACCCCACCGATGAAGTTGGCCAGCTTCGTCAAGACTAGCGCTGCGCCGAGGGGTGCGAATGGTGGCAGCGTTGCTGCGCTTGCCGTCGCTGTCATGATTAGTTTGATGGTATTGGTGTAGATGTAAGCTATTAGATAGATGATGATGTAAGAGTATAGACAGATGATTATGTAGATCAATGAAGTAAAACATTTCTCATACCTGCCTTGTCCTCTGTGTGAACAAACATTTGATGCCTCAGTCACAAGAGCAATTGGAGTAGTCGACGGCTTAGCGTCGAAACAATTGGGGGAAACATGGGGCTCCGCAGCTGACGTCGGGCCTGTTTCAACCACAAATTTGTAATGAGCGATAGCTGCCCTGCTCCACCTGTAATCAGCGGGGTTATCTTGGAACGCATCTTCAAGAAGAGGCGATTCTGCCTTTTACAACAGGCTGATTGGAGCCAAACACCTCGCAAGAATCCCAGCCATGCCGTCGAAACCCACACTCAATATCATCCCGCCGACGCCAATAGACGAGGAGTACAGGCCACTACTCGACGAGCAACATCCGGATCATGGCACCATCAGCGAAAGAGAAGCACACTTGGAAGAGGCAGCAGCAGAGGAGCCTGCAGTGGACGAACCTAATGCGTGGAAGCTCGCCGCCATCATGCTGCCGCTGTTCTGCAGTTCCTTCTTTGCTGCAGCAGGTAAGTACTCTTCCTCACCGTAGCAGTTCTCGAAATGGTCTAGCTAACAGTATACCCTCAGACGGGACCATAGTCGCGACCCTCGCGTCGCCAATCAGCAAGACCTTTAACTCCGGCACACTGCTCTCCTGGGTCGCATCGGGCTACTTCCTCGCCAACGCCGCAACCCAGCCGCTTTCTGGTCGCCTGTCGGATATCTTCGGCCGCAGAGCAGGTGTCATCTTTGCCAACTCCTTCTTCGCGATCGGGACGCTGATCTGTGGCCTCGCGCCCACCGGCGGCTGGATCATCGCCGGACGACTCATCGCGGGCGCAGGAGGAGGATGCATAAACACGTTGTCGACATTCATCGCGTCGGATCTGATCCCGCTGCGCAAGAGGGGTCTGTGGCAGGGCTACGCGAACCTGGTCTACGGCGCCGGCATGGGCGTAGGTGGCGTGCTGGGCGGCTTCATCAACGACCGCCTCGGCTGGCGGTGGGCGTTCTACATCCAGGTGCCGTTCATCGTGCTGGCGCTCGTGGTCAACATATTCACGATCCGGATCCCGATCAAGGACAACGACAGGAGTAAGATCAAGCGCGTCGACTTCGCGGGCGCGGCGACGCTCTGCGCCGCGCTCGTGCTGCTGCTCCTCGGTCTCAACAGCGGCGGCAACACCGTCCCCTGGCGCCATCCGCTGATTTACACCACGCTGCCGCTGAGCGCGGTGTGCCTGCTCGCTTTCGTGGTCATCGAAGACCGCTACACCACCGAGCCCATCATCCCCGTGCGCCTCCTGCTGCACCGCACCGTGGCGTGCGCCTGCCTGACGAACTGGTTCATCACCATGTCCGTCTTCGCGGTGTTCTACTATGTGCCGATCTACTTCCAAGCGATCCAAGGCTACAGCGCAACACAAGTCGGCGCACGCCTGATCCCGACATCCGTCGGCGCCGCCGTCGGCAGCATGGGGTCCGGCCTCGTGATGCGCGCCACGGGCCGCTACTACTGGCTCAACGCCGCCGCGCAGTTCAGCATCACGACGGCCTGCGCGCTCATCGCGGCCCTCTTCCACCGCGGCCTGCCCGCCTGGCCACCGTTCCTGGTCCTGCTGTTACACGGCAGCGGCTACGGCGCCATGCTGACGGTCACCCTCCTCGCGCTCCTGTCGGCCGTCGGCCACGAGCACCAGGCCGTCATCACCAGTGCGTCGTACGCCTTCCGCTCCACGGGCAGTACCATCGGCATCACCATCGCCAGCGCCGTGTTCCAGAATATCCTCAAGACCGGACTCTGGGCGCGGTTTGGTGATTATCCTGATGCCGAGGATATCATTCGGAGGATCAGGGATGATGTTGATGAGGTCAATAAGCTGGGCCCCAAGTGGAGGAATGCCGTTGTGGGTATCTATGAGGATGCGCTTGATGGGGTTTGGGTCGTGGTACTCGTGCTCGCTGTCACGGGTATGTTGATTAGTCTGGGCATGAGGGAACACGTGCTGCACAAAAAGCTGGATAGGAAATAGGAAATAGGTCTATGTCATTATGATTAATGTTCTCCGCCGTGAACTCATCTTCTTTCGCGATCGTTTCATTGGGCATGCCGGCTGAGCCATCCGTCCTACTAGGCAAACTGCCGGGACTAGGAAGATCTGCGATAGCAAATGTTATAGGTTTCTAACAAAAGAGAGGCCGACCAAAAGAAGTTTGTGGAAGCAATCGTCAAAAAATGCAAAAATTTATAGTTCCGAAACGGGGAATTGAACCCCGGCCTTGTCGGCACTGTGAAGTAGAAACTCCATGAGAGCGACAAATCCTAGCCACTAGACCATTTCGGATGTGTTCTAGCTTTTATGCTTGATGCAGATCTCGAAACTTTAGATAATGTATACTCTTCGTACATGTGGCCAGAAAGAGCAGGACGTCATTCACGCCATTGTCTTCACCTATCGTATAGATGAAATGTCTTGTTTGACAGATGGGGATCTCACGATGTCTCAACCATAACCTTATTTACTAAAACTTATGTATGAACATGGCATTGGAAAGATGTTACGAATTTTGTTTGGTTCGATTTCGGCGTATGGAGGTTTGAGGGAGCTTGCCCAGGGATATCGAATTCTAGCTACCCATACTGCTGTTTCAGACCCAAGCCAGCTTGCAGTCCAGCGATCCTATCCATCATCTTGTCTTTCTGAATGTTCGATCAACTCCTCGGTCCAGCTTCGACCGTCCGATCCCGCCACCAGTTCATCACTCGTGTCCTAGATATCCAGCACCGTATTGTCCATTTGACCTCATCGAAGCAACCCGCCGACCACACCCCTCAAACCCTCCCATCGGACGAGCTCGACTTTCATCCTCCCGTTCGGTCCATGATCGTGTCTCAATGCCAGAAAGTCCCTGCATTCTCGTTCCCTCAGACCTTGAAGATCAGAAAACACCATCAATGACTGCAGGTTCGACCAGGCTTGACTTTCGCCGGGGTAAGCGTTCCATTTCCGGTGCGTGATGTAGGCAATTGGATCGTTGTTATCGTTGGAGACGGCAGAGTTGTCGATTGAAGGCCCGTTGGTGCGGCCGCCTGTCGTAGCAGGAACAAGACCAAACTCCTCCGCCCACCTCGGTCGCTTCAGCTGTGATGGTGCAACTTGCCCGTTGGCGAAGGTCGTATCACTCGTCTTTCTTTTTCTCCTCTTGCTCGCTGCGGTCTCGTCGCTTGGATCTTCACCCATAGCGCGAGCGTACTCTGGCAAACTCTGTGCATAAGGCGTCAGACCGCCATCCATGCGCCTAATCTTCTGGCCCAAGCAGTCGCGCTCCCATCTCTTGTGGTCGAAGATGCTGAGGTCCAGATCCGTGGCCTCGTTCTCGCGCTGCCAAGCCTCGAGACCGTCTCTTCTGCGACCGATCCACCTGGGTCGCTCGATCGGTGCGGTGATGAAGACTTCACGAACGTGGCCAGGCACGAGATTTGCGAGAAAGAAGAGGTATTGCTGCGCTTCTCTCGTCATATTGAGAAGGATGAGCCGCTTGGTGCGCAGGATGCTCGGAACTTGGCTCTTGAAGTTGTGACTGCTGCGCCATGATCGAAGCATCTTGCTTTGGGCGTCAAGGTCTTGTGGAAGAGAGATCGTGAGCGTTTCTGGGCTTATCAACTGTGAATTCTGATTCGGAATGTATAGCTTTGAAGAGAACGCGGTGTGCAGGTTTGACACGATGTGCGGGAGTAGATGGTAAGAAGTTGGATCCCATGAATCAAACAATAGATGAAGGGCGCTTGGTGGAGGATTGAAGTTACCGTTCAAGACATCGGCCGTATTGACGTGCACTGTGCATCCAGATTGCGATGCTCGAGAGAAATACGGGAACGTGAGCGAGATTGTTCGTGGCTCGTCAAAGTAGTGCCGGTCAAAGAAGAGCCGTGGACCAAAGCGGTATTCAGCATGTGTGCCAGATTGAGCTGGCGGCAGAAATCGAAAGTCGATACTCGCAACATCACGAGGGATAAGCATGTGCACACCATACTTAGGAGTCTGAGTGTTGAAAAGCGAAGGCGTAAAACTGATCTGAAGCCGAGCATTGCTACCGTGGATCTGTCCATGTTGCACAGCGATGTGGAAAAACGCCGGTTCTGTCAACAAGGTGGTGGTCGAGACACGAAGAGTATCACAAGATTTTCGGAAGATGGGAAAGTACGCACTGTCGACGACGTTCTTCCAGCGTTTGCACACGGTTCGCAGCTTGACTTCGATGCGGGTCAAGTGCCATCTTGGGAGTACGGGGTGCACCGGATCGAGGTAGCCGTGTGGTTCAAGCCACTCCGACGATGGACCTATGTGCGTGGATCTGGCAAGATTGCGATTGTCATAGGGAGGGTCAAGCGTGAATACGTCAACGGTTTCGGCAGAGTAGGCGAGAATGCTTTGAAGGATGTTGTCTGTTTCCAGAATACGGTTCAGAAGATAGAAAGCACTTGATCCGGGCGTGGGGCCATCCATTGTGTATGATACGTAAGCAATGCAAAAATGTTTGGAGAGTCCTGAACGCGACGCGACGTGACGTTCACAGTAGACAACTAGGCAGCAGCGAGACATTGTGCTGCGTGAAGTCGTTCGCGCCTCGACTTGGTAGGTGAATGTGAAGTTCGAGGTGAATTCGTGGAAAGCTCGAGTAGACCAACTCATCCGGAAAGCTTGCGAGATGCGACCACATGGACGAGCAGGCGTGGATGCGATAGTAAATTCGAGCTGGATCATTTCAAGTGTATAGAGGTATATCGTGCTGTTCATAGCGAGCTGCGACATTATCGCAGCCCGAGTGACCAGGCTTGTCATGTGGCCTGTCGACAAGTGGCATACACTTCTCGAGCATTGCGTTTGCTGACAACGGATTCAGGCGATGAGTCGACAGTATTGGTCATTCATGCTCAAGTAACCACAGCGCTCATGAAAAATCACAAATCTTGCAAGTCATCGTCGGATTGGCTGTGTCTGTTTTGCTGGGTCTGCTGCTCACTCCCTCATGAACATCCGGTACACCGGATCGTTGGTAACCTCGTTCCATGGGTATCCAATGTCCTTCAAGAACTTTGTCAAATTCTCATCTTCTCCTTTGGGTGTCTGGATGCCGGCGAGGACTCGACCAATATCACCACCGGCGTTCCTGTAGTGGAACAGAGAGATGTTGAAACCAGGCTGGAGGGTGGTCAGGAACTTGAAGAGCGCACCTTGTCGTTCGGGGAATTCAAAGGTAAAAAGGCGCTCATCTGTGACAGAGCTCCGACCGCCGACAAGGTACCGAAGATGTGTCTTTGCAAGCTCATTGTCAGAGACGTCTGCGGCCTGCATACCCTCCCTTCCTAGTCGGACAACCAGATCTTCGAGGTCGCGGGTCCTGGACGAAGGTCGAACTTGAAGACCAATCAAGATGTTGGCATGGTCTGCAGTAGCGTAGCGGTAGCAGAACTCTGTAACCGCCATCGGGTCCACAGTCTTGACTAGACGGGCAAAAGCTCCTGGTCTCTCTGGAATGGAGACGCTGAGAAGAGCCTCTCTCTTCTCACCAATGGCAGCACGCTCGGCAACAAACCTAAGACGATCGAAGTTCATGTTGGCTCCGGAAGCGATTGCGACCAGTTGGCGCTTACCGTCCGGACTTGGATTTTGAGCGACGTACTTCTTAAGACCAGCAAGAGAAAGAGCACCAGCAGGTTCCAGAATGGAACGTGTATCCTCAAAGACATCCTTGATAGCTGCGCAAATCTCATCGGTGGTAACTTGAATGACATCGTCCACAACCTCCTTGGCGATTCTAAATGTCTCCTCACCTGGTGTCTTGACAGCGGCACCGTCTGCAAAAAGGCCGACCTCCTTCAACACAACACGTTCGCCTCGCGTCAGCGACTGGACCATAGCGTTCGCCTCGTATGCCTCGACACCGATGATCTTGACATGGGGAGCAATTCTTTTCATAAAGACACCAATACCGGCTACCAAGCCTCCACCACCGACACAGCAGAAGACAGCCTCGAGCTTGCTGAGATCGGTTTGCTGAGTAATCTCAAGACCAATGGTTCCTTGTCCGGCAATAACGTATGGATCGTCGAAAGGAGGAATATTCACCAGGCCGTGACTTTCGGCCAGACGTCCACATTCGGCCTTCGCTGCGTCAAAGTCTGCACCTTGAAGGACGACATTACCGCCGAGCCGGGAGACATTGCTGTGCTTGATTGCAGGTGTACCTGTAGGCATGAGGATAGTAGCCGGGATCTTTAATTTCCGCGCTGAGTATGCGACACCTTGTGCGTGATTTCCGGCTGAGCATGCGACAACACCTTTCCACCTCTCTTCATCACTCAGATGTGCCATCTTGTTGTATGCGCCCCTCAACTTGAAGCTGAACACTGGCAAGAGGTCCTCGCGCTTGAGGTAAACCTGGCTTTCCAGCCGGTTGCTGAGGTTGATGGCATGAGTCAAGGGTGTTCGCTCGATGATGTCGTAGACACGTGAGGTCAAGATCAGTCTGAGGTAATCTGGATATCCAGTCGGTAGTAATAAGTGCTCCGGTACGCCAGCTTCTAAAGCCTTTCGTCTTGGGTCGTCTGAGGGCGGAGATGGTTCGGCGGAGTATTCGGTCAGCGACAAGGTGTTTTTACTTGGTGTTGGAGGTGTAGAGATGCCATTGGTGACGACTGGTAACGACATAATGGCTTGTAGTAGTCGTAAAGCGCGCGACAAGTCCGTGAGCGCTTCAGTCAATGTCGTTTGTTGTCGTCGAAGAATTGGAGAATTTATTGTCAGCGAGCATGATCAAACGCCGATCGCGCATGGTCACTCAAGCATTGGTCGGGCCGGACGAATTCCGCCAGAGTTGCCGATATCATCATCACTTTTCGACCGAAGACTGATCAAGCATTTGACGATCTTGAAACCATCGACAATAACAACTTCTTCTCAGGTCAACGGTTCAACTCAAGACGGTGACCGACTAGGACGAAAATATCAACATTGAGATATTTGGACAAAACCGAACCTCATTACCATATTACACCACTGGCACGTGCCACCGACGACCACGATGAATAGTCCTCCGCCGTCGTCTTTTGACAACAATACGTACGTTCGCGGTCTGTCAAGAAAGGCACGCTCAATCTAACAGAAACAGCGAATTCTATGAGGAGAGCCGCTGGGCAAAGATGAAGAGGAAGCTGTTCGAAGAACCACTGATCCCGCTCGGTTGCGCGCTGACATGTTGGGCACTATATGAGGCGACTAAGTCGATGAAGTGAGCAGCACCTTGAACAAAAGGTGGGATCCGGGAGTCTAACAATGTGCAGGGCTGGCGATCACCACAGGACGAACCGCATGTTTCGACGACGTATCTACGCACAGGGATTCACATTGATGGCAATGGTTGCAGGTTCGGTATACTGGGAGAAGGACAGGTCAAAGAGAAAGGAGTACGACGAGCTTTTGGGGGAAAAGAAGAGGACAGAAAAGCGAGATGCATGGATTCGGGAGCTGGAAATCAGAGACGCAGAGGACACCGAGAGGAGAAACATGCGCGACAGGTTGGCCAAGGGCAGAGCTGCTGAGGAGAAGGGACTGCGAGAGAAGCAGGCAGAGGCGCTTGAGCAAAAGATTCGCGACGACAGCCGGCCCTATGTTCGCAGTGTATTGGAGCAGACCGAAGAGAGGCGGCCTAATGTACTCGAGGCGTGCATGGATCTGTGGAGGAGAAAATGAGCATTCACGGATGGACTCGCTTGTATTATCTATCGGACATATGTAGCATACCCTCGACATGTGGTTCAATTTTCTGTTTTAGATCAGGTCACGTGATCATACTTCTTCATTCTTTGGCTACTCCGTGAAGAACATGTCTGGAACACGAGTGACCGACTTTTACGTTGATTTATTGCGCATACGCAAGTGCCTCATGCCGTGCGACTCGTGAACATAAGGAACGAGTACCGGGTCGCCACTGCTCCTGGAAGTGAACGCCTCAAAACCAGGCTTCGCTATTCCATTGACACAGCAACCTTGGATATTTGAACCTCGTCTCAACCAAGTTCAAAACAATGGACGGAGAATCATGTCGCAAAAACTGGAAGTAGTACTTGAATCAAATGGCATCAGCATCACATTCGGCCGTGTCTAGGTACCGACCTGCAGTAATCGCCGTCACTGGTTTTGCGGCAGTGTACGCCGCATATCTGGTATACTGCAACCTTGCAGACCTGGATGCTGGACAACCACCCACCAAGGCTAGAAATCTTCGCCGCAGTAATGCTGTCCACCGGTCGCGTCGACAACGTCGACATTCGGTATTGATCACAGTCGCTCGCTCGAGAGATGCGGCTGATTCCCAAGTCCATTGCCAACACGGACAACGTAAGGCCACAACCAATATAGCTTGAGTCATGGACGGAATTGACAACTTTCAGACACATATACCCATCAGTTATGGGGTGCGCCAGAACCGAGCGAGGTAGCCAATGCGCTGAGGCTTGATGATCCTCGATTAGTGGCTGAGGTGATACACGACATTGAGACTACCGCTATCGAACATCTATTCACCGGTCTTGTCGAGTCTGGCGTCTCTCGCTTCCCTGATACAACAGCAGAGGATCTGGGGCCACTCGTTATAGCTTTACGAAGACAGGATGAGCCAATCATTCGAGAGCTTTCATATCTCGTCACCCATCGATATTGGCAGTACAATGACGAGCCTCTGCAAGAAGTCATCAATCGCTGGTGTGTTCAACAGTCTGTCGAACCAGCCGAGGTCGTCCAGATCGAGGATCTAGAGGGTGGCCCACCTTTCGACGAAGCCGAAACGCTAGCAAACGAGTCTGATGAACCTGAACCGCGAGAGCCTGGTCAGGGCATCAAAGGACTCTTGTACCACATCGCTGAGGAAGAATCCAGAAGAGAAGCTTACGTACATAGAGGTACTAGATGCGACTCGTGCGGCACTTTCCCCATTCGCGGTATCCGATGGCATTGTTTGAACTGCCCTGACTTCGACCTTTGCTCGACTTGCGAGGCTGGCGGGAACCATACGAACATACATGTCTTTGCGAAGATCAAGATCCCTATCCCGACTCTAAGCCAACCACATCACATCCAAGAGCTATGGTATCCTGGCGACATAAGACAACACGCCCGCAAGCCGGAGCAGCACCTTATCAAGAGCCTCGCTCGGGAGACTGGACTCGAAGAAAACCATATCCACGCATACTTCGAGCAATTCTCCTGCATGGTCAGCACACCACTATTCAAAAATGATCCTATGAAAGTAGGCGCCGGTATTGACCGCTTCACATTTGAGAAGGCCCTCACCTCGCGCACGACACCGTTCCCAGCCGAGCCGAACTACCTGTATGAACGCATGTTTTGCTTCTACGACGCGGATCAGGATGGCCTGATCGGTTTTGGGGAATGGGTCACTGGTTTGGCCTATCTACTCCACTCTCAAAAGCGACAATTATTACAGCGCGCACCGGATGGGAAAAGCTCACTGCAACGAATCTTTAATGGGTATGACTCGGATGGAGATGGATATGTTAGTCGAAAGGACTTTCTTCGACTCTTTCGCTCCAAGTACGCGGTACACAAAGCCATGATCCTTGACACCGTAGCCGTTGAAGAAGCCGAGCCTAGAGCCATGGGAAGAGACTCTGCCAACATCATCAGATCCAGTCAGCCCATCAGCTCCGTTTTCACCGAGGCAGATGTGCCCCACGGAGAGATAAGACGACCCCGTAACAAGCCAAAGGATGAGTTTGGAGACTCCCAGATCATTGACGGCAGCTTCTTTGGTCAGACTGTTCTCCCTAACCAGCAATCTGAAATGGACAACAATTTCTGGGAGTCGCTCTTTAACAGGTATGGTAAGCCAAATCGCCTTGCAGATCTTCATCCACTATTTGATCAGTCTTCCGATGCCCGTTTGAGTGTCAGACCGCGGTACACGAACTCGGAGTCACTGCCGATAGACTCGACCAGGGACAGCTTTCTGGTCAGAACAGATACGCGTGGTCTCCGCCCATATTTGGCCAATGGAGGAGAGCAACTTCGCGACGAATGGAAGGCAGATATTGCAGATGCTCAACCTGGCTTGGCCAATTACCAGACCGATGGCAGCACTGATCAATGTGGATTGGAGCACATCTTAAACCGAGGTCAGTCGTATCAAGTGTCAGCACATGAGAAGAGCTTTGGCAACGAGGTTCTGTACCAAGTGTCGGAGGAGGCATTCAACGAGCTGCTTGATCCGATATTCAAAGAGAGAGAAAAGCTGGCTTCTCAAGTTCGAGCGACGCAGAAAGAGCGACAGAAATATCGCCAGCAGATCGAGCAGTTTGTAAAGGACAAGGAAGCCTTTAAACGCGAACTGCAACAAGGTTCAGACCTAGATCCTCTGCTTGCAGTGGCCAATTCGAGCTATATGAACGGCAATGCTGGTCACGGGAACTTCCATCAACTCGAGAGACATAGCGGAAGGCAGCGACAATCCGCTTTCGAGGAAGCAATCGATAGAGTGACCCCCAGAAACAGTGGTACACCATTGCCGATGCCTCCTGACACTGCCGAAGATGAGGTAGCAGTCACAAGACCGCAGCTCCCGCAGGACGAAGTATCGGTGCATCTCGGACAAGAGGCAATGGTGCCTACGGATGAAGCTAGTCTCGATAGCATGGAGACTCAGATTCGTGAACAACCACTGGAAGACCTGCTACGTGCTGCAGGAATCGAGATAGCCGAACCAGTGGCCTTACCAGAAGATGAAGATGTCCAGTACGCAGCAGACGATGAGCGTGCAGAGGAAAGTCAATCGACAGGAGACACTCTGAGCATAGAGCCTGGAGAGGTCGACATTATTGATCCGACACTTCCACAATTCCGGCCCAACTCAGCAACTGCCCCCAGCACTGCCGAAGCAGATGACGAGGTTATGCACCTCAGTCCTTCTCGACCAGCCACGCCTACGTCGCCTGACCACGATTCCAACGCTACCGCCATCTCTCAGCCATTGGAACGACAAGAGACCTCCACGACCGCTGTCGACTCTAAGAACGCCGACGCAGAGACCGAGTCAGCAAGCTCTCCGCAGGGCCCATCCGCGAGCAGACTGGAATTCCTGGCCATGCTCGACGTCGAAGAGAAGCAAATCCTCGAACGTGGCGGCCCTGGTCGACTGAGCGTGGACGAGCTGGAAGATAGCTTGAGCAAGGATGAGGCTGAGAACCCACAGCCGAGATTGAAGGGAATTGTGGAGAGTTGGTTGGAGTGGGCGCTGTTCTAGCTGGGCGGTGTTCCAGCTGGAAGATAACTGTACAAGGATATAATATTCTTTCTATTGTACAGCAAGACTGTGGCATGTCTATAGATATCAGCCCGATTCGTTTCGTCGCTCCCACTCGATGATCTTGTGTAGCGCGTTCGTTCCCGTCAGACTCTATTATCCTGACAAGATGTCGTGCAAATTCTGTCCTTTGCGAATCTAGCACTTGACCGTCGATACAATGCTCTCCACCAATATCACTCTTCATGGCCGTCGATCTCGTGTGATACAGTGGCTAGCCCAACTAATCCTGATTCATAGCCAGCTCCTCCATCGCAACAACACCCTGCTCCAACTCACGAATCCTCTGTCCAACCCTCCTTTTCACCTCCTCAGCAACCTCCCGATCCGGCCCTTCGACCACGCTCCTATACGCCTCTTTCACCTTATCCAGCTCCTCCCTCGCCGCTTGTCTGTCATCGGGTGCGTATGTGGTGTTCTTCTCCGTCTCCTCCATCGCGATCTCGAATTCGTCTTTGGCCGTCGCGAAGAGCTCTGTGATTTCTTCAATGGCGGCGTCAGCGGTCGCGTGGGTTGATGCCAGCCGTGTGAGGGCTGGAGTGTGTGATGCTAGACGGGATTGGATGGGCAGGAGCGTGCTGGGTCGTGAGAGTGGGCGGAGGAGGTGGATTTGCCTGGTTGTCGTTGTGCGTGCGGCGCGCGTGAGAAGGGTTCGTGGGATCATGATGGTGATGATGATGATGATGATGATGATGATGATGGTGGTGGTGTTTTGCTGATCGTCGGGGGTATTCGTAGATGTATGTATCCAAGAAGTTGTGCTACAATGTGTTTATTAGAGGAAGTGGTTCGGTGCATGACGTCGAAGTCGAGATTCATAGAACGGTTGGCGGCGAAATCACCCTCCTCCGAAGGTGTGTCTTCCCACATCACCGGCATATTAATATGTTACTCGCATACTTCGATCAGGGGCCTGTCCGTTGCATGTCAAGAGTTTTCGATTTCCGCGACATACGGTAATTCATTCGTCGTAGTATTTCCGGAAAGACTTAATTTGGTGGCGGGAAAGAGCAGCATCTAAACTGATTGAGGCACACGACATCTTGAGCACTCAATAAATTGTACATCAAGGATGTCAGGATTGTCGGATTGGCTGTGGCCTCGAAATCAAGAAACACAGGCTAACCAGCCCATACCGCCTGACGTGGAAGGATCGCGAGATATGCGATCGATTAACGGATCCTCTAATGGCGATGTGACTGCAAAACGAGTGCCTGGCAGTTTCGAAGACGACGATAACACGAATACGATTGAAGCAGAGACCGACAACGGAGATTCCACCCCGAAAGCCGACGCAACAGCAGCAGTAGATACTGTACCGACCTTCAACCTGGATGAGAGTCACATAGCAGAGCCGACCCCTGGCACATCACCACCAATCATATCAGAATCAGCATCATCTTCCTCAGATACACCATCACTAATGAAACCGCCTCCACCGCCGTCGATCAAGCCAGATCCTAGGCCGTCGACCCTGATGGCTCCCCCTTCCCTAAAAGCACCCACACGGCCCCTGCCGCAGTCAACATTGCCCTCATTGCGCGTGCCGACGACAGGACCTCTTCCAAACCGCGGTCCACCAGCATCGGCAGCCTCACAAGCGCGCTCTTCTCTTGCTCCCACTGCAGTCGCCAATACTGCCGGCGTGCGTAACAAAGTACAGCTTACTCCGGGCCACTCGCCGCTGGACTGGGCATCACTTCAACGCACCAAGAATCTCTCCGGCGTACCCAGTCTCCAACGCGTAACACCTTCTCAATTGAAGAACATGAACGGGCGGAAGGGAAAGCCGGCGTGGAGTGTCTATGGCGGAAAAGTGTACCACATCTCGCCGTACCTCAAATTTCATCCTGGTGGCGAGGGTCAGCTCATGAGGGCTGCCGGCAAGGACGGAGAGAAGTTGTTCATGGAGGCGCATCCTTGGGTCAATTGGGAGAATATGATGACCAGTTGTTTGGTAGGAGTCCTGGTCAGTGAGACTGAGGCTGTGGAGGACGAAGGATTGGAGGGGATGGATTAGATGTTGTTCTTTGGAATTTCATGGGAGGTAAATGGTCGTGTTTGATACCCTATAGAAGAAGCCAACACGATTGCTAAATCAGACCTTCGACCGAATCGTGACATTGCACCAGAAGCACAAGATATCTAGGATCCAGCACGTTGTTCTGCACCAGTACAACACCCGGAAGCGACCCCTCTACAAACACCAAGAATGTCCACGTGCTCCCGTCCAGTGGCATCATCAATCAACGAAACACACCTGAACTTCTCGGCAACATCAAAGAACAAGAAGCGACCTACTGATGCCACGGTTCCACGGTTGGTGGTTTGCTTACCGGTACTCAGCAGTCATCAGTGGATCTCACATCCTGTGCTCGAGCGGCTTGGGCGCACGTGTACTACGCTGCTTATGCATACGATCGGTACGCTGACGAATAAGGTTTTCGGCCAATGTTCTCCATATTACTAGTAGTAGGAGGAGAAGAATGCGAAGATGTCGAACACCAAATAATCAGAAGTGACCTGGAAATCTGGGGAAGCCCAAAAATAGAATGGCCGTGGATTGTCCCGTGACTTGCTAACTACTACTGTAATGTACTGGTGGGAAATGCTTCTCTGATCTTCACTACGTCTCGCATTCATGCTCTCAAGCTCAAGCGCAACTTCAACAACTATAGGCTAATGCTTTCAGATCGTCCTCAAACTATCAACGTATACTACGATACTCACAGCGGCAGTTTAGTGGGTCTCAATACACCATCATGCCCCTCAGCGCGGCGATTCGTTCCGGTAATGGCAAGGAGTCCCTCTGGTCATCACACCTCGATATCAACAAATGTTCCTACGCCGATCTCGAAACAAGCGCGCGGATACTCTGTCGACATCTATCCGAGCGTCTGACGGTCTATGGAGCCAGCCAGTCAGCATTCCTACTTTCTGACAACGCGGTACCAAGAGGCACAACCGTACTGGTCCAGACCCCTTTGCTTGGTCCTCGTTGGTCCACATCACCACGTGACCATGGACACTCCGTCGGAGCATTCTTACTGGTCCGCACCGGGATATCATAACGTGCCTTTGCGCCTGACTGCCTGAATCACCAAGCCTTCACGCCAGTGCTATTGTTGATGGCATCTCCGACATCTGTCAGATGGTTTTTGCTCTATGCTCTGCTCCTGCTACATGTTGTCCCTAATTCGAGGATGTCGTTGCAAGACGAAACGCCGTCTTGGCACCGTGTGGCTTACGCACCTCACGTTGTTCCACTGGCTACTGTTCACTCGTCCTGCCCTATCAGGATGATCGTCCCGCTACTAGCACAGATCCTATGCTATTATCGGAAGGTAAGTATTCCTTCTAGTGGTTTATTATAAGGCGGTTCGCTGCCTTCCGCCTCATGCCAAAATCCAGCAATATCAGAAAGACCTGGAGTCTTCAATCATTGAATAACATCAACCATCATACTGTCATTGCCGGGTAGCCAGTCACTGTCACTCGCTCTTTGTTCATTCATCTCGAGTATCTATACACAATTGCACTGTGACTCATCATGGAAGAGTGGGCCGGTGTCACCGATGCTGAGGAACGCAGGAGGATCCAGAATCGACTGGCTCAGAGGAAAAGGAGTGCGTCTGACACCTTGTGGACCTGCCTCCAACAATATCACTGCTAACATCAACGACATCACTGCTAACACTAACGTCAGGAGAGCGACTGCGGAGCCACGAAAGATCACGAAGCTGTAGCACTTCTCGAACGACCCCGCCGAGAGGCACCCCTTCACGAACATATTCGGTCTCGAGTATACATGAGTCTCCCATGCCCTACCAGCCATCCGTCGACCTCGATCTATCACAGTCCTTATCAGGCTCTGGCATGATGGACTTTGGCAACACGACTTTTCCGGACATGCCCATGCTTACTCAGCCTTTCACCCACGCAGACATGGCCTTCAATTGGTACGACAGCGAGATGCAGCCGCCTCTTAATATGAACAATGTCTCCTCTATGGATAATGCCGGCGCATCTGCTTTTCTCGGAAATAACATACCACTAAGCACTGCTGCTCCGCTCAACATGATGCCAGACATGACCGACGATATGATACAGCGCATCAGCGAAAGCACAATCGATGATGGTAAGCGGCCTCGAGCTCAATCTCGTCACTCAGCTAATGCTTGCCCAGCTCGGAAGAGGTCTTGGTCACACGACACAATGCCCACGTGGCCTTGTACCAGTCCGCCGGAGTCACTTCTCAGCGACCCGATGCTTCCAAACTCTAAGCTCGAGACCAAAATAGATACTGCCATCTCATCGCTGGTCAAGCTCTACGAGTCTGGCGTCTACCTCGATATGCTGAAGGAGGATCCGAATCTTACCGATGACTTGGAGACAATCCGTCAGCGCATTCGCCTGAACGCAAGCAACAGTAAGCTTCACCATATGCTATCTTCATGATAATTGTACTAATGTTTATCAGCACATTTGTGCTAGCGACCCACCTCTAGTTTCACGGGAGACGCTGACTTGGCACCACCAGGTCATGACGCAGGAACTACCTTTTGTTCGCACAGCGACGAGTTTTGTTTTATTTTGGGCGGAATCTATAGGACATAAACCTAGTCAAGCCAGGTCCGATCGCCACCAGTGAGGGACTACGGGGTTACCAGTGTCCGACTGATGGCAAGACTTATCACTGATCCATTTCAAACTACCTCTTCGCTATAGATCTACACTACTGTTTAATGGCGGTCGATCACCATATCTGGCGCTCGAGACTGACCAGCAATTCACATCAATCCAGAGCCCTATCGGTCCCTATGTGATCTCCGCTCTTGTGCCTGAAGGAATCTGGGGTTGAAGTCCTGAGCTGACTAGGCTGCTATTTTGGTATGGCCTCATTCGGATCTGCTTACTGTGACTGTTGATGACCAGTGCTTGTGGTATACTGTAGACCATCTGACCCCCGCTTGTTGTTTCACACATGAGTGCAGGGAAAGACAGCAAGACGGGATGCTGGAGCTTAAGGTAGAAAGGTGGTGGGAGGGTGGGTCATCCAGCTTCCCTACCTTTACTTACATGTAGGCAACGATGCGACAAAACAAAATGCTTAATCACGATGGTGCTGTCGCATTACACAGGACCACGATATTACACTTTGTTTGCAGTATTTTACCAAAGTCGTGTAGCTGCAACGGTAGTTGCATATCATTAGACAACAAAACAAAAACATTGGACAGGCTGGGAATTGAACCCAGGACCCCTCACAAGCAGTTTAACCTAAGTTTATGCGAAGCGAGTATCATACCCCTAGACCACATGCCCATTTGATGATGAAGCAGTTTTTGGAATAATCTATATCGCCTTTGTGGAACGATCAGAGTAACGGTCTACGTGCTGCCATCTGTGTCCCAACAACATTGTCCTATGGAGGGCCCGGCGTCTATACTAGAGCACTTTATGATGGAAACGTTTGGCTTTGATAGAGTCACAGACAAGACTACAGACGAGCATATGGCTAACAAGAGGTTCTACATGCCACGCAATCATGCAATTCGAGCATGTCAGAAAGGGACGCCGTGTGGAAAGTGTCAGTATCACTGATGCACGAAATCCTCGAGTCTGGTCGGCATGCCGATCTTCGCCAAGCAGGTCAGAAACAGTGCCGGAGCCGATGAACCATCTCCGCCGATATGTCGCACGATTGAGTTCAGTTCAGTTCGATAGTAAGGGGCCCCGCGCGAACTTCAGGTTCGGATCGAGAATCTAGATTTGGGATAACCTGGCGACGACCCATAGATGATCGGCTCCCCAGATCGGCAGTACTGGCTCCCCAGATCAACACTGAGCACTTTCGAACAAACGTGTGGGTGCCCCGGCCGGTCCTTGTATCGGCCCACAGTTGGCTGGCGGCTATCCTCGGTGATCAATCTGCACGGTCTCTCGAGGTAGTGTCAAGAAGCGACGGCCGATGAAACCAGCTTGCGTACTCGAAGAGATGACCCCTTGGCCGAGTTCTAACCCTCCCATCACTCTCACTATCGAGGGCTGGAGTCAGCCAACAGCTCAACCTCAACCTCATCCACATGATCTTGTTGACTGCGACATGCTCAAAGTACATGCCTCTCAACATCTGGATAAATTTTGTTCCAAAAATCGTTGCAGGGTGGACAGTTCTTAGCGTCTTCTAGCGTGTCTTCTAGCGTGGCAAACGCGGACCGACTTGCTAACGCTAGGCGGCATCCGACGACAATCGGTCCTTTTTCCCCCATTTC
>Ga0268246_10000070_pt1 | contig 110634 bp, 97 predicted proteins | sample AgamicOrSfe_FD_200242 | JGI IMG/M metagenome (GOLD analysis project Ga0268246, IMG submission 200242) | Agave microbial communities from Guanajuato, Mexico - Or.Sf.e (v2) (version 2) | ecosystem: Host-associated > Plants > Phyllosphere > Phylloplane/Leaf | place: Guanajuato, Mexico | collected... | reverse complement strand
TTCATCAAAATGATGAACAACTGAATGAGATCACGCGTCAGCACTCGTCGGCTTCGGCTCAATCGACTTCATACGATCCCCTTCCTCAAAACGATGACGACGAATTGAATGAGAGCACGCCTCAACACCCCTCCGCTCCGCCTCCTTCGACGTCACACGATACCGTTCGTCAAGATAACGACGACGAACAGCTTCTTGTTCCGCCCAAGAAAACGTGGTTTGGTATGGCACGATCTTGGTGGAGGACCGTTGTCTTGGGTGAAGTGAATGAGATCACGTCTCAGCATCCCTTACTCCCGCTTATATCGCGGTCATACGATACCGTTCGTCAAAATGATAACGACGAACATCTTCAGGTTCCGCCTGAGAAAACGTGGTTCGGTATGGCAAAATCATGGAGGAGCACTGTTGCCTTGAATGCAGTCCTCGCTGGCCTTGTGCTACTAGTCAACCTTGGCTTCTTCGTTTATATGGTGAAACTTGACGGCTTCACTTTAGGCTTCATCACTATATTTACAGGTAAGACCGACCATGAGTCAATTGCCTTTTCCATCTGACCTGAATACATCCAGGCACTTGTGGACAAACGAAGCAGATCCTGATTGGTGTAGAGCTTCTTATCAACGTTCTGAGTACGCTTCTGCTTGGAGCGAGCAACAATTGTACTCAAGTCTTATCGTCTCCTGAACGTACAGACATTGACAAAGCACATCAATCTGGTACATGGCTGGAGCTTGGGGTCCCGAGCTTCAGGAATCTCTGGTATGTCAGCAAATGGCGTGGAGCGCTCTGCTTAATCTTACTGGCAAGTTCGATACCCCTTCATCTTCTTTTCAACTCTGCTATAATCCTTGAGAGCGCCAAAAGACAAACTCTTGCTGCTCTAGCTACGAAGGAATTTGTGGCAGGTAGCTACTCCAACCAGACCTCTGCGCCACAATTATCACTGGTCTTGGACCTATACAATTCGACCATGTCCATCCAAGACATGAGCAGCTTTGACTTGCCGCTCCAGATGCAGAATGACACGCTCAAAGTTGTGGGAAATGCACAATGCCTTACAGAATATGAATCTGTATGGAAAATGACAGGCTTGTCCAACTTGTTGATAGTGACGAATGCCAATCAGCAAGGTCTTCTCATTGTTACCGCAAGCGATTACTGGACTGCTGGCGTCACTTTCGATAACAATCTTGATCCTTGCGTCTCAGTGGGCAACTCAACGACTTGGCAAATGACCAACATACCTGAGATCACAGTCTCTAACTCCAACTTGACGTCTAACTGGACCGAGACGTACAACGCAACTGTAGAATACTGTTTTGTGGAACGATACCCACCACCGTGCAGAATCAAAGGCAGTCCAATGATATTTCTGATGGTCATGCTTAGCAACCTGGTAAAATTGGCATGTCTTGTCATTGTCCTCTGTCAGTCATCGTTCAAGCCACTGGCAACCGTCGGCGATGCTATCTCGTCATTTCTTGAGGACCCGGACAGTACTACTAAAGGTCTAGGGCCTATATCTTGCAGACAAGCGCAAAAGCTTAGCAGACCATTCCGCCGTTCTGGCCGTGTCTGGGAACCCGATACCAAACCCTGCGCATTCAATGTAGGATTTGTGCGTTGCCTCTTCTCATGGGGCTTAGGCATGCTTGTCGGCACCGGCAATGTGGTGTTCCTGATAAGTTCATTATTCCAGTCCGGAGGCAGTGGCACACTATTCGCAGACTTACAGCTTCCGATCCTCGCGAACGTCATTCTTGCCAACACGCCTCAATTGGCGCTCACGGTTCTCTATTTTCCCTATAACCACGTCTGGACGTGTATGCTTGCTGGACGTGAGATAACGGCTTTTGCAAACCAGAGGAAGTCACTCCGCACTAGTGCACCAAAGGGCAAGCAAAGATCCACCTATTTCCTACAACTACCCTACCGCTACAGCGTACCCATCCTAGTGGCCTCGATATTCAACCATTGGACCGTCTCTCAAATGTTTTACCTAACTGAGACAATAAGTTACGATATATATGGTAGACGGTCCGGCGCCACCAATGAAGTCAACTACGCTGTGTATTCGGCCACGTTTCCTTCTATGGGTCTGATCTGGTCCCTCCTTTTCTTGTTACTGCCTCAATGGTTATACGGTGGGCTTCACTACGAGGATAGTATTCCTACCGTTGGGACTTGTAGCCTCGCCATCAGCGCTGCATGCCACCCTGATGCACGGGAAAAACACCCAGAACGCCAGGCCCTAAGGTATGGTGTCATTGCTAGGTGTAGACGCGATTCAGCAGATAGGGAGCACGTAGGATTCTCGAGTTGGAATGTCCTGCCGCTCAAGAAGGGCGTTGAGTACTACTGATCGAGCCTTTTATTACGATGGTAATCAAAACAATGTTTGACTGGTGATTGAGATCTCATGGCTGTTTTACTTTACTCCTATGCTCCTTCATTGCCTCCGCAACCGTCCTTCCCTGCTGAATGTCTCTCGCGACTTTCTCATCCGCCTCAACCTGCGACGGGATGAGCTCGACCACCTTCTCTGCCAGACCGTGCGGTATGCAGACAACCCCGTTGAGGTCTCCGACAATGATATCGCCAGGATGTATCGTAGCTTCCTGGTCCTCGCTCTGTAGCCGTATCGGTGCATTGACTTCGCTGACTCGAACCACCTCGTGAGGCGCCGTTGTGCCGACATCTTTAGCAAAGACAGGATAGTCGAGGTCGCGATGTTCCTGTAGATCTCGGATCCGTCCATCGACGACAGTCCCGACTGCGCCTGAATACTTGGCTCGAGTCGACATCAGGCCGCCGTACACAGCATTGATAGTCCGGGGCGGAGACGAGATGAAGACGACGGACCCAGCGGGTATTGAATCGATCTAGGTCCATCAGTCACCTTGATCTAGTCACGAGCCAATCCATAGTTCGGGGGACGTACATAGTGCCCAGCAGGCTTCGGATCGTTCTCATGGTTCTTTCTCACATACTTGACGGTGTACGCCGGGCCTACGATCTTGGTTGGACCGTCTTGTCGTTTCGGCGACCACAAAGTCAAGCCTGCGAGGAAACCACCGTGTGGGACTTTGAGCTTGAGGAGGGCATCTGCCACGTCGCAGCTGTATCATTCAGTTCGTGAACTAAGAGACATGAGGAACTACTTTGGAGAAGATGGAATAGGAGAGAAGACGACAGGCTGTATTTGCGGTAATGGTGGGCAAGAAGAGACTTGATAGGAGCAAAAGTATGACAAGAACACCAACTTACGACGTATACGCCTTCAGAGCTTCAATTACTTGCTTAGAAGCCATGTCGCTTTCTGAGCTTAATCGAACGGTCTCAAGTCGGCAGTGCGATTCTACAAGAGAGGTTGCTACCCGGTTTCCAAATGACAGCAATTCAGTTTGACCAACAAGTTCACGAACGTAAAGAAGTATTATGTATCAAGAGCAATATTGATCAGCATGAACTCACTGTCGGTCCCCAGCCGAGACGTCTCCAACGGAACCCTCCCCGGGTGAAGTCCAGGCATGAACGCAATCCATCCCCACTGTGGAGTACGGAGCCTCCACCACCGCTGTCAACACACCTGAACCATGCATTATACAGATGGGCTAGTCCCGCAAGATGGACCGGAACATCGCGTCCAAGCTGGTAAGTGGATGAAGCAGTAGACTGCTTATAGGTCTGTACAACCCTTTCTTCAGAACCACCCATTACCATCCTTTGCACTTCCACTCGGTCGAGTCATTCGCACCCACCTCGTCAGCACCAACAACGACAACCATGGAGTTCAAGCCGATAGTCTACGTCCTCGACCCATACCACACGGACGCGATCGACCTCCTTAATTCCAATGAGAACATCAACCTCATCCTCCCGAGCGCTTCGCCCGATACTCTCGCTCAATGGCCCATAAATGCGACAGCAGTCCTCGTTCGCTCGGAGACAATCCTCACGAAGACCCTCCTCTCCTCCGCCAAGTCCCTCAAATACGTGCTTAAACAAGGAACCGGAGTCAACAACATAGACTTACAGGCCTGCAAAGAGCTAGGCATAAAGGTCTACTACACACCCGGTATCAACTCCGAAGCTGTCGCGGAGTTCACGCTCGCATTGGCGCTGGATGTTGCGAGGCGGGTGTCTGAGATCGACCGCCGTGTTAGGAATGGGGAGGTGGTAGTCAGGAGTCAAGTTCTGGGCATGAGTTTACATGGTAAAACACTGGGTATCGTGGGTATGGGGCATATTGGAAGGTGTATTGCAAGAAAATGGAAGGGTGCTATGGAGGGCGCGGTGATAGGATACGATCCCTACGCAGCGAAAGACGCTTGGGACGGAACTGAGGACAAAAAGTCGTTGGAGGAGGTGTTGAAAGTTGCTGATGTGGTCACGCTGCATGTGCCGCTTACGGATGGGACAAGGGGCCTGATTGGGGAGCAACAGCTGGGGTGGATGAAGAAGGATGCGATTCTTATCAATGCTGCGAGAGGAGGCATTGTGGATGAGAAGGCTTTGGGAAGGGCATTGGAACAGGGCAGACTATGGGGAGCTGCGCTTGACTCTACCGACACTGAGCCTCCTACGAGAGATGTCTATGGTGAGCTGTTGGAGAACCAAAACGTGATATTGACACCTCATGTCGGGGCCAGTACAAGAGAGAATCAGAGTCGGAGCGGAGTCGCCGTAGTGGAAACATTGTTCAAAGTATTGGAGGGCCAAGATGTACCATCATATAGAGCAGCATGACCGATCACGTGAGTCGAATACAGATATGGTATGCATTGATGTTTTGGAATTTGGAAAGGTCCCATATCGAATAGGACAAGCCATAGCTCATTTTTGTTCCTCCCAATATAACTCCTAGCCTTTGATAATGCACCCGGACATGACCTGGAGGCGAGTTGTCTACTCCTCCTCCTCCTCAGCATCGTCACCACCCTCCTTCTTGGAGGCGGCGGCGGCCTTCTTCCTCCTGACACGACCTGGACGTCCTCCACCGAATGGCGAGGTAAGGGAAAAGTCGATGTGCTTCTGGGAGTCGAGACGGACGATGAAAGATGGGACGTTGACGATCTGCTTGCCAACACTGTGAGATGTTAGATTGGTCCTGAATAATCTGATGACAATGCGATTGAGCGTACCGGATGTGTCTCTGGCGGATGAGAACACGGGCGTGGTGGATAGACTTGGCGAGACCGAGCTTGTAGACACAGGTCTGAAGACGGCGCTCCAAAAAGTCCTCAACCTTGAGGGCAAGGACGTAATCGAGCTTCATGCGGGACTCGTCGAGGACACCGACACGAACCAGACGGCGAATGAGGGCGTTTCCTTCGAAGAGACGCTTTGGGTCCTTCTCGTCCATGGTCAAAAGCTGACTGTGTGTATTGTTAGTTCCGACTGTCGCAAATCTTTCGTCGATTGGAATGAGGATGTCGCATACCGAGCAGCACGACGGATCTTGGAGAGAGTGAGCTGGACACGCCAGACCTCACGCTTGTTGCGCAGACCATATTCGCCGACAATCTTCAACTCGGAGTCACTGCAGAACTGTTAGTTCTTTTGATCCAACGACTTGAGCAGAGACAAGCTCATGCTTCAGTGGCCGAGGATGATACTAACAGACGAGCGGACTCGAACGGTCTTCTTGGGACCTTGTAGGTCTTGGAGTAGGAGCGAGGAGCCATGACTGTGGTATGTGGTTGTCAAAGAACAAACAGTCTCGTGAACAATCAGGATGTTGAAGATTTGGGAGGGTGGAGTTGAAGAAGTGCGCGGGACTCGCTTAGCGAAAGTCTTGGCGCTCTGAAATGCTGCAAATATATCGACCACGACGACGACCTTACAGAGTCAATGCTGGATAAGATATTGTATCAACGCAGTTGAGCCTTCATAATTGGAAGTATGTATCCTTGGCTATCAAGTAAATCGCTTCCTGTACAGGCGTTCTGTCGTAATCTCGTGACCGACCAATTTGATGCCAAGCGTGCTGCTTACATAATTTCGCAAGTTCGAGCATTGGGCACAACCTCGAAGTTCGATTTTGCGGCGTCCAGACAGAACCGACGACGACTATCAACCCACGCCCACACACACCACTTGCATTTTTCGACTAAACAAACAGCAAGGTACGATTCACCACTTCCTCCCAATCTTGCGACACACGAATTCTCGATCCGAATCCGATCGACGTCAATCGCAAACACCCGACTTTTTCTATACCCGATCTTGTCGGAAGGACTTCTGGGAACCAGTAACTAACACATACCGCGCAGATGGGTCACGCCGCAGGTCTCAGAGCCGGTACTCGCTATGCCTTCTCCCGCGACTTCAAGAAAAAGGGTATGATCGCCCTGTCTACCTACCTTAGACAATACAAGGTTGGCGACATTGTCGACATCAAGGTCAACGGTGCCGTTCAGAAGGGGTATGTCAAGATCCGATCCGGTTGAAGAAGAGCATGGGAATCTAATACAGCCCTCCAGTATGCCATACAAGGTCTACCACGGAAAGACCGGTGTTGTGTACAACGTCACCAAGAGCGCCGTCGGTGTCATCATCTTCAGACAAGTCCGCAACCGATACATCGAGAAGCGCGTCAACATCCGCATCGAGCACGTCCGCAAATCCCGCAGCAGAGACGAGTTCTTGAACAGAGTCAAGGAGAACGCCGCGAAGCGTGTCACAGCCAAGACCGAGAACGTCCACGTCCACCTCAAGCGCCAGCCAGTCATGCCACGCGGCGCCAGGACGGTCAGCGCCAAGGAGCAAAAGCCAGAGAACATTGCTCCTATCGCCTACGACACTCACATTTAGAGGAGGAGCGTTGTTTGTGATTGGGTTTGGGCTTTTTCGTTTGCTGAGGATGACTTTGTGGATGAATGGGACACAAAAGATGGCGGTGATGTGATGCCACCACCGCTACTATGGTTCATGGCATGATCGGGCAACGGCGTTGCTTTGTAGCGTCTCAAAATCAATGCATATTGTCGGTCAACGACTTGATATTCCGGGCCAGTCATTGCGTGATTCTGTCGTCACGAGCATGTATATGGGCAGCGGAGGACTACATCTGGTCATGCTACACGCTATCGCAGGGATTGAAAAGTCAGAAGGAACGAAGTTGAAAGGTATGATAAATCATAATATGGCATTTTTCGTCACTGCCTTAACGTTATCTGTGCATCCCTGTTTGCTGTTCTATGGTAGATCCTGTTTAACCCTGGACCTCAAGGCCACCGGTTCCGTGCAGACACTCGCCGGCGAAGTAAGTTGCCATTGGGCTTGCAAGGAAGACATAAGCGGTGGCAACCTCGATAGGCATACCAGGTCTCTTCATTGGAGCCTCGTTGATGCCAATTCCCTCCAACATCTCTGGCTTGACACCCTTGGTGGCTGGCTGAAGAGGAGTCCAGATGATACCGGGAGCAACAGCGTTGATTCTGATACCCTTTGGCGCCTGCTGCTGAGCAAGAGCACGGGTGAAGGACTGGATGGCACCTTTGGTGGAGCTGTAGTCGACCAACTGTGGGTTACCCATGTAACCGGCGACGGACCCAGAGTTGATGACCGAGTCACCACGCTTCATGTGTGGCAGGCAGAACTTGGTCATGGCCATCATGTGCAGGATGTTGGTCTTGAAGGTCTTCTCGACGACATCCAAGTCAATGTCCGCGAACTCGAAGCAGGCTTCTTGCATGGAGGCTAGATATTGTCAGTACATGAACATGTTGATAGTAATGTCGTCAAACTTACCGTTGTTGACAAGAATGTTCAGTCTGTTGTTGTGGACCTTCAAGTGCTCATCGACGGCCTTCTTCAAGAAACCATGGTCCTTGACATCGCCAGCGATACCGTGACCCTTGCGTCCTGCCTTCTCGATCATCTTGATGGTCCAGTCAGCGTCTTCCTGCTCGTCTGGAAGGTACATGATGGTGACATCAGCACCCTCACGGGCCATAAGAATTGCGACAGAGCGACCAATACCACTGTCACCACCGGTGATAATGGCGGCCTTGTTCTCGAGAAGTCCACGACCCTCGTACTCCTTCAGGTATGGCTTGCCGTCGTCACCCCAGAACTCGAGCTGGGTCCAGATAGCTGGAGTCTCCATCTTTGATTCATAACCGGGACCTCCAGACTGGTCCTGGGCCTTGACGAAGTAAGGGAAAGCGGTGGGTGCTGCATCTTCTTTCGACATTTTGAAGGTTTGTTTGATTTGGTAAGAGTTTCAAGTGGTTCTGGTTCTTAGAATACGTGAAGTAATTCGGAGAGGCAGATGCAGAATTGCTAGCTGGCACAGAAATATGGTCAGCATATTTGTACTCCAACAAACAGTGACCTCATAGCGGCATCATGCGCGTCGAGTTCCCACCGCATTGAGGGGAACTGCGTGGATGCCATGCATTCAACACTTTGAGCCTGAATGTCGTAGGACTTCCGCGATAATAGCCTCGTGATCAGGATGATTCTATTCCGATGTAGGCGTTCGGCTTCTAAGCATCGATGTGTATAGTTTACTTGCCCGGTACCAATCAATTGATTGACACATGTGAACCAGAGGGGTAGGTCTCGGCGACGCTTTGCCCGATGGGGAAAGAACGAACGTGAATGCTTCGAGTTCGAGTCAGGATTTCAACATCAGTATCAACACCGATTCCATACCTTACCAATTGCTCTTCGATTATATAACTTGTGGCTATACAAGTCCGGGTGCCTAAAGTCCTGATTACCTTCTTATTAGTCGGTGAGTTGTTAGCATTCGATACCGCGTATGATGGCGACCGAAGCGATCGAGTCTTTGTTCTTTACAAAAAGTTTCTATCATCGACGTTTACAGACCGTGTGCTACATGCGTAATCGCGATGGCTCCTACAACATGAATACCTGTACATCTCATTTATTTCACATCAATCCTTCACGTCTAGGTTTATCCGTGCTTCTTTCTGTATTTCACCGAACACACACTAACCAGGTAGTCTAACAACTCCACACAACACTTGGCTCATACACTATGGCGCCAATTGCAGTGGTCACTCAAATCGACCCTAAAGGTCGGTCAAACTCGTATCATTATACAACGTCAGGAGTTAAGCCATGAACAGTCGAACAGCATGGTCTTAAGAAGATCGCTAGCGGCAAAGTACGAGAAATCTACGAGGTAGACGAGAAGACGCTCTTGTTCGTCGCTACCGACAGGATCTCTGCGTACGATGTGATCATGAAGAACGTAAGTTTCCTCGGTACGGCCAGAACAACGGAGAGAAGCGCTGATCAAGCCCAGGGAGTACCACAGAAGGGTGCATTATTAACACTTCAGACCGCCCACTGGTTCAACCTCTTCAAGACCGCCATCCCCGACCTGAGGACCCACCTCATCTCCCTCTCGCCACCGTCAGCTCTCTCATCAGCACTACCTGCACCTCTCCTCAACCAGCTCAAACACCGCAGCATGCTGGTCCGTCGCTTCAAGATCCTTCCCCTGGAGAGCATTGTCCGCGGCTACATCACCGGCTCAGGCTGGGCCGAGTACAAGCGCTCTGGCACCGTCCACGGCATTGACATGCCAAAAGGGCTCCAGGAGTCTCAGAAGCTCGAGAAGCCACTCTGGACGCCCAGCACCAAGGCAGAACTCGGCGACCACGACGAGAATATCTCCCCCACCAAAGCTCGTGAAATTGTGGGTGAGAAGTATGCCGCTCGCATCGAGGAACTATCATTGAAGATCTACACCGTTGCTCGTGACTACGCGGCCGAGCGTGGCATTATCATTGCCGATACCAAGTTTGAGTTCGGTCTGGATGAGGAGAACGATGAGGTCGTTCTTGTCGACGAGGTCTTGACGCCTGACAGTTCTCGGTTCTGGCCTGCGGACAGGTACGAGGTTGGAAAGGGCCAAGACAGTTACGACAAGCAGTACCTCCGTGACTGGTTGACCAGAGAGGGGCTGAAGGGAAAGGATGGTGTTGAGATGACCGAGGCTGTGGTACAGGAGACTGCTAGGAAGTACAGAGAAGCTTTCGAGAAGTTGACGGGCCAGAGCTGGGAGGAGGCCCTGGAGAGTGATGACTGAGAGCGTCAACATGTGCGAGCTAGAAGATCGTAAAAGATCGGCTGATGGAAGGAAAAGAACGAGACAATGGCGATAGTGGTGAAGACTAAGGGGAATATTGGTACTTTCTGCTCTAGGGAGCGACATGATTTGAAAAGAAGAAGACTAGAAGCCGAATCTACTCATATGAGCGATACAATTAAGATATAATACACCAATAGCGAGCGCGATACCAGCCGCGTGTATGTGAGACGTGCAATGAGGCTAACCAAGCCATACCGTCTGCTGACCCAAGCCGAGAATGCTGCCTCCGTACCAAACGCCATGCATGTGCGGACTGCACTATCCTGCGATCAAGACCCAAAGCAAGAAGACTGCGGATTGTTAGCAGGTTGTGATGTGTAACGGCTTCAAGGCCAACTTACAAATCATCAATACACCAAACATCTTCGCGACAAGCCACCTGTTCCCTTGCACGCGGCCCCAGTACTTCATCAACTCCCTCTGTGCACCTTCGACATTATCAACCACATCGTCCGTATTGGCGTCTATGCGCTGGATCATCTCGCTCTGCTCGCTAACCATCTGCGCCAGCTGACCGAAGATACCTCCCAACTCGTTGATCGTACGTTCAATAGCCTCGATCGCCTCGCCTCGCTGCTGAATATAACCATTACTGCTCTGACCTTCCTCAAGCAGCATCATCTGCTGTTCCGACTGCGGGCCGCCGCCGCGTGTGAGAGCGGACGAAGCAGAACTGCTCGGCGGTTCCAGACTCAGCAGATCTTGTCCCTGATTCTGCTGACCGAGCGCGGGCGAACGTGATCCTGATCCCGGTGTCTGATACAACGGGCTGTCCGTCCTTCCGGGCGCAAGATGTGATTGTCCGTGCTGACTGACGCTGCTGACAAAATTGTCCTGCCTGCTCCTGCTCGCTTGAATGTTCTTCGTCCGCACCTCCAGCACCTCCTTGAAATTGACACCGACGTCGGCTAGCCTTCCCTGCAACATCACCACCACATTGTCATTGTGCTGCACTTCTTGGTCCGCGCCTTTCGACGCTGCTGCGCGCTGCTGTTTCGACAATTGTGAAAGTCCGCCGATTTGCTGGTTCAAGGCGGCCAGATCCTGCTTGATGACATAGGTGAGCTGGTTGATTTCGATCGGCCGGTCGTCGAAGAGTGTTTTTCGTTTCGCTAGTTGTCCCAGGCGCTCCAGCTTTCCCACGGTCGCTGCGATACCTCGTCCGATCTCTGCTGCCTTGCGCGCAAAGTCGGATCTCCTAGGCTTCCTTTCCGGAGTCGCTACAGCGCCGCTGTTTGTCGCGCTGTTGGGTCCTGTTTTTGTGTGTGTGAGTCGCTTCTGCGCCTGTACCAGGATAGACCTGAACTCAGGTGTGCGGTCTTGTATTGAAGATGTCATCAGGCCTGACGGAACAGGCGTTCCAGGTGTGGAGAGTCGTGAAGGGAACAAGTGTCCAGCAGAGCAGTCTTAAGTACTATCCTCTGACAGGTGCACAGATTGAGTGGAGTGTCGATCTGGTATATTTGTTCAAAAGCGCAATTCAGTCAATGCCAGATGGAGTTGAAGTTCGGCGATTCGGGTCTGGTTGACTGTCTGTCTGGGATGCCGGGCCGTTTGGGGAAAGAACGGTCCAGGGTCTTGGCGTCATTCCGTCTCGGACGAGGGAGCCTAATTTACATGTATGTGTCGTGTGCAACAAGTGCTTGATCTAAGGTACACACGTCTCTTCGTGGCTGTGCAATCATAGACACTGGAGAGACGACAGGTGTTTTGCTCCAACACTAGTTGTAAGAACCATACAACGAAACTGAAGAAAGTGACGGCATATCTCGATTATATGATTGGTCGGGTGATCGACAGCCATCATCTTAAACATCAAAACAGGCTCGGTCTGCGGTCAGCCATCTTGCTTTGCACGTTCGGTTCACGTCGTCTGTCTTCCCATATACCCCGAACCGTTGTGATTCCTCGTCCTCGACCACGTCACACAGACGCGTCACGATTATAAGACGCTGGGCAGCTTTTCCAAACTATCTGGAGACAATATGCTCAGGTAGCGCGCTGCTCCTCTGCTTCAATAACGACTCTTTTACGACCATGGCTCGTCCATACCGCTTCGAAGACGACGACAGGAGGTCGCAGTCACCCTTGTGAGCTTCTTACCATCCTTACTTGCTGTGACGTACTGACTTGTCGAAGTAATCGTCCACCTCCAGCTCAGACCGGACCTCCACCTTCATTTCAGACTAATGTTAATCGTACCAAAACCAGGAAATGGACAGAAGCAAAGCAATACAACTACGACGGTGATGACTGGGGTGATGTTGATCCATACGACGAATACGGCAGCTATCCCGCACCCTCACAGTCCGCGCAACCTACGCAGCCAACTCACCAACGACATCAGTCTTATGATCGCGGTGATGAGAGGAGGGGGTTTTCCGCCGGCGCTGGTCCCGCGCCCGAATCGCAACGCGACTATCCACCTCAGCAGCAGCCGCAGCAATATGGAAGGGGTCCTGGAATGAGTGCGCCGATGGATCAAGGACAACAGATGCGAGGAGGTCGACGAGATTTCTCCCAGCCTTCACAAGTACCGCAACCATTGCACGCGCAACAGCCTCTTCCTGCAATACGACCCTCTAGTGCTGGCGTAGCGTTTCCACCACGAAAGAGCAGCATGGGACCAAATGAGACTCAAGCACAAGCGTCGTCACAAACACAGCCATCAGTCGCGACGGCTCTGGGTGCAGACAAGCCTTTGCCTGCAAATGTCCCGTTCATACGCCCTTCGGACATCTATAAGAGGATGCAAGAAGCGCAGGAGAAAGAACGACAATCTATGGAGTCTTCCCGGCCCTCGATGGACTCCTTGCAACGCCCTGATTCATCTGGCGGAGAAGCTAATCGCGCACCAGCGAATACCATGGAACTGCCACAGCAGACTGGTCGGAATCAAAATCTCGGGACCGTAGCGGAAGGTGACGAATTCACTCACGGTCAAGATCGCTCAAACTATATTCAACAACGTAAAGCATCCTTGCCTCAAGCAGCAGAACAGAACCGTCACTCGATCTACGAACTGTCTGCTACGCCGAAGAAGATGCCTCGGACAGATGAGTCAATCGAAAACACACCAGAGAGAGTCCCTCTACAGACATCACTTCCACGCGTCAGTCGGATAGCGTCCGGCTTCGGTGACGATTTCTGGAGCTCTACAGGACTCTCGGCCGAGACACAATCAGACGACACCGGTGCGAGTGCTGCACATTCGCGGGATGACATTGTAAAGCCCGCTGCACCGTCTTCGCAATCGCAAGCAGAGGAAGTCCTCCCTGCTACTTCATACCATCCAGGAACCGGGCTTCAGCCTGTCGTGTTTCAAGCCTTCGATCGCACAGACGATGAATCTAGTTCTCTTACGTCGCTCTCACACAGTAACTCGCTCGACGTTTCAAGAAGCAACACGAGCACTGCCGATATCAGTCCAATTATGAGCCGAGTGCCAAGTGCTGCTACCGCTGAGGCAGGACAGAGAGCTATCGAACAGCGTGAGCCAGACGTAACACCTATTGCCGAGGAATCCGAGGTTTCTACGCCTACACATTCCAGAACCGTCTCGCATGATACTACCGTGCCGTCATACAAGCAAGACATGTTTGCGCCAAGTCCGAAAGGAAGTCCTGCAAGAGCGCCTGTTCTTTCCACAACACGACGATTGTCGCAACCCATGGCTGGAGAGGTCGGCTACGCCAACGAGCAACACGAACAAAACCCTCCCGAATCTAACTACACCGAAAGAGAAGTCGACCTTGCACATCAGGTGGCCTCTCAAGACCAGCCAAGTCCTCCGGGGCTCATTGTCGCTGCGAACGAGGCCAGAGTGGGCTTCTTGCAGACGCATGATGTTACGCAACCAAGTTCTCCCCAGCTAAGCAGCAGGTCCTTCCCTCGGCCCTCATCAACGGTAACTTCTCCGACCATCGGCGGACGAGAATCGCCGGCTCCAGGACGCGTCCGTGATCTAGCAGGAAAATTCAATGAGATTCAGGACGCATCGAGAAGAAATTCACAGACGTCTTTGAGCTCAAAAGCAAGTATCTCTTCTTGGAAGCAAGGTGACGAAGGGCTTTCGCTCAAGAAGACCAGAACGCTTGATAGCCCTGTCGAGTCGCCTGTAATGGAAAGCAGCAGCGCTTTCGGCCAGAGAAAAGACGAACTTCGACCACAACCCGCCCCGCAAGCAAGCTTTAGACCTCATCTTCCTGGCGAATGGATATCGACTACTAACCTCAATGTCCACACTCCCCCTGCCATGCTTTCTCCGACACTGTCAGCTCACGATGAAACCCCGAAAGCGCCACAGGCTGCCGCTGAGCGCAACGAACAGGTCGATTTCACACCAACGACTGCCAGGAGATCTCTTCGGGAGGCCAGTCCGCACGACGAGCCGGAGACCAGTAACAACCCGTTAGATGCTCTGAAAGCTGCAGGTGCTGCTCTGGCTGCTTCTCTCATGTCTTCGTCAGGTTCAACACACCACCAGAGTCGAGATTTTGCTCAGCCTGCTGGTTCTCCTGAAGAAGAGGATGATGATGACAAGAGTATGGCGCCGCCCCGTAGATCGGGCGATGTGCATATGCGACCGTTGATATCTGATCAGTCCGATGTGTCTGTTGCTTCCAGCATCGCTCCAACGCCTCCGGTTGACTACGCAGTTGGAGGTGAACAACCTCAAAGGTCTTCCACCTACTTCCCTCGTATCGAGGAGCCAAGCGGTCATCACGTAACAGAAGGCAGTGAAGGCGGTGACGATGATGATTATGACTATGAGGAGATGGAAAGCGACCGCTTGAGGCGGGAAATCGAACGCAGCCTTACGCCGCAGCCGCCACGGGTACGGTCCGATGACGAATCCGAGGATGAATGGGAGCGAGACGACGACGACGAAGAAGTGCGTGACCAAGTCGATCGAGATCAACAAGCTCTCGATGCTCCTCAACATCTTGAACAGCACCAACGAGCCGAAAACATTCCAGTTGAAGCGGTTGTACCAACGATGCCTCACCAGCACGAGCAGCAGGTTAGCGTGCCTACCATTCACGACCCTGAACCCGAGTCTCGCGGAGGTATTATCGACCAGAGGTTCAGCTGGGAAGACCGCAAGAACCGCGATTCAAATACGGCTCTCTTCAATCCGGCTGCGCTTGGACCTGAACTTGATCGACCAAGAACACCGCTGCACGTCGTCAATACGAACGTCAGCGAGGAGTCTCTGACATCACCGCCGTTAGAGAAGGCGCCAGAGCCAGCACCTGCTATGCAGATGAATCCGCATAATCTGTCGACTCCTGTCGAACAGATGCGCGAACTTGAGCCAGTCGCCGTAGCGGACGAGTCGACCGGCACACATTCTGACATGCAGTCTGGCCAAACTACACTCGCTCAGGAACAGGAAGGTTCCACGATCTCGACTCCCCCTCGCTCACCAGTGCTGGCTCCAACAACTTCTAATATCGAAAAGCCGTTACCTACTTCACCGGGTCAGCCTGGTCAGGGCTTCAGAGATAACGATCGTCCGGCCACTGCAGCTACAGTGGATGATCAGGCCCGGATCGTCCCTTTCCGAGAGATTCTCGCCATTCGTGATGCCTCTACCCGCATTGAGGCCTACCAAACTACTAGGCAACAATTTGCGGAGATGGATACTGGTCTTCGGAGCTGGCTCAGCACAACCATAGCCGCCCATCCTGAACACGCTCACCTTGTCACTGACGGCCCCAATCGATTATCAAATACTGCTAGTATCCGCCACAAGCCAACACCAAACATCTTGAAAATCGCAAAAGGTCTTGGTGGCTCTCGCACTGACGATGCTCAGTCCGCTGCCTCACCCACACGACCTGCTGACCCATCGAGCCCTCAGAATAACGCTTACGCTGCTAACATGTCTTCCAAAGGCAAAGACCTACTGCAGACGGCGGGCAAGTTGGGAGGCAAGGGCATGACTGGGGCCAAGGGTTGGCTAGCCAAGGGAAGACAGAAGTTACGAGAGAGCGGAGGCGGTGTCGACAAGGTAGATTGATTTCCTACCTTCAACCCTAATCACGATCACGTCCTATCACCAGCACATTGTGAGATTTCTCGAGCATCGAAATGACGAAGTTATGCACGAGTCTCGCAGAAGAAGAATTCATGTACTATTAGCTACAGATGCAAGATACCTCCTCCACATCGTTCTTTATCCTCCCATCGTATAACATCCCAACTACTCCCGCCCCCAGATGTGCCAAAAGATCGGACCTGTATTGACTCGTGAGTAAGACGCAGGCTACATCCCCACCCCCATCTCGAGAGGGCGCAACTTCCATGTTGGCACCACCGCAGTCAGCTATATCTTTCCGAGCCCCGTCCCCTGCAGAATCTGTTGCCGTATCTGCTCCCAGCATTTCGCGATGGCCTTCGAAGAAAGCAGATTCTCGTACGAGCAGCCGACTTTCAACGGCATTCCGTCGAACCACTTCAGATAATTCTAGCACATATTCCAGGCCACAGAGCGTAGTGGTCACCCCAAGTCAGGACAGGTTACACCAATTCGCAGAAGAGCAGCCCCCACTTCCGCGAGACAACCAGGAGAGCTTTCCGAGGGAGGTAGCCACGCCCGCAGCGATGGGCACGTCTTCGAATGCCCCCTTATCTGATTGGCGATCTCCATGGGACGAGGAGGCTGTGACACCCGAAGAAGAGAGGCCGATGCATAATGGTGTCTGGCGACTAGGTGTCTTGCCTAGTCCCGGTGTAGAAACCTTTGCCAGCATCGGCAGTGACACTACCATGCCCAGTACAAAAGATGAGCTCCAACAGACTGAACCCCGACTCGAACCTGTGTATCCCGAAACGCGAGAGGGTGCGCCGGAAGCATCCACTGATGATGATGCGACGCCGAAGGCAGACACTCCGATGATACTGACCGATGAATCGTGGGTCAGGAACGATGGCCACGTGAACGGCCATCGTCGTTCGCCACCCTCAGACATCAGCCACTCGGATGTCAGCCAGCTACACCCGACGCAGTACGGCGAAACGTCTCGTACCTCGTCGGTATCGAGTATGCATGAGAATGTTTCGTCAACGGTGATTCAGACACCGACGCAAGCATCAATCGAACCCGCTCGTGGTCTAGATGAATACTTGAAGTCTTACGCGTCTTCCGAGGGGTCAGATAAGGGCACAGCAGATGACCAAGAAGCTCCTGGACCTCGACAGACTCTGCTACAAAATAAATTGCCGCTGGATCATGATCGACGATTTGATCTGGATTCTCCGACAGTTCCTGACTTCATTCGTTTTTCACAGCCGATGAATCTGGACGCTGCGAGAAATCTTGAGCATGTCGACACACGGGCTGTTGATCAGAGTCAACAAATTGTCCAAAGCCCTACCACAGTGTCTAAGCCCGCTCACTGGAAACAGTCGCATCAAAGTGATGCTTCGAGGAACGAGGTGTACAGCGAAAGGCTACCAGAGGATCACGATCAACTTCGTCACAATGAGCCCTTGGTATACCAGGAGTCTCGTCACCTGGCACAACAAGAATATCATAACGACTTCAGTAATCATGCCTACCACAATCAACCTTCGGCTTCGCCATCATATCAGCAAACGACGCTACCTGAACAGGAGCAGGACACTCCATCTAACAGAACACCAACTGCTGCCACTCCACCTTTCCTGGAGACGGATCCCTACGCAGCGTCTTCGGCCCGATCTATGGCCTACGCGGCCCTTGTGACCCCGGCCGAACAAGCACCACAATCATCGTCAATGGGTCCTCCAGATCATCGACCCGATCATCGAAGGCGAAGGTCTAGTATCTGGGGATCTATTCAAAGATCGCTAAGCAGGACTAGTATCCAGAACTATAGCGAAGAAGGTATCGTTACTCAGTACCAGAACAATCCAGGCCCCAGTGCGGAACCGAGGGCTCGAGATGTCTCCAACAAGGGAAACGTCTTGCGCAAGATGCAAGCGCCTCCTGTTGAACGTAGCACAAGCACGGCGACTCAGCCAGAGGAGAAGAAGAAAAAGCGATTCTCGAATTTTGGATCCATATTCAGACGTTCGACGTCTTCGGCAAATGTGGAAACCAAGCCACGAAATCGGCTGAGTAAGCTAGCTCCTCAGGGACAAAGCAGCGCTTTACCAAAGGCGAACGTACATGAAGCTCGCAATCAAGAGTACACATCAGTACCACAACCAGAAAGGAGTTATCTCATGGAAGACACCGAACACCATCCAGCAATGGCTCCTACATCGAGGAGAAACTCAGACCTTGGACGGCAAAGTACATCACGACCGGCATCACGACCGGTTTCTGGTGTGTGGTCTGAGAGTCCAGTCCGTCAGCCTACTTTACCAGATATGACACCGACCAGACGTTTGCACAGCGATCGATCATACAGTCAACATCGATTTTCAATTCCGAACGTACCTGAAGGATATCAGCCAATCGACTCGTCGTTCCAAGGAGGTACAGGCGCTTCTAGTCCAGCTCGAGGCGGGCCAATACATGAGCAGAGCTTACCACCGCAAATCATATCGAATCCAGGGATGCAGACATACAGAGCGCCAAACGGTGACGATCAAGGTAACTCAGAGTTGTACGAAGGCCGTTCGTACGATTCAAGACCCCAGCCTCAACAAAGACTTTCGTCGACCCACACGATGTCGCCCTTGAGCCGCGAAACTCCGCCAGAGTGGCAGGGGCAAAGCAGCTTTGTTCCAACAGTCAAGAATGACATGGGATATCCTGAAGTACGACAACAGCGAAGGCGAACCTTTGAACAGGCGGTGAATCCGCAAGTACCTTTTGTCGAGTCCGAAAACAATTATGGACCGACACAAGCTCCGTCAGCTACCGCGTCCGCGGAACGTAGTCCTTACCAAGAACGTCCAACGCCAGTACAGGAACATGGCTATACACAGTACCCCCCGCGTGGTCCCAGCGGAGACCAGTACGGCTATGGACCACCGAATTATACACATCAAGGGCCACCTGCCACACATTTCTCAAGACCGACCGCAAATAGAGCATTCCAAGAGCAGCCGTACGGGTACAGTCAACACAATCCTCAGTATCCTGATACGAATGGACTGGGTCAAAGTATGCAAAACTCTCCGGCACGACCAACAGCCGACCAAACACCATACGACAGCCAGCCTGCTATGCACCAACGATCGCTATCGCGAGAAGAAGCGGAGAGGCACAATCTCCGAATACGCCAACAAATTCGTGAGCAAACTCAGGGATACCATCCTTCACGACAATTTCCTCCGCACGCACAACAGCAGCGCCCTCGTTTCGATGATTCCGCTGACGCATATGGGTATGCTGATGACGGGCGACAAGGTGGTAACCAATTTATGCAGCAACGACAGGGACAGCCGATGATGAGGGGAGGTAGATCTGGTGCGCCCGGTTCTAGCATGAACAACACCACTTACGCCGGTTAGGAGCGGGCACCCATTGCGATTCAAGAGGGCAGGTATCAATAGAGCTGAGAAGCAATGTCGAAGAAAAGGAAGACGTGAAGGGGGGCGTTGTTCGATTTGTATCAAAGTGGTTGGTGTCGTCGTATATCTTCCTGTGAGGTCCTAATAGTCTCCACTGCCAGATACTGTTAGATACCATAGTCATTATTGTACATGATGTCTTGTACAGGATACAGTATCTCTTTGCTGTATATCAGCAGCTCTAACGAATGTGAAGCTTCTGGTTGGTCATTGTCATCTTGGCTGGCTGAACGGTTAATCAAGATTCTTGGCGAATCGATCGGAGAGCGGCCCGTGCTCGGCAAGTAGCGGATGTCGCTCCGTGATAAATGACGGCGTAAATAAGGGACAAATATTTGACCCGACTCGACTCGAATCCACTCGACTCGACTCGCGCACGTCGTTGCTACAGGAATTGGCGTGTCTAACTTTCACAACTATACATCTGCATCGCGAGACTCGCCGCAATCGCGTATAGTGTCACACAGACTCGAGACCCTCGACAATGACCGTCACACGGAGCCAGACGGGCAAGACGCCTAGGTATGTCTGTTCTCATCTGTTACACCTCATTTAAAGCCATTGCGCCATGACCTTGGTTGTTTCGAAAAGCATTGACCGAATCCGCGAATGAAAATCACACTTCACGCACCAGTTAATACAACCCCTCCTCTGTGACCAATTGCTTACAACAATCCAGGAAGTCCACCCTTCCAGAAGGATTCGTAGAAACACCTTCGAGAAGGAGATCAACTCGTAGAACCAGTCAATCGCGCGACACTGCCTCGCCCGCTCCACTATCCTTTGCCGACATCAACGACGCCGACTCACAAATGGACACAATCAAGGTCAATGGCGCTGCCAACGGCCACGCCAACGGACACGCCAATGGAAAGACTCAGGGAAAGAAGGAGGCTCGCATCATCGATGGTTGGCTGGAAGGCTCAGATCCAAAGACTGACCAAAACCCACACTACGACTTTGGCGGCACTCCAGGTGTCACGGCCATGATGATCGGATTCCCTCTTCTGATGTATTACATGTGGATAGGCGCAACCTACTACGACGGAAAATTCCCGACCCGATCATCGCCAAACCAGTCCTACGGCGACTTCTTCCAGCACCTCTTCAACCTTGCTTATACCGGCGCGTTCCCTCACGTAAGAGCTTGGCTTATCTACTGGGTCTTTTTCATCGTTCAGGGTGTCTTCTACCTTACTCTGCCGGGTGTCTACAGCAAGGGCAAGCCTCTTGCTCACATGGGCGGCAAGCAACTTCCGTACTACTGCAACGGAGTCTGGTCATTCTACACAAGCATTCTTCTCGCTCTGGGTCTTCACGTCACGGGAATCTTCAAGCTCTACACTCTGATCGACGAGTTCGGCCCAATCATGTCCGTAGCCATTATCTCCGGATTCCTCGTCAGCATCGTCGCCTACGTCTCTGCTCTTGCGCGCGGTGCACAGCACAGAATGACTGGTCACCACGTCTACGACTTCTTTATGGGCGCCGAGCTCAACCCGCGTTTGTTCGGCTGGCTAGATTTCAAGATGTTCTTCGAGGTTCGTCTGCCTTGGTTCATCCTCTTCTTCACAACCCTCGGTGGCTGCGCTCGCCAGTACGAAAAGTACGGCTATGTGAGCGGAGAGATGGGTTTCTTGCTCCTCGCTCACTGGCTTTACGCCAACGCCTGCTGCAAGGGTGAGGAGATGATTCCTACTACTTGGTATGTGCAATCTCAAGCTCGAATCATCCATCTCTAATCGTATGAACAGGGACATGTACTACGAAAAATGGGGCTTCATGCTCATCTTCTGGAACCTGGCTGGTGTTCCTCTTAGCTACTGCCATTGCACCATCTACCTCGCCAATCACCATCCATCGGAGTACCGCCACAGCATTCCCGTGCTCGTCTTTTTCTACACCTCCTACCTCTTCGCCTACTGGGTCTGGGACACTGGCAACAGCCAAAAGGCCATGTTCCGCTGCCAGGAACGCGGCTACGAGATGCACCGCAAGACCTTTCCGCAATTGCCATGGAAGGCGATCAAGAACCCTGAGAAGATCCCCACTTCGACCGGTGACTCCCTTCTTTGCGATGGCTGGTACAAGTACGCTCGCAAGATCCAATACACCGCCGACTTGTACTTTGCGCTTACTTGGGCCTTGATCACCGGCTTTGACAGCCCCTTCCCTTGGTTTTACCCAGTGTTTTTCTGCGGTATGATCATCCACCGCGCCATGAGAGATATCCAGCGTTGCAGGGAGAAGTACGGCGAGGCCTGGGTTGAGTACGAGAGGCGTGTTCCGTACCTTTTCATTCCTGTAAGTGTCATCGAGACGTGCGCTTTTTTCAGTAAGCTAACATAATATAGTACGTAATCTAAGCTATCAAAATCGAAGAGGCTGGACTGCACGGCTTGAGATATCGTAGTCAGAGATCATATAAGAGGAACAATTCTTGTACAGATACCCGGAGCTTGTGCTCCCGACCCTTATACTTGCAGCTGGCGGTATTGTCGGCAGATCTTGTGTTCCTGTCTATTACCCCTTCCAAAAGCGATCAAGAGCAGGTACATGGGTGTATACCGGAAATGACCACGGCGACAACCGAGAAATCGCCATTGGGATAAGAAGGGCGCCGTCGTCGATCTCGATCGGCATTGTAGATTATAATCCTTCAATATGAGTTTGTTTCTACCATGCATACAATCTCGTGAAACTACTGTGTTTGAAGCTAATTGATCCGTGGTCTTCGGTAGTCGCAAGCCCATCTTCCTCCAATTATTATCGTCCTTCATCCCAGCCCTCCAACATCAACGTCCAGTCCAGATTCTAACCACAGCTCTTGCACTCTGGTCCCCTGACATCATCCACAGTCCCAAGCCTCCTGCCACTGCCACCGCCAGCACCTCCACCACCGCCTCCGCCTCTAGGAGCTCTAGGACCAGCTCCCGCACCACTCCCTCCACCACTCCCCCTCATCCCCGCAAAAGGATTAATAGAACGCACACTCTGCCCCGCCCGTCGATTCTGGATCGCAAAAGGCGAACTCGCCGCCGCAGCCGTGGAATCAAACTGTATATCGCGTCAGCAACCCATCCTACGCCCTTTCCTCCTTCCTATATCCTTTCCCTTTGAAACGAAATTACAGACATACAGAGAGCAGAGTAGTGAAATACAGCCCCAGGAATAAATACGCCGACTCGGCGAACGAGGAGATGCGCGCCGTCAGTGGTGGCGAGGAGACCGCGCGGCCGTTGTGGATGTATGTTGGTTTGGGAGCTGAGGAGGATTGAGGCGTGGGCTTGCGGTCCTGGTTCGACATTGTGCGACTGCTCGCGCGGCTACGGATCGGGGCGCGAGAGAGGTGTCTGCTTCTGCTGGTTGTGAGGTTGGATCGAGTGGTGGATAAGCTGATGAGGCGATGTGTTGGGATTGCGGTGATTGTATGATTGTCGTGCGATGTTCTTGGATGTGATCCTGGAGTGAGAGAGCGTGAAGAGGTGCGGTCATGCCAAAACAGGGTCCGCTCCACCTCCAAGTCGCCGATCTGGGGAAGGCACATGCTGCGGAGCTTGCCGTAGACCTCTCGAATCGGACACTGTCGTGTTACTCAGACTCAGGGAAAACAAGGTCTTACCGTTGTCAATGTGTGGAGTGTGAAGAGTCTTTATTGCGAGACGATCGAGTACGTATCATAACACTTGCATTGGCGCTTTTCTATATCCCTCAATCCAGAGACGATCAAGTCGCTCAACCATGCCCCGTCCGTCCTATCCCAGATTTGCCATCTGCCAAACGCCATGCATATACCCTTCACCAGTCCCTTCAGAAAACTCACGCCACACCAGCGACGACCAAAGCAGCGAGACCCTCCTCTTCTGCCCTCGTCGTTACCTTGACCGTCACGCCGCTCTTGGCACTGAACGCCATGCGTACTTGTGCGGCGACCTTGCCGCCTGAGACGCTCTTGCCGTACAGCTTGAGGGTATGTGTGGATGGGGTGAGTGAGATTTCTGTGCCGTCCAGGGGTTGCATGCTGAGATTCTTGACAAGCATTTCGACCGCCTCGGAAATGCTCTTTGCGTTGTCGAGTTGGTATGTCTCTTCCGCCTCGTGCTCTCCGTCAGACGGTAATGAGTTGTAGATGCCGTCAAAGTTGCCGGCAAAGGCAGGAAGAACGTAGTCAGCACCGGTGAGATCGAGATCCTCAATCTCATACTCATCGTCGTAACCACTTTCTTCTGGCTCGTTTGTCGTCGGGTCGATTTCTTTGCTGGTGAATTTGAGGATATTTGAGACGTTGGCGGAGACGAAGTGTTCTGGTCGTCTGAACGCGACGTATACCGTTCCAGGCTCGTCGGTCTTGAGCATTGGTGCAGGGATAATAAATTCTTCCTCGAGCTCCGAGCCTGAGTCATCTTCCGATGAAGAAGTTGCTGTGCAGACGATAGAGACATCGGTAAGGACAACTTCAGGAAGAGTGTTCTTGATGTCGTATTGCATGACAACGTGCTCCTTGAATAGATGCTTGATGGCGGTGACAACGTATTCCGTTTCGCTTTCGGTAAGCTCGATAACAGCGCTGCTTCTGAGCACACCTCCGAAAGCGGCGATTTCTGGAATAGCTTGCAACTGTTGTGCATACTTTTGTGCAGCAGCGGTGGCAGACGCAGCAGCATCGGCGGATCCACGAGCAGAAGGCTTTGGTCCAGTCGAAGGCGCCTTGAGCGTTGGTGTAGCGGTTGTGAGTTTCTTTGTCCTGTCTTCGGCAAGAGCCTGCTCTTTCGTGACCACAGGTACTGTTGAAAGGTCGAAAGGCTTGCTGAACCCGGAAGCCGAGTCTGCTGTAACGTACATGACCAATTGGTGCTCCAGCACTGGCAATGAGAACATGGAGTCTAGTACAGTCATTAGTCTCGGTAATACCATTTGACTTAGAAAGCATACCATTTCTGATGAACTTCTCCGCCATCTCGTCATCTTCCTTCATCAAGCGCAAATTGAGAGCAGCACGGTCGCGGACCTCATCGTCGGTGTCGTCCAAACATCTAGTAAGAAGGACGTTGACACTACGCTTGACTTCAGGATCCTTTTGACCAACACCAAACTTGGCCAACGCGGTGACGGCCGCCGCTCGGACAAGTGCATTCTCCAGCACAACACGGTTGTAGATGTATCGGATGTATTTCGTGGGCTGAACAGTCTTTGGACCCTCGGAACCGAGAAGGTGAAGGATACGAACAGCAAGCTTGGTGAACTCGCAGTCCTCGATGAATTCGCAAAGGTGTGCAAGAGCTTCATGTATGTTAGCAAGGCGCTAGATCCGGAATGTTGGTGAACCTACCGTCTTCTCTGCTGTCTGGCACAAACTTGATCAGGTCAAAGATGCTTTCGACAACACTGCGCTTGAACTCATATCCACCTTCATCACGAAGCACACCGCTCAAAAAGGTCAGCATGCCAGCCTGTTTGCTTGGAAATTTGAGGCAGAGCGTTCGGATAGCTTCAACGATGGTGACCTTGAACTCGTCGGTGATGTCAGCCATGAAGCCAGATATTTGTTTCATGAGGCGGTCAACGCTTGACTCGTTTCCGGTCTTAAGGAGGGTTGTGATGGCAAAGGTAGCAATTGATCGGTTGCTGTTGGAAATGAGAGCCTCGATGTCTGGGTTACACTGTCGGACAGCGTCAGGCTTAAAGGTCGCAAAGTTGTGGAGGATTCGGATGGCGGCAAATTTGGTGACAGCTCGTGGTGACGTGAGGAAAAGCTGGAGGACGTGAATCGCCTGAGTGGCCTCGGCGTCGGAAAGGTCTGGGATCTCGCAGATAGCCTTTGCGGCTTCGATATTGACAATCTCGCTCTTGTCCCTGAGCCAACCGTCCAGAAGCTGTACCATCGGCTTCCTGAGTCCAGGATCCTCCTCCGCGAGCTTAGCAGCAAGTCTGACCAACATCAGGCGGGCTGCAGGGCTCTTAACCACACCAGCGGCGCTGTACTGCTGAACCATCTTGACCAAGGCCATTCTGTCGTGAGAGCGCATTTGATAGAGCAGACCAATGGCGTGGTATTGTGTCATAAAGTTGGTGTTTGCGGCGGCCAGAGTTTGTCCACCAGATCCGCCAAATCCGAGGGAGAAGCCACCAGATGATTTGGCCGAGGAAGCCGCCTCCTGAGTTTCACTCTGCCATCTCCTTACAATGTCTTTTGCGATCGGGAGAAGATGATACGAAGATACGAGCGCGGCCGAGGATACCGAAGGCGTCTTGTCGACAATGGCGGTCTTGATGTTCCTTTCGATAGCTTGTACGGTCGATGCCTGTTGGTGATGATTAGTACTGAATACGATCCTCTCTCCCCATGGACCTTCCAACGTACATCAATGATCCGGCATAGTGCACGAATAGCATTGGCCCTATAGACCACATCACTCCCTACAGCCGTGTCCTTCATAATACTGCTAGTGACCATTATCACATCCTCGGCTGTGTTCGCCAGCTCTTTGATAATAAGGTAGACCATCTGCCGTAAGGAGGGATCTTTGTTCTGGAACAACTTCGATATGCTGAAGAAAAGGGTGGTTGCTTCATTTGTCGGGAACTTTTCACCAGTTGAGAGGAAGAGTGCGATCTTCGTCAACAGAATGCGGCATCGTCTTGGAGAGATTGGCGACGAGTTGAATATCCGAGCTATTGCTTGTTAACAAGAGCTGGCATTGGGGGGCATACGTCTCGTGTCAAACCCACCTTCTTGAAAGACCGATGTACGGTCCACCTTGACAATGGCGCCATCGTCCTCATCCTTCTTGTTGAAGCTCATCGTGGCTGTATTGTTCTCTCCAGAAAGTGCATACAGCTACAATGGCTGGTTGTTGTGCTATGTCTACTGCTTGCGCTTCAGGGTCCCGCAGTGTATTGAAGCTGACATGGCATCTACGGAACAGCAGGGGCGGCCGTGGACAGTCGCCGGCGAGTACCAGTGTGCAGTTCTTCGGCCTTCCGCGCCGTGACGCGTGTGGGGCAGCAAGCAGGCCTACAAATAATAAATTGTCACATCGTTCAGTACATAGACCTTGTACAATAGCACCAACACTATCTAGTAGCCTGGAGGTCAATACACAGACAATATGGATCCAGCAGCAATGAACATGCCAGTCAACGTCCCGGTAGACGACCCCAATGCCGACACGGAATGGTAGGCTTAGCATAATTAACATTTCATGCGCAGCACATTAACAAGATCTAGGAACGATATCCTCCGGAAGCACAAGATCATTCCAGAGAAACCTCCTTCGCCGACTCCTATGATCGAGGAAGCGCTCAATGAAGCACGCAGACTGGCACATGAGAACCGACTGGAAGGGAAGGACCTCGACGAGCTGGACGAACTGGAGGACGAGGAAGACGACGACTTCTTGGACATTTACAGGCAGAAGCGCATGCAAGAATTGGCGCAATTGCAAGCGACCTCGGTATTCAGCCAAGTCTATCCAGTGCAGAAGCCAGAATATTCACAGGAGGTCACAGAGGCATCCAAGAAGGCCTTTGTCTTCGTTCTACTCACTTCTTCTTCTGGCACCAACACCGAGTCGAGACTGCTGATTGAGATCTGGAGGGAGCTGGCCAGGAAGTTTGGCGACATCAAATTCTGTCAGATGCAGGCCAACTTGTGCATCGAAGGCTATCCGGACCGCAACACCCCGACAATCTTGGTGTACAAGGACGGCGATATCAAGAGACAGATTGTCACGCTGAAGGAGCTCAATGGTGACAGAACCGCGATGCAAGACCTCGAGACTCTTCTGCGCTCAGTCGGTGCAGTGAAGCCCGGCGACAGTAGGCTGCAAGTTCGCAATACAGTAGAGGACTCTCTTCCCAAGACTGGGATCAGACAAGGCACGACCAATGCTGCAGCAGACAGCGACAGTGACTGGGAATGAGCCGGTCATGGATGCGACAGTTGCAGCCGAGCATGTGATCGAAGCATAACGACGAATGATCTCCGCGGGCTGCTGTAGCATGCTCACCAGGCACGAATCCGGTACCCGAATAGTTGTCTGAGCTGGTCAGTACAAGTTATGGTAAAAGTCATGCATGGGAAGAACATTCGAAATCCCCTCTGGTCCGATCAGATCTTAACTCGGCCATCCGATCTCAGCGACCAAGCCCTATGTGGTATTGACACCAAGAGTCAGCTCACCTTCCTCGACTTGGCCGGTCCAAATATCGTGTTACCAGTACCGGCAAGATTGGAGTTGATTATTTGAGACAATGACCAGGCGCTTGTTTCCTGCCATGTGAAAGCATCTTGGCTGGAACTGTGCTGATCCATGTGCAAAAGACTCGGGTCGAGGCTGTGCCTGTAAGTGGGGTGGGAATGGGTGTGAGCAGGAAGAGCTCAGGTTGATTGACAGTCTGCATGATGCGAACCAGACAGGGGGCATCACGTGGACTCCAGATGACGGGTGTGTTTGAGGTACAAAAACCCCAAGTAGCCTTCATAAGCTGGCGAGGCTGGTTGCGACAGGTGGTTGATTGTCTCGGATCATGTAGCATGTGGTCGGATCGTGGTACCCATTCAGCCGTCCCGCAGGCACCATATCGGGTACTAGTCAGACCACACTTACTAAACTAGGTAGTGTGCATCTAGAAACTGCCACGTGCACAGATCAACCCTGCGGCTACACCTCCGGTCGTGGTACAACCATAGCTAGGCTGAAGTTGAGTGACGAGTCCAGCTCGATTTGAATACTTGATATTTACAAAAGTCAACTAAGTACCAGGATCCTTCGTACGTCATTTCCTGCTCGAACCCCAGTCGCTACCTCCTCGATGCTCTGTGTGACTCAATAACTTCTTGCGCAATACACGCCATATACTCGGTTCGTGTACATACAGATACTTCCAAGACATGCTGATGAATTTTCCGCCAATCGTCAGAACTCCCCTTGACCATACCTTATACCATTAAGCCCTCTCAGATGTGCAGGCCGCGCTCAAGCCTGGTTGCCTTGACTTGCTCGAGGTTTGGGGCTTGCAAGTGCTGAACCTTGTCGTCGTAGACTTGCTGCTTATAGTCCATTTGCTCCCACCAAAGTTCGAACTCCGGGCTGGGCTCGTCACGTTTGATGTCCACCCAGAGCTGGTCGATGCCACGGCGGATATGGCGGAAGCGGACATTGGCATGAACCTTGAGAGCTTGAATTTCTTCGCGATATTGGCCCAAGAAAGTCTCCCAAGAACCTTCGTCGAAAGGGTTAGGTGACTGGATGTCAGAGGTGGGAGACATTGGCGAAGGAGACATCGCTGGATAAGCTGGCACATCCGCGACGTATGGAGTGAGGAGATCATTGAGGCGATTCGCATCGAGTGATGGAAACGTTTCTGCGATTGAAGGCAGGTTCGAACCTTTGACGTCCTCTGGTGTAAAAGGTGGAGTGTCGGCTAGAGCGGAAGACGATATGCCGGTCGAGAACATGCCGAGGTCGCTGTTATTCAAGGTAGCAGTATCGAGACGTGGAAGCATGGCCGGACGTGTTGAATGCGGCGAGGCAGCCTCTTCGGTAAATGATTGTGGAGGAGTCCTCCATGGCGAGCTCGACGCGACTATCGTCGTGGGTCCGTTCCTTGGCGAAGAGACAGCGGTGGCAGAAGCGGAGCCAGACATGGTTCTTGAGAGGTGACCACTTTTCTTTTCAGGCCAACCACGGACAGTAGCATCGTCGTCAAGCTTCTCAAGTCGAGCCAGACCGGTAATAACAGCCGCTCCGGCAGCTTGCCAGCCCTCCAGTTCTGCAGTGAGCTTGTCAGGAAGTCGGTTCCAGAGCTCCTGTGGCATGTCCCACTCGATGAGATATTTAGGACTGTAGGCAAAAGTATCCGAATTTGAAGCAAAGGTAGGACCCTGCTTGCGTGCAAAATCGGACTGAACGTAAACGCGTCGAGCGGAAGCAGTCGCCATGAAGGAAGGTCGACGGTGAGGTGGGACCTTCATGACAGACTTGCGAAGCTCATTTGCCATGGTGTCTGTATCTTGTTTTGTGTTGGAGAGGAGGAATACGGAGCCTTCTGGTGGTGGTGTTGATGGACTCGAGTTGCATAAACGAGGACGAGCTGGGGAACGCAAAGAGCGAGGTCGATTTGATGATGATATATATCTAGGAGTGCGCGTGACAATCGAAGTTGGAGCGAGGCTGTGAGAATTAATTTGGGAGATCATGATGGTGGAGGAAGTCGCGTAGGTAAGGTAGCGCCTTGAGTTCCAAGATTGTCAGTCGTACCACGCAGCCGGGTCGCGTTGCACTTTCACTCTTTACCAGTCGTCAAGTGATACAAGTGAGGCAAGAAGCAAGTGAGTGGAAGGGGAGGTGGAGAGATATGGAAGGAGCGAGTGAGACTTGAAACTGCTTTTGAGTACAATGACGAGCTCTGTCTGGGTCGAGCTTGCTTGCTTGCTTGCTTGCTGATGTACCTAAATACCTATGCGAACAGCCTTCACTGTCATGCAGGCAGCCTCGTTGCTAGTCCCTGCTAAGTACCGGCAGGCTGCAGGTTCTTGCTTGAGCTGCAGGTACAAACGCCTGATTGGAAGAAATTCTGCAAATTGTCTCGAGCCTATCTTTCGCTTTTGGGTGATATGATATTGACAAGTTCTGATATATTCTACTCGAGTCTAAAACCGAGAGTGTCAGTACGGGTGGGCACTCTGAAAGCGGCAGGCGCAGGCGCAGATGACGAAGATCGAAACTGCGAAAGTTGCCGGAAATGGAAAGCCAAGCGAGCAATGCATTCCGACCGTTTGGTGCGCTTGTTTGTGTAGCAGTGACAGCGCAACGCAGCACGGCACACGCACGTGATAAAGGGACAAAGGGGCTTGTTTGCGTACCTTTCGATAATGTGCAATCCGGAAGCAGTCTGGACGACGTTGCTGACCTCGCCAGGCTTGAGTGCAAAGGCGGCCTCTTCAAACTCCTTCTGCATATCACCTCTGCCAAAGAATCCGCTGATACATGGTGAGCACATTTTCGGGTCTCCCGCAACTTTGATATCACTTACAGGTCACCTCTCTTCCTCGAGCTGCTGCAGTCGCTCTCAGTCGTTGCCAAGTCGCCGAGACTGGTTGCTCCACTCCTGATTCTTGCTTCGTGACCAAGAATGATGCTCATGGCTTCGTCTTGATTCCTCGTTATCTGTGCTTCCCTCCAGCTTGACGGTCGGCGAGAGTCTTTGTGCTTGACCAATAGGTGTGCTGCTCTTATCTTTCCTTCTGTCGCATGACCGGCTCCATCAGGACGAAGGTTCGCTGAGCTGTGATATGTGCCCATGTAGTGCTTTAGAGCCTCGCTGTCTGTGCCTGAAGGAGGTTCCCATCGGCTTTCCTTGGTCGAGGGGTTGAAGTAGTAAGGGAGGTTCTTGGAGTTGGAGTGTCTGACCTCCCATCCAGAAGGAAGTCCAGTCGACTAACCGTCGTTGTCAGCATCGTCACAATACATGAACAAGGATCACCATGCTATATGTCCCATGGATAATAGCAGAGACGAGTGCCCCAGATTTGTGTAATGCGGGGGAATCGAAGAGTGTCATGCAACTTGTAGCAGTTCCCCACGATTTACAGGTACCACGCGGACGGTCAGGGAACCACTCACCATTTTGTACTAGTTCTGTATATGCAATGGAAGATGTGATGGACGGCGCAGACTGTGGTTGTTGTGTCGCAAACGGTGAAGCTGAACGAGAGAAGCATGAGCCTCTGGGCAACTTGTAAGCCAAGACATTTGCACACTGCGCGCTGCGACTCGCATCGCGCGTGATCAACGAGATCCCGGCCGACCGTCGCCCGGAGGACGAGAGCCGCGGTCCGCTCCGTGACTTTGAACATCGAAGCCTGGAGTGCATAGTGCGACACTGCGATTCACCACCTTGTGCATGCAGTAAGTACTACTGGCACCATCTACAACCGACGCTCAAGAACCTACCTCATTCGCCTTCCATATCACTACGACCTTGCAATCTCACACGGATCGGAGCCTGCCTTTTTTCACGACACATCATGGACACCTACGGCTCACCGACAGAGGAGATCGCGGAAGAAGTCGACGCACAGAAGAGAGTAGCATTCCGGTTCTGTCGCGAATGGTGCGTCAGAAAGAGCCATGGTACAAGCGGTCACTAATTGTCGAAGCTCGAACATGCTTTATCCTCGCGAAGATAGAGAAGCCGGCACTCTCGCTTTCCAGTGCCGTCACTGCAACTACATGGAAGACGTTGGACCTACATGTATCTACCGCAACGAGCTATCATACACGGTTGGAGAGACTTCTGGTGTCACGCAAGATGTTGCCTCGGACCCGACAGTAGGCAGCAGTTTCATTCACTTCTTCCTCGAGCGCCCACTGACCTCTGTCTTAGCTACCACACGCCGATATCGAGTGCCCAGCTAAAGGCTGTGGAGGCCGCGACGCTGTCTTCTTCCAGAGTCAACAGAGAACAGCCGAGACCGGAATGAAACTGTTCTATGTCTGCAGCGAATGCGGTCACGTCTGGGCTCCAGTGAAGGAACGATGATTATGATTTACGATTGATTTGGTCAGTAACAAAAAAGTTTCCAGCACGCATCAGATTGCATAGGTACTGGTTGGAAGCACGGCGTTTTGAAGTGTAGCCCTTGGCTGAAACGGAGAACGGGCAAGATACCCCTTGAGAATCTATATATGATACACGTTGTTTTCCATCACGGCAGTCCCCCTGGTATTGATCCAACGCCTTTGCTATGCATGAAAATGACAGTATACTTTTACAAGTGCATCGGGGCCAACGAGAGGATCTTGGACCACTTCTTGTCGCGCAGCTCGCTTCCAACGATACCTGTGTCCGTACTTAGCGGTGGTGTATCTTATACATCCGTATCTGTCCACTTACCGTTCATTCTTGATCCAATAGGCTCTCCTCCCTTGTTGATCAGAACACATGCATTGTCGTCGAACTTGACCACGCTACCGTCGTCTCTCTGGTACTTCTTGATCGTCCGTACAACCACGGCGTGTCTGATATCTCCTCTTCTGACCTTGTTCGCTGCACTGATGGACACACTGCCTCCAGGTCCTGACTCTGGTCCAAAGTTCCTCTGCTTTTGTACAACCACGATGATGCGGTCTCCTGGGAAAGGTATAAGTTGCTGGTCCGGAAAAGCAGTCTTGTCGCATTCGAGATAGAAACATATTGCGCAATGTATGCCAGAGGGCTCCGAGTGTCACTAACCGATCTTTGCATGGCGCTTCATCTTCAAGACCTTGACGCACTCGACAATAGCGGCGCCAGAATTGTCGATGCAGTTGAGCATGGTCTGGGAAGCGTTAGATTTCGATAATGGAATTTCCCATATCTCGTGATGGCAGCATACCTTTAGCTGAATCATCTTGACTGCTTTGTGGCGGTGTCGCTAGCAGCAAACAACCTTTGGTCTTACTGTCAAGGAAGTACTCGGTATTATCACAAGGATCAATGTGAAAGATCTCCGCCGCATGCGATCGGTGCGCGCGTGCCTGCTCTTTGCGGCTTTTGCACTTCCGGCCGACCGTAGCTTCCCAGATCAAAGGGAATCGGGAGCATCAAGTCCCTCCGTCCTCTCGCGTTGATCTCCCGCGTCTTTCCACCGCGTTCACCTTCACATTCCAATTCTCACTGTTGCGCCGTCCTTGATATGTTCATTCGGGAGAGCTGGCTTAATTGCGTGTGATTGATAACGTGTCGCACATTTGTATCTTTCATTTTCATTTTCTCATTCATTCTTCTGACCGCTGCATATCTTCCGGCGCATTAAGCATTCTCGGCACACGGACAACCGACCGCGGTCGGTCACTTCATTCACCTACTCGACACACCCTAATTCTGATCTTCTTGCACCATACGGACTCTTCGTAATACAGACATATCAATAACATACGAACACATACCGCCAATGCCAAAGCCGGCGGCAGCACTCGAAGATGCCTTGGCGAAGAAAGGGGGCTTGAGCCTTGCACAGCTCGTGGACTACGATGATCGCTTGACCGATGCATTGGTCGATCGAGTATGAGTGTTGCGTGTCCAACTCCGAGTACCTATGCTGATGCCATGCGCAGGTCTATTACTGGAGCACCATCCGCAAACTCCGCCCTGGGTTTCATGCGGTTAGAGGCATCCGTGAAGAGGACGTAACAACCATATTGCGGAAACATATTATCGTCGACAAGGACCCTCAATCGGCAGTTCAGAAGTTGCTCGACCTTCCAGCGCTCAAGAAGTACCACGCAAGTCTGAAGACAAAAGACGAAAAGGAGCACTTTGTAAGACATCTGAATAAATATGTCAGGATATATATGCCGGATTGCCCATTCGAGGTGAATACGACAAACCGATATACTGTCCTTACCCACGAGGCTGCCGTATTCGCGCGGAGGGACATCCAGAAAGGCGAGGTCATCAAATACCTGAGCGGTATCCAGGTCTCTATTACAGACCAGGAACTTGAAGACCTGGATTTGAAGGACCGCGACTTCAGTATCGTCTTGTCAAGTCGCAAAAGGACACCCTCGCTTTTCCTTGGCCCTGCACGATTCGCGAACCACGACTGCGACTCGAATGCACGATTGTCAACAACAGGAACGTCTGGCATGCAAATCGTCGCGAACCGTGTCATAGAGTACGGCGAAGAGATTACGGTGAAATATGGCGAAGACTACTTTGGCGAGGAGAACTGCGAATGTCTCTGCGGAACTTGCGAACGATTCAAGCGAAATGGTTGGAGCAGGAAAAGAATAGTAGAGACATCGAACGACGAGACCCCGGAGCCACAGGTTGAGGTGCAACCGCCAACAGACTCTTACTCGTTACGAAGGAAGCGGGCCTTTATGTTTGATAGTGTCACACATTCGCCTATACCTACGTCAGGGGCTAGCACTCCCACTTCGTCCAGTCCTCGCCCGGCGAAGAAGCAGAAGATTTCCAACGGCATCACGCCTTCCAAAAAGGCTCCATTGTCAAAGCCGGTAGTCAAGTCGGAACACAGCCCTTCACAGTTAAGTCAGAGTGTGACTGCCAAGGAGGTCGACGACATACCATTCCCGGAGTGGAAGGCTCGACGGAGCAGTGGACTCAAGGTCACGTACAGCAAGAAGCACAAGTTAGCGGATCTTGTATCGGACACCGAGACTGGTCGATCGACGTCACCAGCATCATCGTTGCTCGAGAACTCACAGGCTTTGTCGATATCAACAGAAGCCACTTCCTTTTCCTCCACTGAGCACGAAGACAAGACTGAGCAAGGCGTCGAGGGCGAAGAAGAGATCAAAATCGGGTCACAGATTGACATCGTAGAAGACCTCGAACCGCAACAAGGTCTCTCACAACTAGACCGCGACGACGAATCATCAATCCTCTCGGATGCACCAGCAGAGCTCGACCTCGAAACCCCGCTCTCCGCGCTGCTAAACCACAAACAACGCAAAGCACAACTTGCCGCAACCCGATTCAGCCAGCGAAACAAGCGAACGCCGATCCCCACGATCGAAACAACCGATTCGTTGCCCTCTGACAACGAATCCGACGACTCGGATCCCTCTCACCCACGACGACGACCAGGCGACTACACACTAACGCCTCTCCTCCTCGCCAGCCCGGCGAGCCGCTGGGTAGAATGCAGGCTGTGCTCCGACGCCTTTGTGCAGGAAGACGCGTACCTGACGCGCAAGCACTGTCCGCGCTGCGAGCGGCACAGTAAGCTCTACGGGTACGAGTGGCCGAAGACGGACAAGGAAGGGAGGTGGGACAAGGAGGAGCGCGTGCTGGATCATCGATTGGTGCACCGGTTCGTTGATCCGGAGGAAGAGAGGCGGGAGAAAAAGGGACGGCGCAGTCTGGGTGTGCTTGTTGCCGAGAGGGAGAGGAGTCGGCGAACGAGCGAGGCTGAAGTCGAGGATGGACGGCGGCGGTCACGGCGTGGAACTAGTTAGTAGAGTGTAGGATATTTGGGGCACCGTGTGTAGGATACTGGTGCCACCGTGTGGGATATGCGAGACGAAATATTATTACATCCCAGCATTATCTTGCCTTTCTCTATAATCTACATCTAGTCCTCATCCCAATTTGGGTTCGGGCCCGGCGGTTTCGGTCCACCCGCCTGTCTCGCGACGATGATCTGATCCACACTCAACACCGTCCTCGCGGCCTCGGTCGCGAGCTTGAAGGCCCAGTTCTTCGTCACCAGGAGGTCGAGGATCCCCTCCTCCCGCGCGTCCAACACGCCCGTGCCGTCGTTGTTCTCGACGTCCACGCCCGTGCAGCACACGGCCCCCTTGTCGCTCTGCGCCGCGCTGTGCGCCGTGTACAGCGACGCGAGCACCTCGGTGGCGTCCAGCCCCGCGCTCTCGGCCAGCAGTCGCGGCACGACCTCGAACGCCTCGGCGTATTTCCTGATCGCGTACTGCGCGAGACCGGGCGTCTTGTCCGCGAACGCGCCAATGCGCTCGACCAGCTGCATCTCGGTCGCGCCGGCGCCGGGCACCAGACGGCCGTCGCGCGAGACGGCTTTGATGGCGTTGACGCCGTCGTCGACTGCGCGCTCCAGGTCGTCCAGGTGGTTCTGCGTCGCGCCGCGCAGCACCAGTGTCGCTGTGCGTGTTGTGTCGTCCTCTTGGCGGAATACTGTCACGCGGTCGCCGCCGATCTCGAGCGTCTCGACTACGTCCACGTTGCCCATCTCGTCTGGCATTGGGGCGCCGAGACGCGCGAGAGGAGTCGCGCCGACGACGCGGCAGATGCGGCGGAGCTCGAATTTCGAGGGACACTTGAGTACCAGGATGCCGGCACGGTTGAGGTAGTGCATGCTCAGCTCGCCGACGGTGCTGCCGGCGACGATGACGCGAAGGCCCGAGTCGTGCAGTTCCTTGACGATGTTCTCCATTTGTGACTCCTCGCCCTTGGTGAAGTCGAGCATCTCTTTGGCGTTCTTGAGAAGTACGGTTCCCTTGGTCTCGGTCTGGCTGATGTCGATCGGGCAGCTGTAGACACCGACCTTGGCCTTGGAGGCTTTCTTGGTGTTTCCTTCTGGCTCACGTCCAAAAACCATTCCCTTCACCACGCGGCTTTGGTCCAGACTTCCACCCATGATCTTGACTACGCGAACGTTGTCGACGTTGAAGTTGTAGGTATTTTTCGGAAGGACTGCCAGCACCGCCTCTGCGACCATATTCGCCAACACCTCCTCGTTGCCCGACTGCTTACTTGCGATGACTGTGCGTAGCGCCTTGCTCAGCTGGGCGGGATCCCGCATATCCGTGACCTTGTCAATCTCAAGCTCTTCCAGAATCTTGAGCGCCTCGTTCTGTGCCCTCTCGTAACCTCGTGCAATATCGCTAGTCTTGAGTCCCATTCGCATGAGCTCTTCAGCACGCCGTAAAAGCTCGCCAGCGAATATGATGACTAAGTTCGTCGCATCACCCATCTCTGCCTCCTGTTGCTGAGATGCCATGACAAGGAGCTTTGCTGCTGGATGTACGACATCGAGTTCTCTGAGGATTGTTGCGGCATCGTTGGTGAGGACCATCTTTTGCAAGTGGTTGATGACGATCTTGTTCCTGCCATATGGACCAAGTGAGGTTTGTACAGTGGAAGCGATTGTCCTGCAGGCATCGATGTTACGAAGAACGGCGCCATCTTCTGCGTCGTAGCTGGATTTAATTATTAGTTATTGGGCTCCCAATCGGCGGAGTCATTTGGCTCACTTCTGGTAGCCCTGCTTGAACAGCCCGCTGTTGGGTGCGCTCGGTATCGAGAGAGACATGGTTGCAGTACCGTGGATGTGAAGGGGTGCTGCAAAGATTGATTGGAGATTGAAATGTGTCGCGTGAAGCTGTAAATTGCCCGCAATGAGTGAGCTTGGAGAATTTCTTTGGAGCACGCGTTGCTTCTCGTTTCCTGGCGTCGTTCTGCCAAGACTTGGGATGCCGACTTAAAGTGAACCACACCAGGAGGTTTATGGTGTATTTTCAATATTCATGGAAGATACAAAGCGTACAATAGAGAACACTGAAGAAGGACTCGGCTACATGAACCTTCCGTCAAACGTTCGGTATGACAGTAACATAAGTGTAGAAGAAGGGATCTTGATTGGGCCATCCAATGGCGGTGACCAGAGGTATAGACAGAGTACATGTCCTTTCGATGCAAAGCTGCTGTTCCATCTACGTGATTGCCTCAGTCCTCCGAGGAAGCTTTTCCTCGCCCTTCGGGCACGGCTCCTGCTCCGTAATGTACCTGTACCACGACCGATGTATGCCAATGTCCAAAAGACTCCTCTCTCTCTGGCCAACTCGCACTCATACACTCTGTTGTCGCAAAACTGCTGCTAAAGGCGATAAAGGCGAAGCTGGGTCGGTTGATAAGAAGTTGAATATTAATTATGCTGAAAAGTCCGTTCGATAACAGAGCGAGGTGTTTCCTGCGACGAGGGAATTTTGATGCTTGCTGTGTCGATGCATACGTTGAAGTGGTAAACGCCGTGGATCTTACCCTTGCCATCCATGCTTTTGAAGTCGTCTCGCTCACGAAACGAATGGTGCGATTTTGTACAGTCGAGTGCAATGTCTCCAGGTCCGATCCCTATAGACATTGACCAAGAGAATATGAAGAAAAAGTATCATCGACTTTGATCGATGTGGGCGAAACAAAGGAAAGCACATGCAGTCTTTGGGTATCTGTAAAGATGCAACAAGGTCGACAAACCGAAAATCCGTCACAAAAGTGTCCCTATAGAGCGACGTCGAGCACAAGACTGACATCACTAACTTGAGGCCCAGCCAGATCTTCCAGAACTGGAATGAGATCGAGGAGTTCGTTGTCATGCGCGTCGGAGAACCAACTGCTGATTGGCACGGCGTGTTGTGGATGGAAGATGTAAGATGTTGGCGAGTTGTCGATAATAATGGTGTCTTTCAGGTCGCGGCCGACTTGAGAGAGATCCTGTGGTCGTTAGCGAATAACGACTATTAACAATGAATTAAACCTCTTACCTTGACATAGTTGCCTTGATGGTTGTAACAGCTTTCCCGGAAAAGGCGATGATGCACGACATTGTGAATGTCGAGTTGATCGAGCAGAGGGTCACCGTACTGAACTATGTTAGCGTTTTGATTCAGTGTGCTGAGGATTGCTAGGCTTACCTTGGATACTGAAGCTGTGAAGACGACTACCTCGTACAGTTCTCCCACCCGTTTCATAAAGGCGTCGACGCCGGGTCGCTTGATGACGTAGACATTGTGGTACTGACCTTCGATCTCGACAGGAATGGTAAAGTCGGCCTGATGGAGGATCTAATGCGCGTCAGTACATAACTGATTCGGAATTGACCAAATGGCTTACCTTGAAGCTGCTGTGCACAAGCGTCTCGTCCAAATCGAGAATCAGACATTTCCGGCCCTTGTGCTCCGGTCGAACGACAGGAAGAAGACCTCTCTGACTCTCGACAGGACTTGGCTGTCGAGAAATCTCCGAAGTAGGCGTCACACCGCTTGCGACAGCCATTTGTGCTTGACGCTCTTCAAGCGGCGGTGGAGGAGGCAGGTTAATTACTGATTCTCGTTTGCTGACAGTTTCATGTTCATCGCTCGGTTGAGAGTTGACATCGTTGGAAGACAGCGGCAACGACGGTCCATTGTCAGTCATCTCGATATCAGTGTCTCTCGCTTGTTGTTCCGGTGTTCGATCAGATATGAGCTCGTCAGGATCTGCTACTACAGGCGCGACTGGTGCGACTTCATGTTCTGGCTGCGAGATGGGTGTCGGTGCTTGAACGGTAACGTTGGGGTTGGACTCCATGGCGTATTCTGCGATAGCTCCGACACCCAAACCACCAGCAGCACCAATCGCAGCACCTGTGGCAATCGGTGGTAGATAAGGCGCTTGTGATTTGGGTCGGGAGCTTTCCTCGTTCGTAGTTGGAATGGTAGAAGAGAGAACTGGCGCGTCTGTCATAGTCTGTTCGGGTACCAGATTGCCAGTGTGAGCGTCCTTCTCATCACTACTGTTCCCAATTCTAGAGGATTGGTCTTTGGTAAGAAGTGATCCACTGGCCTTTTCGTCTGATGCTTGTGGCAGACCGGTCTCGGTGTTCTGGGCTGATGATGTGCTTGCTTTCTGCGCGGCTATCTGAGCAGCTGAAGGTTGGGTCTTGGTCGGCTGTGCAGTTGAGACCTGCTTCGCAGGCTGAGCGGGTTCGTTCATACCAATCTCGTTTTCCTGATCCGGCGCACCACAACAATTCAAGAAAGACAAAAAGCCCGACTTCTTCTTCGCCCTCGGTGCTGTGCCCTGGTTCTGCGCTCCAGTAGATGCAGGTCGTGTTCCTTTTTCTGTTGACATTGCACCAGCATTACGCGATCGCTTGCTTCCGGCGCTCCCCGCTCTCGTACGACCTGCCAGTCGATCTGCCCCCTCTCTATCACTCGATACGATGTCGTTGGCGTTGATTCCGCTGGCACGGGTGTTCGGAGCTGCGTTCTGTTGTGGTTGAGACACACTGGGTTGTGTCTGCTGCGGCTTACTTGATATGGTTGTATCTTGTGGTGCCGTCAAGGTTGAAGACATGGCTTTACAAGTCAGTAAAGATTGTCACGAGATGTACGCTTTGAGTCTGGCGAAACGATGCGCGTGTACGTGCGTGCGTGCTTGCGGTCGAATGGCACGTGGAATGAGAGAGGTTGCGTACCCTTTGTTATCACAAAAGCCCAGGGTTATGTAATGCACTGCGCAACCAGTACGATGCGTCCTAACTCTTTCCCTTGCTAGCGAAGCATGAATTGCAATGTAATGAGCGTGTGGCTTTGGTAGATGTATGTGGTCGGTAAAGAAGGTCGGCGACAGGTGTTGGACAAGTCGATATCGCAGCCTCACTGACGAAGGTGATGTTCCGGACGGCCAAGGCAATGCAGTTGAATAGTGGTTGTCCAAAGTCAATTGACCGGGGTGATTGGCACAGCAAGACCGTTGTGACAGTTGGGTACTGCTTGGTTGCTTCGAAGTCGCACTTGGTCTGGCGGTCGCCTAAAGTTGGGCCAAGGAAGCGGAAGGCGTCAATCACAAGCGACTGGATGCGACGACGGGCGGTCAGGACGCAATCGACCAGTGGAGATCTGGGGCTAAATCTAGCTGCGATGATGTCGCGTGGCAGCAACGAGGATTATGGGCGAGTACAACGAAGGATAAAATGATGTAGACGGTGTGATGCAGCAAGTGCAGGAAGTAGGTCGACGTTTGGGTCGAGTCAAGTCACACACAACTGGTCCTGGGGACTGGGCGAGCAGATGGGCCGCAATCACATCACCCAAAGATCAACGAGGCTGGAGCGGTTGACGGCCACGCGGCGTAGACTTCAGTACAGACGTAGCTGTGAGACTGTGGCTTCGACTGCCAATCGCATTGTCATCTCTCGCTGTCGGCGCGACGATACCGACGTTCGCAACATTCATTGATAGGCCAAAGTGCCCCACGTACTGGCCATTACAGCGTTAATAACTCGGTCTAACTTTGTCGGTGAAATTGCGATTTGGACGGGCGGCTCTGTTGACGGACTAACCTCGATCAGCACAGACTAGCCGAAAGTAGCCGACCGAGGTGGTCCACCTCGCGACCAGAGCGCCTTCCATCATTTCCAGTTCACTGACAATAGACTGATGCTCTCGTCTCACTTTCAATTGCTTGTATCACCACTGTAGACCTTTCGTAAACACCAGACTCGAGTCAAATAAGAAGCTCGCAAGATAAAACTGTGTCAAAATATGCAAGGATATATACAGGTAGGACGTAAATCATGGCACCTTCCCAATCGGACAGACATCGTGGTGGAAGGTGCCATTGAGGTTGGCGAGCGCGATACATTGCGCAGGTAAGAAGGCAGGTGCGATTGTCCTCTATCACTGCAGATGGGATGTCTTTCCTCATACCCGTCACGTCTTCATTTCTTCATTCTTCCCTCATGGACAAACCAACACTCCCATCGAACGCATCTTCCTTGTCGCGACCACATAAACATCATTCAACATACAATACCAAAGTCCTATCTGGTCCATCGAGCGGCTAAGATCCTCTGATATCGGTATCGTCACTTGAACGTCTGATTTGTATGTTGCATGACATGAGCACGATATGTTGCGCAATCGGCCACTAATGATTGTCCACATCAGTTAACATTACAGAACCTCGCTCATGTCGACTTCTCCAATGCCAACGCGCTTCAAGAATCCTTGGGTGGATACCTCGGATTCAGATCGCATACACAACACATTCAATGTAGCAACAGCACCATATTCTTCGTCCTCATCATCACACCAGCGTACACCAGCCAGGGCCAACATCTCGCGCCACCGAGCTAGAATGGATGTTCTGAAAGGGTCACCAGCAAGACGTAGTCACGCTGCCGGCATGCATGCATTGTTCACTTGCGCCAGAACGCTGGACAAGGATAGCGAGATGCTCACCACTAGGTCGAGAATGTCCATCTCACCCCCGGTTGAAGATGAGCAATGTCAGCTGCCAACATCCTTGGTGAATAATTGCTCCTACAACCGAGCCACCGTCAAGGATCTTCCAAGACTCGATATTGCAGCAGCCCAAGCCGCGCGTAATGATAGCTCATCCGAAGATTGGACCGGCGACGACGAATTCTTCCCGTTACGCAGGCAGAGCACAGCAGAGACGGCCTTGACGTATCAGAGCTCGGGCTCTAACTTTTTCCAGTCGACACAAGACGTGGATGCCACAGACACATCGGACAGCTGCAAGCTTCAAAAAGCCGCCAGACACAGACGGAAAGTGGTTGTCAGTCAGCCCCAGACACCTATATCTAGATCGAACACTGCTTATGATGGCGACGTCGAAGATGACGAAGGACCAATCACTCCCCTGAGTCCTGACGTCGAGATCCAGCGTGGATCTGCCCGACACCGCTTTCCCACGGGAAAGAAGTTTCCCACGGGAAAGAAGAAGAAGAGATCACATACCTGAAGGACAGCCATCTGACCGCGGACACAGCCAACTCAGCCAGGTTCGAGGCGTTTCGTCGTAACGATATGTCGCAGTCAATTCATTGACGGAGCGGGGATCGCGACAACGCATCCGTGTAATTGATTAGTCCTTGGGTATCACATGCTTATTCTAGTCTATATCTATATGGTATCAGCGAAATCAAGACAGAATGGCTACAAGATTGTCGTGGCTGCTCCCACTGGCTTGCGAAGAAGATATTGTCCTCTTTCCCATCTCATCTCCTTTGCCAACAAGGCCTCCACTTCCATCTTCGTGTAGCCCATGTAGTACAGTACGTCCAACAGACCATCCGCATTCAGTGTTGCTGGCGCCTGGGCTTGCACCTTGGGTTTCGCATTGAACGCGACGCCCAAACCAGACGCATGCATCATAAGCAGATCGTTACTGCCATCACCAACAGCCATTGTCCTCTCGAGCGGCACGCCCTCCTTCTCAGCCAGAGCCTGCAACAGCACTCTCTTCCTCGTCGCATCAACAATGGCCTTTCCCTCGACCAGCTCTCCGGTCAAGACACCATCACTCTCGACCAAAAAGTTGGCTTCCGCATAGTCCAAGCCCAGCTCTTCCTTGACCCACAGCGCAAGCGGCGTGAAACCTCCAGACAACACGGCAGTCTTCCAGCCCATCATCTTGAGCACGCGCACTAATTCCCTCGCACCCGGCGTAAATCGAATGATCTCCTCGCGCAGTCTCTGCCAGATGGACGTCTCTACTCCCTTGAGCAGGGCGACTCGCGCGCGTAACGAGGCGCTGAAGTCGGTGTAGGGAGCCTCGCCTCTCATGGCTGCTTCGGTGATGGCGGCGACTTTCTCGTACAGCCCGATTGTGCGCGCCAGCTCGTCGATGACTTCTTGCTGGATCAGCGTCGAGTCCATGTCGAAGACTATGAGGCCGGGTGCGCGGTGGGCGTGGTAGAGGGACGAGGGCTGGATAGCGATGTTGAGATTGTGGGTTTGACGGAGCGTGAGGATCGTGGGGTCCAGTGTGAGTGCTGTGCATTGTGCGGTGGTGAGGTGAGGGGCATTGCTCGGGAGGGGCAGGGTGATCTCGAGGACGCGTGCGTCGGCGTTCTCGTCGAACTTTTGTGTACTGTCGAGGTCGAGAAAGCGGACCTTGGGTAGATCTGTGGCTGAGAGCGTCTGCATTAGGGTGGACGTTATGGTCCTTGTGAGGCCACCCTGCCATTGCTGCAATGGCACTGGCTGCCTGCTGATGATGACCGCCACGACGTATTGCGTGCTCGCCATTGTTGTGGTGGAAAGTCGGGTAACTGTTCCTGTGCAGAGGTATTCGGGTTCCTGGACCGGCTGACTGCGTCTCTAAGGTACCCAAAGAATAAAATACAAGGAGGGAACGCAGTCGGACTCGGCCAATCAGCTTGGGAACAGCCCGCATGAGAAGCACCTTCCCCGCTTCAACTTCCATCTCTTCTGCCTGCAGCAGCTCCACTGCTTGTCACGATACCACGTCCATCATCGAACGTAAAGCCATCTCCGTAAGCCTTTCGTACCGTTCCTTGCGTGTTTCGTTCTCAAACGACTAACTCACTGTCATGCAAGCTTCCTAATCGTGTCAAGGTTCGGGCCACGATATTATCGGAGATCTCACCGCACGATCGGCTTCAGCTTGCAACTCACGGTCAGAACCATAATGATGATTCGTTATGGTACCTCTAGTCCCGAACGCTTGCGATCACACACCTGACACGACTAGCAAGTCCGAGGCAGCGGATGCAGCTGATCGACAGAAGTTTGTCATGCATATCGGGTACCATTTGGCGGTAGGTTCCGGCTCGTCTTGTTCTCTTTGTGCCTCTTTTACCGGCTTGCGTTTCCCCGCAGTACAAACTCGATACAACCATGACCCCGTGTGTAGATCACATCGCCAATCAATGCTGCATCTATGTAGATTTTCACATTTAGCCCAACCTTCTCCGCAAGAGATCGACGTGCCATTCGCGGACAAAAGTCAAGCACGCCCTTCACGACATGCATTAGATGGAGAGTCTGGAGCGTAAGCATGCAACGGTAGGTCACCATACAGCGGTAATCACATTCGGACATTGCAAGCGTACGCGTAGTGCTTTGTTTTGCTTCTTTCTATCTATATAAAAGGCTTTCTGCTGGCACCTGGTCCTGATCAAACGACTCGAGTTCTTACTTCTCATATTTCCGCCACCATGAGGACAGCTCACTTTGCTCTTCTGGCATTCACAGGCCATGCAGCAGCCCAGCATGTCCACATGTACATCCCTGAGGTCGAATCGTACATCGCCTCTGTACGGTCACAATTCGCCCCTTACACCCAAGGACCGAGGCCGGAGACGGTGGCCTGGGGGAGTAGAACCAGTGCCAGCGCTACTACCACTCCAACTCCTGTACCAAGCACCAACGCATGTTCTTTCTGGATGGAGAACATAGCCCACCAAGGTATTGCAGCTTTCAACGCCGACCCTTCTAACTATACCGTCTTCCGTAATGTCAAAGACTACGGTGCCAAAGGTAGGTAGCCGGCCGTGTAATCAACCAGTCGTACCGCAACTAAAACTGCTTCAGGTGATGGTGTCACCGATGATACTGCCGCCATCAACCGTGCCATCAGCAGCGGCAACCGTTGTGCTCCTGGCTCTTGCCAGTCTTCGACCACTACTCCAGCTGTAGTCTACTTCCCAACCGGCACATACCTCATCACATCATCCATCATCGATTACTACTACACACAGATCATCGGAAACCCAAACTGTGTCCCGACCATTAAAGCTGCAGCCAACTTCACTGGCGCGAACGGGCTCGGTCTCATTGATGGTGACCCATATGGAGCGAACGGTCTGGATTACGGTGCTACGAATGTCTTCTGGAGGCAGATCCGCAATTTTGTCATTGACATGAGATCGATCCCGTCCAACGAATCCGCTACTGGTATCCACTGGCCAACTGCTCAAGCCACTTCATTGCAGTTCATTACTTTCATGATGAGCGATGCCAACGATACTCAGCATCAAGCCGTCTTCATTGAGAGCGGATCCGGTGGCTTCATTACTGATCTTACATTCTATGGAGGACTTAATGGTATCAACGTTGGTAATCAGCAGTTCACCATGGTCAATCTCACTTTCTACAATGCCAAGACCGCCATCAACCAACTTTGGGACTGGGGTAAGTCAATATGAGGTTTGGTCTCCTGTCCGTTCACTGACCGTCAATAGGCTGGCTCTACCAAGGCATTCATATCAACAACTGCTCCGTCGGTATTTATATGGCATCAGGCGGAGTGACCGCTCAGTCTGTTGGTTCCATAACTTTGATCGACAGCACCATCAGTAACACTCCTGTCGGCATCATCACAGCACACGACTCGACTTCTCAGCCTCCAACCGGAGGTTCTCTCATACTTGAGAATGTCGCCTTGACTAACGTACCTGTCGCTATACAAGGACCTGGAGCAGCTACCGTGCTCGCAGGCACTACTGGTTCCACAACCATTGCCGGCTGGGGTGAGGGTCATCAATATACCAACCTTAACGGTCCTACCAATATTGAGGGACCAATCACACCTAACAGCAGGCCTGGCGTTCTACTTAGCGGCTCTAACTACTATTACCGACAGAGACCACAATATGGCAACGTACCACTCTCTTCGATCGTCAGCGCTCGTTCATCCGGCGCCACAGGAAACGGCATGACTGATGACACAGTTGCTTTGCAAAATGCCATCAATTCGGCCGCTGCCGCGGGCAAGGTCCTCTATCTTGACCAGGGTGACTACAAAGTAACAAGTACCATCAATATCCCACCAGGCTCCAAGATCGTCGGTGAGAGCTACAGCGTCATCTTCTCCTCTGGTAGTTACTTCAACAACATCAACAAGAGGCAAGCAGTGCTCAAGATCGGTAATCCAGGTCAGAGCGGCTCAGTCGAGCTCTCCGACATGATCGTCTCGACTCAAGGCCCACAAGCCGGCGCCGTCCTGATTCAATACAACCTCGCCAGCAGCGCTAGTAACCCATCAGGCATCTGGGACGTACACACCCGCATTGGCGGTTTCGCCGGCTCGCAGCTGCAACTAGCACAATGTCCAACCACACCAAACGTCCTCACACCTCCTGCCGCCATCAACAGCAACTGCGTCGCCGCAGCGATATCCTTGCACCTAACCCCCAAAAGCAGCGGCTTCTTCGACCTCGGCAGCTGGCTCTGGACAGCAGACCACGACGTCGACGACCCATCCCTGACACAAATCACAATCTACACCGGCCGCGGGCTCCTCGACGAGTCCGCCGGCCCGGTCTGGCTAGTCGGCACGGCCGTCGAGCACCACAGCAAATACCAATACCAATTCGCCAACGCCGCCAACGTTTTCGCGGGCTTCATCCAGACGGAAACAGCATACTACCAACCCAACCCACCGGCCGGCGTGGCGTTCCCAACCGACGCGACGATCCACGACCCTGTCTTCGCGAACGTATCCACGGCGACGAATCTGACGGCCAGCAACAGCAGCATCCCGAGCGAAGACGGCTGGGGCCTGCGCGTGTACAACAGCAAGAACATCCTGATCTACGGCGCGGGCCACTACAGTTTCTTCGACAACTACAACGTGACGTGCTCGAACCAGGGCGGCGGCGAGGTGTGTCAGAACCACATTGTCGATATCCAAGGCAGCAGTGGCGTCAGTATCTACAACCTGAACACGGTGGGCACGCACTACGCGGTCGATTTGAACGGTGTGGATGGTGTCTTTTACGCTGATAATCTTGATGGCTTTGTCGATACTGTTGCCATCTTCAGAACCGGGTAGAGGATGGAGACAGTTGATGATATATAAACTGTTCAAATAAGCATATCCTTCGAGTACTGCAAAGACCACTGCTCCGCGTAGTGTAGTGGTAAAGACTCGCCACAAAACAACAAGGTGTCCGGCGCCGGACTTTCAACGACTGACCGTCTGCGATCACTGGCAACGCGATGCATGAGTTTCGGGAATGGTAAGGTTCTTTTTTGCGGACGTCGAGGGTTCGATTCTGGCTGCGTCGAACCCAGCTGTGTCAAAAGACTTTTTGGTCGCTGTTGAGTGAGTAGGTGAGTGGGAATGTGAAGGTGAAGATGACTACGGGAGCGGAGAAGTGAAGTGAGCTCCGGTCACACCGGACCGAAAGGCTGCGATGAAGTCGACGAGAACAGAATGATGATGATGACTTGACACTGGCTAAGAATAACGTCTGGGCTAAGAGTAAGGTCTGTGTCTGTTTTCAGCTGTCTATTACGTCGATAATACTGGTCACGGGCGAGGAAGGGAAATGGGGATTATAACTTTCATGAACGACATTATGATATTACAGACTCAGGACTGAAAGTCCTCATCCTTAATCTCCGGCAAGCTCAACATGGGGTCCTCCACTTCCTCCATGGGTGTCGCCATGGGCGTAGTCAGCGGCGACACGAGGCCGCCAGGCACGAGTAGTCCGCCCGACCGCGCGGTGCCCCTGCTCAGAGTGCTTATCGCGATGCTGTCAGAGCGGCTGCTGTCCACATGCACCTCCTTGCAGATGACAATGTTCTTCTGGCTGTTACCGCCAATCGAGCGCACCATCGCCGAGGTCCTCCGCCCGCCGAAAAGCACCTTGTCGCTTTCGACCCTGCTGTGCGAGCGCCCGCTGACGTTGCTCGCGTATTGTGTAAAGATATCCTCGCTCGCGCGACGAGAGCGATTGACGCTGGCGAAGGCATCGCGGATGGCGCGGAAGAGTGGTCGAGTAGTCGCCAGCCCGGCTGTGGTGATGCAGATGCCTGCTTCGATGGTTGACCAGCGGCCGACAAGAATGCCGTAGATGGGTGCGGGGACGTAGGCGACTTGCACCACGACACGCAGGACTGACGCGACACCGCCGAGGGTGCCAAAACTGAGCAGCACTGCGGCTGTGACTTTCGCCCAGCGGTCGAGATTGGTTGTCGCCAGTAGAGTAATGGCTAGGACACTGTAGGAAAGGTCGACAGAGGCGTTGATGATGGACATGACGACCGAAATGTCGTGGCCAGCGTTTGCGAAGGAACAGGTTGTTTGTGAGTTCTCGTTGCCGATGATGCCGCAAGTAGAGATGTCGAGGATGAAGAAGATGAAGTTTATGATTGTGCAGATCCCGAGGGCGGTCCAGATGTAGATGCGGCGATAGTAGTGGGCTGGACCAAAGAGGCCGAGGAAGAAGACGCTGAGTGACACTTTTGAGGCCAGAATGGCGAGGGCATAGAAGGCATTCGCCAGTCGCTCGAGCTAGCGTATGTTAGGTGTGCATATATGTTCTGAAAGAGAGGTACTCACCCAGATGTAGTGAGTCAAGGCCTCTGGAGACGAATGCATGGCGAGAACGTCAAACAACTGCTTTCGTTCATGATACAGAGCCAACGATATTCCGCTGTTGATTGTGAAGAATGTCTATACACATTAGTACACACGTGACGTAGCTTGGAACGAGAACAGATCTCACCAAAGCGAGGACCAGAGCCCAGTCATCATAGCCAATTTTCTTGAGGATCACCGTCCTCACGTACATCCGCATGGCGACAGCGACCGCCGAAGTGACCATGAAGGCGATGGTGCAACCATACAGGACTCGATATTGCACTTCTGCCAAATCTTGAGCAAACATGATGACGAGTAATGGATCAGCACCGGAAGACTGGGGAAGAAACGACACGAACGTAGATATCCTAGGAGAGTGATTTAAGAAGAACAAACACGGCATTGACAGCTTCGATATCGTTTAGATCTGGCCGATAAGGATGCAGAGGATGCAGAGGATGCAGAGACAGAACAGAAACAGATGACCCGACGATACTTAGCTTGAACGGGGCAACAGGAGCATGGAAACATACCTGTATAATGCGTCCGGATGGCGGCTTGCAGGTCGAAGAGCGTTCATCAGCTCACAGCGTACCTGCAGAGGTTTGGGGCGAACGGGCGATTGAACGTTGAAAGTATAGGCAATTTAACGGTGGAAACAAGCTTGTCCCGTATATAGTTGTTGTCCCTATCCAGCATCTGCAGACGTTTGCGGGGATGTGATGCAGGTGTCAGACATGGACGGTTGGTACCTGGTATGAGGAAGGGTGAAAACTCGAGATTGATGAGTGGTCGGGTCGTGATGGTGCTGGGTGGGTTGTTGTCAGCTCAAGCCTCGTTGTGCTGGATCGTGGACTGAATGTCGCAGTCTTGACTGACATTACACGGAGAACTCTCTTCAGCAGCGGGCCTAGATAATGGTTATCTGAAAACCGCTAGTATCCTGATGAATGCGGCTCCTTCGTGCCTCGTTACAAGGCTTCGACAATGACCAACAACAGTGATATCGTGGCTACCCATCCGGCGGTGTGCCGTTTGCTCACCATTTTGGCTAGGTATGTCCTGCATAGACATGCGAGATAGGAGTGCATCTGCGGCTTGTGGAAGTTACGCTGGCAGTGAGCCGTGCCGCCTTGTACTTTTGGAGCTGCGAACCTGTTCAGCCCTGCTCGTCTGCATGTCAAATGAGAGACAATCATCCTAGGCAGGCGCGAGACTTTGGACCCTGTAATGTGACTCGGCCACCTTCGGGGCAGATGTCCAACATGTTGTGGCTTCAAGTTGCTTCGCTGCTCCCATTTCTGCAGGCATATCTTTTTGTAGACAGATGAATCAGTGCTGGGATGGAAGCTCGAAGGAGCGGCTCAGTAGTGGTCTTTGTGATGGCGCAAACGGCAGCCGTTGCCCAGTCGCTACCTCCGCAGAGGTACCTAGTTGTCGATGTAGGTCGGTCTGCGCCGAGATTATGACATGTCATATGCTACATTACAGTATTGATACTCGTTTATAATGAAGGAATGACACAAAACAGAGAAGCCTGAGATACGGGTGGAATATTCTTGGAACGCACCAACGTTTGATACGATATCTGGCTCTGACGTAACCCAGCAATCACGAGACTACCTTACGTGTAAAAGATCACAGAACAGTTGTGATCAACGCAAGAGGCAAGTACGGTGATCAAAATGCTTTTGCATGCACGTCATGCTGTTTATATCCACAAACCCATTCCAAATGCTTCATGACATCCGATTGTACATCCGGCGATTTTCCGCATGAGAATAGAATATACGCCATCCATCTATGCAAATATCTACAACTGGTCGAGGAGACCCTCAGACTCGAGCAGGAGAACGATCTGGTGAACAGCAGTCCTGACGGACTCCTTGCTCATGTCAACGGTAAGAGCGGCCTCGCCCTTCTCTGGAGTCTCGTATGGGTCGTCGACACCGGTGAAGTTCTTGATCTCACCAGCGCGGGCCTTGGCGTAAATACCTCTGCGGTCGGTCTTCTCGCAGTACTCGAGAGGAGTGGCGACGTGGACGAGGTAGAATGAACCGTTCTTCTGGACGAGCTCCTTGGCCTGCTGGCGCGACTCCTTGAATGGAGCGATAGGAGCGGCGATGACAGCGGCACCGGCCTTGGTCATCTCGGAAGCGACGAAACCGATGCGGCTAACGTTCATGTTGCGGTCCTCCCTGCTGAAGCCGAGCTCGGTGGAAAGGTTGGAGCGGAAGTTCTCGCCAAGGAGGAGGGAGATGGATCGACCTCCTTGCTGGTTGAGGGTAACGTTCAAGGCACGGGCAATGGCGTCCTTGCCGGAGTTGGTGTAGCCAGTGAGCATGACAGTGAATCCCTGCTTGTTACGCGGTGGGTGCGATTCACGAAGAACCTTGACGACCTCTGGGTAAGAGAACCACTCTGGAATGTCACCTCCAGTGCGCAGACGGCGACGGAGCTCTGTTAACAAGTCAGTATATGTACCAGAAAGTCATCATGAATCGGCCTACCAGTTCCGGAAATGTCAAGAGTCCTGACGCCCTCCTTAACCTGATCCTTTGGCATGTACTCGTCGCTGTCGGGCAGGTAGGTCATCTGCTGGAACTCGACGACATCAATGTGAAGCTCATCTCTGTACTTCTCAACCATGTCTTGCGCCTCGTATGGGCCGTAGATATCCTTGCCATGCCTGTTCTTTCCTGGACCAGCGTGGTCACGACCGACAATGAAGTGGGTAGCACCGTGGTTCTTGCGGATAATTGCGTGCCAGAGAGCCTCACGAGGACCACCCATACGCATGGCCAGAGGAAGAAGACCGAGGACGGCCATACCGTTGGGGTAGCGAGGAAGGAGAGCCTGGTAGACACGGACACGGGTGAAGTGGTCGATGTCACCTGGCTTCGTAAGACCAACGACTGGGTGGATGAGGACGTTGGCTTGACGGTCGCGGGCAGCGCGAACAGTGAGCTCACGGTGAGCGCGGTGCATTGGGTTTCTGGTCTGGAAAGCGACAACCTTGGTCCAGCCAAGCTTGTCAAAGTGCTGACGGATCTCAGCTGGGGTGTAGCGCAGAGCAACGTAGTCGTAGTGCATCAGACGGTCGATGGCCTCGAGCTTACCACCAACGTAGACCTCGCCGGCGGTGTTGAAGAGGTACTGAACAGCTGGGTGGTCAGGGTCACCACCGAAGACGTCCTTGGCTTCCTTCTGCCTGATTTGATGTCAGCCCTTTCGCTCTCTTGACTTTCCCGGCCTTCGACTCACTTGTCTGGGGTGTAGACATCGTCAACGGTCATAATAGCAAGGTTGCGGTCGTCACGGAAATCACGAAGGGTGATGCGAGCGCCTGGCTTAGCACCAACCTCCTCGATGGTCTCCTTGCTCAAGTCCAAGTTGATTGGCATGGAGAAAAGGTTACCGTCAGCAAGACGGTTGTTGGCGACACAGCTGAGAGTTGTCAGGTCCTGCTCCCCTATTTTGGTCTATCGTGCTCAATTCTTACCCATCGTAGTCCTTCTGGTTCATGAAACCTGCATGACACTCAAATCAGTCTCGAGTCCTTCCGATGCGCCTGCATTTGCCAGACTCGGTGCTCCTCAATTCACTGCTTCTTGAACCTTGTTTCCTGAAACAGTAATTCCACCTCTTTCTGGCTATTTGATCGACTGACCTTCGAGAGGGGAGAAACCTCCGTTGAGAATCAACTCAAGATCGCAGAGCTGGCGCTCATTGAGGACAATGGCTGGGAGCTTCTCGGCCTCAGCAGCAAGTTCGTTCCTGCGTGGAGCATCGCGAGCGAGGAGGTCCTTGAGGACACCGCCTGAATCGATCAGTTAGCATTGGTATGTTCTATGGTCGCATTGGGAATCGATTGGTACCGTGTGGTGGGTTGGCCATAGTTTCTGTATGTTTGTGGGTAGAAAGAAAGAATGTCGTGTGTCAAGGTCGGTGGAGGGGGAGGAGGGAAGATGGTTGCGGAGAGGACGAATAAAGTCAATAATGCAGCACGGAGAAGGACAATTGCGTAGACGGCAGATCTGGTAAGAATACCTAGTCTAAGGTACTAAGCGGTAACAGCAAGGTTCAACGGATTCCACACGGAACAATACAGTGTAACAGATACGGCCACTCCAATGGGTGGGTGAGAGTAGTGGTTGACGTAGTGGAGCACAAGGAGACAATAAACGCAACGACCATGATTTCTATACGTGATTCTACGCATTCCTAGGTCGCGTACTTTGTATTCCTATAATCTGGAAGCGACTTCGGGACATCTCCTTTTGGCCGCATGTCTTGACGGGCTCGACGAGCATCAACCGGCTCTTGAACAGGACCAGGGGCCCCATCAATGGTCGTTGCAATGAATTGTCGAAGTCAACTTTTTCGCATTCGAGTCCAAGCTCAAAGCACGTAATCGCTTGGCATCACTGTCCACGAATTTAGATTCCGCGTTCGCAGCCGCATCAAGTCCCGCCGCATGAATGCCATGAAGAGTCCATGATAATGCCAGCTTACTGTCGAATGCTCATGACTGCTATTGCATTGATGCTTGCGACAGGTCCGTTGGAGAGTTCGTAACGCTGCTGTCGCTCGTCTCCCTTACATCTCTTCATTCTCCATTCGAAATACATGGACGATTGAAATCTATTTTTGTTGTCGTATGGAGTAGCACCAACTGCGTGGAAACACATCTTAGGACCATCGGCTTGCAGAATACATTGATTGTGTCTCAGGACAGCAGCGTCTCATACTGACCCTAAACATGGAGGCAAGGCTGAAAGAGTTCACAATTGACAGTGGGTAACTTACTTGATGGAGTCGCGCGAAAGTTACTGTATAGCAATGCCAAGACCGTCATAGCTCGAGACCGGGCGACACCTCATGGATCGTGGGGGTTATCAAGGTATCTGGATCGAGCATCTTGACCCCCAAAGCATACCTATCGCTGTATGTCCAACTGTGCCTTCATGCAGTCGTCTACTCAAAATCTTCAAGCTGCCAGCCCTTGGATGACCGAGACTGATGTTGCTGCCTCTCCCGACATAGAAGTAAGTCGTCTCACCAATGTGCAAGTACACTCGACCGCTTCTCGAGATCATGTCAATATGCAAGGAGCGAGAGTGATTTCTATGTTTTTTGATTAATCTTTTGTCTCATAAACTAGCACTAGGTATCTACGCCTCATTCCCTAAACACAGTTATATCAACACTGAAACATTTTGTCTGACGCGATATGAACAGAACGCCTTTTGAAATGCCAATGCCAAACCCAATCCGCCAACGCCGTTGCTAAACGCAGTAATAGTGATAAAAAAACAGATGATGAGAGGCCGTTACACGTATCCAGACGTGGTGCAAAGGAAAGAGATCAGATCAGACGACGATTATGCCGCTACCTCCTCGAGGTTGAGCCCTTTGGAGATGGCCTGACTGAGCTCTTCCTGGCGCTGCTGTTCCTGCTCCTGGAGGAACGCAGCGTAGCGGCTCTTCTTGTTGTGAATACCGCACTCGGTCTTGTTGCGGCCCTTCCAGCGACCGGCACGCTCGTCCTCGCTCTCACCGACTGGGACGGTGGAGTGCCAGTCACCTACAGAACGGTAGCCTTGCTCGAGAAGGATGTTGGTTGGGACCTCGTTGGCCTTGATGTACTCGTTGACCTGTCCGAAAGTCCAGTTGGCGAGAGGATTGATCTTGATCATTCCGGTGTCGTCGACTTCGACAATGTCGAGATCTCCGCGCTTGCCACCTTGAGACCTGCGGCGGCCAGTAAGGACAGCGGATACTTGGAGCTCGGCGTAGGCGCGCTGAGCTGGCTCGACCTTCGCGATGTAGTCGTAGAGCTCGTCGTTGGTTTCCCAAAGCTTGTCGCCGTGCTTCTCGGCGAAGTCCTGGGCGGTCTCGGTGCCTTGTGGCTTGTAGACGTGGACTGTCAGGTGAGGGTACCTCCTCTTTACCCGGTCGACCAAGTCAAGAGTCTCCTGGAAGTGGTGGAGGGTGTCGAGGAAAATAAGGTCAATGTCTGGCTTGATCGGACCTTCGAGCTTGGAGATCATATCGTTGATGGCAAGTCCAGTAAGACCGAAGGCGGTGGTCTGATACAGGCGAGGAAGAGATGTAATGCACCATTTGAGAATGTCTGGAGAAAGTCAGCTTGTTGTCAGGCGGTTTTCGTTTTGCGGAAATACGTACCTTGTGGCTCGAGTTTTGACAGTTGCTGGTTGATGAATTTGAGATGTGGGCGAGAAAAGTAGACCTCTGGCAATGAGACACTTGAGTTTCCAGAAGCATAGCCAGATTCAGCGTCTCTCTCCGACGATTGTGAGAATCTGCGAGGCGCCATTGTGAAAGTGGTGGGGAATGAGTTGTAGAAGTGGAGTGGCGTAGTGTTTGCGGCGATGGTCGTATGTGAATTGATCTTGAAGTAGTGGTATGACTTCAACGGATGTATACAATTGAGAAGAAAGAGATCAGGTTGAATGACGAAGAATCAATTATGCCTATATCACGACAGCCGCGTACAACACCCGTAAGCTGCTTGGAAATCATGTCCTTGCCGGTAGGTCATTTTTTTCGTGAGCACGCAATCGCTTGTGAAGGGAGGAGCGAATGGCGTGATTGACGCTAGCTCAAAACGGAAGGCATTCTAGAAAACCCCCGTTACGGCTTACCACGTCGTGATTGGCTGGTTGACTGCGACGCCGCGATTTCCGTCACGAAAGTCCCGAGATCTGTGCAAACAATTGCTGGAAACGCTCGAAAGTCTCATCGCGTTCCTGCGTGGATGACATATTTTCGAAGCATGCGGGTGTCTGGACCGCGCTACTTTGCGATCGATGGGATTCGCCCGGAGATGGCAGCGCCCTACGTCAGAATATACAACCCTGTCCTATTCCCTTATTAGCTGCTGCCTATTTCCGTCTTGGAAGATGACTGGAAGAACCATGATGCTTCCTTGACATGTTTATTAGCAAGCATGGTATGGCAGTGCATCTCAGCCATGGGTGATGTCCGACTTTGCCGATTCCATTGTTCGCGCATGTTTCATTGTTGGGTGGAGGCTAAAAAATCCCACCGATCCGAGCTCCGAGCGGATTGCATTTTTCCTGCAACTGCCCGTCACAAATTGTGAATCGAGTTTTCGCGAGCGCGTCGTCTCGGGTTTAATTGCCTAGTCGCGTTACCGTAAGTGGTTTTGTGCTATTTCGTCTTGGCAAGCTGTGCTACTGGTAGCATCAGCGCACTCGAAACATTGCTGACGAGTTCTTGTGACTGAAGCACGCAATATCCTTACCCTCGCAAAGGATCTCGGACAAAGGAAACATCATGGCCTTGTGACGGAATTGTGTGATTCGATGCACGATTTCGCCATTCTTGAAACTCTCCATACCCCGCAGAGATCACGCCGAGATCGATCTACCACGTGAGATCTCCATGCCTGCAAACATCGACCACATTGCCGAGGTTTTCCCTATGAGCATCATTGTACAGCTGGGTGCTCACTGCAGGTAAACCAGAAGAAAGACATGATTTCATCTATGTCCAGAACAACGCTATGCTACTGAACCTAACTGCTATGCAGAATTGACAAGACCCAAAGACATGACTAATGACCGGCTCTCTCCTCCATCTCAGCCATCTTGACATATTTCACAAACGCCTTCTTATGCACCAGACCGGCATACCTGCCTTCTCGAAGTACACAGATGTAACGCAGCCCAAGCTTCACGAAGCATTCGAAAACGAGATCCATCGGCGACATGAAGTCCAGCACCATTGGCGCAGGATCAATGTAAGGTGTAAAATCCGAGGGGTCGGTTTGTGGATGGAAACGCTGCGGCGAGTTCGTGCGGACGAGCTGTTCAGGCAAGTGGTGGCTCGGCTCTTCGTCATCCGTGGTTATGCGCAGACCCAGGCCGTCAGGAGGTATACCTGTTGTGGTAGATGCTGACGACTCGACTACTTCCTCTTCGTCTGACGAAGGCTGAGGTGCCTGCCATCGCCTTCGAGGGTCCATCAGGCACATAGTCCCGCTTTCGTCGCCGAGATTGTCCAGCGCAAATTCCAAGTCAGGGCCAGGAATGAGACCGACAAGTATACCATGACGCAGGATCGGTAGGCCTCCATCCAGCTCGCCTGCCATGTGCATCAGATCGAGCTTGTGACGAAGTTCGGTAGCTGGGATGAGAGGTGAGCGTGATATATCGATCAGTCGTGATCGCCTCGGAGGCGGAGTAATGTCTCCCAGATCGTTAGTGAAGATCGGGCGTGACTTCGAGTCGAGGTAAGGATACGCGTTCATGTCGGTGAGAAGGTCGTAGATCGAGAGAGGTTCCAAGGCATCAGCAACCCACTTGGAAACAAGGACTGCGATTGAAAACGGTAGAACGTGCTCAAGACTGCCAGTCAGCTCAAAGAGGATAACGCTCAAGGTGACGGAAAGACGGGTGACACCACACATGGTAGCACCGGCCGCAGCAAGTGCATAGACTCCAGGAACCACAATACTCTCCGGGTTACCATCAGCAGGAAAGCCACCCCAGATGGCCGCGTCTGGGTAAGTGAGAGTCAATAGCTGAACCGAATGGCCTACGATGCGACCAAGAAGACCACCAACCACCATAGATGGCACGTAAATACCAGCAGGTACCTTGATACCAAATGTGATCGTCGTCAACAACGCCTTGACCACAAACGCCATGGATAAATACCCAATGACTTGCGGTATGCGGTCTTTTGTCGGGCAGAGCTCTTTGCCGTTGCTGGTAAAGCTGTTACATGGCGATGCCAGCTCGTATAGCAGCTCAGCCACTGGAAGCCGGTCATAGCGATTCCAGAAGCTTGTTACACCAGTGACAATAGCGACGAGGACTACCTCCAGTATTGGATACTGCTTGATGAGAGCGATTCGCCTGAAATTGCGAGCCCACCATCGAGAAGCTTTGATGAAAAGAGCACCCAAGGTACCACCTAGAACGCCGAGCACACCAAACACGACGATTTCGAAGAATCGCCAATCGTTCAGATAGCGGACCTCGAAGAGAACAATCTTATTGGTGCCGTAAGGATTCAGAAACTTGAGCGAGAGAGCAGCAGCCTGAGTATGTCAGTATCCTACTCATTGGAGGAAAATGTCAGTATTGTGACTTACAATACAACAGAAGAAAGTCCTGAACAGCGTCTTCGGCGGAAAGTAGTAGCTAACCTCTTCCAGACTGAAGAGCACGCCGGAGATTGGAGCACCGAAAGCAACAGCAACACCAGATGCTGCCGCTGCTGACAGGATCTCTCGTCTCTTTCCATCGTTGTGGTTGTATTTTGTGAAGAGACGACAGGCGACGTTGCCAATACAAGTAGCGACGTGCACGTACGGTCCCTCTTTACCGATACTCAGCCCACTTCCTACACTCAGGACCAACGCGATCGACTTGAGTACCAAGGTCTTGACACCCAAGTATCCGTGAAGGACGAAGCCAGACAGAATGACCTTGACTTCGGCAACACCACTACCAGCTGCGGGATAGTAGACCATAGGCGGTCGGCCGCGTGCTTCTTGGAAGCGCTGTTCTGGATCAGTGCTAGTGGGTCTGCCTTCGTTGTCCTTGCTTTGCACATCGGCTCCGAGATTCTCGTCCAGCGTTGATATTGATATGGCCCCGGATATCGATGTCTTGGTTTGCAGAGTAATCAGACAAGACACGGTGGCCAGCACCACGACCCAGGCGACAAAGATTCCAAAATCGATCATCTTATCTCGTTTCCCGTCGGCGCTTATCAGACTAGACCACCTCACCCAGTCCTTGCACAAACTGGCCCCTGAGCAGCACGACCGCTTACTGAGATACCACTTGGTAGTGCAATATCCAGTTTTGATGTCATAAACCGAAGCCTCGGTGATATCGATGAGGTATGCCACAGCCGCAGTCAGACAGCCAATGACAGCAACTAAGATCCAACCTTGTGCCGCATCAAACAGAATCTGCATCTTTCCTCTGAACCCTTTTCTCGCACGAAGCTCTTTCATCCTGAACTGGTCTGCGATACCGTCGTGGACCCAGTCGGTAGAGGTGAACTGATCGTACCATACTCTGTCATCAACTTTGGCTCTATCGGGTGTTTTGCTAGCATCATTCTCGCTATCTTCGTCTCCTCTTCTGAACACTCTCGAAATTTTGTGAGCGAGTGAGTTTCCTCTACTGTGTGCTCTTCGATAACTCTTCACGCTCCCAGTCATGCTCTTCATTCGAGGTGGTCGTAGTCTTGGCAGTCGTGGAGTATGTGGTGCGGTACCGGGTCTGCTGGAGTTGTAGATGGCATTGTGGTCTGCTGCAGCGAGAAGACCAGTAGTCTCGTCTATATCAAACCTCGGAAGCGGTAATCTGCTTCGAAGGTCGACGTCGCTTGTGCGTGCGGAGCCCATGGCTCGACTGGCAGTTGGCGAATTAAGGGAGGTTTGAGAGTATTGTGAGGTTTGAAGGTGCGCGTAGTATTCATCGCCGTCATCATCGTCGTCGGCATAGCCATCGGTGCGCCAACTATAATGTGATGCTACAGATTTCGGCATATTGCAAGCGTGGTGTCGTCCAGGGGCTGGAGATGCTGTAGCCTAGAGCGGTTGATGTAATTGATTATTGATGATGTGATCCAGTCATAGCTGTACAAGTCAGAGTACGCGATAGGTACGAAGGCGGTAAGCTCTCTGACTTGGTGATGATGGGTCTATACTAAAACGGGCAGTGCAAGGCAGAGTAAGATTGGAGCGATGACAACGCGCAGGAGGACGTGTAATATCAGTGATTGGTGAGAGAAGAAAGGAGATACGATACCAGAGATACAATACTGATCATACCAAGCATATGTGTGAGGACACCGCCGCCATGTGACTAGGGGGTGCATGTCTTAGGGTGTAGCAAATGACCCAGATCGTAGAGAGCGGGATGCGTTTGAAGGGGCCGCCCAGAGGAATTGTAGATCCCCATGTGACGCACCACTGACTTCTTCTCTGCATAAACAATGTCCATCGACGGACCCTGCATCAGGATGTCCCATTGTTCATGTCGCATGCCTGGAGGCATATAACAATACTGGTGAATCAACAAGGGCCCCAGTATTACACTGATGTGCCTTCTGCGAACAGTATCATTACTGTAGGCAGCAGACAGACACGATCGAGGCGCGTCCAATTCTCTCACCGCCGCGTCGATTAGAGTTTGGACGACGGCAGGACCCCGAAACTGCAAGTGCACACCTCCCCTTAACGCAATAACTCCGTGTTATCGCCGACAGTCATTCAGCCGGGACATGCCCCTCCACTTCACCCCACCCAGCGCAAGTATGACATCTTAAGGTATCAGCATTGGTTCCACGTTTTGCTTATAACATAACCTCCAACTCCATGAGAGCCTCATCGATCCTGAATTCCGTCCTTCAATAAAAACGCAACATAATGGATCAAATAGTCCTCTTCGGGGATTCCCTGACGCAGCTGTCCTCCCACCAGAACAGGGGCTTCGCATTCAACGCCGCGCTGACAGACGCATATATCAGACGTCTGGACGTCGTCAACCGCGGCTTCTCGGGATACAACACTTCACAAGCCCTGAGTGTGCTGCCACGCATCGTGACACCGCTAACCCATACCTCGCGCATCAAGCTCTTCGTCATCTTCTTCGGCGCCAATGACGCACGACTCCCCGACACGCCGGGCCCAGCGCAGACGGTGCCATTGGAGCAGTTCGAGGAGAACATTGCGCGCATCGCGACGTATCCCGCTCTGCTGCAGCATGCGCCGAAGATACTGCTTGTCACGCCGCCTATGATTGATGAGTACGGCTGTGAGGAGGATGATAAGACTAGAGACATTCATGTCACGAGACGCACGGCGGACAATACGGCGAGGTACGCGGAGGCGATCAGAGGCTTGGGAAAGAGACTCAATTGTCCGGTTGTGGATTTGTGGAAGGCGTTCGCGAAGGAGGCGGGCTGGACGGAGGGCAGTGAGGGACCGCTGCCTGGATCGAAGCAGCTGCCGAGGAACGAGGTGCTGAAAGACACGCTGAACGATGGTCTGCACTTTAACCCGAGAGGATACGAGATCCTCTACAAGGAGTTTATGAAGACCGTGGAGAAGGATATACCCGAGCTGAGGCCTGAGAACTTGCCTTTTGTGCTCCCCACTTGGGATGATGCATCTTGGCCCAGGTAAAATAGACGATGAATAGACGATAGATCTTATAGAGAACATGTTCATTAGACATTTATACATATACACCTGAACTCCGGCTAGTCGTGATTTGTGCATTCAACGTGACTGTACGAGCAATTTTTCCTCTTCCTGTATCGACCTCGAGCAACCAAACTTTCCTTGTCAATGATTCGTTCAGTGGCCACCAGTGGTTGGGAGCTAGGAAAAGCGTCAGCATCGAATCACGCAGTGCTTGGAAGGATAGACGTACACCAAGGTAAACCTTGAAACTGTCGTAGATAAGCCATTGGAAGGCAGTCAAGGTACCGATCATGACAATTCTGACTGGAAGACCGTTCCAGAGACCGGCGAAACCAATGTTGCCATAGATTCTGCTCATGGCCTTGACGGCGCTCTCTCCTGCCTGTCTGTCGGCGTTCAACTTGCTGACCATGACATCGGCCGGGTGCGACACAACAGCACATCCAACACCAGCAATGTAACCACCGAGGAAAGAGACACCTGTCTGTGCCAGGGTGCCGTACTCCTCCTTCTTTCCACCAAGAGTCTTGTAGATCTGCGCAACCGCGCTCTCGAACGTCGCAAACTTGACCATGGTGTATGGGATCTGACGAGCCCAGAGCGGGTAAAGACCCTTGTACAGACCACCGTAGCCCTCCTGAGCAACGACCTTGCTCCAGCCCTCGCGGAGACTACCAGCGAAAGGAGGTAGGGTAGTCTGCATGCGGACCTTGATAGCCTCGAAAGGACAGAGGAAGAGATCAGCGATGAACTCAGCAGTCGCCGAGGCGCCCAAGTAGACGACCGTCTTGTTCATGCCCGGGAACAGCTTCTCGCCGTAGTAGTACTTGAACACCTCGTACGCGCCGTACTTTCCGGCACCTTGGAACGAGTATCCGACGAATGTCGGCGCCCAACCGAAGAATACTCCGCGGAGACCCTCGGCGCGCGCGATCTTGGACCATGCTTGGAAGTTGCCGCTGTAGATCTTTGGGTCGACTTGACGACGGCATTTCACCAGATCCAGAGGGGTGACGGCTGTGTGGGTTGGGCCGCAGGCAATGATACCACCGAGAGTGCAGGCTGCGAAGTAGGAGCTGGAGAAGAGCTCGATCTTCTTTTGCGGCGTCACGGCGCCTGGGGCTTCTGGCTTGTTGGACATTTTGGCGAGTTGGTCGAGATAAGAGCTACTGGGAGGTGGGGGAGCTCAGAGTGATCGCGAGAGCTGTTTTGAGGAGTTGATCGATGGATACGAAGCCTTCTAAAGCAATTGATCGTTCTACACAACAGCCAAGCACTGCAGAAGAGAGGATTAGAGGCCGAATATGCAATTGACTTCTGTAAGAACAAAAGAAGTTAAAAATGGCAGCGCAGGACCAGATATCAATGCGGACATGCCGGATGAATTGACACGGCGCATAAGCATGACGTACGTAGGTATTGCATCTATCGGGCACTGCAAGCTTCAGCACCACCAACAACTGTCAAAAATCGGGTAAGCCGAACCGGTTCGCGTATTTGTGCAGATTTACATGTGATTTGTGAACATGCACAATTAGACTTTGTCAAGTCAAGATAAGAGGGTCAATTCGCTTTGATATCTAGTACAAGGATGAGGCGGTAAAAAGACTCAGGACGCTAATCCGGCCCCGTAACGCCGATGATATGCACGCGACCAAGTCCAAAAGGTCGCGTGCATCTTTCCCTCCTTCCAACCAACTCCCTCCATAGCCATGGTCCAGCATCTATGCGCTCTGCGCTGGGCTCTTTGGAACCTGGACTGGTCTGTCTGGGTAGTAGAAGTTCTCCTCTGGGATTCTGCCTCTGAGGAACTGTGGCTCGGAACCACGGACGTAGATGTCCTCGTAAAGGACCTCTGGGGTGGCATCTGGCACTGGCATGGCCTCGGCGGCGGCAACCTCCTCGTCGACGTGCGCACGGGCGCGCTTGTCGATTTCCTTCAGCTCCTCCTCGGTGGTGACGGTCCAGTCAAGAAGCTTCTGCTTAAGGCCGGCAATTGGGTCGTTGGTGGATCTCATGCGCTGAATCTCCTCACGGGTCTGATGTGCTGTTAGCGGGTGTTTCGTGACGTCAAAGAATCGCGCAAACTCACTCTGTAGGTGGTACCTGGGTCAGACATGGAGTGACCACCGTATCTGTAGGTAACGTATTCGTAGACGAGAGGACCGTTGCCATCTGAGCACCACTTCTTTCCGTACTGGACGGCGGCCTTGACGGCGAGGACGTCCATACCGTTGATCTTGAGACCTGGGATGTATTGACCACGCTTGTAGTAGTCGGTCAAAGCGGAGGAGCGGTTAGCAGCGGTACCCATACCGTACTTGTTGTCTGCGTAAAGTTAGTCTGTGGCTCATGCGTCGCCGGATTGTCTTGACGTACTCTCGCATCCAAAGATGATTGGAATGTTCCAGAGCTTGGCCATGTTGAAAGCCTCGAAGACCTGACCCTGGTTGCTGGCACCGTCACCATAGAGAGAAAGAGTGACGTTGTCCTTGCCCATGTACTGGTTGGCAAAGGCAATACCGGCACCGACTGGAACCTGAGCACCGACAATACCGTTACCACCGTAGAAACCGGTGGAGAACATGTGCATGGAACCACCCTTTCCGTACGCGATACCCTCTCTCCTGCCGAGAAGCTCGCCGATGATGGAACGAACGGTACCACCGCGCATCATAGCGAAACCGTGACATCTGTAGGCGGTGATGAGGTGGTCCTGCTTGGTGATGGCGTGCTCGATACCGACGGCGACGGCTTCCTGGCCAGTCGACAAATGGCAGAAACCACGAATCTTCTTCTCCTTGTAAAGTCGGTCGGCGGCCATTTCCATTCGTCTGTTTACCCGTTGTCAGCCCGTATTACTTCCAAGTCCGCGGACTATTGTTCCTCTTCTTTCCACATACCGGACGGCAACCATGTCGTAGTACATCTGCTTCAACTCTTTCTTGGTGGTGTGGAGGGTGTATGATGGTGGGTCGAGCATGTAGGTCTCGAAGCTCTCGTCGGAGAGCTTGACCTCGAATGGCTTGTCATCTTCCTGTAGAATCCTGTCAGTCCTTCATGTTGTCGCGAACCATGATCGCCGAATAGAATCGCACCGATGGGACATTCTCCTTGTCGACGTGAGATGCAGCCGCGTCGGTGGTGACTGTCCTCACGGCATTGGTGCGGAGAGGCTGAGATGCCGCCCGTCGGACAGGGGCAGAGAATGCTCTCGGCGCAAACCTGGAAAGCATTGTGTGTGAATGTGAAGGAAATGGAGGATTAACGAGAGTCGCGAAGGAGAACAGTTGATCGCAAAGGAGCTGGTCGCGAGCCGTTGAGGTGCTGAGACTTTTGGATGTGTTGACCCGAGCTCTGCTTCATGATCTTTTCGGCCCGGATCCCCAAGTAAGGTAATTTGCTCTTCAAATGTCCGTTCGGGCCTTTCCACTTCTACCCGCACCACCAGACCAGCAGGACTATTTTTGTTCTCGGGAACGCGATCTATTCCGAACAACGCCATCTGTTGTGGTCCCTTGTGATACAACTCCGTCCTCGGTGATGGGCTTGGCTACGTCGAGTCGTAATGTACATCTAGTCCTCATTCATACAACGTCTCAAGTTGGATATAGTCATCTTCAAGGTTGGAGACTCGACATCAATTCGTTGATCATGCTATATGGGTATCAAATACTAATTAAATCTAACCTCCTCAAACAAAGATGCTCTGAGCTGCATCAACGCCACAAGCTCGACCATGAAGTTCTGCAGAACAACGACATTGGTAAGAACATGGCTCAGGCTAACAGTCTTGAGTTCGCGGCCGGCCACATCATCTTCGCTGTTAGTAACAACATCTGTAGCCCCCTTCAGCGGAAATTGAATCTTCTGGAGAAGGGCCGTTGCCTCATTGTCCGGCTTTGAAGCAGTATCATCGATCGAAAAGTTCCTTCGTGAAGGACTATTTGGTGAATCCGGCGGTGGCGGGCGAAACACACTCATAGTCGTTCGCGGAGGGGAAATCAAGCTACGCCGTCGACTCGCCATGGAAGAAGATCGGGACGGATCTGAGCTTTGGTCTGCTTGTACTCGACCACGAGGCGCGTTGACCGACCTGGCCGGCGAAACGGCACGCGAGCTGGTGATTGATCCCTGACGAACGTGAGATATCTGCTTCGGCGTAGCCGGTGGGTTGATGATGTGGCCTGACATGCCTGCGAAAGGATCCTCCTCCGTCTTTTCAAGTCCTAGCAGGATCGTTTTACGCTTGGTCAACATCAAGTCGAATTGTGCATACGACCTGCGTAGTAGGTTGACCTGCATTCCAATAGACCGAAGGGCTGAAAGCAGGCTTGGCTCTGAGCTTCTGTCGAGGACAGGGCGTCGTTGTGCTTGCTTGACTGAGGCATAGGCCCATCTCTCCTCTTCGTCCATCGAAGCCAACGTTACGGTGTCGTTGAGGGGTGACTCAGATGTCAGGTCATCCTCGAAAATATAGTCTCCGGGTAAGCGCGCAAGCCAACCATCGAGCTGTATATCGTGACAGGTTCCGATACTCATCAAAGCTTCTGTCAAGCCCAGATTGGTCTCGACACTGTTTGTCAGAAAGCTGCCCATCAAAGCAACCATTGCTGAGAAACAGGCATCATGGGTGTTGAGCAAGAATCGGCTGGTGGACTTCGTAGGCTCATTGGCCAACGTCGACGGATCGAGCGAGAGAACCGTAGGAATTGATTCTGGCTGTTGAACTTCGAGAAGATTTTGGACATCCAAACATGCTCCCGCATAGGCTTCGTCAATGCGATGAGCACCACCTATAGCGATCGCCAGAGCTAGCAAGCTTTCCGTCTCTGAGTGTAGCGCACCAATGGTTCTGTTCGTCTGTTCTTCTACATCAGGACGCACTTTCACTAGCGTGCCCAAGGCAAACTCGCGATGTCTTGTGGAAATGGCAATGTAGAGCTTCAAGGCCGCAAAGACGGTCTGTTGGTTCCTAGAGCTGAGACCAGTCTGTATAAGATCGACCAAGTCGAATAACACCGGTTCCATGAGATCTTCTTCTGTTTTCGGCGCGTGTATGACCTCAAGCATTGATTTTCGTCGTACTACTCCAGGAGAAGGCGGACGCGCTGAAGGAGCCTTCTCTTGCACAGCAAGTAGATAGTTCAATATCATTTTGATTAGCTCTGGATAGCTGAGTGTCTGTAACATATCCGTCAGGTAGGTAAGCACGGCCACCGATGACCCTTGATCCGTGTCAGAAGACTGCAGCAATGATGGATACAGAACTTGTTGCAGAAACAATATTTGAAAGTGATCAAGCAGGGTTTGTCGAACGTCGACCGATTTGCAATGGTCAAGAATATCTTGCCAAAAGGTCAGATCCGAGAGGAAAGTCGCTATGTGAGCTGCATGATTCTTTGAGAAGGCGCTCTCCGCTGCGGTGTCGGGGTGTAGTTCCGTGTAATCGGACATTGCTAGGAGTAACGGCAGCTTGTCGGTGTCCTGACGCAAAGATAGTTCCCGGTTCAACTGACTGTACAAGGCACCAAGTCCCGAGGCCATAAGTGTGGGCAGATCACTTGCGACCAGCCATGCTTCGAGCTCTGTCGACCTTGATGCCGCCTCAAAAACGTAAAGTAGTCCAGTCCGAGCGAAGTCTCCAATGCGGCCTTCGTGGTGTACTCGATCAATGAACATGTAGCATAACGGAAAGTCGTCCTTTTGCGTGATACCAACAAAACTCCGTTTCTCTTTCCCGGACCCATCTTCGGCTTCCGCCCGGATATTTCCAGAAAACCAAATGGGCAGGATGTCGGGCTCGAGGCGGATCTTTGCGGCGACAGCGAAGAGGACCTCGATTAGCTGCGATTCGGTGTCCAGGGTAACGAAGATTGATCCAGGCTCCAGTACCCTCATCGAGAATCTCATGAGCGCTCGAGAGAACGTTCGACTTGTGAGGAAGCCTTCGGCCTCGCTGTCGATCAATATGCTGAACATGGATATCGCTTCCGAAATGATCCTCTCATCTTTGCACACCGAAGCCGCCCTGGCGATAACACCGTATGTCTGAGAAGTCGCAGAGAATGCTAGACATGTATGAGGCGCCGGTGCGCGTATCTCATCTCGTAGTATGTTGGACAGTTTTCGAAGGTTGGTGTAGAGTTGATCGATTGCTGGACCTTTAGCGGCCAGCTGTCCAGGTTTGCTACATGTTTGCTGAGTCGCCTTGTCAGCCACGATCACACGCTGAGAATCGAGTACGTACGATCACAAGGTTATATGCGCGCTTGAATTGATCAAGGCGCTGCTGAGGGTTGTTCTTTTGCGGAGAGGTCTGCTGCTTCTGACGACTTGTGCCTCCTATCAGCCGAGAGAACTGGCAATCGTATTAGTCAAACACACTTTAGTAATACAAAATGATGCTCACAAAGTCCATTGCATCTCCAGAGCACCATCAAGACCCAGTCTTGGTCACGAAACAAATGAGGTTGCGGATTCGGGTCCGGAGACGCGTTTCTGGAGATGCGGCCCAACTTTCCCCAAATCGACCCCACATGTCGATGCCTGCCATTCTGGGTCTAGCGTTCTACCTAGACGTATGACGGCACGCCAGTATCTTGACAGAGGTTTATCTCACTATACTCCTACGATCTTTGACCTTTTCCTACCTTATCTTTGAGCTCATGAAGACGCCATGGGAACGCTAACAGGCGATCAGCAGCGGTTACCTGGTCAGTGTGAGCACAAGTTGCCTGCATCATGCCGTTTGACCTCCATACCGAATTGCTGCGCTTGTGCTGATGAGCGAGCACATGCCCCCACTTACTCTACTTATATCGATGGTATCGGATTCGTCTCGAGAGGCAACAGGTGGCAAAGATACTGTTGGTTTTGCAAAGGTACGAGCACAAGATCTGTGGACTGTTCAGTTCTGACATTGTCTAGAGTTCTGGGAAAACAGGATAGCAGCGACCAACCTACGACCGACACAAACACGAATACCCGAAGTACCGGACCAGACAGAGTTCCTGGAGAGATGGTATGAGTTCCACAGAGGATACCGAATAGTGCAAAAAGGAGATGGAACAGAAGAAAGGCATGCCGTGCTGGGCGAATCATGGAAAGATGTATCTCCTGGCCAGCTACCGAGGACTCTGGAAGAGCTTAGAGCAGGACTAGACCGAAGCGCTGCAGATCAGCAACAGCACATCGAGGTTGAGCAGAACACAGAACCAGCTGGACCATCACTGGATGAGACGTTGGAGCAAATGCTCGGCGCTGCTGATGCGGAAGAGACAGGGCCCATCGGACAGACTGAGACTGACGCACAAGAAGTGGCGACCACTTCAGTCGAGCAAGCACCTCGTGCGATTGAAGCAACTGCTGACGTCGCCGGGCAAGTCATGCAGTCTGCGGGTTCAAGGAACAGAGAATACCAAGCGAGGAGGATTGCGTCCTTGAGGAGGGAATTGCAGCGCATGAGACATGGTGTTGAGAGAGTGATATCAGGTCTTCGAGAGCTTGGCGAGGCTGTGCCCGACTCTGCCGAAGCTACTGGACGGTTGGCTATTCTCGACCAATCTTTGGATAACATCCTTGCTATTCGTGACACTCCCGTTGGACAACCCATAGCAGTAGCTCCCGGAGCGGCTGGAGCACCACGACCGAACGATCGCAGCCTGGAGGGTATTCAGCGAAGGCTCGAAGATGGCAACACGGCACTGACTGACGCTACTGAAGCACGGAATCGTGCCAATGCAAGGCTCGCCGAAGTCGAAAGACACCTCAACCTTGCTCGAACCGCTCACGACGAGGCCGTTGCATACGTCGATGTGACCGAAACAGACGTTCGTCATGCGCGACAACAAGTGGAACGCTTGCAGCGTGAGCGTCGTACTGTGGAGAACTACACAAGAGTCTTCGGGACACGAGAAGATATGGAGCGAGAAGACTACGTCAGCCCAATCGGTGGCATGTTCAACCGCGCCTGGGAACGATTCAGAGATGCCGAGCAGACTAGACGAGAAGAGCGGACATTGCGACAAGTACTTGATGACGAGGGTCGGGTTCGTGATGCACTCAGAGCACCCGGAAGTCAAGAAGAACAAAACGTCGCAGCCGACAACGCCTTCGAAGACCAACTGAACGAATACTACAGGATGTTACGACAGCAAGAGTGGACACAGCCCCAGCCAGCGGCCGAAGCGGCCCAGCGCAATTTCCCACAGAGCATGCTCGATGCGATACACAACCTCGACGCCGAGGAGCGGCAAGCGCGCATTCAGTATATTGCATCCATGGACGCGCGACGCGCCGCAACAGGTGCAGAGGCGCCGCCTGAGCAAGGTGATATCCTCGACAGATTACTGCGCGGTACACCTGATCACGAACGAGAGGCCATCAGAGCACGCATGACAGCCAACGGTACTGCACAAGCGCTGGAGGGCATATCGGCCAATGATCCACTGACGCTATGGCGGCGATTGCAGGACGCCCCTTCAGCAGGGAATTTTCCGCCCTCCGACTCTGATTCCGATGACGGCCATAGAGGTCTTGACGTCGAAGACGACGGACGCCCGGAGCCAAAGGGCGACGAGGAGCTCACGATGAAGTTGGATTGCAAAGTGTGCTATACGCAGCTGGCAGATACGGCGTGCTTGCCTTGTGGCCATCTGGTGCTGTGCCAGTGGTGCAGTGAGCAGCATTCGCCGGTCATGCAGCATGATAGGACGAGGCCGAGGAGGCCGGCGAACTGCCCGCTGTGCAGGAAGCGGATCAAGCAGAAGGTTAGGATATTCAGGCCTTAGTGTAGCGAGTGCGTACAATACCACCTAGCATTTTCTACTTTATACCGTGCGCAGCAAAGGTCAACATGCGAATGAATGTGATGCACAGGGTTTGTGAGTCAATTATGATTATCTCAATAATAATACAAGATAGTTGTTTGGGGGGGTATCAAGAAAGCAAAACGCACGTCAACCACCACTTCAATCCCTCGGGGCCGACTACAACAGCCTCAAAAATCCCTGGCTAGCGAAAAGCACCGCCTGCTCCTCGCTATCGGCCTGCAACAACTCCTCCTCGCCCTCCTCCTGGATCGACGGGAAACTCGAGCCGGTCGGCGACAGCGCCGCAGGCGCGATGGTATCAACACTGAAGCGACTGACATTCGCCGACTGCGCAATAGGCTCGTCCGCAAACGACTCGGCGCGGAGACCCGGGCTACCGCGCTCCTTGATCGGTGTGGTGGCGGGTGACGAGTTGACCGACGACGACGCGGAAGCGGACGCTGACATGGCGATGCGCTCCCAGGCCTCGAGAGAGGTGAGTTCGTTCGGCAGACTGCAGAGACGGCCTTGGTGTCTGATGGGCAGGATCACGGCGTGGCGTTTGTAGGTGTTGGTGTTTGAGGGCAGGGAGGCGCGGCGGGCTTCGCCGGTGCTGTGGAGGGCGGCGCAGGCTTCGCATGGTTGTTGTTCCGTGACGGGGGATGTGAGGGATGGGATGGAAGTGCCGAGGAAGGTGCTGCGGTGGATTGTTTGGTTTGGGAGGAGCGAGATGGAGAGGTTGCGTGTTGGTGAGGATGGGGAGATTGGGCGGCGGGACTTTATCGACGGGGCCATTTTTGTGTGTGGTGTCTTTTGATGACCAGGGAGGTTTGATTGATTACCAGGAAAGTTGAATATTGCAGATGTTTATGAGATCGGACAGTCTTCGTGTGATGTGAATGACCAGACTCAACAGTGAACGTGAAGTGATATGAACGTGATGCGATACGGATGGCTCAACGACAACCCAAAGAGAAGAACAGCATCCTATATACCACCACCTCACATTCGTCTCTCAATAAGACATTGTCCTACCATTGTACCCACATGACTGGCCGCGTACCTAAGGGCAGACTGACACCGCTGCGGCAGGTAGCCCCAATATTCGCCGTTGCAGCGGTTTTTTTCGCATTGTAATCGAGCATACCGCAAACGGACGCGGGAGGTACGGCAGACGTACTGTAGCGCTACAGAGCACCAGTATGCAGGTACGAACACTATTGCAGGAGATTGTAGAGACTTTAAGCGAGCACTGCTGAATCCGAATTGTGTTGTATTGTCATGGACCATGTGATGTCAAGATAGAGCTTGGTGAAAGATGCAGGTGATCTGCTGAAGCTTGCCCTGGTCGGACGGAAGTCACCACGGCCGAGGGCATTCCGCAATGTCTTTCCTTCGGCATACTGTATCGTGCACTCTTGACCATCCGGATCACACGATTTCCAAGATAGCAATCAAGATCAGTCTGGCATCGCTCGTCAATAGTTCCCTCGCTGTACCCATGTTGATTCCTTCGCAGTGCAGTTATAGCCTAACCGAGCCATGTCACATTCACAAACTTTCCACCTACATCTTCATCTCATCTGATCAATAGTGCAGAGGCGTAACTTCGAAAAGCCTGTCTAGAATCTCTTCTGATCGATCACTCATCGATACTTCCAAATGATCACGAGTTCCAGAATCTCAGATGGCACAGCAGACGAAAACGGTCGCACCGTTGGAACCTTTCTTCGCCTGTTCGCACTGCAAGCTCCCGCAGACAAGAACGAAGCATCTGACCAATTGACACTGCAGAACGAGGGACCGTTTCCAGACACGAGGAAGCCCTGATTGGCCGCGTTGTATGCATGATCTAGATGACTGGACAAAAACTCTGCCGCTGTTTATGCTTCATTGAACGGATGGAAGGGTGTCCGAACCACAACTGTCGGTCTGGCCTTGTTCTCGCACGGCAGAACTGATAAAAGCAGACTTGATATTAGATGTGGCTGCGTATTGCAGTTCGATATGGCGTTCTTGACAGCCTTCAAGATGATTTGGATATTGAATATTCCGTCTTTGATAATGTTGTTGTGCGATATAAAATCCCGGTCTGATGCTTGGCTCGGAGAATTAGACCGCAGGCTGAGACGTCGTTGGATCAACTGTAAGCCTATTGCCTTGATGCTTTGTATCGTGTCTGACCTGAGAGACTGGAGGCTCTTCCTATTAACCTATTCTCCGCACCTCAAACAGGTCGATGCTTGGTGGCTTTGGCATCTACTGCGTTTTGCGGAATGCCCGGTCGGTCGAGGCGGTATCGAGAGCACCGGTAATTGCGAAGTACGACTCGTACAGAATCCAAAGAGGAATTCAGACCCAAAGAGTATTGAAGAAGAACAGGTAAACCCAGCTGTGATGCATACAGTCAGTCGGCGTTGTTCTGCAAAGGCACAGTCTGTCACGGGTTCATGAACCGTTGATGCCGCGCAAGCAGCTGACGCTGTCGCCGTTGGTGAAGACGCAGCATATGCTTGGGACATCCACATGTCTCGGTGAAAGTGAAAGGAGTAAGCCACTTACAGGTACATGAAGTTGGATGTGTCAAGATTCGGCGAGCCCGTCAGCCATTCCGGGGCGAACGTCATGAAGCCTATGTGAAGCCTCCGTTAGCAATTGCCCGATCAGACATGAATTTGAAGAAGGTCGTGTCGAGGAAGGAGAACTGTTCGTAAACATCGAAAGTCAAGATGCACATGTTTGAATCTTGAGTGACAGAGTCATGGAAGAGCAAGCCATAGATGTAGCCGCGACTCGGTGATGTCGAACCAACCAAATGATGTTCCCAATGGCCATGCTTTGAGCTGAACGAAACCAGAAACCTGCGAGATAGCTTGGTGGACATACAGGCCTGTTTCCGCAGTAGCACTGCTGTTAAAGTGGGACTCGACCCGACCAGTTCTTCACCGTCGCGATAGACAAAGAAAGTACTCACCGCCGTAGAGCTCCCCAGTAGCAACAACAGTCATCCAGAACCACTCCGCACCGCCAGTCCCTTGTCCCTTCCTACATAGCAGCACGCAAATCCAAACCGCAATTGGTGCCATGATACCCACAGTCAGAATCTCAAGACTTACCACCCCCAAATCAGTCCCCTGCCACCTCCGATCCGCCTTAGCATATTCCCTCCACAGCGCACTAAACGCACTGCCTCCGTACTGCGCACCATACACTCGTCCCTGCTTACCCAACCAGTACACACCCGGCGCCAAGAACTCACTGACCTCCTTTGCTACTGAACCGCCCGCGCTGCCCAGGTGCGGCAGACTGGCCAATTTCGCAGCCAATGAAGACGAGTTGTAGTCAACGTAGCTGAAGAAACAGCCGTAGAGGAAAGAGCCCTCGAGAATGAAGTGGATCAGCGCGTCGAAGGCGTGCCAGATGAAGAGGATGCGGGTTTTGGTGCTGCTGCCTGCTGAGAGGCAGCGGAGGGAGAGGGCGTAGGCTGCGCCGAGAATGGCGAGGGTGGAGAGTAGGGAGAGGACTGTTGTTGTGTCTATTAGAGGTCCTGTTGATGGTGTCGTCGCCGTTTTGGCAGCCATTGTGGTGCTGTTTGTCTGCTCTAATGGTTTATGGAGCTCAAAGATGGCTGTGAGTTGGTCTGATCTCAATTGTATTCTGTCTGTTCCGTCTTCCACAGTCACATATCAATAGTCGCGTAGAAGGATATAGACGACTGGGATGCTTTAATGTGAAGTTGATGAGGTTTGACAATTATTTCGCAGTTTTGGTCATCGTAAGACGTCAAATTTGACTTGACCGCATGTCGATCAATTTCCGGGAACAGCAGGAAGACGTGCACAAGGCAATCACACACGACACCATGTCGATCATGCAGCAATAGATATTGAGAATAATAAATGTCTCATTCCTGGCTTTGCTTTGCTATCTATTTAGCCGCGCAGTCATCATTCAAGAATGCCCCATATCCTGCTAGAATTGATCAATGCCATGACCGCCAAATGCTTCAAGGTTCGGCCGACCATTCTTCCCTCCTAATCATGTATTCCCCAAAACGTCGCCGTGCTAGTAGCCTCAGAAGGAGAGAGAAGTATAAGAAAAAGGAAATGTAGAGTGAAGAGCAAACAAGCAAGCCTGTGACCGCTAGAACGCTTAACCACTAAAAGCACAATCCCGTCGTCCCGTGTGCTGCAGAAAAAACGTGGACATGAGAAAGGTTGTAAATGCAGCAACGCGCAGAGAAAGCAGATGCAACTTTTCGAAACCAGAGCAGCCGACCGCTGGGCAGCTCTCATGTACAGGCCAGGAGCTTCCCTGAAGCGGAATTCTGAGGGCTGTTTGACCAAAAGTATTAAGAACCAGTCTATGCGATAAACCGGAACGCCTTGCGGTAAAAGCACGCCGTGAAATGGCATATTTGCGCAAATAGTTTCGAGAAGGAGAGTAAAGAAATTTGAACGCCCCGAATCCAGACATTTCGTCCATGTCCAGTCGTGAAGGATTCATGGACGTCATATCTGATTGGGTCGTCTGATCGTGATGGTCGTTAATGCGTAAGCACGCAGATGGTAATCTCCAAGCTATTGCATGCAAATTGAGACAGTCGAGGCATGTAATTCAACCTCGAATTGCAGTGGGTGCATGAGACTCGGCGAGATAACCATCCCTCTTGTATGTATAGAACGAGGTGGTGGAGTGACTCTTTGGGCCCAAGCCTCTTCTCGAGGCGCCAGACGGAGAAGCTGTCCTTGACGAGTATGGGCTAATATATGGTGAGGAACCCTTGACGTCGGATGCGCCGTCCAAGTTTGGTAGGCCAGATGGAGGAGATGGTGTTGAAGAGCCAGAAGGTTCGGGCTCAGTTTCGTCGCTACCGTCCGTGTTGCCAGGCTTGGTGCCCACTGGGGACAATTTTCCAGCCGTAGGTGGAGTGAACTAGGTGGAGGATTAGCTTTCCGTGGCAGGTGACTCGACAGCAGGCCGGGAACCTACGTAGCAGAACTTGGAAACCAGATCTTTGTACTGAGCGGAGCCAATAGCTGGTCGTTCCGTCGACGCATTGTCTGGACGTTGGGCAGCCGCCGCTTGTGCCTCGGTGGGGAAGTAGCCGGCAGTATTGGATTGCCTTTGACTGGTCTGTCGTTGCCCGTGATGCATCAGTCCGCTTGATCTGCCAAGCTTGTCTTGAGCGTTGGAAAGAGCAGCACTCAAAGAGGCACCAAAGTCGTATCTGCCACCTAGTCCTCCCGGGGCCTGCTGTGGAGATGCACTATTGAATCCAACTGAGCGTTTCGTCCTAGGTTTAAGCTTGATGGTTGCTTGTGAATCGTCGAGGAGGTCGTTTGCAGACGAGACAAAGTGGTATGCCGAAGAGTTGTTGCCACGGCCCATATCATCGTCATGGGCAGGAGCTCTAGTCCGTCCACGCGAAGCCGGTGGAGAATGTCTGCTCCTGGGAATGGCATTGGCAGGTCTGGCACCTAGCTGCGAGGCTGGAGCAAAGGTAGTGACCTTAGTCGTGCGTCTTGCGAAGTCGATCTGGTAGTTCAGGTTGTCGTTGCTGTCCCAGAATTCTTGACCAGAAACGTTGTAGCGGACACAAAGGAGGAGTGTCTTGTTCTCTAAGTTGGCTTGGTCAACCAGGCGGATAGAGAAGCTGAACCTGTCGTAGCCATCGTTTGCGTTTTGGTTTCGGACGTCGTGGCTGTACTCTGCCGAGACCTCGGAAGTGGTCTTCCAATAGTCCAAGGTGAAACGAGCAGTGACAGCCTTGGAGAAGGAAATGTTTGCAACAGCAACTTGACCGATCAGGGACTTGTTATCGGGAGATAGGGCAAGGCTTTCGACCCAGATCGGGTTGTGTTGTCTGTCTGGCCTGTTCTCGGGAAAGTTGGTGAGCTTGATTTCCCACTCGAGTTTACTTGAAGTGGTCTCGACAAATGGATACTCGTTCTCGCTCTCGTAAGCAGTATCCGTGGGTGAAGTATCGGCGCTGACGGCAGATGGCTTGTCTACCTGCAGGAAGTGTCTGGTCTGGTTGCCATTGTCGTTGAAATGCACCGACTTGGAATAAGTCGGTGTACCTGGCATGCTGGAATATCTCCTCCTCGATGATGGTCGTAGAGCGGGCTTGACGAGCTCTCCAGATTTTTTCCTGACAAGAGGTGGCTTGCTAAAACCGCCCTCATCTTCGTCACTCTCTTCCGAACCAGACGTGGCATTTGCAGACTCGGTAAAACTCGGTCTTGAGACGATGATAGCGGTCTCGGTGGACGACCTGGAGTGTGATATTTTCCTGGCCTCTGTCGTCAGACTGTTCGGTGAAGTGACCTGGGTGGTAGGTTCTGAGGAGCTCAGGACGGTCAACTTGGCAGGTGAGGAATCTCGCTGCAGACTCATCGACCTTACTGCTTTTTGCAAGTCGTTCCATGTGCTCTCTACCTCACTCTTTCTCGACCTACGTTCGTTCTGTTCATCTCCATCTGAGTTCTCTGAAGAATCTGGAGGGGAGATAATTGCACCGGTAGGAATGACAAGGTTGTTAACCGGAGGTGGGGACTGGCGTAGCGATGTCAGAGATTCTGCGTCTCGTACGGCGGTCGGCCTGCCGGTGCGTATGTGCAGCGGAGCGGATGGTTCGGTCGGCGAAGTGACGGAAGGACTACGTCTGTGCTTGCTGAGGTAGGCGGCCGAGGATAGTGATCTTGGCAGGTTTGGACGGGTTGATGTGGGTGAGTGTGACGAGGTATTAACCATCAAATCACCGGCATTGGTGTATGAGGCATTGCGACTGAGTGAAGGCGTCGAGTTCCGCGAGGACGCAGGTGACTGCGCTGTGGATGGAGGAGTATAAGGCATTCCGAAGTGCACCGGGGTCGAAGGTGCAGATAGTCAGAGGAGTGTCTGCGACATATGTAGAGGGCCTAGTATGGTGAGGGGTCGAATAGATGGACGCGAACTGGTGTGGTAGGACAGTCAGCAAGCGAATCTCGACACAGTGAATTGGCTATGCGGTGTAACCACGTCGTGGTATAGCAGAATTCGAGACTCACAAATGATGGTCGAGATGATCAAAAAGCCGTCCTGACAGCGATGACCGGTCGTCGTCTGTTGATGGACAAAGACGTAGCGTGATAGGGTGCGAAGAGGATCGGAGCGAGTAGCGTGCTAGTCAAAGCCGTACTTGCTGAGTATCACAGTCTTGGATTTGTAGTGTAGGCTCGAGGCTTCTTTCGATTGTGTTTCACCCAGTGACAGACACAAATGTCTTTTGCAATTCGTGCGAATTTTCTTATAGAGGCAAGATCGAATGACGGTGTGTTCCAACCGAGTGCGACTTGTTGCAAAGTTGTTGCAAGGCCGCGTGGGAAAGTGGGAAGCCGCGCAGGGAATTGGCTGCGTGCGGAGAATGCTTGCGGATGATGCGGATGTATTGCGTTGTTCGTGGGACAAAGGAATCCAAGTCGAAGCAGCGCTGCGCAGCACAGACAAAAGCCGTCGCCAAAAGTGCCAAAATGATCCAGTCGCTCTTGTTTCCTGTCTGTGGATTGTTTCTGCTTCTCACAAAACTCAACTCCTGATCCTGTCTAGAAGTGAGCGGGCGATATGCGTGTCAGGAGAAGAGACGGATTGAACGAAAAAAGACAAAGCAGTGTAGCGGCCTAGGCTAGAGGGGAGTTTTGGGGAGTTGTAGGACTGGAGTGTTGAGAGGCTGTTGAAGGACGCGGGATAAGGTTTGGGGGGGTGTGCGGGAGCGAGTGAAGCCGCATGATGTGGATGAACAGTCTGTTCCAAGACTGGGGCCTCGTTCTGAGGGTTGAGTTGCTTAGCGGATGATGCACTGACTTTCACTGACTTTCGCGTGGAGAGTTGTACCCGCCAAGCGTACAAGGAGGAGCGAGATGGTGCTTGGGCTTAGCCTTCGTAGGCGCCGGCCGGTACCCGCAGCGGTACTGGTAGGTACTCACGGACGCAGAGGGACGATACACCGATTATCGTTGTGTACGGCGAAGGGCGAATGGCGGTGTCGGCGGATGGGGATGGTTAATGGCGCCAATAATGGGTGATAATGGTGATTATTCCACCCGTATCGCGCTATTATGGAATCACCCGTGACGGGTGAGGATGGAAATCCTGAGGTACGCACCATTCACCGCTAATCAAGGTACGGGAAATAGGTACAGCTGCACAGTCAGATACCGTCGTTTTGCTAATCGTGGTGCCTGATCTGGTCTGGAACGGCATGCAAGCATTGGTATGCAGACCTGGTGTTGACATTATTAATATCATTCGCGTTGGGCTGCCTAACTCGAAGCGCGTATGCTGAGTTCATGTTACAAATACAGTACATCTACTCCACTCCACTCCGCCATTGTTGTTATTATTATTGTTATCATGTACTGCAATACTTACAATCTGTACCTTGAGCTGGAAGCCGTCGCACCGCATTCGGAACGCCGACGATAGCTGTCTGACCGACCAACCGCGACAGATACAAGATGCGCAAAAGCAGGTTGGCTGGCTGACTGACTGACAACACAGCAGGGATGGTGAGCCTACAGGAACGGCCAACCTGGTCTTCTCCAACGACCATGACGAACAGAGTTTGTGAACTGAAATGTACAGTACAGGTTCTGCGGTTCTGGACGTTGCGTTGTTATGCTTAGCGCGTCTACACTACGAGCCTGTCTGGGTGTTGAGCGCCATGATTGACCGTTGCGTAGAGACAGCAGTCAGAAAAGAGTAACTTCACACGGTCCTGTCGGGAAAATGCAGGTCGAATGATACGTTGGATGCTATCAAATGTGATAATAATGTTAGACACGGCACGACGGCCTCTCGACATTAGGCATAGATAGTAAAAGTCTTATGTGAGAATCTCTGTCCATTACTCGCTGATAATGAGAGTGTGTTGCATTATTATTATCCAACAGGTATGGGTAGGATTGAGTCGACGGATGCCGGCACAACATGGCTTTCTGTGTGCAGGGAACAGATGAAGTCTGAGTCTAGGACGCGATAGAATCGATACGTCTCGGAGGATAAGCCTGACGCGATGACGAAGTATCTTGTATCTTTCGCCGCTAAACGACTAGTGTCTGTGCCACACCTCCCCCAGTCCACTTTGACTCCAAGCTGGTCGTGTATCTGTGGCATCTTGACAGTGGTTCCTCGACGTTCCTCCAATCGCTCAGCGCGACTGACTCCAAACATCCTTCGGAGCTGCATGGTGCATTTTGCAACGCTGCGGACGCGCTGACGGACACGAGTACGTACAGTACGTACCTGAGGGACAACAATCAAAACAGCGGCATGCGCGGAGAAAGCGATCTTGCATACTTGACTCGAAATGTCGCTGACTAACCTGCCTGTCTGCCACAGTGGCTTTTGCTCGAGAAACAATCTTGTGATCGAGATTGTTGCAGAAACACATCCAACGCTTCACCAGACGAAAAGAATTCATCAACGAAAAACGTCGATGAGCGAGCCTTTGCTCGATCTCCACCAGGAACTAGCCGTTTTTCTGGAGTCGACGACTGCCTTTTCCCGTCACACCAGGCTCCGCTTCACCACTTCAGCCACGAGTCCGGTCGTGGATCTCAGACCACTAGTCTTTTTCCGGCAAAGTTCAACAGCGCTGCCGTCTACCGAATATGCTAACCATACTGGTCTATCTGGCGAAACCTTGTGTTCGAACACAGTCAGACCTGCGCCTCCTGAGCCCTAGCAGTTGGGGTATGTTGTGGTAATGCATTGTATGATTTTGGGGAATGAGCAGATGCAGTCGTCCTGAGCAGCGGCATGGCTGCTCTACTTGTGTCCTCAGTTCAGATATGAACTATGGACATCCTATCAAAGTGCCGGCGGCATGCAAAGATTCAGGAAAAAGGAATGCTTCGAGCATTCATGATGAGTTTTCCACCAATCGTATTGCACAAACTGACGACGCTAGTACTATTGCAACACGGACGGACATTCGTAACGGCGGGAACGAAATTCCCATCAAGCAGAATCTGACTTGTAAATTCGAGTAGCCGCAGCCAGATCAGCCAGATCAGCGACCTCGTTTTCTGTACCTCGCATCAGCGAGATGCGAGTGTCGAACCGCTTGATTGACAGTCGATCGCTCCGGCTTCACGACAATCAGGGAATATGTATGTTTGTACTTCGGCAGATCAACATCGTTCCTTCAACAGCATTGTTGTATCCATATCTGGGATAAAAATCACAGACACTCGCGGTCACGCGTTTCTCTCAAAGGTTAGCGACTATAAGGCACTTTAATTTCTGTGACGAAATGGTGGGCCTTCATACCTTAGGTAGTACACTGACTCGAGCCATTATAAATCCAGCCGGCGCGCTTTGCATCGCACGATAGGAGATCCCACCTCCGCATTCGATAAGACAATGCCAATTTCAGGGCCGCCAGAATGACGATAGAGGCTCGCTCCATCGCCCGGATTGCCGTCAGGTCATCTTGTGACAATTCATACCCATGGCATCATACTACTACTCTGCTATGTCGTTCCGGGTGTAGCAGTACCATTCAGAGTTGCGAGTGGCTGCGTCGACAATCAACTGTCTGTACCATGACTTGAATTCATTAACTTAACGATGTAGATGCCTGCACTATTTCGCGTGTACGAGCCACACTCATCAAATGGGATCTCCAATGCCGGAACCTTGATAGACAACGCAGATGGGAAGACGCCACAATGAAATGGAAGCCATGTTATGTTCATAATGGTCTCGAGTCATCTTTGACAGGTAGACATACAAAACTTCCGGCTGCCTCTGATATCGCCTTGCATCAGTGAGACTTGAGCTCAAAACACCTATGCAATAATTACCATGATCAGCGCGTGCGATTGCTCGATGTAGGCCCCACCAATCACAGCGGATAGCGGATCCGTGACGTCCTGCGGCTCAAATAAGCTGTTACCAAAGTGGAAGGCTCCAGGACGCCTGCTGGAATGGGTCATCCGACTGCACGCTCGGCTCCGCAAGCCATCGCGCTTTCCGTCTGGAGACGCGCGCCAGCCACCGACCAGGGCTCCACAGAGTCCACACGATACAAATTTCACCCCTCAACCAAACGTCGGTGCAGGGACTGCAGGCCACACCATAGTCGACAGGCAAGAAATTATCACGCGACTGACATGAACATCGAACGAGGCGGACGTCAGATCGTTGATAGCTGCAAGAACTGATCCATATCGGTTGTCGATCATTCATGTGCTATCATAAACGGCCATTTCTATTCCTGTTTGCAAAAAATTCTCATTATCAACCTTTACACATCTCGCTGATCTATCAACATGCTCACATCAGGATCGGGTCATTCCAAAGTCAAGGCCCTTTGCTGTAGCTATCAAGCTTCATCATGTAAGTTTGACAGGTAAAGTACTGATGTCTTCAATATACAATCGGTCCTTTTCCCCCACCAATACTGTGTGATTCGCTGTCCCTTCCCCAGCATGTCTGCCTCCTCAACCGTCCTCTCCATATCTCCAGTACGGAGTGAAATCTCCAGATTACCCGCAGGAAGCTTGTCGTCGTTCAGACCGTAGGGTGGATTTAAGCATCTCGCCGAGTTGCCAAGCTGGCGAGGACTGTTGAATTCGAGGTTCGGAGAATAGCACAGCGAATAGCGACACGACTACTGTACGTTCAACATCGACTTGGAACTCACGAGACATGCTTGAACCCTCTAGTTGATTGGGCTGACTGGGAGGATGCTTACGTTAGGGCTACAACGAACATACATCCGCAATTCACCGCGTCTCCTTGTCAAGAGCCTCGAACTGATCACCTTCGAGTCAAACCTTCCGTCTCCTCCGCAGACATCCATGATGTATACCAGCCTTCTCCTGTCGCACGACATGACGCGCCAGCGGACTGCAAGCGTTCACCTTGCATGTCGACCTCCAACGATGTGTCTCCACAGTCGCGGTTTGAACGCCGCCGCTTCTGACGACGAAATTCCGCGGAGGGCCCCGACGAGACGTTGACGAGATCTACAAAAAATCCAGAACGTACTGAATGGTATTCAACCCCCTATCCCTACTTGGCATGTGATATTTGGGTACATTTACTTACGAGGTAGCTGTCCACAGCGACAGGAAAAGGCTTTTTACTAACCGCGTCGCTACATTGAGAAGCTGTGAACATACCGCTGAATCATCCGTCAACCTTTCCTCGACCTCTCTTCGGCGGTTCGACCGCGTCCACACATGTAGGTGGCGTCTTTACAGTCGGATCGGTCGTGCCTCATGCTTTCTTGTCTGTAGATCGCTCGTGTGATTGACATTTCATTTCCAAACAGAATTCGAAGGAAGAAGACCCTGCATTATTCAAGATCAGCGAAACAACTCTGCAGGTAACCGTTTCAGAAGTCCCACGGTGTTCCTCTCGCTTGTCTCTGGCTCACACATACCCCGCCTGGGGTCAAAGAACCACGTTGGGGTGCATGAGAACGAGCGATACTGTTGCAATACAACAGATCTCAACAAAGTGATTATCCGTCGGTCGTGTTCGAGACAGTGCACGATACTGCAATTTGTCTTCATACGGTGCAATATTGCGTATTGCCACATGTGGCTTGTTTTAAGATGCTCAACTGCATGTACCACATGTTCTAGCACGGTGATCGACCCAACAAGGTTGTGTAGATCTACCGTTCATTACGGGAACTCGGAGAGGGTCAAGATACATCAATACCGACCAGTCTAGACGAGCCCACCGGATTCTAAAGCATCAACAACAATTCCAGCAGAAGCCCACGACCATGATGAGAATATGCAAACCGAATCGTGACTTTTGCCTGGTCGTCGACCTTACTGCAAGTTGAACTTACGACAGGCCAAGTCAATCCCAGGCCAAGTCATGTAGCTAAGTACTCTTTAGCCGCCGAGCATCTGCAATCATTCAACGACTCCGTACGTCTCCAGCTTACGACTCCGCTCTCGTGGGCTCTTCGTCTATGGCTTCGGAGTCCTCCGTCAATCCAAGACTGTGCGGTGCAGCATGCATAGGGCAGTGCATGCACTCAGCGGTGTACCCTATACAAGCGAAGCACTCGTAGCCTGTAGAACCGCTGAAAGCACAATCTTTCGAACCCAGCACCGTCACACCATTGTATACGCAGCGCGTCCGGGCACAGCTCCGAACCCTGTGCAACACCATCCTTCGTACTGTTGGATGCAAGGCTTTTCATGACATGAAGTCGAGACATCTATTCAGGGTCTACATCAGGGTTGTTCATACCGGCAAACGTTGCTTACAGATCCTCACTGCTCCACGAATCCGCAGAGTTGTCCCCACTTCGTATACGGCGCGTTCGGTGTGCTCGGTATCAAAGTGACATAACGATGTCGCACTCACCAAAATGCAATCATACGGTACTTGGTGACAAGAGTGATGAACCCTTGCGCAGCTTGAAAAATTCCGTGCCTGCCGGTGTCCGGCCTCCGCATGTCACAATCGACATCCGATGCTGCAGTTACCCCACGGGTCGTTGGTCACTCAACTGATCTGGGCCCGGAGATGGTGGTGTGTGTATCGAGAGAACGAATGCATGATCTAGAACTCAATCAGTGAATTGACAATTGTCACGAAGGCCCATTGCCAGTCGATAAGCGAGCAGGTGAAATCAAGAGGCCTATCACGTGATTGCGTGCGGAACGTCGGGAGTAGCCGAGCTCTTGAGGCCTCGGTGACGTCTGTATCGAGAAATGTTCAAGTCGAGTCGTGCTTCACTGTAACATTGGACCACAGCACGAGTAAATAACACGAGAGCCCTATACAGCAATTATAACAACAGCGACGACTACACTCGCATCTCACACACCCGCAACAATGCGCCCAACCACACTCCGCAGCGCATTCCGCGCCTCATTACCAAAGCCTTCACCCTCAGCCTCACGATCACTATCAACATCCCTCCTCACACGCACACGACCAACACAACAATCACACCATCACGTATCACAACCGCAGAGATTGTCTCCCAGTCTCACCTCAAGATCCTACTCCGCCCCCGCCGACTCCTCAGAACCATCATCAGTACAAGCACCAGACTACCTGAACCCCGCCGAGCTGTCCATATTCAACAAGATCGCCTCAGCGATGCAACCGACTAGACTCGAGGTCCAAGACATTAGCGGCGGGTGCGGCAGTATGTACGCGCTAGACATCGTGAGCGCCAAGTTCAAGGGTCTGAGTGTTATTAAGCAGCACCGGTTGGTTAATGAGGTACTGGAGCAGGAGATCAAGGGGTGGCATGGTGTGCAGCTTAAGACTAAGGCGCCTTGAGGATGAGTTGACGGGAATGAGTGTGAAAGAGGCATGTAAGAGGTTGGTCTACGAGGAGGACATATGTGCATTAGAGGGGCTGAATGAGACGGAGCGGTATATGCCAGAACAGGACGAAATGATATTGAGGTCGCGGAGAAACGATAGCCTCGCGGAACAATGGAACGTTCTGGTGGCACTTGTTCTTGTTCTCCACAAATACCTTTCGTCTGACCTCTGCATTTTGGGCGTACTTCAATGTAGGGACGAGGTCTGGGTACTTAAGAAGTCAGGCGAACCTTGCCCTCATGCTCGAAACTGTTTGGATGGTATCCAAACACTCTGGGAACGTGTAACAGACACCAAGGTTGTGGAAGGTATCACCGCTTGAGGTCGACACTGAGGGGCTTAGAGAAGACGCAGTTGTATATGCCAGAACAATATAAATGGTATCCCTTCTCACTTCCTCTTTTCAGTACCTCGATCTCATCTTCCCAAGCTCTCACTTTGATGATTGACTCCGCAATCTTCTTTCTGCCCCTAACAAAGGCAATGTGGCAGAAGCAGTATGAGGACGAGGGGCTGAAACAGGACTGAGCGGTATATCCACGCGGCAAGCTGGTGGTATCGAGTGTCAACCAAGCGTTCTTTAGGTTGAATCGAGCGACTATGTTGCTCCCTAAGTACTGCTGCTCACCACGTCCCATTTTCTCACCGATTTAACCCTCCGCTTTCGTACCCCTCAGTACTCCATCAGTACACTGAGATTACAGAAACTTGTAATTCTAAGGGCAAGGATGAGGGGCTGAAGTGGGCTACAGGGGTATGTTGCAAGGCTTTGCCAGATCTGTGAGCTGAATACCGCCATCCTCGATACTTATGCTACCAGATCCATTCCCATTCTCCCACTGGTTCAACACTACGATTGCCACACTCTGCATCGCCGGCATGGCCACCCTGCTGTTAATGTTTGGCGTTAGCCATGTTTTCGTCGGTTTTCTGGACACTAAATTCCTAGAGAGTCTAGACTCTTTCTAGAAGCACAGAGAAATATTCTGCTGCTGCTTTGACCTACTGCTTTGGTCCGGAACTTTCACTAGAACTGTCAAGAACATGACCGACGATGTTAACTCAAAAGATGGTTCTAATAAAATCATCTTTGAATGGGTCCATCGCCCCGATTTCCATACCCCTCGGTACCCCATCAGTACCCTAAACTTCAATTCCTGGGCGGCATTGCTCTGCCGAACTTATGTTACAAAGTCAACTTCGATTCTTTAATCACTCCACCGCCGCCTCGGTTTTCATACTCCTCAGTAACCCATCAGTACCCTATCTTCAGTTCCTTGCCCCCAGAAAGTCCCTCGCCACGACCGAAACCTTCACAATCCTTCCCTCTCCCAACTCACAAATCTCCTCGAACTCGTCCTTCCGTCCATCGAACCACTCCCTCGTCTCCTCGGCTTTTCTCCTCTGTTCCGCCTTCCACTGGTCCAGCACCTCGAGCCTCTTAATCTTTGGTGGGTTGGCCAGAACATGCTGCTCCAGAAGATAATCCGCAGCGGCCTTGTTGGCCAAAAGAAGTGAGGAGTGGATCGCGCCCACGTCTGTTGCTAAGACGACTTGCCACTCTCCAAATGCATCTTGCTCGCTGATCTCCTCCTTGACGCCCCAGACAGTGCGGCCGATTATATTCACACTTTCGTCTGGTTGGGGAGCAGACGGGGCGAGTAGTCGTTCCTCCATTTCGACCCAGGTCGTGGTAATATTGTCGTCATGGATGTACGACCACTTGCAAAGCCCGTTAGCGCCGAAATCCCAGGACAAGGAGCCGTTCACATGAAAGCCTTCTCCGAAAGCGGCTTGTTGGGCGACCGTGTTTGCCTGGCCGAGGTCGTAATAAGTTTGTTTCAGTATTTCTGGCTCGGTGTCCTCGGGATTGGAGTCATCGGTCGCAGTGGTCCGATGGTAGACCGTGTAGACGTTGAAGATGCGGTCTGATGGTTTTGTGACAGGAGCGGGGTCTTCCTCTTCACCTTCTTCGTCGCTATCGTGGGTGGTCAAGGCGTCATGATATTCGGTCTTCCAACTGGCAATTGTTTTGCCGCCTGTGGTTGGGCGAGAAGCCGACTTCGTCGTGGGCTTGACCATTGCTTTTCTTTGTTGGCCGCTTGCGGAAGACGTTTCACCCTTGTTTGGGTCGAGATTGCTTTGGCCTACCGGCTGCCTTGATGGTTGCAGTGACATCTGACTAGGCACAGAGTGGGCGTTGTCATCGTCCTCGTTTTCCATATCGTTGCCGTCGAGCTCGAAACTTTCGTCGTCTCTCTCAGAACCACCAGGTTGGGAAGCTGATCGCGCTTGAGAACGGTTACGATCACGTGGACGCAGCAGGATACCCTTGTGTGTCCCTCTCAACTCATCGTAACGCTTTCGGACATCAACTGGCGTCATTATAACGCCATGTCGTTTCTCGAGTTGAGTCGCGATTCTTAGAGCGACCCAACCTTGATCTGCGTTGCGGAGGATGAAGTCGTCCTCGCTGATTAACTTGCCAGAGGTGTCTTCTCCAAGGATAGTCCCGACTTTGCTAGACGTAGGAGGGCCGCTTGATGGGAGACGAGACCGACTCTCGTCTCGACCTCGGTGCTTTGACTCGCTCTTCTTGCTCGCGGCCGCGATGAGGTCTCGGATGTTCTCTGTACTGTCTACAAGGCTTCGTAAGGACGTTGGACCTGTGTTGGTAATAGCGTCTAGCTCTGCGGCTGACAATGATGGAGCATGCATTGGTTTGGTCGGGTCTGGTTTTTCAAAAGTGAAGCCGGTGGCAGTCATTTTGGGTACAAACGCATCCTGAGCGCCTGCTTTGGCTTGAGCTGCGATGGCAGCATTGTTGACGAAAGGCTTCTGCATGACCCTTTGCATAGCGGTGGCGGCCTTGGCCATCTTCCAACTTTCTTCGTCCTCGGCTTTATCGACGGCCGAAGTGCTACTGGTACGGCTTTGCTGGGACGGTCCACCATCAAGAGGCTTCTGATGCTTCGGTCCAAGATGGAGGAACCCGCCTAGCTGCTTCTTCTGGAGGCTCTCGGTACGACTTTGAGCTTTGGGAGCCTGTCGCTCAGATGTAGCCTGAGACAGAGCTTGAGCCGCTTTCTGAAGATCCGGGGCCGATCTGGGTTCGTCCAACCTGGTACCGAGAGGTGAACTGTACTTGACCGTAGGTCTGAATACCTTGATTGGCGATCGCTGAGTAAGAGAGGAGGACCTGTGTGCCCCATTGTCGCCGGTAGACTGACGCACGCGAGGCGGAGTATCAGGCCCTTTTTGCATGTCAGACCCAACAAGGTCACTGGTCGACACAAAAAGAGGTTCGTTGACTGACGTGACCTTCCCAGCTGTCTTGCCGGGAGGCGATGCGTCGTCGCCATCATATTCTTCGAGGAAAGGAATCTTGCGTGGCCCGCCGACGTTGCCTGATCCTTTGGTGGTGTCGCGAGTGGGCGCTGGTTTACTGGAGACTGCTCTATCGGGCGACGGGGGTCTGGAGGCGCTTGACATCTTCGTGTTGTGTCCAGAATGGGCGGAATCTTCTCTTATGAGCCCTAGCCTTGACATTTGACTGATCTGATGCGCCTCCTCTCTGGCCTGACGCAAAGCGGCTGTCTCTGCTTCAAGGCCAACATTCCTTCTCTTCGGAGATCGTGACACGGCAGCATCCCGATCAATATTGATTTGACCGTAAGATCGCTTATGAGCAGCCTCGTTGTTGGCTCGACGTGACTGCGAAGGAATTGATCCTGAAGTCTCGGAAACCTTGTCACTTCCCTCCACAATATCTGGTGATTTTCTGCTACTGGGAGTTATCTTCCAATTGCCTCCGACAGGATCCCATTCTCTTTTTCCAAAGTCCTTCCATTTGCCGCTAGCTTTGCTGACCTGTGGGCGCTCGGTATCTTTCTGCATGTTGACCTGGTCAAAGTGCTTGTTCTTCGGCGCAATCGCATATGGAATATTGGGCAATGGTGTAAATAGTCTCCCTTTCATGTTAGTTGTTCCGTTCCTCTTGTCATCGACGAGCAATACTGCACTGAATCTCGCTTGACGACCCAAATACTACGAGAGTTGCGGAGTGCTGGAGACGTCTTCGGCTAGGGAATATGGCGTCCGTTCAGCGATCTGTGTGCGAGAAACAGCGCTGTAGTACAACAAGCATTCGCAATATCACCAGAATCTCTGAGGGCTGGTGTCCAGTGTTAGAGAGCATGCTTTGAGAGTGCACGAGTACTGACCGATCTGTTTGGCAAGTGAGGAGAAAGTGATCGACCGTCACCAAATTGTTCGACTGACAATCTTTTCCGCGGCGACAGCAAGGACTCTTTCGCCGATAATGTTCAAGATAGCGCTGCTGCTAAGTGCGTAGAAGCAGTTGTTGCCGTTACCGAAGAGGACTGAGATATTGTCCGCGTGGTGAGCTAGAGTGGTTGAGAGATGCCGTGCTGAGATATGATGTTGTTGGAAGGCGCCGTGCTGAGACGGAAGGTTGTTCAAGGAGATCGCGTAGGCCGATGTCCAAATAACGAAGACGCTGCTGTCGTCATTCGACAACGCTAAATGTTTGCGTTGTTGTGCTTGTGGTGTGATTGACGACTATCAGTAATGGCGGTATAGTCGACTAACCATGTAAAGTAAAGTAGGAGCACGATAGAAGAGTGGAAGCAAAGTGTGTAGAGTCTGTAAAGTAAAGTAAAGTAAAGTAAAGTAAAGTGAAAAGAAGTGAAGTGATATATCTGAATCTTGGACGAGTCGACTTGCCCACGTTCACTTTACCAAGTGAATGAGGAAAGCATCGCGGAAGCACCAAGTTAGGGCAACGACGAAGTGCACATAGGAAGATTCTTGCGACAATAGAAGTCAAGGAATTACGAGAGGCACATTCAGTGTTTGTTCGGGGGAAACGTAATAAGAGAACGTGGTATGAGTCGCATTGGAGGAAGAGGGGTGCAAATGAACAGGTACCCAATTGTTTTCTCGTGATTACACAGTACCTCCGGGCATCGATGTCTTGACCGAGAGGGTCGAGGAAGAGAACGAGTCTGAATTGAGCTTGATGATGCCAACACAGAGGCCAGCGAAGATTGTCTGCACACGCATCTTGCGTGCGAGGGCGCGTTTGGACGAAGCATGGTGCAAGTTTGAGAATGGCCAGCAGTCTGGCAAAAAGGCCGTCGAAGTGAAGTCGTTAGTCGTCGAGAAGGATCACGTAGCCTCGTTTGCAAAACTCGTGGATCTCTTGGCTTTGCAGGGTCCAAGCTGCTAGTCCGAAAAGGACCTGGCGTGTCTCACGTGCAAAACTCATGGGTTCGACACCCTTTCCACCATCAACAGCTCCTGCCGTTTTCTATATATAGGTATTTGTTCACAGCATTTGCAAATATCTAAGCCGAGGAAGTCATAAACGGGCCAAAAAGCACACATGAATGCTCAAGTTGCTACATGCATCAATCTCTGCTACTAGCCATCTCACCATACCTTCCTCTCTCCCTCGTGGTATCATAAGCTTGCAAGACCCTCGCTTGCGATTCATCCGTCTGCGAGAACGCATATCCACGTTGCTTACGCATACGCTGCACTTGTCGCACCTTCCTGATCGCCTTTTGGAATTGCTCCATCCTATAACAACATTAGCGGTGGTCAATGTGCAGCCCTTAATCGATACATACCTTGGTCGGTAGTCCTGGATGTTGTACTTTTGGATCTCCTGGACGTGATGGTATGTTTGCGGATAGTACATGCGCTTTGCGTATTTCCAGGCAATGTCTCTGAGCAAGCAGAGTATAGGAACAACGATAGCCATGAGCCAGAACTGGGGACTGCCAAAGATGTACGGCAAGGTGTTGATGTACTCGTGGCTGATGTTGAGCTTTGGCGCAACGATGGCGTAGATGGGCAAAAAGATGAACCAGATAGCCAGACTGCCAGGAATAGCAACGACGGTGTACTTGGTCCAGATGTTGGTGATCAAGGCTGCCTTTCCGAGCACCGTGACAAGACCGGCCGTGAAGAGCGCCGTACCCCAAACCCAGTGACCAGACGTTTTGCCGTCTGATTGTGGCAGGTCCCATAAATAGATCAGTTCGGAACCAATGTAGAGAATGATGGAGTGGTAGAAACCATTCAAGATCCAAGACCAGAAACTGCTCGTCTTGAAGAACACACCCTTTTGGGTGAGCTGGTAGAGCTGAGGGTATCTGTCCAGCAAGCGCGCCGAGACGTACTGGTCGAATATACCGAGGACGAAAGGCGGCAGTACTGTGAAGAGCACGTTGAACATACTCATCGTCCAAGATTCATAGATTGTGGCTCCCGAAAATGCATCTTGAAAAGAGTACCAGAACTGCGTCATAAAGAATGCGGTGTTCTTGTAGTAAAAGTAAAGAATGACTTTCGACACGCGTTGATACGACCAGGCTCCGTGCACAAGCAGCAGTTTGCGGAGATACCGGAACTGAGCAATGGCGACATCTGCAGACCGTGCAGCTTGAAGACCCTCCATGCCGGAAATACCGACTCCAATATGCGCCGCTTGGATCATGGAGACATCGTTCGCGCCATCTCCAATAGCCAAGAGGATGGCCTTCTTGTGACGTTTGACGAGCTTGACGACCAGTGCCTTCTGCAACGGTGACACACGGCAGCAAATGACCGCTTTGCACATGACAGCCAGGTCCAGGAACATCTTCTCCAAGTCCCGCTCAAGGGCATACGTCAGGGACTTGCCGTCAATGACGAGGGCGAGTACTTCCATTGCAATGCCGCCAGCAGCGTGTGTCTGAATGGCGTTCAGTTTCTTCTGGATGTTGTCTCGAGTGGAAGCCGCGTCGTTCTCGTTGACGATCAAGAGCGTCATATCCTCACTGATCAGCTTCGCACTCATACCAATGTTAATCGCCGTCTCCTGTCTGTCACCTGTCAGAACCCAAACTTTGATACCGGCTGTTTGCAATGTGTGGATTGTTTCTGGCACACCGTCTTGAAGCTTGTCCTCGATTGCAGTAGCACCAAGAAGGGTAAAGTCATGCTCGAGGAGCTCTGCTGCTTTGTCGAGCTCTTCTGCTCGATTGCCTCCGACTGTGGTGGAGGCTTGTTCAAATACCTGGCGCCACTCTTGAAACTCGTGCTCCGGAACCTCGCGCATGGCAAGGCAGAGTGTTCGAAGACCATCAGCGGCATACTCCTCCAAGTGCTGGAGCGTCGCCTCCGTGAACGGGTTGTGTCCTCCGAGGCGTTCAAGAATGACTGTGTCGGCACCTTTGCAGTAGCAGCGAACCTTGCCATCTGGGCATCTAAAGACGGTCGACATGCGCTTTCTTGTCGAGTTGAACTCGCAGATCGCCAGAAGCTCGTATTCGTATTCTTGTCCGCCGTGCCTAATCATGACCGACCTCGGCTTTCGTGCAATGAACTTGTAACCAAGCATCACCGCTCCTTCCACAAGAGCACCTTCATCTGGAGAGGCTGCTTGATACTTGATGACATCCGGCTTCTCTGCCGAAATCTCGGGAATGACAGTGTGACAAGTTGCCAAAAGGGCGAGGAAGTGATGGATGATGTCTGAGTCCGGACCATTATCCAAGTTTTGCTGGAGGACCTTGAGATCATAGATACCTCCGTCAATACCTTCGATGGCTTTCCGGTCTTCTGGAACATCATCGGCGTACTGAACTCCAGCAATGGAGCATTGACGAAAGTCCATTTGGTTGCAAGTTAGCGTACCAGTTTTGTCGGAGAAAATATACTCCACTTGGCCAAGCTCTTCGACAAGCGAACTGGTCCTGCAAGTCGCCGGCGTGTCTGCCTTTTCGTAATAGATATCGAGATCGGAACCGATCAAGATAGCCTGCCAATACTTGATAATCTCGACAGTGACGAAAAGCGAGATGGGGACCAAGTTCGAAAACAGGACCCAGTAGGTGAAGAAGTCCAAGAAGAATTGTTTGACACTGTTGGTGGTGCCATAATCCAAATACCAGAGCTTCGACGAAGCGGTCTTTCGTACAACAATATCTCCGGCAGATGCGACAACACTGAGAACGACCAGGATCCCGCCGAGCATCAAGATCTGAATGTTGACCGTTCGCTCGACAGCCGTCTTTTTGATTGGCGTTGCCGTCGCGTTGCGCATAAGCTTGGTCTCGTGACCAGTAAAGACCACAATTCCATGGATCCAAGGAGTATTTCTGAGTGTCGCTCCACGGAGAAGGAGCTGCTCGGGATTTAATGGGAGTTCTTTCTCACCACCTCCGGTCTGCATGGTCAATGCCGCTTCGTATGTATACAAGCTGCTGTTTGGTTGCTCGGATCTGATCCTGCCACCAAGTCTGCCTGCATCTGCAGCGCTGACCAGATGGGCGGTCTCGGGAATTGCTTGCTTAATCTTCAAATTGGTCTCTCCGTCCAAATTTGCTGTTTCAATATAGCAGAGACCTTCGGGTTCGGAGCTCGCCAGCAGGACAAGATCTGCTGGAAAAGGCTCTTCTGATTCGACACGAACGATGTCGCCGACCGCGATGGCTTTCCAATTGACGTCCTGGAACGTTGACCCTCGCAAAACCTTTGCTTTCGAAGTATTCAGAATGTTGTCTTGTTGCCTTCTCCTCGAGTCTTCAACTGCCTCTTTCACCGCGGAAACTGCTAATACTATACCTAAAGGTACGATGGTCGTGTATCTGCTAGTTGGCGACACATTCGGGATCTGTTGCAGAATTGCCGTAAACAAGAAGAACAAGTTGGCATATTTTGAGAACTGTTCAAACAAGAACTTTGGCAAAAAGGTCGCAAAGTTGTACTTGGTTGTCGATACGTGGTTGTCAAGATATCTTTTGGAAGCGTTGGCTGGAGGGTTGTTCAAATGAATGATTCGTGGTCCAAGGCTTGAAGGATCTGGCTTGCCTCTGCCAAACCCAAACTTGAACTTCCCTCCCGGTGTCGACTTTTGTGGTGACCGTCCGGACTGCACAGCGTCTACACCTCCTGCACCGAGTTGTGATCTCGCAGCGGTTTCAGTGAGTGGAAGGTCCATTTCAGAGTATCCTTGGTGCATCCCAAGCGCGTTCTTTGCCTTCCCAAGCAATCCACCACCCAAGCTGAGGATGCTGTTCCTGTCCTTTGCATGTTGCCTAGCTCCTGTACCATGCATCTCCGGTAAGGTATCATCATCATCGACATCGCCAGTACCATAATAGTGCATGCCTTCATCTTCCGGAAAGTCGTCAACGTCTGCGTACCGCTGATAGTTGTTCAATCCAGATGTTTGTGAATACTGCCGATCTATGGTCCCCAAGTAAGGCGCGCCGGCCGGCGGAGCACCTGGTCCTCCAGGCAATCCAGCCGTGGAAGCCGCTCCAACAAACTCATCATAGCTCGTAGAAGTACGCGGTACATCTGAATCGGAGATGTTGTGTTGCTTTAGGAGGTTCGCATCGTCGGTCGGTGGAGGTTGTCCACTGCTGTATGGATCGCCGTGATCGAGCAGGAGATTGTCGCTATTCTCGCGTCCAGGTCCAGTCGGCCTTGCAGCCATTTCAAGAGCGTGTCAGGAATAATTTGTATGTCCTTTGCGCAAGGACGCGCTACCTGGTCTGTATCATGCGAGTTCAAGCTCTTACAATGTGCTAAATCCAGAAATTTGCTCTTTCGAGACGCGAGTGTAATGGAGAGGTTGGACTTTGCTGGAGTACAGTTCGTGCTTGGAGCCTTGGAAGACGTTGCGACGTTACCGGGTCAGCTTGGAGCTTCACACGCGGCCAGTGTGGTTTGTCAAACTCGTAACCACCAGACTGTGGTTCCACTTCAATCCTTACCACTACTAATTGTAGGTGCTCAATGACAAGTTATGGTATTCTGAAGCCTGAAACATACCTAGGCAGATCAGCATCAGACCCTGTGTCGCGCATAGAGTATGGTAAGCGCACAGCCCCGGAAAACGGCAGGCTCAGCCCGAAGCCCCGACTCATGCAACTCCGCTTTCACGTTCTCGACATCATAGCTTCTCTCATGCGCATGAATCTCCAACCAACATCACAATTGCGCAGACATCTGGTCGCGACACCGTGAATCCAAAAACCTGAACATATTCGCGATCTCTGCTATCCCTACTACAATCTCTGAGATTCGTCAGACACGACCTTCAACATGGTTTGCGCCAAATGCCAGAAACTGGTCAAGTCGACTAAGTTAGCAACCCCGGAAGTCAAGAAGAAAAACGAAATGTATCTCGGCAGCGCGACCAAAAGCACAGGCGGTGGACAGGGCTCCGGGACTACACTGGGGAACAGTGGTGTGTCCAAGTCGAAACTGCTCAGTAAAGGCGCAAAGAACCCATACGCCGCGTACAGCAGCAGTTGTGATTCATGCAAGACGAAAGTTGAACAGGGGCGCAAGTACTGTCAGCGATGCGCGTACAGCAAGAATGCGTGTCCGATGTGTGGGAAGAGCATGACTGGTGCCGCAAGCAGCTCGAAGGCACCCACTGTTTCGGGTCAGAAGTTCACTATGAAGTGAAGGCGAAGACGTGCTCCAAATCACGACCAATACGAGAGGAAACGAGGACCGAGGTCGCAAGACCCGCTCGGAACAAGCAATGCATTATGACTTGGTATCGTAAACGCCGCGAATATGCAGATCGGTATCCTTACGCCAACATGCACAACTATTACGCTCTCACATACGCTGCGGAAAATTAGCTGTGAGCTGCCACTCAACAATGGGGTCCCACTTACAGGCATCAATCTTGGTGACCTGCGGCAAGGCCAGCCGCACCTTGTTGCGGTACAAGACAGGATTCTGGATCTGTACCGGATTTGCCTCAAAGTAGACTTCATCCAGATGCTCCTTATCGCGTAGCTCCCTTTCAATCTCGCCGAAATTCGCGATTCTGCAGCTGCTCGCCCAGAAATTCTCGAGCCTTTTCAACGAACCGACGCCCTTGAGCGACGATATCGGATTGCTTTGCACATCGAGGATGGTCAATTCTGGATTGTATTCGAGGGGCTCGAGCGAGGTCAGAAGGTTGTCGGAGATGTAGAGTTCTTCTAGCTGCGGAAGGTCCTGCAGACCGTCCAGGGAGGTGATGCGGTTTGCTTGGATCGAGAGGGTGCGGAGGTTCGTCAGTGTCGAGAGACCTTTGAGCTCGGTAATCTTGTTCTGGCCCAGCCAGAGCGATGTGAGCGCTGTCAGGGTTTCGAGACCAGCGATTTCCCTAATGCGGTTTGCGCCTAGTTCGAGATAGGTCAAATTATTCAGACCCTCGAGGTTTTCGATCTTAGAGATTTTGTTCTGCACAAAGTAGAGGTGGTCCAGTTTCGTAAGGTGCTCGATCCGCTTAATGTGCTTGATCTTGTTGTAGCTTAAGTCAAGAGTCCTCATTTCTGTAAATGCGTCCAGGCCCTTGATGTGTGAGATGAGGTTGTCGTAGAGTTCCAGCTCTTGCAACGTAGACGCCAGCTCTTCTGGGAGCTCAATCGCAGACACGAAGTTTTGTCGAAGACCCAGCCTCTGCAGTTTCGGGAAACGCTCGAGCCGTAATGCAGGTATCGATGCGATGCGACTGTGTTGAAGTTCGATTTCCTTTTCCCTGATATCAGCGTTTTGCTCATTCAGACCACGAAGGTCCGCCTACCTCTGCCTCCGGATCTTCATCATTCAACAGATCTGTTCTTTTTAGCCCTTGCCTTGTCAAATGCACATCCTCTTAGTCTGACCTTCATCTGCGTCGATCTGATCTACAGGCGGCGCATCCTCGTCTGAGTAATCTGAATCTTCCAAAGCCTCCGGGTTTGCCAGCACAGCCTTTTTCTCCTTGTCCACTCTTAATTTCCCATCCCACCCAGTCTTTGCGCTTATCGGTCCTGATTTCTTGCTGTCTGGCGAAGCTGCGGCTGCCATTCCAGTGTTTGCGTTGTCGCCGGCTTCTGCGGTGCTCATTTCTGCGATCTTGGGAGGGGGTGGAAAAGGGTATACGCTGCGGAACCGGGCCTGTGACCAAAGCCTGGAAGTATGGTGTGACACTGTGACCGAAATGAGATGCAGCAATGACAAAAAACAGCACGAGGCATGACGCGCCCCGTCGCTGCAGGGTCCTGTCACTCGCGCCGGCACGACAGGGACCAAGCTCCAATTGCGGGGAAATGCGAAGTCGAAAGCCGGGTCACCACTGCGTCGAAAATAAATGTCGATGTGTTTTGACCACGGGATGCTACGTCCTTGAATATAGTACAATTTAAGTCCTCAACTCCACGATCTGGCTGTGAGATCTTAAAAGAGACCGTACTTCTTCCGTCGGCGATTGGATATTATTTCCATTCATGACGCGACCAAAGCTCTTTCTCCTTCCTGCTTGTAGTAGGTGATGAGCGCACGTATGATATTTCTGAACTGAGTAACCTCAAGCAGCCCTTCCTCCTCGTACACGGCGTACTGATCCTCCCAGTGGCTGTCTGTATAAGTCTCAGGCACTGTCATGCTACAAAGCTTCTGAGCGATCACAGGCAGCGTCCGCGACTCCCAGCGCCATGGCAGCTTTTTCATGGTCATGAGAGCCATCGTCATCGGTAGGGAGAATATCTTCGAGAAACATGTACCCAGTTGTTTAGCCATCCGGATGTCTTCGAGACTGACGGTCTCGGCTCCTGGACTGAACAGATAATTCCGTAAGTCTCTAACCCTAATCCAAAGTCTCTTTTCGGTAGAGAAGAGTTCAGGGAACCACTCGTAGAGACCCTTATCAATCAGACGGTCGAATGGAATCATCTCGTAGCAGCCATTATTGTCCAGTCTGCCATGGAAGAGGTACTCGTGAATCAGTCCTGCATGGCGTGTGACTCCTCCATTTGGAACGTTGAAAATACGACAAAGTTCTGGGGCTGGGTAGATGGCGCACCGTCCTTGAATCTGGCGGGCTCTGTCCATCTGTAACTTATGCGTATCCAGTATGACGATCTGAACATTGCTCTCACGCGAAGAGTTCTGCTTTCGAGTTGCATGCGTCAAAACGAACGTGAGGGAGCTTGACCAGGAGACAAATTCTGAAGGAGTCCTGTATCTATAGGCCAAATGCTCGATAATCATATGTCTTGCTTTGTGGATCTGCTCGAGGCGCGCATGTGGTACCGCATCGGGTGCGATCGTCTGAGGCGTATTGGTACCACGAGACTCATTTGAGGTGGCCCGGAAAAGGTACTGCGGGACACAATCTCTCGACCCTGTTGACAGTGAGCTGATTAGTGTCGCGATGTGCGGTGATTTTAGCCTGGATACTATTCAGTGTTGCGATCTGATCTTCAGAGAGACTATGCTCTCTCGTAATCGGGCGTGCAAGTGAGAGAAATGGCGGCGGTTCCATATTCGCACCGATTGTACGCTCGTTGTAATTGTGTATGGCACAAGAAACGCGTTTTGTGACGAAGAAATGATATCAAGAAGAAGTGAATGAGGTGCTCACCTAAAGGTGAAAGTGAGAGAAAAGGGAAGGTACGACGGAGCACTTGCTGTGTAGGATTACAGTACCTTACTGCACGCAATGGCCATACCGTACGTGTATTGTTACGCGCCGCTGCATGAGCCGAAAGATCATGCATAACCTCATCATCTCAAGAGAATTGGCCGCTCGATGTGGATGCAGAGCTTTTAGACAAGAAGAACCCGTGAGAGCGCTCAGGATATTCGAGTATAGTGTAATGGCTCTGTCGCTGTCACCCTGCTTCTCCGAACAGACCATATCGAACTCACCTTAGTACCGCCAGCTCAATGTAGAGTAGTGTTGTCCACTGATCACCTCGGTGGCCTCTAATGGACTCGGATCTGTATACTTCTCAAACCTGCTCATAGGCCAGGATGACTCACCGCGTTTTCTTTTCATATATTAGCCATATCTGACTTACCACCCTTTTGATGAGTACAACCACAAATTTGCATCGGAGATACACGATGGGGACTGATACCTACACCAAAAACACTAGTTTATCGACTGCGACACCACCGGCTCAGGACAAGGAGGAAATACAACACCTAATAGAAGCTGCGCGCAACAATCGATTACATCAGCTACCGCGCGAGCTTCTATACATGATCGTCGACTACTTGCAACGTCCCACAGATATCATAAATCTTTCGGGCGCTTTGCTAGGACCTTTCGACGGTGACATGCTGAACAATCTGGAGAGTGTGTCATTGCGCCTCAACCTTATGAGCACGAGTATTGACCGGCTCTCTAACCGCCTGTGACCAGCTTCGTGAAGAAGCCGGGCTCATGATGAAGACGAATACTTGGCGACCTTTTTGAGGAACTTCACCAGCGAAATTCGGATCATGAGCGCAGTTAATCCCGTTAGAAGCAGCTGCACATTCCTTCGCTTGCGTACCTTCTCCATCATCTCCGTCTCTTTCATGAGGATTTTTCAATCGATAATCCGAAGGCGTACATGACGGACAGCATTTTGTTCATCTCAGCAGTGCGACTTGCTGATATCGATGTCTCTGTACTGGAACGTGCGATTCGGTGACCCGAGGATGGAATATCGCAAGGCGATATCCCAATGGCCCTGGAACGGATCATCTGATAGTATTGATTTACCTTGATGGAAGCAGGAAAGACCTCAAGATGGCTATTCGTCCTCCGGGCGAGTCTCATAAACTTGCTCATTGAAAATGCACTCACCTTAATAAAGACAACGCCAGCCCTGATTTTTGACCGACCAGTTTATAATCTGTCATAATTTACCATGTCGTCTTCCGCGCCCAGATCATCCAGCAATGCTTCAAGACCATCCTCAAACATCGTGGGTAGACCCGGAACGGAACCAATAAACGAGTACCTCCTCGTCGATATTATACCAAAACCTGAGCCTCGAGAAGTCCCGATTTGGAGGTCTCTCGAAGACGCCAGCGACAGCGAAACCGACTGGGACCGCCTCGATGATATCGGCAGGGTCCAAGATATCGAAAGCGACGACGAATTCCCGCGTCGTAACGACGGGCACGGCAGTGACGCCGGCTCCGAAGGGGTCGCTTCTGCGACCGGTGATCCGTTCCAAGACGACGAGGATCCATCACCCGAGACGACCCTGAAGACGCCTTTCGACAAAGAACAGTTTCTGACCGACTACATCTCGCAGACCGCGGCAGAGACTTTCCGCAATCGATCGCGTCCGTTTCCGCTCAGATTGTTCCGTAAGATCTCTCATCGCGGCCGTTTCGCTCCATGTGATTTGAGGGGTCTGCGCGCCGCCAACACTGTCGCCTGGTTTCCAAAAGACGTCTTAGAAGCCACACAGGATCGTGAGATGCTGCAGAAGGAGTTCTGGACGCGACGACTCTATCTGGCTAAGACGGAGGAGGAGGCGGAGCAGGAGGAGGAGGGGCCGGCGGAGGAGGAAAGCAGCCGGGGTCGACCAAGCAGCTGAACGCTTCCCTGGTTGTGAGGTCTCTTCAAAGTCGGTGAAGAGCGCAGATCAGAGGTCTGACGGCCGCTGGGCCGGGAGTAAAGTTCTGATGCGAACAGACTGCGTTTTTCAGAGACGTGATGATTGCGTCAGGTCTGTTAATACCAGGTTGTGTTTAGATGTAAGCCCTTCGGATCATCTCGCTCAATATGATGAGGTTGGTTGTTTTTTCAGATCAACAGAACTGAGCATGGTTCTTGTTTGATCGAATCTTCGCAGTCGGAATATAGTAGCAGCACAGTGTTTGAACGCTCGGAAGTCGTCTCGTGATCCGGCACGCCATTTTGCTTCTCCTTCTGCATCTCGAGGATGTTGGATGTGAGGAGCATCGAAATTCGTGAGCCTTTGACAAGGATACAGTCCCCTCGATGGTCTACTAGCGTGTCGCCGTGCGGGTAACTCTCCGGTAGTCTTGTTGACCTCGACTAGTCGATACTCTTCCTTCCAAGCACAGTGCAGCATCCGTTCATGTCAGTTGGCCTGCGCCGACGTCAACTCTGCAGAAGTTGTTCAAAAGCTCAGGCTAGAATTTCGAAGCAGAAGTGAGATTGTTAAGTGCAAGGCACGAGCTGTATGGGTGATAAGTCCGAAGAATTTGCGGGTGGATAGGTAAGCAAGGGGGTGTCCGGGCGATGGAGCGACTACTTATCGAGTACAACCCTTTTCAAGCTTCTGTCTTGATATATAGAATTGCTCTCTCGTTGTTCGACAGTTGTACCATCCAATACATCCGTGTGTGGGTTGAACAAGCGGTATCCTGCTGGCTTATTCCACAGAGCATGCCTCCGTTCACTCCACTACCGCGAGGCATAGTTACGATGGCACGAAGGCAGACATTTGATGCATGCCTAGTCATGACAACTACCCGCGGATCTAATAGTCCTACTCGACGGTCAGCAGTCATCCATGGAATGGCGCAGACGTAGTTCGCAAAACTTCACGGTGAAGTCAAGGTATAAACCTGATGCTTCTCCTTCATCTCCTCCGCAAAACAACTTACCTCCACCCCAAAACAACTGAACTGCCACCTCACTTACAAATCTGCTACACCATTAGCATACTCTTGAGAACTCGCTACAACCACAGCAAGCTCGTACAATCTCCAAAACCATACCGCCATGTCGTCACGCGCACCACGTACCTCGTACAGAATCACGAGCAAGCTCCCAAACGAGCTGATCATGATGGTTGCCGAGAACCTCCCATACAAAGACATCCGCAACCTCCTGCAGACCATCGCCAGCGAGCGCGTCGACAAATACCTCGCGGAGAACGGCATGTCTTCGGACGGACCGATCATCCTCCCCAAAGCCGTGAGAATGCCATCTCCACTCGAAGTCAAGCTCCAGAGACTTGTCGACAAGAAGCGCGAGCAGCAGATCAACGAGGAGTGGCATGCTGCGGAGAGACGTCGCGAGGAGAGAGAGGCGCGTGATGCCAAGTTGGAGCATCCGTACCTCAGGAAAGTTAGTAAGTTGCAGAGCTGTCTGTGTCGCGTGTCAGACCACCAGCTGACCTTGTATTCTTTAGGCTGGAAGGACGTTAACTACAAGCCTCGCCCAAGAGGATGGTGAAGACGTCAGAGCGAAGGAAACAGATACCACTCGGGCGAGAGAATTTGGAGGGCTGTAATGCGACTCGGTACCCTCATGGAGCCCTCAGTCGGCTGGTGTTTCGGACAAAGAGATAAGTGAACATACTAGTGGGCGCAGGAGCCTTTGCAAATACGCTGGAAGATAGCAAAGGGTACGAATGGATCTCATACCCCTGTGTCACCTCTCAGCAGTATCGAGAAGCTATGGTGATGGTGTAGACCTCTGCACCTCACTGAAAGCAACGATGCTCCAATGCGGGCAGATACACAGTGAGGTGCACATAATTTGGGGACTGTAATGCGACCCGGCCCCATAAGCCGTCGCATGAGCTGTCCAGTATTTGCGAGTAGATTCTACAACGTGCATGAAGCAACTCTGAGCCGTCGGGTGAGATCATGAGGATCTGACACCTGCAGGTACGAGTGGAGTACTTGCCCACGAGCACTGATGTCTTTCATATGGGAAGCAGCTGATCGGACTGAGGTTCGTAGTAGAAGTCACAGACCTGACCAGTAAGCGATCGGACGTAAGGAGAGGATCGCGTTTCGCATGATGCAGCTGCAATAGACATGCTTCTGTTTCTGGTTCTCCAGGCTGGTCGTTGATGATTCATCTTGGCAGCTTGATGCGAGCGTCCAAAACTGGTGCATATGCCAAGAAATCGGGGCTGGTACCTCATCTATCGGAGAGCGAGGCTCGAGTCTGAAGCTGGACGTTACATACTTACTGTCTTCTTCAAGGTAGATTGACTGGGGTCGCTGTTTCGCTTGGAGCTTGATCAACAGCGCCGTAGCGTTACATGGCGTGATGCACCATCCGGCCGAATATGAGGAGCAAGTCGCTGCCGCTATGTACTGCCGCAGAAGATCAGCGCCTCTGTGCAAGACACCATCAAACCTAATCGCCTACTTTTTCGAGAGTCCATGAACCAGTCAGCTATCGTTGTCGTCGGATCAGCTTGTAGACGGACCGAATGACAGGTGGAGGATGGGAAGCTTGGTTAAAACAACCAGATACCTTACGGTATACGAAATGCGGGATGAGAGTTGCCGAGGCACAATACCTGAAAGGCTATCAAAGTCTAAAAATTCGCTGCTCTATGCCTGAAAACTCCTGAAAACACCTTGCAATAGCACTCATTTTGAACTGCCGACGGTTAGTTGATTCATAGAATTGAAGAATGTGGAAAAGCTTACGCGTCGTAAGCATCGCCAAAGCAATCTTTGCCGGTCTTGCTGTGCTTGCTCTGCGCGTGCTCGTCGAGCGCCTGAAACCGGATCAGCGGTATTCCTTGAAGGTCAAAACGCCGGGAGAATCACCTTCTTGTTCGTGGTCTGGAGGAAGGGCTGCATGCACACCGAGCACTTCTTGTTCATGGCTGAGACGTTGACCTTGAGCTGCGACTTTGCGCCACCGCCCTGGGCATCCTTCATGGCGCGCTCGCGCTTCTGTGCAGCTTTGGCTCCGTTACCACCACCCATGTTGTCTTTTGTGCTTCGTAAGGTTTGGAATGAACGTAATGTCTTTCGGTCGACTTGCAGATGTGATTGTTGATTGCGATGATGGACGGTTGAACGAGAAAAAAGTCCAGGGTCAGGGTTCGCGTCGAAAGGAGATTAGCCTGACAGCAGCCTGGAACTCACGCCAAGACCCGGGGTCCTTCCACACGTCGATCTTCGGATCTTCCTATACCAATTTTATCCACTTCAAAACACAGAACTCTATAACCGAGCAGAGCACAGCAGTCCTCGATCCGATATCTTTACTTTCACTACGGAAGCCAAAGCCGAAAGCTTCTTGAGCTTCTTCAAACTACGGTCAAACAACCGACGGTGCTGTCAAGTCTCACCACCTCAAGCCCAGATCTTGGCCGAAACTCCAAATTACAAGGATGGTCTGCCACGAACGTGTTAGTAGTAAGACGTGCATGTTACCAATATATCAACTATACAGTTGACCTGTAAGTCGAACGACAAGTGTTGTCGATCTAGGTGATCTGCATAGTCTCCGCACTTCCAAGGTACCATGTGAACGGACGAACCAAGGACTACAGGTAGCTGAAACATTTCGTGCCGAGTTTATATTAACAGGCGCCACCAGATACATCTCCTAAAATGAACTCTAACCACATCTGGACGTCAAGGTCTCTCGTCCATCGACTGGTCATGCATCTATACAAATGTAGGTGAAGCAGATGATCAAACAACCCAGCGATCGACCCACGTATCAGCACGTGCAGCTCGGAACACTCTGTGGATCACTATCTTCGTCTAGCTGTAGCAGCTGTACTGGTGAGAACAAGGTTTCGCATGGAATATCAACGTTGTAGTCCGGTGGGAAGGACCCGCCAGAGACCATGTTTCGACGTGAAGAGGACATGGCCCCCTCGGTCGACTGGGGCAGTCACGAAGATATAAAGCCATGGTCGTTCCCAGGACGAACAACAGAACCTCACCACACAACAAGCCATCAACCAGCATTCCTCAGCAATTCCCTTCGAACCATCTCCTCAAAAGCAAACATGCTCTTCCCATCTTCCAAAGTCGCTGCCTCCCTCCTCATGTGGCTCGCTGCCACCGAGGCCAGCCCAGTCGAGAGAGCAGCAGCCTGCTCCAGCTACAGTAAACGGACCTACAACACTCTACTGTAACTCGACTGACCATGACAGCTCTCATCGACACACGCGGCACTGGTGAGGCCCAAGGCCCATCTGCCGGATTCGTTACCATGAACAGCAACATCATGCGTCAAGTCTCTGGTGGAACGGAGGTGCGTCAACCCTTTCCTCCCATATACTCCACCACTAACAGCACACAGTACGACACCGTCTACCCCGCCGGCGACGACCAGAACTCCGCCTCAGGCACCGCCGACGTGAGTCCTCTCTCATCCCCTCTCCTGCATCCTCTTAACCCTCCCAGATCGTCGCCCACGTCAAGTCCGCCCTCGCTTCCAACCCTAATATGTGCTTCATCCTGGAAGGATACAGCCAGGGCGCAGCCGCCACCGTGAACGCTCTGCCACAACTCACCGGCGCCATGTTCACCGCCGTCAAGGGTGTCTTCCTCATCGGCGACCCAGAGCACAAGGCCGGGCTCGCCTGCAACGTCGACTCCAACGGCGGCACCACGACTCTGAACGTCAATGGCCTTGAGACCTATGGCTCGAACGGCATCCCTTCCAACTGGGTCTCCAAAACACTTGATGTTTGTGCTTACGGTGATGGTGTTTGTGATACTACTCATGGATATGGTATCGATGCCCAGCACTTGTCCTACCCTAACAGTGCTTCGGTGCAGAACATGGGTACCACTTTCGTTGTTGGAAAGCTCCAGGGAACCAGCTAGATATCACGTTCGGAGAAGGATGCGCTAGTTTGGGGCAAAGGGTGTTAAAGAGTGAGCGGATTGGATTTTATGAGATCATGATTTAGAACGTCGGGTGGATTGGCAAAAATATATGTTATCCGTTTTTTGCGTACAACAACGTGTCGCGGATACTTCTCTATCTTGACATAAATATATGCGATTGTTTATCCGCTCTAAACTACCTGGCTCGGCCTCTAGTGCGAGCAGTAGTAGCCCTGGGCTTGACAACTTCCTCCTCGCCATCTTCATCATCATCGTCATCGTCCACATCCATATCGTTATCGTCCATCTCCTCATGACTGAAGTAAGGACTCGTGACTCTTTTCGCCTTGACGGGACTCTTCTTCACCAAGGACCGACCTGATGATTGGCGGCTCGTGGTCGGTTTGACAGGCTCTATTTCCAGCTCCTCATCGCTCAGATCTTCTTCGTCTTCTTCGTCCTCGCTGGGGGATGTTGGAGGCTTTAGCGACTTTCGAACTTTTTTGGCCGGTGGAGTCTTTTTCGCTGCAGACCGCTTGGTAGCTGGTTTCGCAGTAGGTTTGCGTCGGGATTTTGGGGCGGGCTTGATTGGCTCTTCGTCCATTTCCGACAGGTCCTCCTCGTCTTCATTCTCGTTGTTGGCTTGTTCGCGGAGTTTCATGGCCTCGGCCAACGACATTGGCTTGACAGGCGCTTTGGTGCCATTCGTGCCTTTCTGCTCTTGCTCCTCGTCATCCATTAAGAAACCACCGCCTTCCATGTCCATACCGTCAGTCGTGACCGTGATGGTAGCCTTAGTCTTCTTATCTTCTTCCTCATCTTCCTCGCCTTCACCTTCTTGAAAGAAGCCACCACCTCCAGCGGCATGGTCTGCGAAAGACTCGTAGAACCCCTGGGCTTCTTCTTTGCCTTGTTTCTCTTCGCCCCGCTGGACCGCTTGCTGCTTTGCTCGTCTGACGAACGGATTGATCTCCTCGGTGCTTCCAGAGTCTGCGTATTCCGCTTTCATGCGCTCGACGATACGCATGCCCATCACGAACTTCCGCCACAGACCTAGCATCTGGGATTCTCGCTTCGTGTCTTCCTTGCGCTTCTTCTCTGCTTCTCGTTCTTGCCAGAGTTCCATAACGGCGTCTTCGTTCTCCTCGGCGATGACGACACCGGTCAGTACTGGGATGGCCATGCGTTTGCCGAACTCGAAACCGGTACAAGCTTCTGCGTGCGAAATGTTTAGGTCTCTGCAGACTCTCGCGGTGCCCTTCAGTGAAATGTGAACAGCGCCCTTGGGCACCATGCTCGGTACATAGACGTCAATGTTGCCAAATGCGTTCCTTGGGATCTGCCGATCAGTACCGATCGGAGGTGGAATGATCCAGTCGGTCTGACTACGAGCGAACAAGCCCTGCTTGGCCGTTTCTCCAGTCTCGCGCTCTATCTCCTCGATCTCCCTCTTGCGCATCGTCGTGACAGCACGCATCTTGACAAGCTTCATGGCTTGCTCACCAAGCTTAATCTCTCGCCCTTCTTTGTGCCATGATTCTGCGGTCTTGCAGTTGACGACATCCTTGCGGCGATAAACTGGCTCTTCAGCAGCCTTGTCGCCTTTACCAGCTGTGAAAGTCTTGACAGGCTTCGCCGAAGGTAAGAGTGCTTCTTCTCGACGCAGATGGCGCTCCAGCACGAATTCTGCACTTTGCTTGTACCATTGCAGTGATTCCACTTCGGCGCCCTTCTTCTCGTCCACAGGTTTGAAAGGCTTGAGGTCAATTGACTCCTCGAGATCGTCGGTGACGGTGCGCTTTTTCTGTGGCCGCTCGAAAACAGACATGACGGTCTTGAACCAGTCGTAGTCTTCGTACCTGCGAACTTTGCCGCGCTTATTGAGGACCTTGATCCTTTCCACTGGCATGCGGTAGCCCTTTGTACGGCCGGGTAGCTGATGCTTCTTCAGATAGCGTACGGTGACATCTTTCGCTGAGCCATCGGCAGCATGCGCGATAGTATAGCACATGACCTGCTTTGCCTGATCTGCTAGCTTGCCGCGTGGTTCAAAGGTCGCTAAGAGTTCCCCATTGGTCGCGACTGTGGACAGCACGATCGGGTCGACCGGTATGACCTGATTGGACACTGATGAGATGACTTCCGCCCAGTAGTGCGGAAAATGCAAGTCGCGGTCGTACTTCTTCTTGGATTTCTTCGCAGTGGTGGGTGTGACTTCGATGATTGAAGCATCGTCATCATCAACATCATCGGGCGCACTGGAGAGAGCGCTCTCGTCGTCATCGTCGCTGTCGATTGTGATAATTTCTGCGTTGCTCATCCGATTTGACTTGCGAGTCGCGGTTGGAGTCAAGGCTACCTTCAGGTCGGCTTTGTTAATCGGTTTCTTCTTGCCAGACCCTCGAGATGGCTTCTTCTTCTTGGGTGAGTCGGTCTCCTCATCTTCGTCGTCGCCATCCTTATCCTTCTGCGAAACTTTGGGCGGATGCGCCTCTTCGATCTTACCCCAACCGATTCCGGCTGGTTGCAGATTGGCTACCAGGCGAACATCAAGACCTAATCCACGAAGTAAGGCTACGAATAATTGTGCACCGACATCCCTCGAGCCTTCGCAAGTCTTTGCCAGTCCTCGAAGATCTGTGACACTCTCAAGACGTTCACCAAACCTCTCGACATCGTTGTGATCCTTCTTCCATGCGTTCATCTCAGCCGCCAGGCGCTTGATCGGCATGTATCCCTGTTTGCGGATTCCAGGAGCGTTGACTGTAAAGCGCTTTCTCCAGTATGCTGTGAGGATCTTGAGAAGTCGTAAAAGAGGATCGCCACGACTCATGTTGACAGCGCCCTTTTCCAGCCTATCCGCGTCAATGCCCCAGTCACGACCATCTCTTTTCTCCCCGTCCTTGCTTTTCCTCTTGTCCTTCTTCCCTTTGCTCTTCTTCTTTTTGCTTTTACCAGGTCTGCCTTGTTCTGGCAGTCCCATGTCTTCTCGCCAACGATCTACCTCTTGCCATACGCCCTCACTCAACCCGTCTGTAAGAATCTTTTGCAGCTCCTTGTCATTCAACCAGGAATTCCGGATTGCATTGTGCCACATGAGTGCCTGCATGTGTATACAATGCGTACCGTTCCTCACCAAGCGCTCTCTCTTCGATGGACCTTTCTTGAGTTTACTGGCTGCGAGCTCTGTACCGGCCACCACTCGCGAACCGTCCTCGTTGATTGAGATGCTCACATCGCCAATGTCGTCGTCGGCGATCCCGTAGTCTTGCTCTTTGGAAGCTCCTTCGTCGGCTTGGATTGCATCCTCCCAGTCCATCTCGTCATCCTCGTCATCGTCCTCCTCCACCTCCTTGGGTTCCCTTTCAGGCTGATCCGACTTTCGCTTCTTGGTCAATGGCACATCTTCAAAGTCGTCGCTGTCCACAGCGCTCAAGTCTGAAGAGTCACTATCGCCTAACTTTTCGAGAAAGGCTTTGGTCTCCTCTGGAGTTGACAATACAGCCTTCTTGTCGTCGATTGCGTCGAAAAGTGACTGCTTGCCTTTTTTTGGCGGTGGCTTTGGTGTGGCTCTACGCTTCGCAGGAGGCGATGATGATTCAGCAGCTGTACGCTTGCGCGATCCTTTGGGCGGCATCCTGAGATATGCTCATACTCATGACAAGTGATCTTAGCGGACGGAACAGTTGGCGTAAAAGACAAGGTGTCGCATGACTGATGTGAGTGAACAATTTCCCCACAGATCGGGCATTCACGAATGTGAATGCTACGTCATTATTCAACGCGACAAATCGCGTGCGGCAGTAGCCGCTGCAAGATTGATTGATTTCGTGTTCACGTCAGGCATCTCTCGTCTGCCCGATTTTACCTGCAGGATTGAACAGAATGGTGTCCAATGGAAGCCAAGCACGAACTCGCCGATGCCGTCGCAAGATGTGTGCTGGACGCATTTGACGATTTACCTGCAAAGCGGAAGCCGCGAGGCTGGTCTTCAGGATTGCCTCAGGGTCAACGGGAATGGGTGCCTTTGGCGGGAATCGTAATAGAAGGTATTCGCTTGTGGCTCGTTTTCTCTATCATTAGCAAACTACTGATAGCACGCAAGTTAGATGCAATCAATGGATCAAGAATGCTATCTTGTGTCTCCCTCGCAACCGGGATGAAATGCTTGCCCGAGAACCGCCTGAGTCTTGCAAACGGCAATGTGCTACACGATTGTCATGCTGAAATCCTGGCGATCAGGGCTTTCAATCGCTATCTCATGAATCAGGTGTCTGAGCTGACAAAAGACGAAAGTTTTACCGCTGCAGTCAATGCTGCTCCTTTGGTCGTGGAAAGAGCGACGACTACTTCGTCAAAGCCCTTCCGGATCAGAGACACGATACATATCCACATGTACTGTTCGGAAGCACCATGCGGGGATGCAAGCATGGAACTAATCATGAGTCAGCAAGATGATCCCACGCCATGGACATCTACGAAGCCTACGTGTAAAGACGGTTCTACAGAGTTACTCCTAGGTCGTGGCTACTTCAGTGACCTCGGTGTTGTGAGAAGGAAGCCCTCGCGGCCAGATGCACCGCCTACCCTCTCAAAGTCTTGCTCGGACAAACTCGCTCTCAAGCAGTGCACCTCGATGCTGTCAAGTGTCGCGGCGTCGGTCATCGATCCCGCGAACGCCTTTCTGTCCATCTTGGTCTTACCGCAATCGCAGATTGTCCACAAGGCCTGTCAGAGAGCATTTGGCGCGAGCGGACGATTGAAACCTGTGGTCGATATATGCGATAAATGGTCAGAGGGGTATACCTTCAAGCCCTTCAGCGTGGTGGGTACATCGCACGACTTCGCATTCAGTCGTCAGCTCGAGACCGGGATGACCAAAGTCGTCCCTTCGAATCTAGCGACTATCGCATACGGCAGCACTCAGGAAACTCTGATCAACGGAGTCTTACAAGGACGTAAACAACTAGACCCGAAAGGTGCTTCGTCACTGTCGAGGCGGAGGATGTGGGAGGCCGCTGTCACTGTCGCAGGATTATCTGCACCGACCTACAATATTTTCAAGCGCGCGAATGCAGAGCGAAGCAAGGTCAAGGATCAAACACGAACTATCGCACTGCAAGGATGGGTTCAGAACACGGGTGATGCAGAGTGGACCCTGGAGTGAGTGAGTTAAGGTAAGTTTCGAAAGAGACCTCACAAAGATACCTTGGTGGATCCCACTCCCCAGGCTCGACGCTTCGAATCACCTTAATGGATTTTATCTTTCAAATCTATATTAACTCGCTTCCCTCGCTCTCCCTGGCCTCTCGCTTCATCATTAAATTCTCTACTCGACCTCTCGTCAAATCAGCAAAATGGTCAACGTTTTTACTGCCATTGCAGCTGCAGCTGCAGCTACCACGACTTTACAGGGCAATCCCATTTACGGTCGTCAAATCGGCGACCCTCCCAACTCAGCTAGCCCACAGTCTGTCACCACCCAATGGTCTACGACAACCATGACTCTCCCCAACACACCTCAACCACCATCTGTCAGAACAATCACCACCACTCTCCCCAATACATCTCAGCCACCATCTGTCACAACAATCACTCCGTCATACTCTTCCATGCCAACTTCCTGGACGACCTTTTCGCAGACCTCGTGTGGAAACGTATCTGCGACCGGTACTGCGTCAGAAAGTTGCTCTACTAGAGTCATCGTCGGCGGTGTTGGTTGGATTCTTCCAACTGGGCTTCCATGGGGAACACCTTCTTCACCTGCTAATGCTCCTCCTCCTCCTACTGCGGTGTTAGGACCACCACCACCACCA